>OGCL01000154.1_pt1 | contig 78720 bp, 79 predicted proteins | sample 1570041 | NCBI WGS metagenome assembly OGCL01 (sample SAMN06266162, study PRJEB24511) | hot springs metagenome | isolation source: Hot spring water | place: South Africa: Limpopo | collected 2015-06-22
TCCGAAGACCTGTTACCGTTCGACTTGCATGTGTAAGGCATGCCGCCAGCGTTCAATCTGAGCCAGGATCAAACTCTACAGTTCGATCTTGATTTTTTCGCTCTTTCGAGCAACTCATAATTAAGAATTGAAGTGAACTTCACTTCTCTCTCATGAGCGTTTGTAGTGCTAAGCACTAGTTCCAAAGAACTTGGCACTCGCCATCAAACGCCCACGCTTATCGGCTGTATGTTTTTAATGAACCGGATCACTCACAAAGACCGAAATCTTTCTTTGCTTTCCCGACCTAGCTGCGATCAGCTGAGCCTTGAATTCTAGCACAGTTTTTTAAGAACTGTCAAACTTTTTGCCTTTCTTTCGAGGCCATCGACATCTGCCAACAACCTGCTTTACTCAGCGAAGCCTTGTATTATATACCGAGTTTTTAAGCACCCAGACAACAAAACAAAACTTTTCTTCGCCCCTCAATCACCAGCAGCACAACCCCATAAGAGCATCACCGCCAGCCACCGAACACAGCACCAAACAACTACATCATTCGGTCAAGTGCTTCAGAAGCGAAGCCCTCGACTATAGCACGGATTGAAGGGGGTTGGAGTGAGCCCAGCCACTTTTCCCGTCTATGCCATCTGGCGTCATGCCAACGCCCCAGTCGGCCTCAAGCGATCCACGGTCAACAGCCCCCTCTCATTGAGGTCAAGCAGGTGGCGACAAAGGGGGCTGAACGCCCCTCTTTGCACTCGCCACCGATAATCCAGCCCATATGGCACTTATCACCTTACTGGACGCCCAACTCGCATTTGGGCATGTTGCACTGCTGGACCACGCCGGCTTTTCTTTGGAGACTGCGGAGCGTGTTGGCCTGATTGGCCGCAATGGCGCGGGCAAGTCTTCGCTTCTCAAGATCCTGGGAGGCCTGGCCAAGCCCGACGATGGCGCACTGCAAGTCCAGCAAGGGGTGCGAATTGCCTTTGTGGCCCAGGAGCCCACCCTGGACCCCGCAGCCACGATCTTCAAGGCAGCATCCGAAGGCCTGCAGCGGGTGATTGGCATCCGCGATCAGTATCTGTCTGGGGCCGAGGGCCTCGATCTGGATGCCTTGCAATCCGAGATCGAAGCTTATGACGCGTGGAACTGGGAGCAACGCGTCGAGGAAACGCTGCAACGTTTGCACCTGGACCCGGAAGCTGTGGTCGGCACCTTGTCTGGGGGAACCAAGAAGCGGGTCGCCCTGGCCCAGGCACTGGTTGCCCGGCCCGATGTTCTACTGCTGGACGAGCCCACCAACCACCTGGATCTCGATTCCATCGAATGGCTGGAGGACCTGCTGCTGGATTTTCCGGGCAGCGTTGTCACGATCACCCATGACCGCTCATTTCTGGACCGTGTCGCCACCCGGATCGTTGAACTGGACCGGGGCCAATTGCGTTCGTACCCAGGCAACTTTGCGCAGTACCAGATTCAGAAGGAAGAGCAACTGGCCCAGGAGGCCGTGATTGCCGCGAAGGCCGACAAGCTGCTGGCACAGGAAGAGGTCTGGATACGCAAGGGGGTGGAGGCTCGCCGCACCCGCAGCCAGAGCCGCATCAGCCGACTGGAACAGCTGCGAGCCCGCCGCGAGGCCCGCCGCGATGTGGTGGGGAGCGTGCGCATGGATGTCGCCACCGGCGGCGCGAACGGCTACCAGGGCAAGATCGTGGCGGAATTGACGGGGGTGAGCAAAGCCTTCGGCGAGAAGACGATTGTTCGCAACTTCACGGGCACCATCCTGCGGGGCGACAAGGTGGGCTTGATTGGCCCCAATGGCGCAGGCAAAACGACCTTGCTCAAGATGATCCTGGGAGAGCTGCCCGCCGACAAGGGCACGATCCGCCAGGGGGCGAACCTGCAGGTGGCCTATTTCGACCAGATGCGCCACGCCGTGAACCTCGATGCCACGCTGGAGGACTTCATCAGCCCCGGCAGCGAGTGGATTGAAATCGGCAACCAGCGCAAACACGTCAAGAGCTACCTGAGCGACTTCCTTTTCTCACCGGCCCGTGCGCACTCGCCTGTGCGCTCCCTGTCGGGCGGCGAGCGCAACCGGCTGCTGCTGGCTCGTTTGTTCGCACGCCCCGCCAATGTGCTGGTGCTGGACGAGCCAACCAACGACCTGGACATCGACACCCTGGATTTGCTGGAAGAGCTGCTGGAAAACTACGAAGGCACCGTGTTTCTGGTCAGCCACGACCGGACCTTCCTCGACAACGTGGTGACCAGCACCATCGCCTTTGAAGGTGACGGCCTGTGGCGCGAATATGAAGGGGGCGTGCAGGACTGGCTGGAACAATCCAAGCGCAGCAAGGCCATTCAGGCCTCGGCAGCCGCTGCGGCAACCACGCCCAAAACATCCGCTGCTGAAAATTCAAGCAAAAATAGCCCTTTGCGCGCACCAGATAAGCCTGAGCAGCTATCAAAAAAGAAGCTTTCTTACAAAGAACAGCGCGAGCTGGAACAGCTCCCCGCCCAGATCACCGCACTGGAGACGGAACAACAGGTGCTGCAAGAGGCGCTGGCCGACGGAAGTCTGTACAGCAAAGACCCAGCGCGCGCCGCCGAGATGGCGACACGTGCAGCCACCATTGACGACGAACTGATGGCTGCTTTGGAGCGCTGGACAGAACTGTCTGCGTGAAGGTGGCGCGCCCCGACCGGGGCACCGGGAGGCCACATGCAAGCCGATGATGGCTCCCGGTGACAGCCCATGCCGGGGCTGAACATCCGTCAGATGCGGTGGTGCAGCCGGTCTGTTGCGCCGCGCAAGCGCGTGATCAATGCCGGAGCGATCTGGCTGAGGGGCAGAACTTCATCGGCAGCGCCATGGGCAATGGCCTCGCGCGGCATGCCGAACACGATGCAGGTGGCCTCGTCCTGTACGTAGTTGTAGCTGCCTGCATCCTTCATCTCGCGCATGGCGGCGGCACCATCGTTGCCCATGCCCGTCAGCATGATGCCGAAGGCATTGCGCCCCACAACCGCAGCGGCAGACTTGAACAGCACCTCGACCGATGGCTTGTGGCGGTTGACCGGGGGGCCGTCATCGACCACCGCCACATAGTTGGCGCCACTGCGTGCCACATGGAACTGGGTGCCACCCGGCGCAATGTAGGCATGGCCCGGCAAGATGCGCTCGCCATTGACGGCTTCTTTCACCGTGATCTGGCACAGCCCATTCAAGCGGGCGGCAAAGCTGGTGGTGAAACCAGGCGGCATATGCTGGGTGATCACAATGGCGGGCGAGTCGGCCGGCATCTGGACCAGCACTTCCTTGATGGCCTCGGTCCCACCGGTAGAGGCGCCGATGCAGATCAGTTTTTCGGTTGACAGGCGGCCCAACAGGGCAGAAGCAGGTGCAGGCGCATGTGCGCCCCCCCCCCCGGCAGGCGCCGCATCCCGCACCGGAGCACGGCGAACCTGCGCCACCGCCGCCACGCGGATCTTGTCCACGATCTGGGCGGCCAGGTCGTTGAGCCCGCTGGCCAGACCCACACGTGGCTTGGCGACAAAATCGATGGCGCCAAGCTCCAGCGCCTTCATCGTGACTTCAGCCCCACGCTCGGTCAGCGTGGAGATCATCACCACCGGCATGGGGCGCAGCCGCATGAGGCGGCCGAGAAAATCGATGCCATCCATGCGGGGCATCTCGACGTCCAGCGTGATGACATCCGGATTCAGCTCACGGATCATCTCGCGCGCTACCAAAGGGTCATTGGCCGTGCCAATGCACTCCATGTCGCGCTGCCGGTTGATGATCTCGGACAGCAGACTGCGGACCAACGCCGAATCGTCCACCACGATCACCCGGATTTTCCTGCTCATTAACGCGAACCTTCCTCAAAACAGATCAACAGAACCACCGGCAGTGGACTTGACCACCGTAACAGCGTTGCCACGCGCTTCCTGGGCCAAGGCATCGGGATGGGCATGCGCCAGCCGCTTGACCATGGCCTTTCCCGTCACCGGGAAGAAGACCACCTTGCGCGGGTAGATATCGAGCACATCCTCGGAGACGATGGGAATGCGCTCGGTGTGCAGGTAGTTGAGCACAAAATTGGTGTTCCTCTCACCGACATTCATCGTGGTGAAGTTGTGCATCACCTGCGCACCGCCAAAAATCTTGGCCTGCATGGTTTCACGGCGGGCGCCCAGTTTCAGCATCTCGTTGATAAGCAACTCCATGGCGTAGGAGCCATACCGCCCCGACGCGTCGGCCAGGTCGCCATCGGGCAACATGAAGTGGTTCATGCCCCCCACACGCGCGCGGCTGTCCCACAGGCAGGCCGCAATGCACGAGCCCAGCACGGTCATGATGACCAGGCTCTCGTCCGCCACGAAATACTCCCCGGGCAGCACTTTCACGGCGTTGTGCTGGAAATGGTGGTCCAGGTAGAAGAAAGACGCCTCACCCGGCTTGCGGCTTTGCGCCTTGAGTTCCTGCAAAGAAGACTCGCGCGCAGGCGCCGCACCCGCTGCATAGATATCAGCACTCAGAGGCGCAATACGCGGTGCGCGGCGCCGTTCGGGTGAGCCTGGGGTGGTGGCCATGGAGGAAGAGGTGCCTGCTTGGATGTTGGTCATGGGTGCTTTTTGCAAGACAACATGGACAGGTCAACGGCGCTCGTACACCGTCTTGCCACGCAGGGTAAACAGATCGCGGGATTCACTGAAATTCTCGGCATGGCCGACAAACAACATGCCCCCCGGTTTGAGTACCCGGTGGATACGCTCCAACACCTTCCGCTGCGTGGGCGCATCGAAGTAGATCATCACGTTGCGGCAGAAGACCACATCGAAGGGCTCCTTGAAAGGCCAATCATCGCGGATGAGGTTCACGCTCATGAAGTCAATGACGCGGCGCAGCTCAGGCTTAGCGCGCACCATTCCCGCATTGCCGCCTTTGCCCCGCAAAAAGAATTTTTGCAGGCGCTCAGGGCTCACCCCTTTCAGGCCATCGAGCCGGTAAACACCTTGCGCGGCCGTGGCCAGCACCCGCGAGTCGATGTCGCTGGCCGTGAGCTTGAACGAGGCGTTGGCCCCTAGCGCTTCGAACGCCGTCATGACAATCGAGTACGGCTCTTCGCCAGTGGACGCGGCATTGCACCAGACCTTCCAGTTGGCCGAAGGTTTGGAGCGCAGGTGCGAAGCAAAAATCTCGAAGTGGTGCTGTTCGCGGAAAAAGGCCGTCAGGTTGGTGGTGAGTGCATTGACGAACTCCTGCCACTCTGGCCCGTCGTGGTTTTCGAGCCAGCTGAGGTAGTCGTGAAAACTGGTGTGCCCGGTATCGCGCAGCCGCCGCGACAGTCGGCTGTACACCATCGCGTGTTTGCCGTCATGCAGGCTGATGCCGGCGCGCTGGTAGATCAGCGCCTGGACCCGGGCAAAATCTGCGTTGGTCCAGACAAATTCACGCCCCTGGGCCAAGGGCCCCGAGGGAGCCTCCGCCGCAGCATAGGCCGGATCCACCCGTGGCGGGGCAGACCGGGCTGAAACGGAGGCACTGGTGGTGTGGGCCATATTGATCGTCCGAAGGGAAATCCTGTTCGCTCCAACAGGCCCGCAAGCCCTGCTTGCGGCCTGACATGTGCCTGGGCCACCAATAGTTGTTGACCGTCGTTGCGCCCTATTCGTTGGCAGTAACCAATCCCATATCCACGCTCGACATGAGTTTCTCGATGTCGAGCAGGATCAGCATGCGCTCACCCACCGAGCCCAGCCCCAGGATGCAGCTGTTGTCGATGGCACTTTCAATGTCGGGGGCCGAGCGGATGCTCTCGGGCGTCAGCTCCATCACATCGCTGACAGAGTCCACCACGATCCCCACCACCCGGTTGCGCAGGTTGAGGATGATGACCACCGTAAAGCTGTTGTAGTCGGCCTGCGCGCAGTTGAACTTCAGGCGCATGTCCACAATGGGAACAATCGTCCCGCGCAGGTTGGTCACGCCCTTGATGAACTCGGGCGCGTTGGCAATGCGGGTCGGAGGTTCGTAGCCCCGGATCTCCTGCACCTTCAGGATGTCGATGCCGTACTCTTCCTGATCCAGGCGGAATGTCAGATATTCACGTGCACCCGTCGGCGCAGCGTCTGCCGTCTTACCAATCACACTCATGGTGCATTCTCCTTTCATGACAGCGCCCAGCCCCTGACGGACCGGGGCGCTTGAATCCTCAGTGGCGCGCCCGGCGCACCAGACCGCCCGTGTCCAGAATCAGGGCCACCGTGCCGTCGCCCAGGATGGTGGCGCCCGACACATTGGGCACCTTGCGGTAGTTCGACTCCAGGTTCTTGACCACCACCTGGTGCTGCCCGAGCAGTTCATCGACCAGCAGCGCCACACGGCTGCCGTCCGCCTCGACCACCACCATGATGTTGCTGGACTTGTTGAGGTCGAAACGGGGCACCTGGAAAATTTTCTCCAGCGCGATCACGGGCATGTATTCGTCGCGCACCTTTACCAGCTGCGAGCCCTGCGCCACCGTGCTCACGTCGTCGGCATTGACCTGGAACGACTCGACCACGGAAGACAGGGGCAGGATGTACACCTCGTCGCCGACTCCCACCGACATGCCGTCCATGATGGCCAGTGTCAGCGGCAGGCGCACAGACACCTTCATGCCATAGCCTTCGGCCGAGTCGATTTCCACCGACCCGTTGAGTGCCGCGATGTTGCGCTTGACCACGTCCATGCCCACACCGCGCCCGGACACATCCGTGACCTCGTCCGCCGTGGAGAAGCCCGGGGCAAAGATCAGCTGCCACACTTCGGCGTCGCTCATCTGCTCGGACACTTCGATGCCCCGCTCCTGGGCCTTGCTCAGGATCTTTTCGCGCGACAGGCCTCGGCCATCGTCGCGCACCTCGATCACGATCGAGCCGCCTTGGTGAGAGGCCGACAGCGTGATGGTGCCGTGCTCAGACTTTCCTTTGGCCAAACGGTCTGCGGGCATCTCAATGCCATGGTCGCAGCTGTTGCGCACGAGGTGGGTCAAGGGGTCGGTGATCTTCTCGACCAGGCCCTTGTCCAACTCGGTGGCTTCGCCCAGGGTGACCAGCTCCACCTTCTTGCCCAGCTTGTTGGCCAGGTCCCGCAGCATGCGCGGAAAGCGGCTGAAGACGATGGACATCGGGATCATGCGAATCGACATCACCGACTCTTGCAGGTCCCGGGTGTTGCGGTCGAGATCGGCCAGACCCGCGAGCAGCTGCTGGTAGGCACCAGCATCCAGTCCACGGCTGTTTTGGGCCAGCATGGCCTGCGTGATCACCAACTCGCCCACCAGGTTGATGAGCTGATCGACCTTCTTGACGTCCACCCGGATGGTCGTGGACTCCATCTGCGCTTGCGCAGCGGCCTTGGGCTCCGCTTTGGGAGCGGTCGCCTTGGGGGCCTGGGCAGGGGCTTGTGAGGCGGCCTGCGCGGCCTCGGTAGGAGCCCCTGGTGCCCCGTTGAAGAAGCCATAAGGCGTCTCGCCACCGGATGTATCCACTGCCATCGTGGCTTCGTCGTCCACCGGTTCTGCACCAGGCTCGGACGCTGCAGCTCCAGCGTCCCGAATGAGCACCTGCTCCTTGGACACGTGGAAGGCAAACAGGTCCAGCAGATCGTCGTTGGTGGAATTTGTCTCCACCCCAAAGAGGCGCGTATTGGGCTCGGTCGCGGTCAGGTCGCGGATGGCACCGAGGCCAGGAATGTCGCGGAACAGCTCCTTGATAGCGTCCGCCTGTTCCGGCCGCTCAAGGGGGCCGATCTGGATTTCGAGCTGGCGCGCCTGTCCGGCCACGGCAGGGGTGGCAGGCTTGGGAGCGGGCGCGGGCGCCGCAGCTGCAGGTGGGGGCGGCGGTGGGGCGGCGACAGCAGGCGCATCGCTGGGCACCAGGCCCGCAGCCAGGTCGCTGATGCGGCGAACCAGGGAGGTGGTGGACACCGCCTCGCCCTGGCCACCCGCCTGGTGCCGGGCCAGGAGGCTGCGCGACGCATCGGCGGACTCCAGCAGCACATCCACCATCTGCGGAATCGGCTGCAGCTCATGGCGGCGCAGACGGTCCAGCAACGACTCCATCTGGTGGGTCAGCTCGGCGACGTCAGAGAACCCGAAGGTGGCAGAGCCGCCCTTGATCGAATGCGCGCAGCGGAAGATGCCATTGAGTTCTTCATCATTGGCACTGCTCAGATCCAAGTCCAGGAGCATCTGCTCCATCTGGTCGAGGTTCTCGCCCGCTTCCTCGAAAAATATCTGATAGAACTGGCTCAGGTCGAAGTCAGCGCCTGCACCCGATCCTTCTTGGTAGCTTTCCGCCATGGTGGGCTCCTGTGTACTTGATGGTCTCAGTCAACCCGGCTCAGCGGATCACCTTCTGGATGACTTCGATCAAACGATTGGGATCGAAAGGCTTCACCAGCCAGCCCGTCGCACCGGCGGTGCGCCCGGCCTGCTTCATCTGGTCACTCGACTCCGTCGTCAGGATCAGGATGGGGATGGTCTTGAACTTGGGGTGCTCGCGCAGCTTGCGGGTCAGGCCAATGCCGTCGAGCCGGGGCATGTTCTGGTCTGCCAGCACCAGATCGATGTTGTGCGTCTCGGCTTTTTCAAGGGCGTCTTGCCCATCCACTGCCTCCACGACGTGATAGCCGGCGCCCGTGAGGGTGAACGACACCATTTTCCGCATGGAAGGTGAATCATCTACGGCAAGGATCGATTGCATGTATGGCTCCAACTGACTTGAATATATAGGCTAACCAATGATGTGAAGGTCAAAACAGGTCCACGGAACCTGCATCCATCTCGCTCTGCGTAACAGGGTTCGGCCTGTCTGGCGCCATCTCTGCAAAGGGCGCGGCGTCCTCGCCTTCTTCATGGCCCATGGCTTCCGATGCCAGGCGGAAGGCACACCCCTGCAGCACCTTGGTGGTGTGCCAGATCAGTTGGGAGGCCATATCCTGAAACTGCAACTCGGTCACGGCACTGCGCAGCGCAGCGCGTGCGGCCACCAGTTCGGGAGAATCCGAGACCACCGCGTCCGTCAACATCGCATTGGCCTCGCCAAAGCGCTCCAGCAGGTTGTCCGTCGCGTGGTTCAACAGCCCCTCCAGGCGGTGCAGGTCGTGCATCACCACCAGCAAGGAGTCCTGCAGTTCCGCCGCCACCATGACGGGAACCTGGACTGCAGGCCCTCCAGGCGTTGTTAGCGTAGATTGCATCGTTTCTCCATCGCAGCACGTAGCAGCAAAGCACGCAAAAACACGGGACTACGATACATGCCTCAAAGACTTCCGGGCTTTGTGCACACCGTAGCATCCGCGCCCATTGGACGCCGACGCCGGAACCACCCCAACGGGACAAACACCCTTGTTTGTTCCAATTTGTATCCTATGATAGCGCTCCTATGGTCACTGCAACACCAGACCAGACCCTTGAAATCCTGCATCTTGAAGATTCACTGGCTGACCATGAACTTGCAGCGAGAACGCTGCGGCGGTCAGGGCTCCAGTGCCAGTTGCACCAGGTAGACACCCTCTCTGAATTCCAGCGCCTCACTGACTCCGGGGCATTCGACGTCATCCTGGCAGATTACCGCCTGCCCGGCTTCACGGCACTGGATGCGTGGGCGCATGTGGCGCAAAAGCCTCAGCATCCGCCGTTTGTCCTGCTCTCAGGCGCCATTGGCGAGGCGGCAGCAGTAGACGCCATGCGCCTGGGCGTGGCCGACTACCTGCTCAAGGACGATATCCAGCGTCTGCCCCATGTGATCGCGCGCGCGCTGGAGGTGCACGAAGCCCGGCGCATGCGCGAACACGCCATGACCGAGCTGGCCAGCTCCGAGCGCAGGCTCGCAGAGCTGGCAGAACACCTGCAAACCTCCATCGAGCAGGAGCGCGCCTCGATCGCGCGCGAGATCCACGATGACATTGGCGGCGCACTGACGGCCGTGCGTTTTGATGTGGCCTGGATCGGCCGCCACAGCACCGACCCGGCCATGCAGGAGCATGCCAACTCTGCCGCCGACATGCTGCAGCACGCCATCGGCGCCAGCCAGCGCATCATGATGAACCTGCGCCCCCCTATCCTGGAGCAAGGCCTGGTGGCAGCCGTGCAGTGGCTCGCGGCGGGTTTTGAGCGGCGCTCGGGGGTCCCCACCCGCGTTCAGAGCAGCAGTGACAGCATCGACACGCCTGCAGACATTCAGCTCGTGGCCTACCGCACCGCCCAGGAAGCCCTGACCAACATCTCCAAACACGCCCAGCCCAGCAAGGTGGACATCGAACTCTCTGACAAGGAAGGCGTGCTGACCCTCGAAGTGGCAGACAACGGCCGGGGCATTGCGCCGGAGATGCGGGACAAGCCCAAGGCCTTCGGCCTCAAGGGCCTGCAGGAAAGGGCGCGCACCGTGGGGGGCTGGCTGGACATCAGCAGCCGGCCGGGCCAGGGCACATCGGTCATCCTGTCCATCCCGCTACCATCGGCCCCACCAACAGCGCGAGGAGATGCGACGTGATTCATGTGGTCCTGTGCGACGACCACGCCGTTTTGCGGCGCGGGATACGCGACACCCTCACCGAAGCGACCGATATCCAGGTCACCGGCGAAGCGGGGGGCTACTCCGAGCTGCGCGAGGTTCTGCGCACCGCCGCCTGCGATGTGCTGCTGCTGGACCTGAACATGCCGGGCCGCAGTGGGCTGGAAGTGCTCACCAGCCTGCGGGAGACCCATTCCACCATCAAGGTGCTGGTGGTGTCCATGTACCCCGAGGACCAGTATGCGCTGCGCTGCCTCAAAGCGGGTGCGCAGGGCTATGCCAACAAGGCGGGGGACCCGGTCGAGCTGATTGCCGCCGTGCGCACGGTGATGCAGGGCCGCAAGTACCTCACCGCAGAAGTGGCGCAGATGCTGGCGGACAGCCTGGCCCAGCCGACCCCCGAAGCCCTGCACACCACGTTGTCGGAGCGGGAGCTGCAGACGCTGATCAAGATCGCCTCCGGGCGGCGGCTGTCGGACATTGCCGAAGAACTGATGCTGAGCCCCAAGACCGTGAGCGTGTACCGATCGCGCGTGCTGGAAAAGCTCAAGCTGTCCAACAACGCCGAACTCACGGTCTACGCCATCCGCAACCAGCTGGTCTGAGCCGGCAGGGGCCGCCGCTGCGCCGCCCTATCGCTGCGCGGCAAACAAGTCCACCGCCTGCTGCATCAGCGCCAGCACGGGCTGTTCCAGCATGGGCAGGGTGGCGGCAATGCCCAGCATGCCCACCGTGAGCGTGACCGGGAAACCCACCGCATAGATGTTCATCTGCGGCGCCACGCGGGAGATGATGCCCATCGTGAGGTTGACGAACAGCAGCAGCGCAATCATGGGCAAGGCAATCCAGAGCGCGCTGGAGAAAAGCGACGCGCCCAGCTCGTGCAGCCGCATCTGCGCCAGCGACTGCAGGAAGTTGCCGTTGACCGGAAAGCGGTCAAAACTCTTGACCACCGCCATCAGGATCAACAGGTGGCCATTGATGACCACAAACAGCAGCATGGCCATGTGGCCAAAAAAGCGGGCCACGGCACTGATTTGCGCGTTGGACGAGGGGTCGAAGAAGGAGGCGAAATTCAGCCCCATCTGCAATCCGATGATTTCCCCGGCCAGCTCCACCGCCGCGAACACCAGCCGCACCGAGAACCCGATGGCCAGCCCCACCGCCACCTGCTGCGCCACGGCGCCCAGGGCCTCGCGGCCATTGACGCTGATGACCGGCTGGTCCCCCAGCACCCCCTGGGCACACAGTGCGACCAGGAAGGCCAGCCCGATCTTCACGCGCATGGGGATCACGCGCATGGAGAACACCGGGGCCACCGAGAACAGGGCCAGAACCCGCAGAAAGGGCCACAGGATGGGCGAGAGCCAGGCCATGATCTGCGCTTCGCTGAAAGTGATCATGGCATCAGATTGCTATACAAAACATAGCGCATTGCACTTGATGGACGCGCGAAGAAGGCCTTTTTTATCAAAAAAACCTAGCCAATCATCGACGGAATCGACTCGATGGTTCGGCGGATGAAGTCCACCAGCGTGCTGAGCATCCACGGCCCAGCAATGGCAAACACCACCATCGCAGCGATCAGCTTGGGCACAAAGGCCAGCGTGGCCTCGTGGATCTGCGTGACCGCCTGGAAGATGCTCACGATCAGCCCCACCGCCATGACCACCCCGAGCACCGGCATGGAGATCATCAGCAGCAGGGTCAGGGCGTCGCGCCCGATGGTCAGTACCACTTGTGGAGTCATCGCATGCTCCTCCCTCAGGTTACAAAGCTGGCGGCCAGGGAGCCGATCAGCAGGTTCCAGCCGTCGGCCAGCACAAACAGCATGAGCTTGAACGGCAAGGCCACCAGCACCGGCGACAGCATCATCATGCCCAGGGACATCAGGATGCTCGACACCACCATGTCGATCACCAGGAAGGGAATGAAGATCATGAAACCGATCTGGAACGCCGACTTCAGCTCGCTGGTCACAAACGCCGGGACCAGCACCCGCATCGGCGCGGTTTCTGCCGTCACATTCGGGTCCAGGCGGGCCAGCCGCGAGAACAGCGCAAAGTCAGACTGCCGGGTCTGCTTGAGCATGAAACCGCGCATGGGAGCCTCGGCCTTGTCCAGCGCCTGCTCGAACGTGATGGTGTTGTTGGTGTAGGGCACATACGCCTCCTGGTACACACGGTCCAGGGTGGGGCCCATCACAAAAAAGGTCAGGAACAGCGACAGCCCGATGATGACCTGGTTGGGCGGCGCTGACTGTGTGCCCAGCGCCTGGCGCAGCAGCGACAACACAATCACGATGCGGGTGAAGCCCGTCATCATGAGCAGCACGGCAGGCAAAAAGGACAGCGCCGTGAAGAACAGCAGTGTCTGGATCGGCACCGAGTAGCTGGTGCCCGAGGGGCCGCTGCCCACCACCAGGGGCAGGCTGCCAGCCGCCTGCGCAAAGGCGGGGCCTTGCACGGCCAGCACCGCCAGGCCCATCAAAACAGCCAGCAGCCATCGGTGACCAGCGCTCCGTCCCTTGACTGGGGCGGGCAAGGGCAGTCTGTCAGCCATGGCTTGCCTTTTCCGGCACCCCGGCCACGGCAGCCATCTGCTGCGCAAACGAGGGCCCCTCAACCACCGCGCCCACACCGGCGGTGGTCGGCGATGGCACGGGTGACACCGGCAGCACATGCAGGCAACTCACCTGCTGGGCCGTCACGCCCAGCACCAGCCAGGTGCGCGCATGCTCGGGGCCGACCTCGACCGTGACCACCCGCTGCTGCGGCCCCACCGCCACCGCGGACACCACGCGTGACGCGCCCCCCGCAGCCGAGGTGCCGCCCGCATGGCGTTGCTGCAGGCGCCGCACCAGCCAGGGCAGCGCCGCCATGGCCCCCACAAAGAGCACCACGACGAGGAGGGTCTGGGTCATGCTCCCACTATCCACGGCTGACCCGGCGCAGGCGTTCGGACGGGGTCACCACGTCGGTGAGGCGGATACCAAACTTGTCGTTCACCACCACCACCTCGCCCTGGGCGATGAGGTAGCCATTGACCAGCACGTCCATGGGCTCGCCCGCGAGCGCATCCAGCTCCACCACCGAGCCTTGCGCCAGCTGGAGGATGTACTTGATGGGCACCTTGGTGCGCCCCAGCTCCACCGACAGCTGGACCGGAATGTCCAGCACCATGTTGATGTCGTTGACAGTTCCATCCGCACCTGCAGAGCTGGAAAACGGCCGCACGGGCTCGCCGGACAGCGGGCCGCCCTGCTCTGCATCCGCCGGCTTGTCGTCGGTGCGCTTTTGCTCTTCCAGCGCCTCCGCCCAGCCCGCAAACGGGTCGTCCGCGCCTGCGTCCTTGTTGTCTTCTTCAGTTGCCATTTTTCTCTCCCAGCCAGCTCATGTCCGAATTACGCAGGCATTCTTCAATGCGGATGGCGTACTTGGAGTTGTGGGTTCCATACTGGCATTCAAAAATAGGAACCCCTCCGATCGATGCCCGGATGCGGGGCTCTCGGTCCAGCTCGATGAAGTCGCCCGGCTTCATGGCCAGCAACTGCTCCACCGTGGCGTCGGCCTTGGCCAGCTCTGCCACCAGCGTGACTTCTGCAGACTGGATTTCGCGCTTGAGCACGTTCACCCAGCGGCGGTCCACCTCGATGGAATCCCCCTGCGTGGACGAATACAGCACATCGCGGATCGGCTCCAGCGTGGCATACGGCATGCAGACATGGATGGCACCGGAGAGATCTCCGATTTCCAGCTGGAAGGCCGTGGACACCACAATTTCGCTGGGCGTGGCGATGTTGGCGAACTGGGGCTGCATTTCCGAGCGCTGGTATTCCAGCTCCAGCGGGTAGATGCCCTGCCAGGCCTTCTTGTATTCAGCGCAGATCACATCCACCAGGCGGTTGATGACACGCTGCTCGGTGGGCGAAAAATCGCGCCCTTCGATCCGGGTCTGGAACTTGCCGACCCCGCCATACAGCGTGTCGATGATGCCGAACACCAGCGAAGGCTCGCACACGATGAGCCCGCTGCCACGCAGGGGACGGATCGCCACAATGTTGAAGTTGGTCGGCACCGCCAGCTCGCGCAGAAAAGCGCTGTAGCGCTGCACGGACACCGTGCCGACCGAGATTTCGGGACTGCGCCGGATGAAGTTGAACAGCCCGATGCGGAAGTTGCGCGCAAACCGCTCATTGACGATTTCCATCGTCGGCATGCGGCCACGGACGATGCGTTCCTGGCTGGAGATGTCGTAGTTGCGTACGGACCCCGCCTCGGCCACTTCCTCGACCGACTTCTGGCTTTCGCCAGTGACCCCTTCCAGAAGGGCATCAACCTCTTCCTGCGAAAGAAATGAATCACTCATGGCTGGTCCTTGCCCCGGTTCACTGAATGATGAAGTTGGAGAAGAGCACGCGCAGCACGGGGTTGCGCTCGGTGCGCTTGCGCGCTGGGCGGTCTTCAGCGTCTCCGTCCTGCTCGGCCTCTGCCGCACGCGCACGTTCACGCTCGGTGGGCACCGAATACCCCAGGGGGCGGGAGACTTCGCGGCGGATGTCGGCGGCCAGCTTCTCCTTGCCTTCGCGCACCAGCAGTTCAGCAGACGTGCGCTGGGACACCAGCATCAGGATGCCACTGCGGATGGTGGGCAGGTACAGCTTGACCTGCTCGGCGGTTTTGGCGTCTTCCAGTTCCAAGGTGATGCCAATCTGGGCAAAGCGGTCGCCACCGGGGTCGGCCAGGTTGACCACCATGTTTTCCATGGGCAGAAAGGTCGGGGCCACCTTGGGCGCCTCTTTGCGGGCGGCCGGTGCACCGCCGCCTTCCTCCTCGTCCCCGTGCGAACGGGTCAGGAACCAAGCCGCAGCCCCGCCCCCGATCACCAGCACCGCCACAACGACGCCAATGATGATGATGAGCATCTTCTTGCTTTTCGCCGGAGCAGCTGCGGGTGGTGGGGCTGACACGATGGATGTTCCTTGCGGTAGGGAGCAGGCCGCGCCTGCGCTATCAAAGTGCAAGCAAAGCCGGATGGCCCATTATTGGACGGAGGTGTAACCAATAATAGCCAGAATAAAAGCCCAAAACCATGGCATTCACCGCGCTCTCCCCCTTGCCATTGGGATCCTCTGCGCGCATCGAGCGGCAAGGGGGCGCCGCAGATCGGGGTGGGTTGATTGCGCATATCGGCAACAACGCAGGCCCCCCGAGGCCGCAGCCTTCTTGAAAGGGCATAGAGCTGATACCCGCCAGTGTCAGCGCCCAGTCCACCGGGCGCTAGCCAGTCACACAAAGATGTCTACGGTGCGGTCGGGCCCGCTGCCGTCCCGCGCCAGCGATGCGGTGCCCACCGGCGCACTGGACAGCACCTGCGCCTGGCGGGCGCCATCGCGGCCACGGGGCTGCCCCGCGTCACCGCCCTGCGCACCTGCGCCATCCCGCGCAGAAGTCCCCACCGACATGCCGGACAGCACCAGGCCCTCGCTGCGCAGCAAATCCCTGAGCTGGGCCATGCTCTGGTCGAGCAGTTCGCGGGTCTGCGCCTGGTCACTGCGGAACGTGACATGCGCCTCATTGCCCGACAAGGACACAGAAACCTCGACGGGCTGGCCATCGCGATTGAGCGTCAGCTCCGCGTTCTGCGTTTTCTGGTTCACCCAGTACGCCACCTGGTCGGCCACCTGCTCTTCTGCTCCGGCAGCACCGGGGTCCACAAACACGGCAGGGCTGTCGGTGTTGCCGGGCTCCACAGGGGACAGGCCCGCACTGCCATCCGACCAGGCGCCCCCGCCAGCATGCCCCTCGCCAGAGCGGCCTCCCGCTGAGGGCTCGGCCCCCCGCGCCATCGCAGCACCCGTGAACAACCCGTCGGCCAGCGCAGCAAAACCGCCCTCTGTCGCAGCGGGCGCACCGACGCCGCGCTCCACCGTGGCGCCACCGGCCATCACGCCTAAGGACGGACGCTCATTGCTGGCGGCCTGGGTGAGTGCTGCTGCCGCCCCCTGGGCCACCGACAGGCGCTGCGTTGCGTCCCCAGCGGTGCTCGCCGTGGACAGCTCCGCGCCCCCGGCACCTCCTGCCCGCTGGGCCTGAGTGTTCTGCAGGCGCGCGAAGCTGCGGCCGAACCCGGCCACCGTGCTTTGGACGGTGCCGTCCTTGAGGTCCTTGAAATCTGCCGACGCATCGAGTTTTGCGGTTTCTGCCACCAGCCCCTGGGGCAGGCCTCCGTTGGTCATCGGAGCGCTCAGTGCCATGTCGCCCAGAGCCCCGGTGGTCACTCCCCCGGACACCCCCGATACTCCATTGGCCATGGAGTCCGGGCGCAGCGTTCCATCTGCCTGCCGCACCAGTCCGGTGGCGGAGGTATCGCCCTGGGCGGAAGCAAACAACCCCTGCCAGGCCGCCAGGGCCGCCGCATCCGCTTCGCCCTTCACAGCATCCGCAGCGATGTCGGCAGGGCCTGCATCAGTCCCTGTCAATTCCAGCGGACCGGTGTCCACAGACACCTCATCCAGCGCAGCCAGCAGAGCCAGAAACCCGCCTGCTGCGGCCGCGTCACTGGCATCCGCCCCTTGCTGCGCGGGCGCTTTGGCCCGTGTGGCGTGGGCCGCATGGGTGCCGCCCTGCGAGGAGGAAATTTTTCCCTGTTCCATGGTCAATACTCCTGGCCCTGGGGCCCTTGGCTCGCGGTGCGGTACTGCAGCGCGGCCCGTTCATCGGTCTGTTTTTGGTCTCTGCGCATTTGCTGCAGCTCCAGGTCGTGGCGCCGCTTGTCCACCACCTTGCGCAGGCTGGTAAGGCGCAACTCGGCCTCCAGCAACGCGCGCTGTGCGCTCTCCACACGCCCCGCCTGATCGCTCACCACCCCCGCCTGGATGCTGGCCGCATGCCCCAGGCGGTTCATGAACTGGTAGTGGTGGTACATCACCTCGGGCTGCATTGCGGTATCGGCCTTCATCCCCCAGCGCGACTCGGTTTCGCGGGCGTAGTCCTCCAGCTGGTCAAGCTGCGCACGCGCCGCTTGCTGTGCGGCCAGCGCGTCCTGCAGCACCTTGCGCGCGGCGTCCCGCTTGCGGGAGGCCACATCCACGGCAACGGTGAGGGAGTTCAGGCTGGACATGATGGGCTACCGGCAGGTATCAACGGTCCAGCACCGAGGCCATGGCTGTCACGCTCTGGTCCATGGAGGCAGCCTCGAACATATCCTGCTGCAAAAAGCCCGCCATCTGCGGCTGCAGACGGATCGCTTCGTCGAGCGCGGGGTCCGAGCCGCTCATGTACGCGCCCACCTGCACCAGGTCGCGGCTCTTCTGGTAGCGCGAATACACGGCGCGGAAGTTGCGCGCCAGATCAAAATGCCCGCGCGACACCACGTTGTGCATCACCCGCGAGGCCGACTGCTCGATGTCGATGGCTGGGAAATGCCCCGTCTCGGCCAGCGCCCGCGACAACACGATGTGCCCGTCCAAAATGGCGCGTGCCGCGTCGGCAATCGGGTCCTGCTGGTCGTCCCCCTCGGACAACACCGTGTAGAACGCAGTGATAGAGCCCACCCCGTGCAGGCCATTGCCGCTGCGCTCCACCAAGGCGGGCAGCTTGGCAAAACATGAGGGTGGGTAGCCCTTGGTGGCAGGCGGCTCGCCAATGGCCAGGGCGATTTCGCGCTGGGCCATGGCATAGCGTGTGAGCGAATCCATGAGCAGCAGCACATGCTGCCCCTTGTCGCGGAAATGTTCCGCCACGGCCGTGGCATACGCAGCGCCTTGCATGCGCAGCAGCGGTGGCGCATCGGCGGGTGCCGCCACCACCACGGAGCGCGCGCGGCCCTCAGCGCCCAGGATGTCTTCCACGAACTCCTTGACCTCGCGGCCCCGTTCGCCGATGAGACCGACCACGATCACGTCGGCCTGGGTGTAGCGGGCCATCATGCCCAGCAGCACACTCTTGCCCACCCCCGAGCCCGCAAACAGCCCCAGGCGCTGGCCGCGCCCCACGGTCAACAGGGCATTGATGGCACGCACGCCCGTGTCGAGCGGCTCGCGGACCGGGTCGCGGTCCATGGCATTGATCTGCCGGCGGCCCATGGGCTCAGCCACCACGTCTTGCACCGGGCCACCATGGTCCAGCGGCAGGCCCTGGGCATCCACCACACGCCCCAGCAGCCCATCGCCCATGGGCAGGCGCAGCACACCGGCGCGCTGCACAGGCCGTGGCGGCTCACCCAGACGGGGGACGGGGATGTAGGGCGCAGCAGGAAACACCCTAGCGCCACTCGACAGGCCATGGATGTCGCCCGCAGGCATCAAGAACGCGCGGTCGGCAGAGAAGCCCACCACCTCGGCCAGCACCGGTTCACGGCCCGGCATCTGCACCATGCACTGCGAGCCCACCGGCACCTTGATGCCCACGGCCTCCAGCACCAGGCCCGTCAGCCGGGTGAGCGTGCCCCGGGTTTCCAGCGGCACCCCTTCGGCCACGCGCTCGCGCGCGTCGTCCATGAAGCGCATCCAGGCCGAGGGCGCCTCAACGCTCATCGCCTTCTCCTTCGCTCCAGGGCGACTGCAGGCCCAGGGCCGCAATGGCGCGCTGCCAGCGTTTGTCCAGGCTGCCATCCACCACCGTGCCGGCAGACTCCACCAGGCAGCCGCCGGCAGGCACGGCGGCATCCGCCATCCACTGCACGCCGGGTCCATCCAGTTCCTCGCGCAGGGGCTGGGCCATCGCTTCCATGTCGATCGGATTCAGGCGCACCGTGGCGGGCCGCCCCTCGGTCACCAGCATGCCCACGGCCTCGCGCACTACGGGCTGCAAGGCATTGGGGTTGACCGACAGCTCCTGGCGCACCACTTGGCGGGCGATGTCGCACGCCAGCTCCAGCAGTTGCTGGGCCATCTGCTGCTGCATGTCGATCAGGCTTGCGTCCAGCGTCTGCAGCACCGCTTGCAGGCGCTGCGCGGCCTCTTGCCCCTGCTGGGCGATGTAGTCGTCCATGCGGCGCTGCCACTCCAGGGCAGTCTGCGCCTGCCCCTGGGCAAAGCCCTCGGCATAGGCGTCGTCGCAGGCCTGCTGCTGCAGCAGCGCCTGCTGGGCCTGCAGCTCGGCTTCATCGACCTCGACAGGGATCTCTGCCACCGGCTCCGGCGTGGGCTCGACCAGGTCCGAGCCATCCACCGCGCTGAACTTCCACTGCTTGAAGTCGCCCACTTCCTCGCTGGGGATGAAGCGCGAGTACGACCGCTGGTTGTTAGACGAAGGCATCATCACCACCGCCTCCGATCACGATCTGGCCTTCGTCGGACAGGCGCCGGATCGTCTTGAGAATTTCCTTCTGCTGCGCTTCCACTTCGGACAGCCGCATGGGGCCACGGGATTCGAGATCTTCGCGCAGCGCCTCGGCCGCACGCGAGGACATGTTGGACAGGAATTTCTCCCGCAACTCGGGCACAGCGCCCTTGAGCGCCACGATGAGGGTCTCGGACGCCACCTCCTTGAGCACGGACTGGATGGCGGCGTTGTCGAGCTTGAGCACATCCTCGAACACGAACATCTTGTCCATGATCTTCTGCGCCAGGTCAGGGTCGTAGCCCCGGATGGATTCGAGCACCACGGCGTCCATGTTGCCACCCAGCAGGTTGATGATTTCTGCGGCCGCCTTGACGCCTCCGAGCGAACTCTTGCGGATCTTGTCGCCACCCGCCAGCACCTTGAAGAGCACCTCGTTGAGGTCCTTGAGCGCCGTGGGCTGAATGCCTTCGAGCGTGGCCACACGCAGCAGGATTTCGCTGCGCTGGCGGTCTGTCAGGTGCATCAGGATGCCCGAGGCCTGGTCGCTGTCCAGATGCACCAGGATCGCCGCCACGATCTGCGGGTGCTCGTTGCGCAGCAGTTCGGCCACCGACAGCGGGTCCATCCACTTGAGGCTTTCGATGCCCGAAACATCGCCGCCCTGCAAGATGCGGTCGATCAGCAGACCGGCCTTGTCATCGCCCAGCGCGCGCTTGAGCACGGCACGCACATAGTTGCCCGTGTCGGACACCAAGAGGCTTTGGGCTGCTGCCGCATTGGAGAACTTGTTGATGACCTCGTCCACCTTCTCGCGCGACACCGAGCGCATGCGCGCGATGGTTTCGCCCAGCTTCTGCACCTCCTTGGGCGAGAAGTGCTTGAAAACTTCGGCCGCCTCCTCTTCGCCGAGGGACATCAGCATGATGGCGGCATCGTGAAGGCCTTGGTCGTCCATGGTGGGTGTCCGTGCAATCGGTGGCTAGGCGGCGGAGTCGCCGTTGAGCCAGGTCTTGAGAATGTTCGCCACGGCCACCGGGTTCTCCTTGGCGAGCACGCGGGCGTCTTCCAGGCGCAGCTGCTCGGGCGTCGCAGGCAACGCTTCGTCCTTCTTGGACGGCGCAGGCAGCGCGGGGCGCTCGGGCGTGTCGGCCTCCAGGGCGTCGAGCTGACCACCGGGTACCGGTGCGGCGCTGGCCTTGGCCGGGGCAGGTGCCTTGAGGGCGGGCCGCACCAGGCCCAGCAGCACCAGCGCAGCAAACAGCACCGCCCCCACAGGCCACGCAAAGGTCTTGGCCAGGTCGATCACTTCGGGCTGCTTCCACAGCGGAACGTCGGTCGATGGCGCTGCCGTCACCTGGAACGGCGTGTTCATGAGGTTGACCGAGTCACCGCGGTCCTTGTTGAAGCCAATGGTCTCGCGCACCAGGGCCGTCATCTGCTCGATCTGCTCGGGCGTGAGCGCCTTGGTGATGGGCTTGCCCTTGTCTTCGCCAGACTGGTAGTTCACCACCACGGCCGCGCTCAGGCGCTTGACGGCGCCGGTGCTGCCCCGCGTCACGCGCACGGTCTTGTCCACTTCGTAGTTGGTGGTGGACTCGCGCTTGTTGGTCTGCTCCTCGGTGCCCTGCTGGCCTCCGGCATTGGGCGCAGGGTTGGCGCCATTGATGGGAGCGGTCGATGGTGCAGGCGGCTGGTTGGCCACGGCGCCGGGCACGCCCGTTGCGGTTTTGCTGGAGCTTCCCCGGCTCTCCAGCACCTGCTGGCTGCGCACCGCGCTGGAGTCGGGCGTCTGGTTGGGGCGGAACTGCTCGGACGTGGATTCCGTCTGCGTGAAATCCACCTCGGCCGTGACCTGGGCCTTGACGTTGTCGCGGCCCACCACGGGCTCCAGGATGTCCATGATGCGGCGGGTGTACTGCTGCTCGATCTGCTGCACATACAGCAGCTGCTGGGCGTTCACCTCGGCCCCGGCGGTGCTGTCGGTGGTCTGCGACAGAAGCTTGCCGGTGTCGTCCAGCACGCTCACGGCCGACGGGGCCAGCTCGGGCACGCTGGACGCCACCAGGTGCACGATGCCCGCCAGCTGGGCGCGGTCCAGGATGCGGCCGGGATGCAGGCTCACCAGCACCGAGGCCGATGGTTTTTGCTGCTCGCGGAAGAACCCGTTCTGGTTGGGAAGCGCCAGGTGCACGCGCGCACCCTGCACCGACGACAGCGCCTGGATGGAGCGGGTCAGTTCGCCCTCCAGGCCACGCTGGAAGTTCAGGCGCTCCTGGAACTGCGTCATACCGAACTTGCTGGACTCCATCAATTCAAAACCGGCCACTGAGCCCTTGGGCAGGCCCTGGGTGGCCAGACGCAGGCGCACGTCATGCACGCGGTCCGCCGGGATCAGGATGGCGCCACCGCCTTCGGCATGCTTGTAGGGCACGTTCATCTGCGACAGCTGGGCCACGATGGCGCCGCCGTCCTTGTCGTTCAGATTGGCGAACAGCACCCGGTAGTCTGGCTGGCGCCCCATGACGATGGCCGCCACGGCAGCGGCCACCAGCAGCGCCACGCCCACGCCCAGCCGCATGCGCTGCGCCCGGTCGAGGGCAGACAGCCGCTGCAACCAGTTGGGGCTGGCGGGCGGCGGGAGCGGATTGAGAGGGACTTCAGCAACAGCAGACATCTTGCTTTTCCAGTAAAGCAGGTCCGGCAACAGACCTGGCGTGGTGTCGATTATTCGGTCACGCCTCCACCATGTTCGCTGGATAAGCCGCCCGTTTGACCATCATTTCAGGGGGATGGGCGCCTGGGCGGTGGCTAGGATACGCAGCATACCGCCATTCCCTACGGATACAGCCATGGACCTTCGCATCTCAAGCTCTACCGCCCCCCTCACGGGCGCAGGCGTGGCGCGCCGTGCTGCAGCGCCCCAGGAAACCGGTAACGAAGTAGGATTCTCCAGCGCCCTCAAAGGCGCCCTGCAGTCGGTGAGTGCGGCGCAAAACCGTTCGTCCGAACTGCAAAGAGAGGTTCAGCTGGAAAACCCCTCGGTAAGCCTGGAAGAAACCATGGTGGCCATCCAGAAGGCCCAGATCGGCTTTCAGGCCACGCTGCACGTGCGCAACCGCATGGTGCAGGCCTACACCGACATCATGAACATGCAGGTATAGGCAGTGTCACCCCCCTGAGGCGCTGCGCGCCTGCCCCCCCCCGCTCTTGCAACGCTGCGCGCTGCGGGCAGGGGGACGCAGCCCTCGCTGCGGGGCGGCCCTTGCTCGGCTGCCCTGGCACTGGTAAGCGCCCGCATCTAGCGCCTGCGCAACACTCCCGATTTGATAGCAAAAAGCGCTTATTGAGAGCGCGGAGAAGCCCATTTTTTCCACAAAAAAACCGACCTCACAGGGTCGGCTTTGTCTTGAGGCTTGTTGCGCGCCTCAGTGCATCATCTGCGGCTGCCCTTCGAACAGATGTTCGAACTGTGCCAGCCAGGGTTCGGCCAGGGAGCGGATCTGTGCGTCGTTGCGCAGGATGCGCTGCATGATGCGGGTCTTTTCGCGGCGGTGCTCGGGCAGCAGCTCGTGCTCCTGCGACTTGAAACGCAACTGCTCGATCAGCACCGCACAGGCGCCTTCGTAGCGCACCACGCCGTCCCAGTCCTTGAGCCGGGCAGCCTCCAGCATCTTGGCGCTGCTGTCTTCAATCGCCTTGTAATAGTCAATCAGCATGTGGGACATGGTTCAGGCCTCCACCAGCACGGGCTGGCCAGTGGCGGCAGGCGCGTCGGCAGAAGCCGCTGCAGCGCCGGATTTCTTGATGTCATTCCAGCCCTGGGCCACGGGCTCGATCAGGCGCATGACTTCCTGCATCATCGCGTCGTCGTTGCGGGCATTGGCCAGGATCAGGCGGCGCATGCAGTAGTCGTAGAGCGCGCCCAGGTTCTCGGCCAGCTCACCGCCGTCCACCTTGTCCAGCGAAGTGCTCAGGCCTTCTTCAAGAATGCGCACCGCCTTGGAGATGGCATTGACCTTGCCCAGCACGTCACCCCGTGCCATGGCGCCACGCGCCGTGGCGATGGAGTTTAGAACGCCTTCATACAACAGGCTGACCAGCTGGTGCTGGTCGATCGTGTGCATGCTGGTCTCTACATTGATGCGCTGGTACGCGTTGGCTGCACGGGGGCTGTAGGCGCTGAACATGCTGACAATCCTTCCGAGGTATTACCTAAGTTATCGGCTCGCGCCAGAAAAACTGAAGCCTCTGTTTATTTAGCCCGTCGATTTGTTCCAGGCCGCCACCTGCTGCGAGATATAGGCGTTCAGGCCGTTCAGGCTGCTCAACTGGGTGTCCAGCGCGTTATAGCGCCGCGTGATGCGTTTTTCAAATGCGTCAACCTTTTCATTCACGCGGGTTTGGTCCTGGGCATTGCGCTTGAGGCTCAGCTGCAGGGTGTCGTCCTTGGATTTGAAGAAACCATCGTTGGCCAGCAAATTGGTGGTCAGCGCCTTCAGCTGCACCGCAATGCCATCGGCCGATCCGCCTCCGGTGTTGCGGAACAGGTTCTTCACGTCGTCGGGGTTTTCCGTCAGGGCCTTGTTCAGCTTGGTGGAGTCCACAGCCAGGTTCCCGCCCAGCTGCTGCGTGATGCCGACATCTGCCAGACGCTGGAAGGCCCCGCCGCCCGTCGAGATCGACTGGATCGCGTTGCGCAGAGAGTTCTGCAGCGCCACAGCGGTCGAATCCCCTTGCAAAAGCCCCGCCGAACCGGTCTTTGCGTCGTATTTCGTCGCCTCTTGCAGCAGCTCGTTGACGGCGTTGTAGGCCTTCACGAATCCGTCGATGTTGGATTTGATGGCCGACTCGTCCTTGCCCACGGTGATATCGATCGGCGCCGTGGTGATTTGCTCCGCCTTGAAAGTCACACCCGAAATCGTGGAAGCAAAGGTGTTGGTGGCAGAAGACACAGCAATACCGTTGACCGTGGCCTTGGCATTGGCTGCCGCCTGCGTGACCGTAACGCCATTGACCAAACGCGACAGGCCGGTCGCATCGGTGTTGCCTGCGCTCTGGGGATCGGGGTCCCCATCTTCCATCACGCTCAGCCGGAAGCCGAACTCCTCACCGGTGCTCTTGCTGCGCAGCAACAAACGCTCGCCGGAGGCATCCGAGAGGATCGAGGCCGTCACCCCTGCGTTGGAGCCATTGATCTTGCTGGCCACGTCCGAGAGCTTGTCGCTTGCGCTGATCGCGATATCCACCGGCTGGCCGCTGCCCGGCGTGAAGGATGCCGGCGCCACACTCCACTTGCCCAGTTCCAGCCGCAGCGTCCCGGAGCCCAGCGCGCCGCCTACAGGCAAGAGCGCCGCCGACGCGGTGGCCTGCGCCTTGGCCAGGCCCTGCACCTCCACACTGAAGGTAGTTGGCAGGGTTCCTCCCACAGCAGTGGCGGAGACAAACTTGGAATCAGAGGAGGTGGTGGTCACACCATTCCAGCCGGTCACGCTGGTCAGCTTGCTGGCGGCGTCCTGCAGCGTGGAGACCAGCGACTTGATCTGCCCAAAGGCAGATATCTTGGTTTTGACCGTCGCGGCCTGCACCGTGAGCTTGTTCAGCGGCTCTTTTTCCAGTTCGACCAACTTGGCAATGATGTTTTTGACATCAAGCCCGTTTGTTCCGACACCTACGGATGAAATCGTGGCCATACCAACCTCCTGAACTGGTTCAACGGAAATTATCGCGCCGAACGGCGATCAAGAACGTCCGTAAACACGCCAGGAAACCCGTCTTATCCAGCGGTCCTGGCACCCGCTGCTCCAAAAAGCCAAAGGGCGGCGACAGAAACCTGCCGCCGCCTGGGCCACTTCAGGGCGCTGCAACACCCTGACTGCCTTGCCCGCTGCTTGTTAACGCAGCAGGGCCAACACACCTTGCGGCAGCTGGTTGGCCTGGGCCACCATCGCCGTACCAGCCTGTTGCAGGATCTGCGAGCGCGACAGGTTGGCGGTTTCTGCGGCGAAGTCGGCGTCCAGGATGCGCGAACGCGAGGAGGACAGGTTTTCCGACGTCACTTGCAGGTTGCTGATCGAGGTTTCAAAGCGCGATTGCAGAGCACCGAGCTTGGCACGCTCACCGTTGATGAAGGCCAGGGCCGAGTCCACGGTCTTGAGCGCGTTGGTCGCGTTGCTGAACGTGGTCACATCCAGATTGGCCACAGTTTGCAGGGCCGAGCCACCGTTGTCCAGCTGGTTGCTGGTGGAGGTCAGGGCGAAGGACTTTTCCGAGTCCAGCGTGATGTAGCCGCCCGTGTTGACGAACTCCACCGAGGCAGCGGCAGAACTCAGCGTGGTCGTGGCACCGTTGGCTGCGCCAGCTGCGTCGTAGCCCGTCACGGTCACGTTGGCCGCGTTGGCATTGGCAGTGTCGCCCACCACGATGTTGTTGCCGGTGGCGTTGGTCAGGATGATCTGGCTACCGTCGGAGCTGAGCGAGGCATTGATACCGGTCTTGGCGGACTGATCATTGATCGCGGACACGGCAGCCGACAGGCGGTCCGTACCCGTGGCAGAGGTCAGCGTGAAGGACACGGTGCGGGCGGCGCCCACGTTGTCGCCTTCCAGCGTCAGCGAGTACGAACCCGCCGCCGCCATGCCGCCCAGACGCACTTCGGTGCGGGCCGTGGCGGTCACGCCAGTGTCGGCCTTCAGTGCGTTGATCTGGTCTGCCGTGGCCTTGGCAGAGGCGCTCACAGCCACCGTCAGGGTGCCGGTGCCCAGGTAGCCAGCGATGGCCACGGAGCCCGTGGTCACACCGTTGGTGCCCGCCGTGGCTTGGGTGGCCGATGCGCCGATGCCCGAACCGTTGGAAGCGACGTTCTGGTTGTTGCCATACACGCTGGTGCGCAGATTGGCCGTGGCCGCCACGATGGTCTGGTTGGCGTTGGCGCCCACCTGGAACTGTTGCGTACCGAACGTGCCGTCCAGCAGCTTGGAGCCGTTGAATTCCGTGGTCTGCGAGATGCGGTCCAGTTCGGACACCAGCTGACCCACTTCCTGTTGCAGGGCCTGGCGGTCGCCAGCGCTGTTGGAGGCATTGGCCGACTGCACCGCCAGCTCACGCACACGCTGCAGGATGTCGCCGGAAGCCTTCAAGGCGCCTTCTGCGGTTTGCGCAAGGGAGATACCGTCATTGGCATTGCGAACCGCCTGGTTCAGGCCGCGGATCTGGCTGGTGAAACGCTCAGAAATGGCCAAGCCAGCAGCATCGTCCTTGGCGCTGTTGATGCGCAGGCCCGACGACAGGCGCTGGATGGAGGTGTTCAGCGAAGTCTGGCTCATGCCCAGGTTGCGCTGGGCGGTAAGCGAGCTGATGTTGGTATTGATGGTGGAAGCCATTGCAAATCTCCAGAAAAGAACTGACTGAATATGGCGTTGCCGCCAGCCGGGGCGCCAGCACCACGCTGGCCTCCTGGGTTCCCAGCGCTGCAGGCCATCTGGTGAACGGCGGGCCACTCACGGTCCGTTGAGAGTGTTTTCGGGTGGCCGCCGGAAAACTTGAGGGGCAAACGCACAAGTTGTAGGACTTTTTGGCCGCTTATCCACCCAACACCAAAAAACGGCATCTCCACAATTCATCCATCGTTCCCCCATTGACAGCCGGACGGGTGCGCTTGAACCGGCAAACAGATCCGTCTCGCGACGTTAAGGAGTTTCGCCATGGCAGCAACCATCAACACCAACATCAGCTCGCTGACTGCGCAGCGCAATCTGGGCACCAGCCAGATGTCGCTCAACACCGCCATCCAGCGCCTGTCGTCGGGCCTGCGCATCAACAGCGCCAAGGACGATGCCGCCGGCCTGGCGATCTCCGAGCGCTTCACCAGCCAGATCCGGGGCCTGAACCAAGCTGTTCGCAATGCGAACGACGGGATTTCGCTGGCCCAGGTGGCGGAAGGTGCGATGGGGTCGGCGGGCAACATCCTGCAACGGGTGCGGGAGCTGGCCGTGCAGTCGGCCAACGCCTCCAACAGCGCCGGCGACCGCCAGGCCCTGCAGCAGGAAGTCGGCCAATTGGTGGCAGAACTGGACCGGATTTCACAAACCACCGAGTTCAACGGCCAGAAACTGCTGGACGGCACTTTTGGTACGCAGCAGTTCCAGGTGGGCGCCAACGCCAACCAGACCATTGTGGCCGCCACGGCCAACCTGCGCACCAATGTCTATGGCAACAACCAGAACATTGCGTCCAACGGCTCGGGCATCGGCGCATCGGCTACCCAGGCCACGGCAGGCACCAACGGCGTGACCACCGGCACGGTGGCCATCAGCGGCTACCTGGGCACCGGCACCATGACGGTGGCCGCCAGCGCCACGGCCAAGGCCACGGCCGACCAGATCAATGCCTTGCAGTCCACCACCGGCGTCACGGCCACGGCCCGCACCGAAGTGCGTCTGGGCGGCATGGCGGCGGCGGGTTCGTACTCGCTGACGCTGGAAGGCGACAACGTCGCCAGCCCCCGCACCATTTCCTTCACGCTGGTGGCAGGCACCGGCACCGACCGCCTCTCCCCCGCCGTGTCGGCCATCAATGAACAAGCGGCCAAGACGGGCATCAATGCCTCGCTCAACTCCGACGGCACGCAGATCATCCTGACCAACGCCACCGGCAACAACATTGTGATCGGCGACACCGTGAACGCCAATGCGGGTGCGGTCACCGTCACCGGCTATGACGCGGCAGGTGCCAGCAACGGCACCACCCGGACGCTGGCGGCCGATGCGAACGTGGAATTCATTAACACCGGCGGCTACATCACGCTGGACTCCGAAAAGTCATTCGCCGTGACCTCGGCCAGCAACCAGCTGGACAACGGAGGCTCCTCGCTGCACACCGTGGCCAACCTGGATGTGACCACCTTCACCAACGCCACCGACGCGCTCAAGACCGTGGACTCGGCCCTGGCCTTCATCAACGGCGAACGTGCCAAGCTGGGCGCCCTGCAATCGCGCTTCGAGACCAGCATCTCCAGCCTGCAGATCACCTCCGAGAACCTGTCCGCATCGCGCTCGCGCATTCAGGACGCAGACTTCGCGGCCGAAACCGCCAACCTGTCGCGCGCCCAGATCCTGCAGCAGGCCGGCACGGCCATGGTGGCCCAGGCCAACCAGATCCCGCAGGGCGTGCTGTCGCTGCTCAAGTAAATCTGCCCGGCCCACCGCTGCGCAGTGGAACAGCAAGACAAAGGGGCCCATCGGGCCCCTTTGCACATGGCACACTGCCACCACACCCTGCCCCTCTTTTTGCTCGTAGATCGGCGCCAACGTGCAATCCAAACACACTGAACAGGACACGCCCCGCCTGCAGGCAGCGCTGGCCGCTGCCGACTGGCCCCTTCTCACCCGCCTGTGCCGCCAGGTGCTGCGCAAGAACGGCCGCCACCTCAGCGCCCACCGGCTGCTGGGCTTCTCCCTGAACAAACAGCGCGAGTTCGATGCAGCGCTCCAGGCCTACCGGCAGGCCTATGTGTACTGGCCGGGCGACGCCGAGCTGCTGGTCAACTACGCCAACGTGCTGATCGAGCAGGCGCGCAACATCGACGCCCTGCCCCTGCTCGAAAAAGTGTGCGAGCTGCGCCCCCAGCAGGCCATTGGCTGGATCAAGCTGGCCGAGTGCTGCTACCTCCTGAGCCTGCACGACAAGGGGTTTGAGGCCAGCCAGAAGGCCGCCGCCCTGGCCGAGACCCTGCACGACCGCGTGGCCGCGCTCATGCAAAGCTCCATCCACCGGCGCGAGCTGGGCCAGGTGCGCGAGGCCGTCAAGGACTGCGAAACCGCCATCGGGCTGCGCCCCAACGACCCGGGCAACTACACCAACAAGCTGCTGTTCATGCTGGCCGACCCCGAGGTGGACGCCGCCCAGCTGTCAGCAGCGGCGCGGCAGTACGGCGCCACCTTCGAGCCCCCGCTGCAGCCCGAGTGGCCGAGTTTTGCCGAGCACCGGGGATCGCCCTGGAAGCGCCTGAAGATCGGTTTCCTCTCGCCCGACTTCCGCGTGCATTCGGTCATGTACTTTGTGGAAGGGCTGCTGGCGCAGCTGGACCGGCGTCAGTTCGAGGTGTTTGCGTTCTACCTCTTCCCCCGCGACGACCATGTGACCGAGCGTGTGCAGCGCCACGCCGACCACTTTGTGCCCCTGGCGGGCTTCAGCCCCCAGCACCAGGCCGAGGCCATCCGCGCCGAAGGCGTTGACATCTTGATCGACCTGGCGGGCCACACCGGCAACAACGGCCTGCTGGCCCTGGCGCACAAGGCGGCGCCCGTGCAGGTGTCGTGGCTGGGGTTCCCGGCCACCACCGGGCTCACGGCCGTGGACTACAAGTTCACCGACGAGATCACCGACCCGCCCGGCGCAGAAGCGCAGTACACCGAACAGCTCTACCGCCTGCCCACGCTGTTTGCCTGCTACCGCCCCATGAGCCGCAACCCGCTGTGGCGCTACCAGCCGCGCTACCAGGTGCGCCCTGCGCCCGCGCTCGCCAATAGTTTCATCACCTTCGGCTCGTGCAACAACCTGGGCAAACTCACCGACGAGGTGCTGGCCCTGTGGGGCCAAGTGCTGGCCGCCGTGCCAGGGTCGCGCCTGCTGATCGAAGGCAAGAACTTCGACCGCCCCGATTTTGCGCAAGCCTACCGAGAGCGCTGCGAGCGCCTGGGCCTGCCCCCGGCACAGCTGGACCTGGTGGCGCAGCGCACCGACAACCAGTACCTCACCTACCACCGCATCGACATTGCGCTGGACCCCTTCCCGCTCACGGGCGGCACCACCACCTTCGACGTGCTGTGGATGGGCCTGCCCATCGTGTCGATGGTGGGCGAAAGCTTCAAGAGCCGCATGGGCGTGGGCCTGCTGGCCTACCTGGGCCGCACCGAATGGCTGGCCGAGACGCCCGAGGACTATGTGCGCATCGCCACCAGCCTGGCGGCCGACGCACAGGCGCTGAACACCCTGCGGCAGGGGCTGCGCGCCGAGGTGGAGGCCTCCGCCCTGATGCGCGAGGACATCTTCAACCACCACTTTGCCGAAGGCCTGCGGGTGATGTGGCTGCAATGGCTGGCCCGCGCCGAACACCCGGACGACCCCGCCGCCCAGGCCCAGGCGATCCAGGACTGGCTGCCCCAGCTGCCCGAGGCCTGGACCCAGCCGCCCGTGCCCGGCGTGGGCCTGAAACCCGGCCAGCGCGTCAGCCTGCACGAGGCCCACCAGCGCCTGCAGGAGCTGGTGGACAAGGCCAAGGCCGCCCCGCCGCCCACACCCGCCACTGACTCAGACACCAGCGCGGGCCCGGCCCTCAAGGACCGCCACTGGATCGCCGTGACCGAACTGGCCGAAACCGTGCTCAGCGCCATGCCCAACGACCCGGTGGCCCTGGCCTGCCTGGCCGAGGTGGAACATGCCCACGGCCACACCGAGTTTGCCGTGACCTACCTGCGGCATGCCACGCAGGCGATGGGCCTGGACATGGGAGCCAGCCCCGCCGCGTGATGCCTTGGTGTGCAGCTATCGGGCTGCACTGCGTCATTTGCTATAAAAAATATAGCTATAAATGCAATCCTACCGCGCGGAAGGCAGCATTTTTATCTATATTTCCTGCACCCATCACCCCTTGCGCCGCAGAAACCCGTGTGGCGCCACTGTGACCTGCAGGCGCTGCTCCATCTCGGCGTCGATCTCGAACTCGGCGTGCCCGGCCAGCCACTGGTGCACTGCCGTCTTGGGGTTGTTGCCCACGTCCCAGGGGCGGTCGGCAAAGAACTTGGGCGGCATGTCTTCCACGAAGGTGTCAAACACCACGCAGTAGCTGCCGGGCGTGACCAGCGGCGCGTAGGCATTGAGTTCGCCCAGCACATGGTCGTGGGTGTGCATGGAATCCAGGCACACCAGCACACGCTGGTAGCCCTGGGCAAAGTCGCGCACCTGCTGCACCACCTCGGGCGCCACGGCCGAGCCCTGGATCATCGCGATGCGGCTGGCCATGGGGTGGGCTTCGATGGCGGCGCGGTTGTGTGCGCGGATGTCGATGTCCACACCCAGCACCTTGCGGCGCGAGGCGCGCGGGTCGAGCGTGGTGCCCGCCTCGATGGCGTCGCTCATGTCCAGCAGCGCCAGCAGCGAGGCGCTGAGCACCAGCGAGCCGCCGTGGGCAATGCCGGTCTCGATGATGAGGTCCGGCCGCACGCGCCACACCAGCTCCTGCATGGCCACCATGTCCTGCGGGTACTGGATGATGGGCCGCCCCATCCAGTCGAAGTTGTAGACGTACTGCCGCTGCATTGAGGCCTGCAGCCAGTCGCGCGACAGGGACTGGAACGCGGTGTCCTGGGCATAGCGGGCGAGGCGGTCGCGGCGCTCCTGGGCAAATTGGTCAACGGGGTTCATGGTGGGGTTACTCCAACAGGGTCGTTCGGCGGCAGAAAGGGCAAGAGGTCATCGGCCAGCACGGCACGGGGCGCAATGCCCCATTCACCCTGCAGGCGCTGCACATGGATGGGGGGAAACGCCTGCAACGGCGCCTGCGCCGCCACCTCCACCGTGCAGCCGGTGCGCGCCTGCAGCCAGGCCAGCCACTGGGCGTGGGTGGTCTGGCGGCCGCTGGCCACGTTGTAGGTGGCAGCGCGGCCGGTGAGGGCAATGCGCGGCAGCCAGTCCAGCAGGTCGTCCACATGCAGATAGTCCTTGGCGGACTGTGGATCGGAACGCAGCACGATGTGGCCGCCCTGCGCCTGGTGCAGCAGGTCGGCCACCAGGTTGCCCGATGCGGAGTCCAAACCCGGCCCCACCACGTTCGACAGCCGCGCCACGCGCACCCCGGCGCGGCCGCTGGCGTGGCACAGGGACTCGCCGGTGAGCTTGGTGAGGTTGTACAGGTACGAGGGGTCGCCCGGCAGCACGGACAGGGGCGCGTCTTCGTCGGTGCGGGTAGCGCCCATGTAGACCCGGGTGGACGACAGGTATAGCAGCGAGTCGAACTGCGCGCGCCGCAGCACCTCGGCCAGCAGGCCCACATGGGCGTCCACCGTGTCGAACGGGCGCGTGCGGAAGTCGGCGGTGAGCCCCACGCAATAGATCACATGACCCAGCGGGCGGGCGAACACCTCGGCATCGCCACGCGCAGGCGCCCACACGGCATGGCCCTGGGCCTGCAGGTGCGCCACCAGGCGGCTGCCGATGTAGCCCGTGGCGCCCAGCACGGTCAACGTCGAAAGGGGCAGGCCCGTCACCGGCGCTCCCCCACGGCCGCCAGCGGTTGCCCGGCATACACGGTGTACGCCAGCAACTCGCCGCGCACGATGGAGCCCGCGCCCACCACACAGCCGCGCCGCAGCATGGCGCCGTCGAGCAGCACGCAGTTGGCACCGATCCACACGTCGTCCTCGATCACGATGCCGCCCTTGCTGGGCAGAAAGCCCTGCTCGCGGATCAGGCGGCGGCGGTCGGCATAGGCATGGTTGACGGGCGCGAAGGTGCAGTTGGCGGCAATCGCCACGTAATTGCCGATGTGGATGCCGTTGCCCGTGTAGAGCACGCAGCCCGCGTTGATGACCACATGTTCGCCCACCACCAGGTCGCCGCTCCCACCCGCAGGCTTGACCTTGACGAAGCTGTCGATCACCGAATGCGCGCCCACCACGATGCGGGAGCCGCGCACCGAGTCTTCGATGTCGGCCAGGTGCGAGAGCTTCGCGGTGGGATGGATCTCGATCACCTAGAACACCTCCAGCCGGGGCACGGCCACCACCATCTGCGCGCCCCAGCTGCGCGTGTAGTCCAGCTGGTCGGCCACCTCGCTGCGCAGGTTCCAGGGCAGGATCAGGATGCGCTGCGGTTTGTGGGCGCGCAGGTGCGCCTCGCTCACCACGGGGATGTGGCTGCCGGGCAGGTACTGGCCCTGCTTGGCGGGGTTCTTGTCCACGGCATAAGGCAGCAGATCGGGCCGCACACCCGCAAAGTTGAGCAGGGTGTTGCCCTTGGCGGCCGCGCCGTAGGCACCCACGGTGACACCCTCGGCCTGGCATTGCAACAAAAATGTGAGCAGCTCGCGCTTGACCCGTATGGCCTGGGCCTGGAAATCGCTGTAAAAACTGGCACCCAGCATGCCCGCCGCCGCCTCGGTGGCCAGCAGTTGCTGCACGCGGGCGGCGCCTTCAGCCGTTGCCTGGGGATGGTCCATGGCATCAGTGCGGGCGGCAAACACGCGCAGGCTGCCGCCATGCGTGGGCAGCTCTTGCACGTCAATCACCACGAGGCCATTGGCCGCAAAGATGCGCTGCACCGCCGTGAGAGACAGATAGGAGTAGTGCTCGTGGTAGGCCGTGTCGAACTGGCAGCCCTCCACCATGCGCACCAGGTGCGGAAACTCGAAAGTGGCCACACCATGGGGCTTGAGCAGTCGGGCAAAGCCGCCCACGAAATCATTGATGTCGGGCACATGGGCCAGCACGTTGTTGGCGGCGATCAGGTCGGCCTGGCGGTCGGCGGCTGCCAGTTCGTCAGCCAGCGCCACGCCAAAGAACCGATCCACCACCTCAATGCCCTTGGCGCGGGCTGCGGCTGCCGTGCTGGCGGTGGGCTCCACGCCGTAGCAAGGAATGCCCGCAGCTTGCACGTACTGCAGCAGGTAACCATCGTTGGACGCGACCTCGACCACGCGGCTGGCGGCAGTCAGGCCCAGGCGTTCGCGCATCGCCTCGACATAGGCCCGGGCATGGGCGAGCCACGAGGAGGAGAATGAACTGAAGTACGCGTAATCGTCGGTGAACAGCGCCTCGCGCCCGGCGTGGTCTTCGGTCTGCACCAGCCAGCAGGTTTCGCAGACCAGCAGGCGCAGGGGGAACCAGGTCTCGGGCGCACGCAGCGCGGCCTCGCTCAGGTAGGCGTTGGACGGTGGCGCGCTGCCCAGGTCCAGAAACGTCAGTTGCAGCGGGCTGCCGCAGTGTCGGCACTTCACAGGTGCACTCCTTCGAATTCTTCGGTCATCCAGGGCTGGCCTGCATCGCGGGGCGACATTTGCCCCACCGGCAGCGGCCAGGCAATGGCCAGGCGCGGGTCTGCCGGGTGCAGCCCCGCTTCGGCCCCAGGCGCATAGGCCGCAGAGTGGCAATACAGCAGCTCGGCATGGTCGCTCAGCGCCTGGAAGCCATGGGCAAAACCGGGCGGGATGAGCAGCGCATGGCCGTTATCGGCCGAGAGGTGCTCGGCGTGCCAGTGCAAAAAGGTGGGCGAGCCCTGGCGCAGGTCCACGGCCACGTCCCAGACCTCGCCGCGCAGACAGCTCACGAGTTTCATCTCGGCGTGTGGCGGCTTTTGGTAGTGCATGCCGCGCACAGTGCCTGTGAGCGCTGTGTAGCTCTGGTTGATCTGGGCGATGGGGCCCGTCCAGCCCGCACCCGCCAGTTCGTCGGCGCAGAACAGGCGCGAAAAAAAGCCGCGCTCGTCCACCAGCGGCTGGCGTTGCACGCGGAACAGCCCCGCCAGTGGCAGCGGCGCCAGGGCGAGGCGGCTCATGGCCGCGCCTCCCAGGCGTCAATGTCGGCCAGGCACAGCGCGCGAGCGTCGGCGCCGCCATGTTGCTGGCGGTACCAGTTCATGGTGCGGGCCACGGCGGTGTTCAGCGACCAGTGCGGGGCCACGCCCAGCACCTGGCGGGCATGGGCGGTTTCGAGCGCGAGCCAGCCGGCTTCGTGTGGGCCTTCGCTCTCGTTTTCATAGCTGATAGCGCTTGCTGGATAGGCGGCGGAGGCCAATTCAATGACATTTTTTACCGTGGCGGCCTCGTGCGGCAGAGGGCCGAAGTTGTAGGCACCGGCCAAGGCGGGCGATTCCCACAGGCGCTGGGCCAGGCGCAGGTAGGCGGCCAGCGGCTCCAGCACATGCTGCCAGGGGCGCGTGGCCTGGGGGCGGCGGATGTGCAAGGTGGCGCCCTTCTCCCAGGCGCGCACGGCGTCGGGCAGCAGGCGGTCTTGCGCCCAGTCGCCACCGCCAATCACGTTGCCCGCGCGGGCGGTGGCCACGGCCACGCCTTGGGCGGCCAGAAAGGAATCGCGGTAGCTGGCCGTGACCAGCTCGGTGGCGGCCTTGCTGGCGCTGTAGGGGTCGTGCCCGCCCAGCGGGTCGTCTTCGCGGTAGGGGTAGGCCCATTCGCGGTTGCGGTAGACCTTGTCGGTGGTCACTACCAGGGCCACGCGCGCTTCGGGCAGGCCGCGCAGCGCATCGAGCACATGGGCCGTGCCCATGATGTTGCTGGCAAAGGTGTCCAGCGGCGCGGCGTAGCCGGGCCGCACCAGCGCCTGCGCGGCCAGGTGCAGCACCACCTCGGGCCGGGCGGCGCGCACGCGCATGGCCAGAGCCTGGGCATTGCGGATATCGCAGAAATGGCTTTCCATGCCCGGGCCACCCTGTCCCAGCTGGGCCAGGGTGAACAGGTTGGGCTCGGTGGCGGGCGGCAGCGCCACGCCGGTGACCTGGGCGCCCAGGCGTTGCAGCCACAGGGCCAGCCAGGCGCCCTTGAAGCCGGTGTGGCCGGTGAGCAACACGCGCTTGCCGCGCCAGAAGTCGGGATCAGGGCGCATCGTGCTTACCAGCATTTCCAGGGCGCGCGGCCCGATTGCCACAGGTCTTCGAGCAGGTTTTTCTCGCGCAGTGTGTCCATGGGCTGCCAGAAGCCGGTGTGCTCAAAGGCGCGCAGCTGGTCGCTGCTGGCCAGGCGGGCCATGGGTTCCAGCTCCCAGCTGGTGGCGTCGCCGTCGATGTAGTCGATGACCTCGGGCTGCAGCACAAAAAAACCGCCGTTGATCCAGCCGCCGTCCCCGCGCGGTTTTTCCACAAAACCGTCCACCCGGTCGCCGTCGCGCATCAGGGCGCCATAGCGGCCTGGGGGCAACACGGCCGTTACCGTGGCCTGGCGGCCGTGGGCGCGGTGGAAGGCAAACTGCGCGGTCATGTCCAGGTCGGCCACACCATCGCCATAGGTAAAGCAGAAGGGCTCGCCTTCGGGCAGGTACTCCTGCACACGGCGCAGGCGCCCGCCGGTCATGGTGCTTTCGCCGGTGTCCACCAGCGTCACGCGCCAGGGCTCGGCGTGGCGGTGGTGCACTTCCATGCGGTTGTTGGCCATGTCAAACGTTACGTCCGACATGTGCAGGAAGTAGTTGGCGAAGTATTCCTTGATGACGTAGCCCTTGTAGCCCAGGCAGATGATGAAGTCGTTGACGCCATGGGCGGCATACATCTTCATGATGTGCCACAGGATGGGCCGCCCCCCGATCTCGATCATGGGCTTGGGACGCAGGTGCGACTCTTCCGAGATGCGGGTGCCCAGGCCCCCCGCGAGCAGTACGGCTTTCATGCTCGCAGCATAGTCCAGCCCCCGTGCCGCCAAAAGGCCCTGTGGTTGCGGAAAAACGGGCCAAATGCAGCGATTGCCCCGACTGCGCGGCGCTGTGCGCGATGCGTGCAGACACCAGATTGCTACACATTAAATAGCAACAAATTCTTTTCCGTCAGGCGCAAACGACCTATTTGATGCCGAAATTGATGGCATGACACACCCGCCACCCAGCGAGTGCAGCGCCAAAGCCATTCCTCCAAGAAGCCCTGGTTTGGCCGCTCTCTTGTGGCATTTCGCGCTCAGCAATCCGATACATTTGCAGTAACCTTCGGTAAACCCGCGACTGCGGTCCTGGAACAAGCGCTGCCGTTCTTGCTCCGGTTACCGCCCAACACGTCTAAAGCATGTTCGTCATCATCGGTTACGTCGTCTGCCTGGGCTGCATCTTCGGTGTGTACATCATGCACGGCGGGAATATCAGCGTGATCCTCAAGGCCCTGCCCTTCGAGATCGTCACCATTCTGGGTGGCGCGCTGGGCGCCTTTGTGGTGAACAACCAGCCCAAGGTCATCAAGGCCACCCTGGCCGCACTGCCCATGGCGCTCAAGGGGTCCAAGTACACCAAGGCCCGCTACATGGAGCTGATGGCCATGCTCTACGACATCCTGCAGAAGGCCCGCAAGGAAGGGCTGATGGCGATCGAAAAGGATGTCGAGGCGCCCCACGAGTCCGAGATCTTCAAGAAGTACCCCACGGTGGGCAACGATCACCATGTGATCGAGTTCACCACCGACTACCTGCGCATGATGGTGTCGGGCAACCTGAACTCGCATGAGATCGAAGCGCTGATGGACAGCGAGATCGACACCCACCACCAGGAGGCCCACGCCCCCGTGGCAGCGCTGGCCCGGCTGGCGGGCGCCCTGCCCGCTTTTGGCATTGTGGCCGCGGTGCTGGGCGTGGTGAACACCATGGGCTCGGTGGGCCAGCCGCCCTCGGTGCTGGGCGGCATGATCGGCTCGGCGCTGGTGGGGACGTTCCTGGGGATTCTGCTGGCCTACGGTGTGGTCGAACCCCTGGGCGGTCTGGTCGAGCAAAAGACCGAAGACGCAGCCAAGGAACTGCAGTGCATCAAGTCCACCCTGCTGGCCAGCATGCAGGGCTACAACCCGGCCACCGCCATCGAATTTGGCCGCAAAGTGCTTTTCTCAGACGTCCGCCCCAGCTTCACCGAGCTGGAGGGGCATGTGAAAGGCAAGAAGTAGCGCCGCCAGCGCCCCTTGGCCCGCAACACCATGGCAGAAAAGAAACTCCAGCCCATCATCATCAAGCGCATCAAGAAAGGCGGCCATGCCGTGCACGGTGGCGCCTGGAAGATTGCCTATGCCGACTTCGTGACGGCCATGATGGCGTTCTTCCTGCTGATGTGGCTGCTGGGCTCCACGGCCAAGGGCGAGTTGCAGGGGATTGCGGCGTATTTCGCGTCGCCGCTCAAGGTGGCGATGACCGGCGGCGACGGCGCGGGCAACAGCTCCAGCGTGATCCCGGGCGGCGGCAACGATCTGTCAAAGGTGCACGGGCAGGTGCGGCGCTCTGACGTGGAAGAGGCCAAGCAGCGCCGCATGAGCATCGACGCCCAGCGCGCCGAGCGCGCCAAGCAGGACCTGGACCGCATCAAGGCACTCGAAGCCAAGATCGATGCGCTCATCACCGAAAACCCGCGCCTGAACGAATACAAGTCGCAGATCCGCATCGACATCACGCCCGACGGGCTGCAGATCCAGATCATCGACGACCAGAACCGCCCCATGTTCGACAGTGGCAGCGCGTTGGTAAAACCCTACATGCGCGACATCCTGCGCGAAATCGGCTCCGCGCTCGGTGGCGTGGAAAACCGCATCAGCCTGGCAGGCCACACCGACGCCGTGCCCTATGGCAACAGCGAGCGTGGCTACAGCAACTGGGAGCTGTCGGCCGACCGCGCCAACGCCACGCGGCGCGAGCTGGTCTCTGCCGGCATGCCAGACGCTAAACTGGGCCGCGTGGTGGGCCTGGCGGCCAGCGACCTGCTGGAGCCAAACAACCCACGCGCACCCGCCAACCGGCGCATCACCATCACGGTGCTGACCCGCGAGGCCGAAGAACGACTCATGGGCAAAGGGATCCCCGAAATCACTTCCACAGAACTGCTGAATGAAAAGCGGGAAAATCCCCCCCCAAGCAGGTAACAGTTACGACTTGTCACCTAACCTGCCACCCATGACAATGCCTACAGTAATTCTCGACCGAAAGGGTCCCAAGTGACCACAGCCCTTCGTTTTCTGATCGTTGACGACTTCTCCACCATGCGACGCATCGTGCGCAACCTGCTCAAGGAAAGCGGGTTCTCCGATGCCGACGAGGCGGAAGATGGCGTGGCAGCCCTCAACAAGCTGCGCAACAGCAAGTTCGACTTCGTGGTGACCGACATCAACATGCCCAACATGAACGGGTTCCAGTTGCTGGCCGAGATCAAGAAGGACGACAAGCTCAAACACCTGCCGGTGCTGATGGTGACCGCCGAGGCCCGCAAGGAAGACATCGTTGCCGCCGCCCAGGGCGGCGCTGCAGGCTACATCGTCAAACCCTTCACCAAGGCAACTCTCGAAGAGAAGGTGACCTTGATTCTGAAGAAGATGGGGTTATGAGACCATGGACGCCACACCGGACAACAGCCAGCCGGCCGACGTACACCACAAGATCGGCCAACTGACCCGCCAGCTGCACGACTCGCTGAACGAACTGGGCTACGCCGACAAGTTGCGGGGATCGATGGGCGAGCTGCCCGACGCGCAGAGCCGCCTGTCCTACATCGCCCGCCTGACCGGAGAAGCGGCCGAAAAGGTGCTGGGCCGTGTGGAACAGGCCAAGGCGCAACACGACTACATTGCGGCCGAGACGCGCCGGGTGGTCAGTTCGCTGGTGGCCGACCCGGTGGCCGCCGTGGCCAAGGGCGAGATCTTCAACTTCCTGACCGATGTGGAGCGCGTGACCAAGGAGGCCGACGCGCACCTCACCGAGATCATGATGGCGCAGGACTTCCACGACCTCACCGGCCAGGTGATTGCGCGGGTGGTGAACCTCGCGGCCACCATCGAAGAGCAACTGGTACAGCTGCTCATCCAGACCGCACCACCCAACGCCCATGTTCCTGCGGTTGAAGCCAAACCCGCCCACCTGCAAGGCCCGGTGGTGGACCCCGAGAACACGCCCGACGTGGTCACCGACCAGTCCCAGGTGGACGACCTGCTGGCCAGCCTGGGGTTCTGACCGCCTGCGGGCTTTTGGCCCAGCCCTCATGGTCAAAATGGCTGCTTGCGCGCGCCCACCAAGCGCCTTCAGCTATCATTTTTGAATAAACCCTCCCTGCTTGAGCACCCCGCTGCGGGTGCCAGTGCGCCGCTGAAAACGCTGGCGGCAGCAGGGAAAAGAGGGGGCCGCAGCCCCCTTATCCAGCTTTAGATTTCCGGGTCGCTCACGACAATGGCATGACACCAGCGCCGTCATGCCACCATGGAATCCAGCCAAGAAAAAAGCCTCCCCGCGTCAGAGCGCAAGCTGCAGAAAGCGCGCGAAGACGGCCAAGGGGCACGCTCGCGCGACCTGTCGCACCTGGCCATCCTGGGGGCAGGTGCGGCCTGCATGCTCCTGCTGACACCCCAGCTCATGGACCACCTGCAAAAGGCCATGAGCCAGCAACTGGCCTTTGACTCCGCCACCGTCATGGCGCCGGGCACCATGCTCCAGCGCCTGCAGAGCATGGTGGTGGTGGGCGCGGCGGCCAGCGTGGCGTTTGCACTGCTCACCAGTGCTGCCGCACTCCTCAGCGCCATTGGCGCGGGTGGCTGGATCCTCAGCACCAAACCCATCGCCCCCCAGTTCAACCGCCTGAACCCCATCTCGGGCCTGGCCAACCTGTTCTCCAAGCAGCAGATGGCCAACGTGGCCAAGATGGTGCTCATGAGCGCGATCCTGACCTGGGTGGCCTGGAGGTTCATCGGCAACAGCATCGAGGCCGTGGCCATGCTGGTGTTGCAACCCTCGCCCCTGGCCCTGCGGCAGGTGGCCGACTGGCTGACCTCGGGCATGAGCCTCCTGCTGCTGGTCGTGTTCCTGGCCGCGCTGGTGGACGTGCCCCTGCAGGCGTTCTTCTTCAAGGACCGCCTGAAGATGTCGCACGAAGAGGTCAAGCAGGAACACAAGGAATCGGATGGCAACCCACACACCAAGGGCCGCATCCGCCAGAAGCAGCGCGAGATTGCCGACCGCGCCAGCGTGGCCGCCGTGCCCAAGGCCGACTTCGTGGTCATGAACCCCACCCACTATGCGGTGGCGCTCAAGTACGACGACAAGACCATGAGCGCCCCCCAGGTCATCTCGCGCGGCACGGACCTCATCGCCATGAAGATCCGCGACGTGGCCCGGGAGCACAACGTGCCCGTGCTGCAGTCGCCCATGCTGGCCCGCGCGCTCTATGCCCACGCCGAGCTCGACCAGGCCATTCCCGCCACGCTCTACACCGCCGTGGCCCAGGTGCTGGCCTATGTGTACCGCCTCAAGGCCGCGCTGCGCGGCGAAGGCCGCATGCCCGACAGCCTGGTGGAGCCCTATGTGCCGCCTGAACTCGATCCGCTGAACCGCACTCCCGTGCAAGGTGCTGCCGTATGAACACCTCCGTAAAGTCTTTGCAGCAATGGGCGGGCTCCAACGCCGGCGCCCTCCAGGGGCTATCGGCCCCGTTGCTGGTGGTGGCCATCCTGGCGCTCATGGTGCTGCCCATCCCGCCCTGGATGCTGGACGCGTTCTTCACGCTCAACATCGCGGTGGCGCTGATGGTGATGATGGTCGCGGCCTACATGCTGCGCCCGCTGGATTTCGCCGCGTTTCCTTCGGTGCTGCTGCTCACCACGCTGATGCGCCTGTCCCTGAACGTGGCCTCCACCCGCGTGGTGCTGCTCGAAGGCCACACGGGCCCGGGCGCCGCCGGTGCAGTGATCGAGGCCTTCGGCCACTTCCTGATCGGCGGCAACTTTGCCGTGGGCCTGATCGTGTTCGCCATCCTGGTGGTGATCAACTTTGTGGTGATCACCAAGGGCGCCGAGCGCATTGCCGAGGTGTCGGCGCGCTTCACCCTGGACGCCATGCCCGGCAAGCAGATGGCCGTGGACGCCGACCTGAACGCAGGCCTGATCGATGAAAAAGAAGCCAAACGCCGCCGCGCCGAGGTGGCGGAAGAAGCCAACTTCTTCGGCTCGATGGACGGTGCCTCCAAGTTCGTGCGCGGCGATGCCATCGCGGGCATCCTGATCCTGCTGATCAACATCGTGGGTGGCTTTGCCATCGGCATGCTGCAGCACGGCCTGTCGGCGGGCAAGGCGGCCGACAGCTACATCCTGCTGGCCGTGGGCGATGCGCTGGTGGCACAGATTCCCGGCCTGCTGATCTCGGTGGCGGCAGCCATGGTGATCTCGCGCGTGGGCAAGGACCACGACATGGGCCGCCAGATCGTGCAGCAGCTGTTCATGTCGCCCCGCGTGCTGGGCGTCACGGCGGGCATCCTGGTGCTGCTGGGCCTGATCCCCGGCATGCCTCACGTGGTGTTCCTGACCATGGGCGGCCTGCTGGGCTACGGCGCCTGGCTGCTGCACGAACGCCAGAAGGTACCGCCGGAAGTCGAGGCGCCCCCGGCCCCCGTGGGCGACGGCGAAGCCACCTGGGATGACCTGCAGCCCGTGGACCTGCTGGGCCTGGAGCTGGGCTACCGCCTCATCAGCCTGGTGGACAAGAGCCGCCAGGGCGACCTGCTGACCCGCATCAAGGGCGTGCGCCGCAAATTTGCACAGGAGGTGGGCTTCCTGCCCCCCGCCGTGCATGTGCGCGACAACCTCGAACTCAAGCCCAGCGGCTACCGCATCACGCTGCGCGGTGTGGTGGTGGGCGAAGGCGAGGCCTTCCCCGGCATGTTCCTGGCCATCAACCCCGGCGGCATCACCACGCCGCTGATCGGCACACCCACCACCGACCCTGCATTTGGCCTGCCAGCACACTGGATCGACGACCGGCAGAAGGAAGCCGCACAAATGGCGGGTTTTACGGTCGTTGATTCCGAAACCGTGATGGCCACCCATTTGTCACACTTGATGCAAGTGCAGGCCGCCAAGCTCCTCAGTCGCACGGAAACGCAGCAACTGGTGGAACACGTGGCCAAGCTGGCTCCCAAGCTCATCGAAGAAGTGGTCCCGAAAATGGTCTCCATCGCAACGTTCCAGAAGGTCCTCCAGCTGCTGCTGGAAGAGTCTGTGCACATCCGCGATATCCGCACCATCATCGAGACGCTGGCCGAGCATGCCGGTGCGGTCTCCGACCCGGTCGAGCTGGCCCGCCGCGTGCGCATTGCGCTCTCGCCCGCCATCGTTCAGCAGATCTACGGCCCCACGCGCGAACTCAACGTCATTGCCATCGAACCCGGCCTGGAGCGCCTTCTGGTGCAGGCCCTGGGCAACACGGCAGGCCCTGCGCTCGACCCCGGTGTGGCCGACATCCTCACGCAGAAGGCCGCCGAAGTGGCCCTCAAGCAGGAAGAGATGGGCTTGCCCGCCTGCCTGCTGGTTCCCGACCAGATCCGCAACGCCATCTCCCGCCTGGTGCGCCGCGTCGCACCCCGCCTGCAGGTGCTTGCGCACAGTGAAATCCCAGAGACCCACACCATCCGTATTGGGCCGATCCTTAAAGGTGCATCAGCATGAACATCAAACGCTTTACCGCCCCCACCTCCCGGGAGGCTCTGGCCAAGGCGCGCATGGCCTTTGGCGACGGCACACTGATCCTGTCCAACCGCCCGACCGCCAACGGCGTCGAAGTGGTGGCGACGGCCGAAGACACGCTGTCGGCGCTGGACGGCGGTGGTGCAGGCAACACCTCCAGCGCACCGCTGCTGGCACCCAGCGCCCCACGCAGCAGCGCGCAGCCCGCCCGCTCCAGCCTGGCGAGCCAGGCGGCGGCAGGTCTGGGCCGCAACCCGGTGGAGGAAGACACCGAGCAGCTGGCGATGAGCACGCTGTCCTTCCAGGACTATGTGCGCGAGCGCATGCTGCGCCGCCGCCACGAGGCCCTGCACGGCGCGGCGGAAGCCCCGACGCTGTCGGAGCGCAGCCGCGACCAGGAACCTGAACGGGAGCGCGAACGCATGCCCGCCCCGGCCGTGGCCGTGGCGCGCCACAACCCGCTGCGCACCATCCCCATGGACATCCCGCCCGAGCCCCCGCGCCGTCGGCAGGAAGCGGCCAGCGCCCACCTGATTCAGTCGAACAACCAGCAAAGCCTGATGAACGAGCTGCACTCCATGAAGGAGTTGATCGAGGACCGCTTCAACACGCTGGCCTGGCTGGGCCAGGCGCGCCAAAACCCGATCCAGTCCAACCTGATGCTCAAGATGATCCGCGCGGGCTACTCGCCCTCGCTGGCCCGTGCTGTACTCGAACGCATGCCCGAGGATCTGTCGGCGGGCGAATCGGTGCGCTGGTTGATGGAAGTGCTGGAGCGCAACCTCAAGACCGACCAGGCCGAGCCCCCGCTGTACGAACAAGGCGGCATCTTTGCCATGGTGGGCTCCACCGGCGTCGGCAAGACCACCACCACGGCCAAGCTGGCCGCCATGTGCGCGCGCATCCACGGCCCCGGCAGCGTGGGCCTGATCACACTCGACACCTACCGCGTGGGTGCCCACGAACAGCTGCGCACCTACGGCCGCATGCTGGGCATCGTGGCCCACCTGGCGCACGACCGCGCCGCACTGCAGGACCTGCTGGGCCTGCTCAGCGGCAAGAAGATGGTCCTGATCGACACTACCGGCGTGGCCCCCCGCGACCCGCGCAAGCGCGACATGCTGGACGTGCTGGACCTGCCCCACGTGAACCGCCTCTTGGTGCTCAACGCGGGCTGCCATGGCGACACGCTGGACGACGTGCTCACCGCGTTCAAGACCGACGGCTCGCAGCAGGCCATCCTGTCCAAGGTGGACGAGGCCGTGAAGCTCGGCCCCGCGATCGATGCGCTGATCCGCCACCAGATGGTGCTGCGCGGCGTGACCAACGGCCAGCGTGTGCCCGAGGACTGGGAGCGCGCCAATGCGCACCAGCTCATCAGCACGTCGATGCGCGCCCCTGCCAAGTCGGCGTTCGACCCCAAGGCCACCGACCTGAATTTCTTCTTCTCGCACTCCCCCGACACCATCACCGAAGGGGGGCTGGTCGATGCTTGATCTGGGTTTTCACCAAGCCGCTGGCCTGCACAGTTTCACGCCACAGGCCGAGTTGCGCATGCTGGCGGTCGTGAGCCAGGGCAACGCCGGCAGCGGGCTGGAAACACTCTGGCAGATCTGTGCCAGCCTGCAGCGGCTGGGCTACCCCGTGGTGGTGCTGGACGGCACAGCCCAGGAGACAGACAACAGCCCGGGCCTGTTGCACCTGCTGCAGCACGCCTCGTGGAACGACGGTGCGCAGCTGAACCTGGGAGCCACCGCGTCCTCGCTGGCCGTGATCCCAGCCGCCAAGGGCCTGCAGCACCTCAGCCGAAAGGCGGGCGACACCACGCGCTCCCCCATGGAGAACCTGCTGCCCTACTTCAGGACCTACGGCCTGATGGTGATCCACGCGCCCGCTTCCACACTCGGGCCCTTGCTGACCCATACGGCCACGGTGCCCCTGGTGGTCATGGGTGGCGGCTCCGCGGGCGTGATGACCAGCTATAAGAGCCTCAAGCAGATTGCCCTGCACACCGGGCTGCCCTGCATGGTGGCCGCTTTGCTGCACAGCAACACGGCATCCGAGCGCCACAAGGCCCAGTCGCAGTTGATGGCGCTGCAGGCCTGTGCCGAGCGCCATTTGGGGGGGCCGGTGCGGACCACCACCATCGCCACGCAGAACCCGCAGGAGCTTCAGCGCCTGGCCTTGCAACTGCTGGAAAATGCGGGCACCATGAACGGATCGCTGAGTGCGCTGCCATCCAGCACCTTGGCAGACATGCCTGCACATTTTGTCCGGAGCCATTGAGTTGATTTTTCCGGAGAAGTTGATCTGATGTACACCGCCAAAGGCCAGCTCGATCGTGACGCGATGATCCGCCAGCATGTGCCGCTGGTCCGGAGAATTGCGCACCACATGATCGCCAAGCTGCCGCCCAATGTGGAGCTGGACGACTTGATCCAGGTCGGGATGATGGGCCTGGCCGATGCGCTCTCGCGCTATGAAGTGGCCCAGGGTGTGCAGTTTGAAACCTTTGCCACCCAGCGCATCCGGGGCGCCATGCTCGACGAGCTGCGCGAGGGCGACTGGATGAGCCGCAGCTCGCGCAAGAGCCAGAAAGACATCGAGCATGCCGTGCACCGGCTGGAGCAGAAGCTGGGCCGCAGCCCGCTCGAATCAGAAATCGCCAGCGAAATGGGTATGAGCCTGCCCGACTACCAGAACCTGCTGGGGAAGGTGCGGGGCACCCAGCTGGTGTACCTGGAGGACATGACCCACGGCAATGACGACGAGGATGGGTTTCTGGACCGCCATGTTGCCGACGCCGACGCTGATCCGGTCGAACTGCTGCGCGACCAGCGCCTCAAGACCTCACTGGTCAATGCCATCAAGAGCCTGCCCGAACGCGAGCAGCACATCATGGGCATGTACTACGAGCACGACATGAATCTCAAAGAGATTGCGGCCGTGCTGGGCGTGACGGAGTCACGGGTGTGCCAGCTGCACAGCCAATCCATCGCCCGCCTGCGCGCCAAGATGCGCGCGCATTGACCTTGCATTGACCTTGTTTTCCCGCCGCCCTACAAGGCGAGCCGGGCCAAAGTCTCCCCCCAAGTCAGCCTGCAGAACGGTAGATGCGCGCCACGCCCGGTTTGGCCGCGCGCGTTGACAGCCCGTCGCCGTAGGTCGATGCGGCATTGGAGGGCGGCAGCAGGCCCGCAGCCTGGCGGTCAGTCACGGCCGACAGGCGAGCAAGGTTGTCGCGCTGCACCGCCAGCATGCCGCTGATGGTTTCCACCCGCTTTTGCACCGCAGCAGGCAAAGGCGTCCCGTGCGCCGTGGATTGCTCCAGCGCGCGCGCAAACAGGGCCGCTGCGTCACGCAGGGCCACACTGTGTTGTTCCAGGGATTGGGGGTCTGCCGCGAGAAGGGCGGCGGTGACTTTATCGATCAGCTGCTCGACAGCCGAGAGGGATTCTTCCAGCGACATGGCGCATTGTGCGATGGATCGCGCCAGTCTGCAAAGCGGGTTCAACCCCGCGAACGGGTCAGGATCTCCTGGGCGTTGGACAGCATCTTGTCGGCGATGGCTTCTGCATCGACAGAAAACTCACCCTTTTCGATGGCAGCGCGGACTGCCTTGACCTTGCCGGCATCAAAATCACCAGCCACACGGGAGGCAGGGTTCAGGCTTTGGGCGGCGATCGAGACCGTGACGGGCACACCGGCGGTTGACGCTGCAGCCAGGGCGTCCTTGGTGGCTCCTTCAGCAGCGCTGGCAGGCGTCTTGGCTTGCTTGGCAAGCCCCGTCTGCGCCAATGCGCCCGGGAGTTCCGGTTTTTGACCTATCTTCATCGCTCTCTCCACCACCCCGCATGATGTGGGGCACAGTAGCAATGTTTTCGACCCGTTTGGCCCGGACTTTAGCCATTTATCACCAGGGCGTCATCAAAGAGTGACGTCTACTGTTCCGCTTTCGTTCACTATTCCACTGACAATGCGACCATTATCCATGCGGATACGCACAGTTTGCCCTACGGCCCCGGCCGACAGCGCCTGCCCTGCCGACGTGACCGCGTAGCCGGGCCCCTGGGCCACCACCTTCACCTGTGCCCCTGCGCGGAACAGCTGCGGGGCCCGCACCATGCTCTGGCGCAATGCCTGGCCCGCCACCAGCTGGCGCGCGGCTACCTGCCCGACCCACAGGTCGGGGTTCGCCATGACCGGAGCGGTCTCGGCGGCCCAGTCCACCTCGGCCTCGGTGGCATCGCTGGCGGTCAGGACGGCGCCGGGCGCCACATTGCCGGTCAGCACCCAGGCCGGGCCAAACGCCTTGACGGTGACTGGCAGGAACACATTCCAGGCGGTGGGCCCCTCAACACAACGCAGCCCGAGGCGGGTGCGGCCCCACAGGCGGGAACCCACCGGCAAATAGGGCTCCACGCGCGCGCAAGGCGCCAGCCGCAATCGCGAATCCAGTGAGCCAACACTCACTTCCATGCGCAGGGGGAGCCCGGTGGGGGCGCTGCGCGCCAGGGTGTCATCCAGCCAGCGCTGCGTCAGCGGACCCAGGTCCACCGAGGGATCGCCCGCCGCCTGGGCCCGGGCCGTGCCACTGGCGCCCACAGCCAGCGCGCCCAGCACCACCAGGCACAGGGCCCGCCAAGCGGCACCTGCGGGGCGCTGCGCGGGGGAGCGGCCGGACACAACCGGGAGGGAAAACAAGAAACGGGGGGAAGTGGACATGGGACCTCCTGGGCATCGGGTGGCTGGCCCGCAGGGGGCAAGGGCCATTTCACACCAATAACTATAGGCAGGCAGCGCCCGCCCAAAACCCGGAACTGCCCATCCATTTCCACGCTCTTTGCGCTTTAGAAAAAAGCAGCGGTTTCCATAATCAGGCAACGCCAAAAAAGCCCCTGGGGCTGGCGACTTTGCAAACAACGGTGTGAGGCAAACATGCTTGACAAGATGACCAACCAGCTGAGTTTTCACAGCAACGCCTTGGTGCTGCGTGCGGAACGTCAGCGCGCCATCGCCAGCAACATTGCCAATGCCGACACCCCCGGCTATGTGGCGCGCGACTTCAAGTTTGGCGATGCGCTGCGGGAAGCCACAGGCATAGGATCCTCGGGCACGGGTTCGGGTGTCACCCGCCTGGCCACCGGCGGGTCGCATGGCACGGCAGGCACCACCGATCCGCGCCACATTCCCTTGCCCACGGTGCCCACCACCGCCAGCATCGACCGGCAGGGCGCCCTGGGCTACACGGTGCAGACGCAGCCCAGCCTGGACAACAACTCGGTGGACCTGGACCGCGAGCGCGCGAACTTCGTGGACAACTCCGTGCGGTATGAGGCCACGCTGCGCTTCATCAACGGCGGCGCCAAAACCATGCTCAGCGCCATCCAGGGGCAGTAAGCCAGCAGCGCAGCATAGAAAGCGAGCCACACCATGTCCATGTTCTCCATCTTCAACGTCTCCGGCAGCGCCATCAGCGCGCAGTCGCAGCGGCTCAACGTGGTGGCCAGCAACCTGGCCAACGTCGATGCGGTGGCAGGCCCCGATGGCAAGGCCTACAAGGCCCGCCAGGTGATTTTCCAGACGGCCGAGATGGGGGCAGAAAGCGCTGCCGGCGTGCGCGTGAGCGGGATGAGCGAGAGTGAAGTGCCCGGCCGCCGTGTGCACGACCCCGCCCACCCCTCGGCCGACGAGCAGGGCTATGTCACGCATTCGAACGTGAACGCGGTCGAGGAGATGGTCAACATGATCTCGGCCTCGCGTTCGTACCAGAACAACGTCGAGGTCATGAACACGGCCAAGTCGCTGCTCCTCAAGACCCTGCAGATGGGCCAATAACTTCAGGACGGACTCCGCCATGATTCTCAACTCCGCCACCAGCGCCCCCACGGTCACGGACGCGACCGGCACAAAAGCCAACGCTGCCACCGACCCCGCTGCCGCGCAAGACCGGTTCCTGAAGCTGCTCGTTGCGCAGCTCAACAACCAGGACCCGATGAACCCGCTGGACAACGCCCAGATGACCTCGCAAATTGCGCAGATCAACACGGTGACCGGCATCCAGCAGCTCAACCAGACCATGCAGAGCATGGCCGAGCAGTTCAACTCGCTGCAGGTCATGCAGGGCACGGCACTCATCGGGCGCAATGTGATGACCGAAGGCTCCAGCCTGGCCGTGGCCGACAAGGCGGGCAAGGGCGGCTTCGAGCTGCCGTCTGCCGCCACCAACGTGAAGATCGAGGTCACGACCGCAGGCGGCCAGGTGGTGGACACCATCGACCTGGGCGCCAAGGCCGCAGGCCGCCACACCTTCGAGTGGGACGCCAGCAAATACACCGGCACCACCGATGCCCTGCAGTTCCGCGTGACGGCCGTCAACGGCTCCACCAAGCTGTCGAGCACGCCGCTGGCCCTGTCCAAGGTCACGGCCGCAGGTGCCGAAGACGGCCAGCTCAAGCTGACGCTGGCCAACGGCAAGACCATCAACTACAGCCAGATCAAGGCCCTGGTCTAAACCGGCCCGAACCCTTTCCCCGCCCCCATCAGGAGAACACCATGAGTTTTCAGCAAGGCCTGTCGGGCTTGAACGCCGCCAGCAAGAACCTCGACGTCATCGGGCACAACATTGCCAACTCCAACACCGTGGGGTTCAAGGCCTCGCGGGCCGAGTTCGCGGAGATGGTGGCCTCGGCCATCGGCTCCTCCGGCGGCACCAACGCCGGCATCGGCGTGGAAGTGGCTGCGGTGGCGCAGCAGTTCACCCAGGGCAACCTCACGATCACGGGCAACAGCCTGGACGTGGCCATCAACGGCAACGGCTTCTTCACGCTCACGCTGCCCGATGGCACGCCTGCCTACACCCGCTCTGGCAACTTCAAGCTGGACAAGGAGGGCAACATGATCACCAACGACAACGCCTCGGTGATGGGCTACCCGGTGGACCCCGTCACGGGCCTGCGCACGGGCACCGACCCCATCCCCATGGTGTTCCCGACGGCCGAGCCCATCCCCGCCAAGCAGACCACCACCATCACGGCGGCGTTCAACCTGGATGCGCGCGCCACCGATGCAGCGGGCGACCCCACGGCCACGCCCCCCATCCCGGCCACCCCCCGTGCCACCTATGGCACCTCGATCAACGTGTTCGACAGCCAGGGCGTTGCCAAGCCTGTGAGTCTTTACTTCCAGAAGACCGCCACCGCCAACACCTGGGACGTGTACGACCAGCTGGACGACCCCACGGCCGTGCCGCCCGTGGTGGCCACGCCCATCGGCCAGATCACGTTTGACAACAACGGCGCCATCACCGGCCCGGTGGCCACGCCACCTGCCACCGGCTTCTCACTGCCGCTCACCGTCAACCCCACGCCGCCCAACCCCAACAACCTGCCCACCTACACCGTGGACGTGAACCTGGACAAGGTGACGCAGTTCGGCACCAAATTTGCCGTCTCCAACCTGAGCCAGGACGGCTACACCTCGGGCGAACTCACGGGCATCAACATCGAGAACAACGGGATGATCATGACCCGTTACTCCAATGGCGTGACCCGTGCCGAAGGCCAGCTGGCGCTGTCGAGCTTCCGCAACACGCAAGGCCTGGCCTCAGTGGGCAGCAACAACTGGGTGGCCACGTTCGAATCGGGCCAGCCCGTGGCGGGCACCGCCACCGACGGCAACTTCGGCTCGCTGCGCTCGGGGGCGCTGGAGGACTCCAACGTGGACCTCACCGCCGAGCTGGTCAACATGATGACCGCCCAGCGCGCCTACCAGGCCAACGCCCAGACCATCAAGACGCAAGACCAGGTGATGTCCACCCTGGTGAACCTGCGCTGATGTGCGCCTGAATCTTCACTGACCCCACCCAGGACCCCGGAGAGCCCCCATGGACCGCATCATCTACACCGCGATGACGGGCGCAAACGCTGCTGCCCATCGGCAGGCCGTGCTGTCCAACAACCTGGCCAACGCGTCCACGGGCGGGTTCCGTGCCGAGATGTCCACCTTCCGGTCCGTGCCGCTGCAGGGCGACGGCGCCAAGACCCGCGTGTTTGCGCTGGAGGCCACCTCCGGCTACGTCAACACCCCCGGCCCCGTGCAGCGCACCGGCCGCAACCTCGATGCGATGGCTGCGGGCAACGCCTGGTTTGCCGTGCAGGGCCTGGACGGCACCGAGGCCTACACCCGCGCGGGCAGCTTCGAGGTGTCGGCGGGCGGCCAGCTGCTCACGCCCACCGGCCTGCCGGTGCTGTCCGATGGCGGGGCCCCCATCGATGTGCCCCCCGGGGCCGATGTCTCGCTGGGCTCCGATGGCACCATCACCGCCAAGACTGCAGGCCAGCCTGCGCAGGCAATTGGCCGCCTGAAACTCGCCACCCCCACCGCCGAAGACCCGCTCAAGCGCGGCGACGACGGCCTGTTCCGTACCGCGTCGGGCGACCCCATGCCCAACGACGCCAACGCCCGCATGCTGTCGGGCGCTCTGGAGGGCTCCAACGTGAACCCGGTGGAAAGCATGGTGGGGATGATTGCCGCAGCGCGGCAGTTCGAGCAGCAGATGCGCCTGCTGCAGAACGCCGAGACCAATGACAAGACCGCCAGCCAGTTGCTGAGCATGAACGGCTGAGGCCGCGCCCCACGCTGCCACGCCAAAAGGAAGCACCATGATCAACTCCCTCTGGATCGCCAAGACCGGCATGTCTGCGCAGCAGACCCAGCTCGACGTCATCTCGCACAACCTGGCCAACGTCTCCACCACCGGCTACAAGCGCAACAACGCGGTGTTCGAAGACCTGATCTACCAGAACCTGCGCCAGGTGGGCGCCAACACCACCGAGCAAAACCAGCTGCCCACCGGCCTGCACCTGGGCCTGGGCGTGCGCACCGTGGCCACCAGCCGCAACTTCGTGCAGGGCAGCCTGCAGGAATCCAAGAACAACCTGGACGTGGCCATCAACGGCAATGGCTTCCTGGAAGTGACCATGCCCGACGGCACCATCGGCTACACGCGCGACGGCTCGTTCCAGGTCGATGCCCAGGGCCGCCTGGTCAACTCCAGCGGCCTGCCCGTGGCCAACGGCATCACCGTGCCCGCCAACGCCACCAGCGTGAGCATCAGCGCCGACGGTGTGGTGTCGGCCACCGTGCCGGGAAACACCCAGCCCCAGCCGCTGGGCAACCTGGCCATGTCCTCCTTCATCAACCCGGCGGGCCTGGAGCCCATCGGCCAGAACCTGTTCAAGGAATCGGCCGCCTCGGGCCAGCCCCAGCAGGGCACGCCCGGCACCAACGGCCTGGGCATCCTCAAGCAGGGTTTTCTGGAAGCCTCGAACGTGAACGTGGTGGAAGAGCTGGTCACCATGATCCAGACCCAGCGCGCCTACGAGATGAATTCCAAGGCCATCCAGACCTCGGACCAGATGCTGGCCAAGCTGTCGCAACTGTGATGGCCAGGAAGGACACCGCCATGAAGCACCTGATCGCCTCTACCGCCCTGGCCTTGCTGGCCACGGGCTGCGCCACCCTGTCGCCGCCGCCGCCCGTGGACATCCTGCCCACCACGCCGCCGCCCATTGCGACCACGGCGCCGCGCACACCACCGCCGGTCACCGGCAGCCTGTTCCACAACGCCAGCTACCGCCCCGCATTCGAGGACCGCCGCGCGCGCATGGTGGGCGACAACGTGACCATCAATATCGTGGAGAACGTCACGGCCAGCCAGAAGTCTTCGTCCACGGTGGACCGCACCTCCGAAGCCTCGGGCGGCATCACCAGCCTGCCGTTTGTGAAACGCTCGCTGGCCGACCGCACCACCCTCGCGGCGGGCTCGGAAAGCACCTTCTCGGGCAAGGGTGGCACCGAAAGTACCAACACTTTCACCGGCTCGATCACCACCACCGTGGTGGACGTGCTGCCCAATGGCCACCTGGTCGTGACCGGCGAGAAGCAGATCGGCGTGAACCAGAACGTGGACGTGCTGCGCTTCTCGGGCACCGTCGATCCGCGCGTGATGCAGCCCGGCAGCATCGTCAACTCCACCCAGGTCGCCAACGTGCGGGTCGAGTCGCGGGGCCGGGGCGCCCAGAACGAGGCCCAGGCCATGGGCTGGATGAACCGGTTCTTCAACACCATCACGCCGTTCTAGACTCCCCCCTGAGGCGCTGCGCGCCTTCCCCCCTGAGGGGGGACGCCGCCAGCGCGGCGGGGCGGCCCTTGCGCGGCGGCCCGCGCTGGGGCCGCGCCAGTTTCCGACGACAGGGGCGAAGGCACACCCTGGAGACACTTTGGCCGCCCACAGCCAATTCGCTATACCATTTATAGCAAAATAGGCATACTGGTAGCGCGGCAACGGCCATTTTTTCTCATGTTTTCAGCAGGAGAACAGCCCTGGCACCTGCACGGTGCGCTGCAGGCTGCCGGCCGCTTTCCCTCTGCCCCGAAACCCACGCAATAGGCTGGTGAACCGGCTGCTTTTCGGGTTTTAGTTTCTGGCGGGGCCGCCCACAATCGGTGCCATGAAAGCCTTGTCCCACCTCCCCCTGCAGCGCATGGTGCGCGCGCTGTGGCTGCTGCTGGCCCTGGGGGCCGCCTGCCTGGCCGGGCCCGCACAGGCCCTGCGTATCAAGGAAGTGGCTGCCGTGCAGGGTGTGCGCTCCAACCAGCTGACGGGCTATGGCCTGATCGTGGGCCTGGACGGCACGGGCGACCAGACGACGCAGATGCCCTACACCACGCAGGCGATGTCGAACTACCTGCAGCAGATGGGCATCAGCCTGCCGCCGGGCTCGGCGAACCAGCTGCAGCTCAAGAACGTGGCGGCGGTGATCGTCACCGCCCAGCTCCCCGCATTTGCCCAGCCCGGGCAACTGATCGATGTGAACGTGTCCTCCATGGGCAACGCCAAGTCGCTCAAGGGCGGCACGCTCATCGTCACCCCGCTGCGCGGCGCCGATGGCGAGATCTATGCGCTGGCCCAGGGCAATGTGGTGGTGGGCGGCGCAGGCGCGTCGTCCGGCGGCAGCAAGGTGCAGATCAACCACCTGAGCGCAGGCCGCGTTCCGCAAGGCGCGCAGGTCGAGCGCGCCGTGCCCACGCCGCTCAACGAAGGCGACACCATCAGCCTGGGCCTGAACGCCTCCGACTTCCAGACCGCGCGGCGCGTGGTGCAGGCCATCAACACCAAGCTGGGCAATGGCGTGGCCACCGCGCTGGACGGCCGCACCGTGCAGGTGCGTGCCCCCACCGACCCCGGCGCCCGCGTGGGCTTCATCGCCGACCTGGAGGAGCTGCAGCTGGACGCCATGACCCCTGCGGCCAAGGTGGTCATCAATGCCCGCACCGGCTCGGTGGTGCTGAACCAGGCCGTCACGCTGGGGCCGTGCGCCATTGCGCACGGCAACCTGTCCATCACCATCAGCAGCACGCCCGTCATCAGCCAGCCCGCGCCGTTCTCGCAGGGGCAGACGGTGGTGGCGCAGCAAAGCGACATCCGCATCAACCAGGAGCCGGGCAACATCATCCAGGTGCCGGCCTCGCCCCAGCTGGCCGACGTGGTCAAGGCGCTCAACGCGCTGGGGGCCACGCCGGGCGACCTGCTGGCCATCCTGCAGGCCATCAAGGCCGCCGGCGCGCTCAACGCCGAACTGGAAGTGATCTGACCCGGAGGCGCAACCATGGCCCTCACCCTGCCTTCATCCAGCACCACCAGCAGCACCTCGAATGCGCTGGCGGTGGACATCCGCTCGCTCAATGCGCTCAAGTACGACGCGGGTACGGCCAACAACGCGCAGACCACGCGCGAGGTGGCCAAGCAGTTCGAATCGCTGTTCATGCGCGAGCTGATCAAGAGCATGCGTGACGCCACGATGAAATCCGGCCTCATGGAAGGCGAACAGGCCAACCTGGGCCAGGACCTGCTCGACCAGCAGCTGTCGGTGAGCATGGCGGGCCAGCAGGGCGGGCTGTCTGAAGCCATTGCACGCCAGCTCTCGCGCCAGATGGGCGGTGCGGACACCACGTTCTCGGTGCCCTCGACCCTGAGCCTGCAGTCCGCCCTGCCCCGCGCCACGGCACCGGCGGCCAGCGGCAGCGCGCTCCCCGAAGCCACCCAGCAAGCCCCCAAGGGCCGCGACGGTTTTGTGCAGCACCTCTCTGGCACCGCCGAACGGGTGGCGCAAGAGAGCGGCATCCCCGCCAGCTTCATGCTGGGCCAGGCGGGTCACGAAACCGGCTGGGGCAAGAGCGAGATCAAGCACAAGGACGGATCCAACTCGTTCAACCTGTTCGGCATCAAGGCGGGCAAGGGCTGGACGGGCAAGGTGGCCGAGATCACCACCACCGAATACATCAACGGCAAGGCCCAGAAGGTGACCGCGAAGTTCCGCGCCTACGACTCGTACGAGGATTCGTTCCGCGACTACGCAAAGCTCATCAAGGAAAGCCCGCGCTACGAGCAGGCCGAATCCGTCGCCCAGTCCGGCTCGGCCATGGCCTATGCCTCTGCGCTGCAAAAGGCGGGCTACGCCACCGACCCCGAATACGCCAAGAAGCTCAGTGGCGCCATCAACAGCGTGCTGCGCACCCAGCGTGCGCAGGCATGAGAACGCGAGGTAAGCCATGAGTCTTCTCAACGTCGGCGCCCGCGCCCTGCTGGCCAACCAGGTGGCCCTGCAGACGGCAGGCCACAACATTGCCAATGTCAACACACCCGGCTATTCGCGCCAGACGGTGGTGCTGCAGACCGTGCAGGGACAGTTCACCGGTGGCGGCTACATCGGCCAGGGTGTGGATGTGCAGACCATCCTGCGCAACCAGAGCGAGCTGCTCACGCGCCAGTCGGCCGCGGCAGGTTCGACCCAGGCCGCAGACATCGTGCGGTCCGAGCGCCTGCGGCAACTGCAGGAGGTCTTCAGCGGCGGCACGGCCGGGCTGGGTGCGGCCATCAACGACATGATGAACGCGTTCTCCGACGTGGTGAGCTCGCCCACCGACATCACGGCACGCACGGTGGTGCTCACCCGGCTGGACGAAACCGCCGCCCGCATGCGCACGGCCGGGGAGCGCCTGAACGAGCTGCAGTACACCGTCACCGAGCAGTTGGAAAGCAGCGTCACGGCCATCAACAGCCTGGCCAAGCAGATGGCAAACATCAACGAGCAGATCGCGCGCGCCAACGGCAATGGCCAGAGCCCCAATGATCTGCTGGACCAGCGCGACCAGATCATCCGCGAAATCAACCAGTATGTGCAGACCACGCAGATCCCGGCCGACGATGGCACGGTGGGCCTGTTCGTGGCAGGCAGCCAGCCGCTGGTGCTGGGTACGACAGCCTCCAGCCTGTCCATCGACGATGCCACCCAGTTCCCTGCCAGCGGCCAGATCAAGCTGTTCTTCAACCGCCCGGGCGCGCCCCCGGTGGAGATGGACGAAAACGTGCTGGGCGGCGGCTCGGTGTCGGGCCTGCTGCGCTTCAACAACAACGACCTGACCGAAGGGCGCAACCTGCTCGGCCGCATGGCCATGGCCATTGGCATGACCATGAACGACCAGCAGAACCTGGGCCTGACGCTCGATGGCGTCCCGGGCAAGGACCTGTTTGCGCTGCCCACCAGCATGCCGGGCTACACCAATGGCGCGGGCGTTGGCACCGTCTCGTTCACGGGTCCCACGCAGTTTGCAGCCTCGGACTACGAGATCCGCTTCACCACCGGCACGGCAGGCCAGGTCGTGCGCCTGTCCGATGGCAAGGCCACCCCGTTCACCAGCGCCGCCAACCTGGCCACGCTGCAGATCGACGGGCTCAACTTCAACCTGACCACGCCCGGCAACCCGGGCGAGCGCATGCTGTTCAAGCCGTTCAGCACGGCGGCCAACAATATCCAGGCGTTGGTGTATTCGCCGCGCGACCTGGCCGTGGCCAACCCCATCAACGCGGCCATGGGCACCGCCAACGGCGGCACCATGCAGCTGGCAGGACTCAAGGCCACGGGTTTGCCCAACCCGCCCGGCCTGGTGCTGCCCGCCAATGCCAACCCCGCTGCCCTTCCGCCCATCCTGGGGGGCGTGCAGCTGCAGTTCACCGCCGGCCCACCCACCACCTACGACGTGCTCGACCGGGGCACGGCACCGCCCACCGTGCTGGCCGCCGCGCAGCCCTACACCTCGGGCGCGCCGATTTCCATCAACGGGTGGGAGATCAAGCTGCAGGGCAGCCCCAAGACGGGCGACACCGTGGTCATCGGCAATGCGCTGGACCCCCAGTACGGGGACGCCTTCACCCGCAACGCGGGCAATGCCAGCGCGCTGATGAGCCTGCGCGACGTGAAGATGTTCGACGAGTCCACGCTCTCCGACGGCTATGCCAGCGCAATTGCCCAGGTGGGCACACGCACGCAGAGTGCGCTGTTTGCGGCCGAAATGTCCACCACCATCGCCGCCAACCTGGAGCGCGACCGCACGGCCGTGTCGGGCGTGAACCTGGACGAAGAGGCCGCCCGCCTGATCCAATACCAGCAGGCTTACCAGGCATCATCCAAAATGATCCAGATTGCGCAGAACATCTTTGACTCGCTGCTGCAAGGCATGGGCCGCTGACCGCCGTTCAGGAGCTAGGAGTTCGACATGAGCAACAGCATCTACCGCCTTGGCACTGCCAATATGTACGACAACGCCCTGCGCAACCTGGGCGCGCGGCAGACCAACCTGTCCAACCTTCAGGAGAACCTCACCTCGGGCAAACGGGTGGTGCGGGCCAGCGACGACCCCGTGTCGGCCGCGCAGGCCGAGCGGGCGCTCAACCGCCTGGCGCGCATCCAGACCGAGCAGCGTGCGCTGGAGACCCAGCGCAACGCCATCGTCCAGGGCGAATCCTCGCTGGGCGATGCGGTGGACCTGGTCCAGAGATTCCGCGAGCTGGTGGTGAGCGCCGGTGACGCCGCCATGACGCCCAACGACCGCGTCACGGTAGCCAACCAGTTGCAGGGCCTGCGCGAGCAGCTGCTGGAGGTGGCCAACCGCAAGGACACCAATGGCATTCCGTTGCTGAGTGCACTGGGCAGCGCGCTGGCCCCCTTCCTGGGCCCGCTCAGTGGCTCGCCCGACTACAGCTTCCAGGGCCTGCCCGGCCAGACTGCCAGCACCGGCGTGACCGTGCCCGGCGCGCTGGATGGCGATTCGGCCTTCATGTTCGACCCCAACCGCGATGGCGTCTACACCGCCGGTGTGAGCGCCATTCCGGTAGGCCGCCAGCTCACCACCACCGCCATCACCCCGGCCAACCTGGCCCTGGTGACGGGCGACAACTACAGCATCGCCTTCAGCGCCGTGGGCCCGGGCGCCACGCCCGGCACCAGCACGGCCACCTACACCATCACCAACACCACCACCGGCGCCGTGTCCGCCCCTGTGGTGGTGCCTGACTACCCCAGCGACAAGCCGGTGACCATCTCCGTCGCGGGCATTCCGGGGCTGACCTTCGACATCAAGGGCAACCCCGCCAACGGCGACACCATCACCCTGCAACCCAGCGCCAGCATGTTCAGCACGCTGGACAGCGCGATCAACGGCATCCGCAATGCCCCCAACAACAACGCAGCCATCCAGGCTGTTGGGCAGGCGCTGGCCAATATCGATATCGGGCTGGAGCGCGTGCACAACATGCGCAGCTATGCCGGTGAGCTGCTCAACCGTGCCGACCGCATCACGGGCGACCAGGAAAAGCGCTCCATCCAGCTCGAAGGCGACCGCTCGCGCGCCGAGGATCTCGATATGATCAAGGGCATTTCGGACTTCCAGAACCAGCAGGTGGGCTACGAGGCAGCACTCAAGTCCTATGCCCAGGTTCAGAAGTTGTCGCTGTTCAATTTCATCAGTTAAAGCGGGTCTTCCCACGCCGCGCAGCCCAGGCGGGGCAGGCCCCAACGACGAGACAACCGCCTGAGAGCACATGGTCCAATCTGTCCTTGGCAGCCTGATTCTGGGCTACCGCCCTTTGTGGAACCGGGCCCGCAAGCTCGCGGGCGTCCAGCTGTATGCGCACAACGAGGCCACAGCGGTGGTCGATGCCGGTCACCTGCTGCGCACCCTGCAGGAGCTGTGGTCTGCCAGCTCCCCGCCCCTGCTGATCTCGGCCCAAACGCGCCAGCTGCTGTGCGACCTGCTCGAACACGCACCACGTGGCGCGCCCTGGATCGAGGTGCGTGGCGACTGGCTTTCGGACTCGGCCATCTATGCACGCGTCAAGGCCGCGCACCAGCGCGGCCTCAAGCTGGTGTGGCGCGGCGATGCCAGCAAGCTCCCGGAGCCCGAGATTGCGCGCTGTTTTGACAACAGCCTGCTGACCCTGCGCCCCGAAGACGCGGTGGCGGCCCTGCAGACAGCCCCCGCGCGCCCCGGCGCCCCGGCCGCGCCTGCGCCCCGGGCCACCAGCCCCGTGCTGGCCGGGCAGATGTATGAAAACGTGGCCAGCCGCGCACTCATGGAGCATTGTCTGGACCAGGGCAATGCCATGGCCCTTGCGGGCTGGCCGTCGGAAGACGTGCTTTACAGCCTGCGCCACCATCCACAGCAGCCCTCGCACGCCGTGATCTTCAAGCTCATGAAGGCCATCGATGCGGAGCAGTCGCTGGAGACCTTCGAAGACATCATGGGCGAAGACCCGCTGCTCGCCTACCGCTTCATGGTGTACACGAACTCGGCCGCGCTGGGCCTGCGCACCGGCATCGACTCGCTGCGCCGGGGCCTGGTGATGATGGGCTACAGCTCCATCAAGCGCTGGCTGTCCGACCAGTTGCCGCACGCCAGCACCGACCCCAACATGCTGCCCGTGCGCGCCGCCATGCTGATCCGCGCGCAGCTCACCGCCCACCTGCTGGACGCAGGCATCGAGAACGACTTGCGCCGCGAGATCTACCTGTGTGGCCTGTTCTCGCAGCTCGATGACCTGCTGGGCGAGCCCCTGGGCACCATCCTGCGCCGCCTGCCGCTGTCCGAGCGCATTTACGACGCCACGGTGCTGCGCACCGGCCCTTACACCAGCGGCCTGCAGATGGCCTGTGCGCTGGAAACCGACGACGCCAGCGCGATCCGCCAGCTCTGCGAGACCTATGAGATGGACCTGGAGGAGGTCAACCGTGCGCTGCTGCGGGTGTTGGCCGACCTGGAAGTGGAACGCCCTGCTGCCGGGCGCTGAGCCCCCCCTAGTCACCGCTCCTGCTCAGCCCGCACGCGCTCAAAGATGCGCCAGAACGCTGCGTCCTGCGTGGTCGCAAAGTTGATGCGCATGAGCGTGCTGGGCTTGCGCTCGGCATGGAACAAGGCGCCGGGCGCGAGCAGGTAGCCCTCGTCCAGCATGCGCTGCGACAGCGCATCGGTGTCCACCCCCGTCTCCACCCAGCCAAACAGGCCCACGGGCTCGGCCGCGAAGCTGCAGCCCGCAGCCAGCGCCAGCTTGACGCTGCGCGCGCGCGCCGCATCCAGCCGGGTGCGGATGCGCTCGGAATGGCGGCGCAGCTGGCCCTGCTCGATGCACAGGGCCAGGGCCTTTTCGAGCAGCGCGGGGGTGGTGAGCGTAGCCAGCAGCTTGGTGTCCAGCAACTGCTCCACCAGCGTGGGCGGCGCGGCCAGGTAGCCAATGCGCCAGTTGGGCGCGAGGATCTTGGCAAATCCGCTCACGTAGATGGTGCGCTGCAGACCATCGAGCGCGGTGAGGCGCGTGGCATGCTCGGGCGCGATGTGGCTGTAGGTGTCGTCTTCCACCACATGGAAGTTGTGCTGGTTGGCCAGTTGCAGGATGCGGTGGGCGCTGCCCGGCGTGAGGCAGTAGCCCGTGGGGTTGTGGAACACGCTCACGCTCACATAGAGCTTGGGCTTGTGCACCTCGCAATACCGGGCCATCACCTCCAGATCCGGCCCGTCCGCGCGGCGCGGCACGGGCAGGATGTGCATGCCCAGGGCGGCCAGGCGCGCAAACTCCACGGCCCAGCCGGGCTCTTCCACCATCACCGGGTCGCCCGGGCGCAGCAGGGTGCGGCTCACGATATCGAGCGCATGCGTGGCGCCCACGGTGGTGATGATGTGCTCGGGCGCAGTGTGTACATTGAGCGTGGCCAGCTTCTTGGCCAGCAAGCGGCGCAGGCCTGCGTCGCCCAGGGGTTCGCCGTACTGCAGTGAAAAATCCTGCAGGCTGCGCGAGCTGGTCACCTTGCGCACTGCTGCGGGCATGAACGTGGACTCCAGCCAGTCCGGCGGAAAAACGCCCATGCCGGGCTGGGGCTTGTCGCTGACCTTGTGGAACATGCCGCGGATCAGCGCCGTGGCGTTGACGGGCGACACCCCTCTGCGCCCAGCGGCCCGCGCGGCGAACCAGTGGGCCGTGCTCCAGTTGGCGGCGGCGCTCTCCAGCCCGGGGTCCACGGGGTGGGCGTCCTCTTCGTCTGCAGCAGCGGCCGAGCGGCCACTTTCGCGCACGAAGAAGCCCCGGTTCTTGCGCGCCTCCACCAGGCCCTGGGCCAGCAGCTGGTCATAGGCCGCCACCACGGTGGACGGGCTCACCCCGTTTTGCTGCGCGCACTGGCGCACCGACGGCAGGCGCGCTCCCGGCGCCAGCAGGCGGTTGCGGATGCGCTCGGAGATCCGGGCCGACAACTGCTCGGTGAGCGACTGGGTAGAAGATTTCATCAGCATGGCAAGGCCCTGGGCGGTGTACTGTCTTCGCAACCAATACAGTTTCAACACTGCGCTGACTGACTGTACTGGTGATGTACTGGTTTGCAAGATTACATTGAACCCACACAACCGACAAGAACCCCCTGCAAATCCCCATGAGCGCTGCCGAACTCACTGCCCTGCTGCTGTTTTGCACCGCCATGAGCTTTTCGCCGGGGCCCAACACCACCTTGTCGACCGCGCTGGCGGCCAACCTGGGCCTCAAGCGCGCGCTGCGCTTTTGCCTGGCCGTGCCCGCTGGCTGGACGCTGCTCATGCTGGGCAGCGGCCTGGGCCTGGGGGCGCTCATCACCGGCGTGCCCGCGCTGCGCTGGGCCGTCACGTTGCTGGGCGTGGCCTACATGCTCTGGCTGGCTTTCAAGCTCAGCCGCGCCGGGCAGCTGACCGAAGTGGACAGCAACCGCCTCAACGTGACCTTCTGGCAGGGCGTGGGCCTGCAGTTCGTGAACATCAAGGCCTGGATGCTGGCGCTCACGCTCAGCGCGGGCTGGGTGGTCAACGCCGCCGGGCAGCCCGCCGCCAACCCGGGCGAGCGCCTGGCCATCATCTGCGGCGTGATGATGGTGTTTGCCTTCACCAGCAACTTTGTCTATGCGCTGGTGGGCTCGCTGCTGCGCCAGTGGCTGGCGCAAGGCGCACGCCTGCTGTGGTTCAACCGTGCGCTGGCGCTCGTGCTGGTGCTCACTGCAACCTGGATGCTCACCCTATGAACCGCTCACAGGAAAAAGAAGCCCTGCTCTGGGGCCTGGTCGGCGTCACGATGTTTGCCGCCACCCTGCCAATGACGCGGCTGGCGGTGGGCTCCACCGACGCGCCGCAGCTGTCCCCCTGGTTTGTCACCTTCGGGCGCGCCGCCGTGGCCGGGCTGCTGTCGATCAGCTACCTCTGGTGGCAGCGCACGCAAGGGCGTCTGAATCTGCCCACCCGCGCAGAATGGCCACTGCTGGGCATCACGGCCTTTGGCGTGATCGTGGGCTTCCCGCTGTTTCTGGCGCTGGCACTGCGCCATGTGCCCAGCACCCACGGCGCCGTGGTCACCGCCCTGCTGCCTCTATCCACTGCCCTGCTTGGCGCGCTGTGGTACCGGCAGCGGCCCTCGGCAGGCTTCTGGGCCTGCGCGGTGCTGGGCAGCGGGCTGGTGCTGGGTTTCATGGTGTGGCGCGCGGGCGGCCTGTACCTGGGTGCGGCCAACATCTACCTGTTGATCGCCATGACCACGGGCGCGCTGGGCTACATCGGCGGCGCCCGCCTCACGCCCCGCCTGGGGGCCGAGCAGGTCATCTGCTGGGTGCTGGTGTGCAGCCTGCCGCTGACTTTGCCCGTGGCTTGGTGGTTTGCCCCGGCAGAGCCGTCCCGCATTGGCGCGATGAGCTGGGTCGGCTTCCTGTACGTGGCCCTGTTCTCGATGTGGATCGGCTTTTTTGCGTGGTACCGCGCCTTGGCGCTGGGGGCCGTGCGGGTCAGCCAGATCCAGCTCATCCAGCCTTTTTTGAGCCTGCTGTTTGCCGTGCCGCTGCTGGGTGAACACCTGGATGCGGTCACCCTGGTGTTTGCCGTGGCCGTGATTGCCACGGTGTTCGTTGGCAAGCGCATGCCCATTCAACAAGGAGCCCCCGCATGAATGCCACCACCCCGGAGCAGCGACTGCAACAGCTGGGCCTGGTACTGCCCGCCGTGGTTGCCCCGCGCGGCAACTTCGATGCCTATGTCCTGGACGGGAATACCCTGTACCTCTCGGGCAAGGGGTCTCCCCTGCGCAACGACATGGCGGTGGTGCCCAAGGTGGGCCGCGAGATCAGCGCCGACGAGGCACGCCAGCATGCGCGCGACGTGGGCCTGCACCTGATTGCCACCATGCAGGCAGCACTGGGCGACCTGTCGCGCGTGCGCCGCGTGGTCAAGGTGCTGGGCATGGTGAACGCGGTGCCCGACTTCATGCAGCACACCGAGGCCATCAACGGCTGCTCCGACCTGTTGGTGGAAGTGTTTGGCGACGCGGGGCGGCATGCGCGCTCGGCCGTCGGCGTCGGCTCCTTGCCGCGCGGCTTCGCGGTCGAGATCGAGGCCGTGGTGTCGATCAAGGACTGAAAACCATGCATTTGCAGAACATCCCCTTTGCCACCACCGACTGGGCCAGCATTCCGCGCGAAGAAAAAAGCGCCGAAGCGGGCCAGGCTTTCTGGCGCACCCAGACATTTGGTGACGTGCGCGTGCGCATGGTCGAGTACACGCCCGGTTACGTGTCAGACCACTGGTGCGTCAAAGGCCATGTGCTGCTGTGCCTGAGTGGCGAGCTGCACACCGAGCTGCAGGATGGCCGCCAGTTCACCCTGACGCCCGGCATGAGCTACCAGGTGTCGGACAATGCGGAACCCCATCGATCCACCTCCCCACAGGGTGCCACCCTGTTTGTGGTGGACTGAAGGAACCCCATGCACACCTCTGTGGAACGAGGACTGTGGCAACTGCCCGGCCCGGACGGCGAACGCTTTGCAGCGCTGATGGCGCATGGCAGCATGCGCACCGAGCTGTATGCGCCGCGCGGCCACGACCCGCAGCAGCCCCATGCGCAGGATGAGCTGTATTTCATCCAGTGCGGCCAGGGCGAGTTTGTGCAAGGCGACACACGCCGCCGCTTTCAGGCGGGGGATGCGTTTTTTGTGCCTGCGGGGCAAGTGCACCGCTTTGAGCATTTTTCGGACGATTTTGTAACGTGGGTGGTCTTTTGGGGACCATCCGGAGGAGAACGAGAGTGAAACTGAACGACCTTCCACAGACCAGCACCTGGACCCTGGCACGCCGTGCCGAGCGCATGAACCCCTCGGTCATCCGCGAAATCCTGAAGGTCACGGAAAAGCCCGGCATCATCAGCCTGGCAGGGGGCCTGCCCTCGCCCAAGACTTTCCCGGTGTCGGCCTTTGCCGCCGCTTCGGCCGCCGTGCTGGCCCAGGACGGCCCCGGCGCCCTGCAATACGCCGCCAGCGAAGGCTACGGCCCACTGCGCCAGGCGATTGCCGATTTCCTGCCCTGGGATGTGAACCCCGACCAGATCCTGATCACCACCGGCTCGCAGCAGGCGCTGGACCTGATCGCCAAGGTGCTCATCGACGAAAACAGCCGTGTGCTGGTCGAAACCCCCACCTACCTGGGCGCGCTGCAGGCCTTCACACCCATGGAGCCCAGCGTGGTGGCCGTGGCCAGTGACGACGAAGGCGTGCTCATCGACGACCTGCGCGCCAAGGTGGGCACGGGCGCCGACAAGGCGCGCTTCCTGTACGTGCTGCCCAACTTCCAGAACCCCACGGGCCGCACCATGAGCGAAGCCCGCCGCGCCGCGCTGGTCAAGGCTGCTGCCGAGCTGAACCTGCCGCTGGTGGAAGACAACCCCTACGGCGACCTGTGGTTTGACAACCCGCCGCCCGCACCGCTCACGGCCCGCAACCCCGAAGGCTGCATCTACATGGGCTCGTTCTCCAAGGTGCTGGCCCCCGGCCTGCGCCTGGGCTTTGTGGTGGCCCCCAAGGCCGTGTACCCCAAGCTGCTGCAGGCCAAGCAGGCGGCCGACCTGCACACCCCCGGCTACAACCAGCGCCTGGTGGCCGAGGTGATGAAGGGCAACTTCCTGGACCGCCATGTGCCCACCATTCGCGCGCTGTACAAGCAGCAGTGCGAAGCCATGCTGGCCGCGTTGACCAAGGAAATGGCGGGCCTGGGCGTCGAGTGGAACCGCCCCGACGGCGGCATGTTCCTGTGGGTTCGCCTGCCCGAAGGCATGAGCGCCATCGAGCTGCTGCCCCAGGCCGTGGAGCGCAACGTGGCCTTTGTGCCCGGCGCGGCCTTCTACGCCGACAACGCCGACCCGCGCACCCTGCGCCTGTCATTCGTGACCTCCACCGTCGAGCAGATCGCCACCGGTATTGCCGCGCTGGCAGCAGCCATCCGTGAGAGCAAGGGCTGATTCACCATGCTGAGGCTCTGGGGTCGCCTGTCGTCCATCAACGTGCGCAAGGTCGTGTGGGCCGTGCAGGAGCTGGGCCTGCCTTCTGTGCAGCGTACCGACGCGGGCGGCCAGTACGGCATCGTGCGCGAGGCACGCTTTCTGGGCCTCAACCCCAACGGCCTGGTGCCGCTGATCGAGGACGGGGACACAGGCGTGACGCTGTGGGAGTCCAACGCCATCGTGCGCTACCTGTGCGCCCGGCATTCGCTGGGCAACCTGTACCCCGAAGACCTGCCCACGCGTTTTGCCGCCGAGCAGTGGATGGACTGGCAGCAGACCACGCTGAACCCCGCCGGGCGCGATGCGTTCCTGCAGTGGGTCCGCACGCCTGCCACGCAGCGCAATGAGGCGCTCATCGCCGCATCGGTCGCCCTGACCGAGCCGCTGATGGCGATGCTGGACGCGCACCTGGCGCGCCAGCCCTTCATGGCGGGCGAGCGCTTCACCATGGCCGACATCCCGGTGGGCTGCGAAATCCACCGCTGGTGGGGCCTGCCCCAGGCGTGCCCGGCATGGCCGCACCTGGAGCGGTGGTACAACACGGTCAGCACCCGCCCCGGCGCCCGGGGCGTGTTGGACCAGCCCCTTGCGTGAGCCTCACCATGCACCAGCGCCCCTTCAAGCAGATCGACGTTTTCAGCGACCGCCCCGGCTACGGCAACCCTGTGGCCGTGGTGCTGGATGCCGATGGCCTGAGCGACAGCGACATGCGCCGCTTTGCGGCGTGGACCAACCTGTCGGAAACCACCTTTCTCATGCCGCCCACCGACGCCGGGCGCGCTGCCGGAGCCGACTACCGCCTGCGCATCTTCAGCCCCAATGGAGAGCTGCCTTTTGCGGGCCACCCCACCCTGGGCACCTGCCATGCCTGGCTGCAGGCGGGCAACGCCCCCCGCCAAGCTGGCATGGTGATACAGGAATGTGCACTGGGCTTGGTACGCATTGCACATGCCAACGGCACCCTGGCCTTTGCCGCGCCGCCGCTCAAGCGCAGCGCCCCCAGCCCTGCGCTGGTGCCGCTGATCGCGAGCGCCCTGGGCCTGCGCCCGCAGCAGATTCTGGGCGCGCAGTTGCTCGACAACGGCCCCGTGTGGTTGGGCCTGCTGCTCGACAGCGCCGACACCGTGCTGGGCCTGCACCCCGACCACGCACGCCTGAAGGACCTGGGCCAGGACGTGGGCGTGATCCACGTCAGCCCCACGGCCAGCAACACCAGCCAGCCCGGGGCCGTGGTGCGCGCGTTTGCCGCGCCCATGGGCAACCCCGAAGACCCGGTGACGGGCACCCTCAACGCCAGCTTGGCCGAATGGCTGATTGCCGACGGTCTGGCCCCCCGCAGCTACCTGGTGGCCCAGGGCGAATGCCTGGGCCGCGCGGGCCGCGTGCACATCCGCCAGGACGACGACCACCAGCTGTGGGTGGGCGGGCACGCAGTGACCTGCATCGAAGGCACGGTGCTGCTATGAACCTGCGCTGCCCTGCCCCGCGCCCCAGCGGCTGATTTCCCCCTCGGCCTCGCCAGAGCGCCGTGCCACAACAACCCATTTACCCACCGGTCCATACCCCGGTGAGCCCCCGGCGTGCCCAACCGCCGCCACCTTCGCCACCATTTTTGACCTCAAGGACTCTGACCACCATGCACCAGCGCCCCTTCCAGCAAGTCGATGTTTTCACCGCCACCCCCTACCGGGGCAACCCGCTGGCCGTGGTGCTGGACGGCTCCGGCCTCAGCACCGAAGCCATGCAGGACTTCACCAACTGGACCAACCTGTCCGAAGCCACCTTCCTGCTGCCCCCCACACCCGAAGGCCGCGCCGCCGGGGCCGACTACCGCGTGCGCATCTTCTGCCCCGGGCGCGAGCTGCCCTTTGCAGGCCACCCCACGCTGGGCAGCTGCCACGCCTGGCTGAAGGCCGGCGGCCAGCCCCAGGTGGCGGGCAAGGTCGTGCAGGAATGTGGTGTGGGCCTGGTCACGCTGCGGCAGGACGGCGAGCGCCTGGCCTTTGCCGCGCCGCCCCTGATCAAGAGCGGCCCCCTCGCGGAAGAGGACGTCGTGCTGATCGCCAAGGGCCTGGGCGTGGCACGCAGCGACATCCTGCACCACGCCTGGTGCGACAACGGCCCCAACTGGCGCGGCGTGATGCTGGCGAGCAGCGAGCAGGTGCTGGCGCTCCAACCCGACGCCAGCATCCTCGGCCAGCTGGACGTGGGCGTGGTCGGCCCGCGTGGCAAGGTGGGCGTCATCGGCAGCACCGATGCCGACGGCATTGCGTTTGAAGTGCGCGCCTTTTTCCCCGGCAACAACGGCCTGGCCGAAGACCCCGTGACCGGCAGCCTGAACGCCGCGCTGGCCCAGTGGCTCATCGGCGCCGGGCTGGCCCCCACGCACTACGTGGCCAGCCAGGGCACCCGCCTGGGCCGCGCGGGGCGCGTGTTTGTGGAGCAGGACGGCGACACCATCTGGGTGGGCGGCAGCAGTGTGACCTGCATGGCGGGCAAGGTGCTGCTGTGACCAGCGCCACCTACGCGCCCTGCGTGGACCACCTGGTGGTGCTGGCGACCGACCTGGCCAGCGGCGTGGCCTGGTGCGAACGCACGCTGGGCGTGACCCCCACCGCAGGCGGCGAACACCCGCTGATGGGCACGCACAACCGCATCTTCAACATCTCCGGTCCTGCGCACCCCCGCGCCTACCTGGAGATCATTGCTATTAACTCAATAGCTACCCCCGCAATACCAGCAGGCGCAAGGCGCTGGTTTGACATGGATGATGCCGCCCTGCAGCAGCAAGTGGCGCAGCACGGGCCCCAGCTCATCCACTGGGTGGCCAGCGTGCCCGATGTGGCCGAGCGCTGCGCCGCCCTGGCAGCGCTGGACGTAGAGCGCGGCGCCGTGATCACCGCCAGCCGCCCCACGCCGAACGGCCTGCTGCAGTGGCAGATCACGGTGCGCAGCGACGGCCTGCGCCTGATGGACGGCTGCCTGCCCACCCTCATCCAATGGGGCCCCGTGCACCCCTGCGACAGCCTGCCCGCCAGCGGCGTGCAGCTGGAGCAACTCGCGCTGCAACACCCGCAAGCCGCCAAGTTGCAGGCCGCGTGCACCGCCGTGGGTGTGGCCGCCTCCGTCCCCGTCACGCCGGGCACCACGCCGCGCCTCTGTGCCCAACTCAGCACGCCGCGGGGTTCCGTCACCCTCAGTTCGTTCAGCCCCCAGGAGTAAACCGCCATGCTGTTTTCGTTGCAGGAACTGCTGTTCTTCGCGCTCGCCGCGCTGGTGCTGGTGCTTACGCCGGGCCCCAACATGGTGTATTGCGTCTCGCGCAGCCTCACCCAGGGGCCACGCGCCGGGCTCATCTCGCTGACCGGTGTGGTGCTGGGTTTTGTCGTGCACCTGCTGGCGGCGGCGCTGGGCCTCACCGCGCTGCTGGCCGCCGTGCCGCTGGCGTTTGATGCCATCCGCTACGCCGGCGCCGCCTACCTGCTGTGGATGGCCTGGCAGGCCGTCAAACCCGGGGGCGCCGCGCCGTTTGAAGCGCGCAACCTGCCGCACGACAGCCCGCGCACGCTGTTCCTCATGGGCTTCATGACCAACCTGCTCAACCCCAAGGTGGCCATGTTCTACCTGTCGTTCTTCCCGCAGTTCCTGCACCCCGAGCGCGGCCAGCTGCTGCAACAAAGCCTGACGCTGGGCGCCGTGCAGATCAGCACCAGCGCCGCCGTGAACGCCCTGCTAGTGCTGGGCGCCGCACGTGTGGCGCTGCACCTCAACCGCAATGCCGCATGGATGCGCGCGCAGCGCTACTTCATGGGCACCGTCCTGGGTCTGCTCGCCCTCAAACTGTTGACTGAAAAGAAAGCCGCCGCATGAACACCCGCCTCGACCCCACCGCCCTGCTGCCCACCCTGGCCGACATCGAAGCCGCTGCCGAGGTGGTGTACCGCGACTTCGCCGCCACGCCCCAGTACCGCTGGGGCCTGCTCAGCCAGCGCCTGGGCACCGACTGCTGGCTCAAGCACGAGAACCACACCCCCGTGGGCGCATTCAAGATTCGCGGCGGCCTGACCTACTTCGACCAGCTCGCCCAGCGCGGTGCCCTGCCCATGGAAGTGATCAGCGCCACACGCGGCAACCACGGCCAAAGCATGGGCTGGGCTGCGCGCCGCCACAGCGTGGCCTGCACCATCGTCGTGCCGCGTGGCAACTCGGTGGAGAAGAACGCGGCCATGCGCGCTTTAGGCGTCACGCTCATCGAACACGGCGACGACTTCCAGGAAGCGCGCGAACACGCCATCCAGCTCGCGGCCCAGCGCGGCGCCCACATGGTGCCCAGCTTTCACCCCGACCTGCTGCGCGGCGTGAGCACCTATTGGTGGGAGTTTTTGCGCGCCGTGCCGCAGCTCGACGTGGTGTACGTGCCCATCGGCCAAGGCTCGGGCGCGTGCTCGGCCATTGCGGCCAAGCTGGCGCTACAGCACCCCGTGCGCGTGGTCGGCGTGGTGAGCAGCCACGCCACCACCTATGCCGATTCACTGGCCGCTGGTCATGTGGTGGAAGCACCCGTCACCACCCAGCTCGCCGACGGCATGGCCTGCCGCGTGGCCGACGCCGAGGCGCTGGCCGTGATGACCCCACACATCGACCACATCGTGCAGGTGAGCGACGCCGAGGTGGCCGACGCCATGCGCGCCCTGTTCACTGACACGCACAACGTGGCCGAAGGCGCGGGCGCAGCAGCCCTGGCGGCGGCGCTGCAGGAGCGCGACGCCCTGCAGGGCCAGAACGTGGGCCTGGCGTTGACGGGCGGCAACGTCGATGCGCCTGTGTTTGCAAAGACGCTCGCCAACCACTAGCCCCCTGCTGGACAATGCCCCTCGCACGGCCACCACCACGGCGGCCGTGACACCACAAAAAAACTGAGGGAGTGTCCATGGCAAGCCAAGCACCGTCCGGCTACCGCTGGGGCCTGCGCGCAGTCATCGCGTTGCAGTGCCTGCTGATTCTCGCGTTCATCTACCGGGGGCTGTCTGCCCCCGGCCCCTTCGGGCCCCGCCTGCCCGCCGTGCAGGGCGAGACGCTCTGGCTCGAAAGCCATGGCGCCCTCCACCAGTTCGATGCCGCAGGCCGGCGGCTGCAGCAGATCCCCCTGGGCGCGCTGAATATTTCCGACAGCCCCACCAGCCTGCAGTTCACGCAGGAGCAGGTGGCCTGGGTGCACGACGAAAGCCGCGTGCTCCGCTGTGACCTGCAGCAGCGCCAGTGCCTGCCCGTGGAGCTGGCCGGGCTGGACACCCGCCGGGGCTACCGCTGGGTGCGGGTGAGCGCGGATGAGTCGGAAATCACCGTCTCCGACGCCTCGGAGCACCGTGTGCTGGTGTACCGGCGCGACCCCATCACCGCACGCTACACGCTGGCACGCACCGAGGCGCAGGGCATGCGCTTCCCCAACCAGACCTTGCAGGTGGGCGACGCGATGTGGGTGGCCAACACCAACCGCCACGAAATCCTGCAGCTGCGCACCGGCCCGGACGGCAAGACGGTGCGGCAGCAGCACCCCATCGCCCACCCCGACCTGCGGCCCGGGCACACGTTCCCGTTTGCCATGGCGCAGGACCCGCGCGGGCAGCTGTGGGTGCTGGTGGCGGGCACCAGCATGCAGAACGCCGACCTGCTGCTCATGAACCCGCAGCTCCAGCCCGACCGCGTGATTCCGCTGGCCGCCAAGCAGGACCCGAACGCCATCGCCCTGTTCCAGCAGCACATGCTGCTCACCGACATGACCCACTTCCTGGTGCGCAGGCTGGACCTGCATGGCCGCGTGCTGGGGCCGTTTGGCGACGCCGCCTTCCAGGCTGAACTGGCGGCGGCACGCAACCAGGCCACCTGGTCGCGGCGCATGCCCGCGCTGCTGCTGGGCAGCGTGGCCGTGCTGATGCTGGTGGCCCTGTGGCTGGCCTGGAAGGCGGGCGAGCTGCGGCAGCTGCGCGGCGCCGCATGGCGGGCCGAGCCCGAGGACAGCCCGCAGGACGAGACGGCCCCTGCGCCTGCGCCCACGACCAACTCCACTGCCGCCAAGGATGCAGCGGCCGCCGCTTTCGCTGGCGCCACCCTCCCCATCCCGCCCGGCCGGGTGACCATGGTCAAGGCGCTGCCCGGCAGCACCCGCACGCGGCGGCGCCTGCTGCTGGCCACCAGCGCCCTGGCGCTGTTGGTCATGAGCGCCCTGCTGTACTGGATATGGCCCATGTTCTACCAGCACGACTGCGCCCCGGGCGCCGCCTGCCCAGCGTGGCTGCCGTATGGCCTGGCAGTGCTGGCCCTGGTGCCGATGATCCTGCCCCTGGTTCTGTGGCGCAGGCTGAAGGCGCTGGAAAACATCCGCATCGGCACCGATGGCCAACAGGTGCAGGCCCGGGTGGGCAACAGGCGCTACCAGGCTCCCGCGCACCAGGTCACCTGCACGCGCCAGCAGCTGCTGATCGGCCTGGGGGTGGTGCCACTGCGCCTCAACGGCGAAGCCCTGTTTGACGAAGCACTGCTGCGCCGCGACTTCATCCACCGCCTGCCCCAGATGCAAATGCACAACAGCCCCTGGAGCGCCGGGCTGCTGGGCCACTGGTGGAAAAACGGCGGCTGGCAGGGACGCGCCATCGTGATCGGTCTGGGAGCTCTGTTTGCGCTGCTGGCGTGGTTGCTGGTAGGGCTGCTGGTGCTGCGCGGGCTGTTCTTCTGGCTGACAACGCTGGTCTGAGCCAAACACCGCCCCGCTGCTGCAACGCAGCATCACCAACTCTCAAATTGATAGCACCGGTCGCACTAGCGACAAGCGCGCTGCGCCGGGTTGATCACAATCCGGCGCATGGGAACCCTCTACCTCGTGCGCCATGGCCAGGCCTCGTTTGGCGCAGAAAACTACGACCAGCTCAGCCCCGTCGGCCACCAGCAGGCGGTGCGGCTGGGCCAGTTCTGGCGCGAACGTGGCCAGCGCTTTGACGCCGTGATCACCGGCACGCTGCAGCGCCATGTGCAGACGTTGGGCGGCATCGTGGAAGGCCTGGGCGCGGCCCCCGAGGCGCTGCGCCTGCCCGGCCTCAACGAGTACGACAGCCACGCGCTGATTGCCGCCATCCACCCCCAGCCGCTGGGCCCCGCCGACACACCCGAGCGCTACCGCGCGCATTTCCGCATCCTGTGCGACGCGCTGGCGCAGTGGATGGCCGGTGTCATCAGCCCCCAGGGCATGCCCAGCTGGAACGATTTTTCCGCAGGTGTGCGCAGCGCGCTCGACCATGTGCGCCACCACCACGCCGGCCAGAACGTGTTGCTAGTGAGCAGCGGCGGCCCCATCTCCACGGCAGTAGGCGAGGTGCTGGGCACCGCGCCCGAGGTGACGATTGCGCTGAACATGCGCATCCGCAACAGCGCGGTGACCGAGTTCTCCATCTCGCCCAAGCGGTTGATGCTGCAGACCTTCAACACGCTGCCGCACCTGAACGAGGTGGAGCATGCTGGGTGGGTGACACACGCCTGAAAGCATGAGCTTTTCAGGCCGTTACCGCACTATGGGCAAGCCTTTATAGCTATATTTTTTATAGCAAATCAGTCATTCACTGTGCAGCCGCCGCCCGAACGCGCGGCCGCCGATGCCGTGGCGGCGGTGGCATCACACCATCGTGCGCTATGGTGGGTGTTTTAGCCGCTCGCTGCCACCCCATGCGCTTCACCGCCCCACCCGTTCTCGCCCTGCTGGCAGTCCTCTGGATGCCCATTCCCGCACTCGCGCAGGACGAGCCTCCGTCCAAGGCCGCGCAGAACCTCCTCTGGAAAGGCATGGACGCAGTGCTGGCAGGCTGCGTCGGCGCCCGCCCGGCCCTGCAGCAGTGCCCGGCCGGGCGCGTTGCCAAGGCATCCAGGCCCCAGACGATGGAGCGGTCGGATGGCAGCGGCAAGATCACCCTGCAGGCGGTGGAGTACCCGGGCCTGTCCATGTCGCTGCGCAACCGGCAGGTGGTGGGGCTGGAGATCACCCAGGCGTCGTGGCCCGTGCCCCACGATTTGCGCGTGGGCACGGCCGCATCCAGGGTGCGCCAGGTGTTGGGCGCCCCCACGATGGAGGGCCCGGGGCCGGACGGGGTCCAGGGGCTGTCGTACTGCGAGAAGGAAAATTGCGTGCAGTTTCTGGTGCACGTCCCTACCGGGACAATCCGCCGGGTCCGGTGGAGCTTCTACTACGACTGACAGCGGCTGACCGCCACTGACAGGACGGTGGTCACCGGCACCGCTGCCAGGGGCGAACGGCTCAGCGCAGCGGATGCTCGCGCAAGGTGCTGAGCGGCAGCGCCTGCAACTCGTGCAGCAGTGCCACCAGTTGCTGCGCTGCGGCCTGCACTACCGCCTGACCTTTCTCTGCCGTGGCGGCGGCGGCATCGCCCACGGCACCAGCCGGGTGGTAGTCCTGCATCTGCCAGCCCAGCTTGGCCGTCTTGCCGTTGCCCAGGATGGCGTAGCGCTCGGCGCGGTCCTGCGAGGCGGAGCGGAAGTTCTGCGCATGCGCCATGTGCACCGTGGCGGGAGCGAGGTGCAGCATCATGGATGTCTCGATCTCGCCCGCGTGGATGCCAAAGCGGTGCTCCTGCGCGCTGAACTGCCCCGCCACCGCGTCGGGCAGCGGCAGGCTGAACCAGCTGGCGCTGTAGACGATAAGGTCGCAGCGCGTGCGCAGCTCGCGCGCCACGATGTCCATCACGCTGACCTGGCCACCGTGGCCATTGAACAGCAGCAGCTTCTTCACGCCCGCGCGGGCCACACATTCGCCGATCTCGGTCCACAACGCGATCACCGTGGCGGGCGACAGCGTGAGCGTGCCGGGGAAACGGATGTGCTCCGGGCTCAGACCCACGTTCTGTGGCGGCAGGAACAGCACGGGCAAATCGGAGGGCAGCTGGGGCAGCGCGGCGTCGATCACGCCCTGCAGCAAGGTGGCATCCACCGACAGCGGCAGGTGCGGGCCATGCTGCTCCACGGCCGCCACGGGCAGCACGGCTACCACTTGGTCGGCCTGGCCCGCGCCTTGCAGCGCAGCAAAGTCGCGGGTGGACAGGTCGGCCCAGAAGCGCGAGGGCAAGGCGGGGCGGGCGGGTGGGGGCGCAATGGCTGCAGTCATGGCGTGATGGTAGTCGCAGCGGCAGCGGCCGCCCCTGCGCTTGCGCCGTGATTTGCGCTACCGCAGCACCATGGTGCCCAGCCAGACCAGCAGGTGCCCCACGCCCATCACCGACAGCAGTGCGAATGCCAGCCCGCTGGCACGGGTCCCCAGGCCACGGCGACGCTGCCACGCACGCACCCCCAGTGCCACCAACCAGCCCATGGCAGCAAACACGGCCCACAGCATCCACAGCAAGCCCTTGCCCAGGCAGCCGAAGTTCTCGCAGTACAGCGTGAAGCTGTAGTACGACAGCGCCACCAGCAGCACGCACAGGCCCAGCAGCAAAACATCCAGCACCCGGGACCACCAGACCCATAAGCGGGGGGCGGGCTGCACAGGTGAGGAGGGTGCAGAGGGTTGCGGGGGCGCAGGCAGGTTCATGAACGACAACACCACGGTGGCACGGCAACAGGCCGTGCGGCCCAGCATAGCGTCCGCCGCTGCCCCACGTGCTGCCGTCCATCCCGCTACCATCACCGCATGACCCACGACCTCTTCCGCCAAGACGCCTACCTGCGCGAATGCAGCGCCCACATCACTGCCACCGCCGATGCCGGCATCGTGCTGGACCAGACCGTGTTCTACCCCCTGGGCGGCGGCCAGGCGGGCGACAGCGGCGTGCTGGTGCTGGCTGACGGCACGCAGATCACCATTGCCGACACCCGCAAGGGCAAGGACGCCGACGGCAACCCCACCAGCGACATCGTGCACATCCCCGCCCCCGGGCAGGAAGACCGCGTGGCGCAGCTCACGCCCGGCACCACCGTCACGGCCTGCATCGACTGGGAGCGCCGCCACCGCATGATGCGCCTGCACACCACCAGCCACCTGCTGTGCCACGTGGTGCCTCAGCTGGTCAACGGCTGCTCCATCACGCCCGACTACGCGCGGCTGGACTTTGCAATGACCGACCCGCTGGACAAGGAGCAACTGACCGCCGCCATCGCCACCCTGGTGGCCGCCGCGCACCCGCTCACCGTGGCCTCGATCAGCGACGAAGAACTGGACGCGAACCCCGCGCTGGTCAAAAGCATGAGCGTGCAGCCCCCGCGCGGCACCGGGCGCATCCGCACCATCCGCATCGGCGGTGACGGCGACGCGCCACTGATCGACCTGCAGCCCTGTGGTGGCACGCATGTGGCCAATACGTCGGAGATTGGCGGTATCGTCGTCACAAAGATCGAGAAAAAAAGCGCCACCACCCGCAGGGTGGTGCTGGGCTTCGCCCCGTGAGCGCAGCGCAAAGCGCCGCACCTCACTGTCAACAATCTTGAACCACCGTCCCCCACCTGTTGCAATGGCTTACCTCGGCTGACGCACAACGGGGACAATAGCGGCTCGCGCGCGACCCCTCTGGTTTTTCGCCAGCCCTCCCGGGGCCGCAGCGCCCACCCCTTGCCTGCCGCCATGCCGATCTCCCTGCGCTCCGTCTCTTTCGCCTCCCTGCGCCAGCACCGCTGGTTCCGTCCTGCTGCCCGCGCCCTGGCAGGCTTGATCGGTTTGTGGCTGCTCACCTGGCTCGCTGTCCCGCCGCTGCTCAAGGGCCCGCTGGAGCGCATCGCATCCGAGCAACTGGGCCGCACCGTGACCGTGGGCGGCATCGACTTCCAGCCCTGGAGCCTGGAATTTGCCCTGCGCGACGTGGCCGTGGCGAGTGCCAACGGCGCCCCCCCGCAGCTCACCATTGGTCGCATCTACGCCGATGGCGAACTGCAGTCGCTGCTGCGCCTGGCGCCCGTGGTGGACGCCTTCACCATCGAAAACCCCGTGCTGCGCATCACCCACCTGGGCGACGGCCGCTACGACGTGGACGACATCATCGCCAAGGTCACCGCGCCCAAGAGTGAACCCGAGCCCGACCAAGGCCCCGCACGCCTGGCGCTGTACAACCTGGCGCTCACGGGCGGCAGCATCGACTTCATCGACAACACCGTCAGCGAGACCCACGAGGTGCGCGCGCTGGCGCTGAAAGTGCCGTTCATCAGCACCCTGCCTTCGCAGCGCGAGGTGAAGGTCGAGCCCCACCTGGCGTTCACGCTCGACGGCAGCCGGTTTGACTCGTCCGCCCAAGGCACACCGTTTGCACAGACCGGCAAAACCGACGCGCAGATCCGGCTGGATGGCCTGAACCTTGCGCCCTACCTGGGCTACCTGCCGGCCAATTTGCCTGTCAAGGTGTTGGGCGCCACGCTGGATGCAGATGTGAAGGTGGCCTTTGAACAGCACCCGCGCATGGCAGTGAAGCTGAGCGGCAGCGTGCAAGCCAGCGGCGTGCACATTGTCGACCGCCAGGGCGCCGACCTGCTGAGCTACGAGCGCCTGAAGATTGACATGGCCGATGTGCGCCCGCTGGAGCAGGTGGTGCGCCTGCAGCATGTGGAGCTGACAGCGCCGGTGGTCACGGCCACACGCGATGCGGCGGGCCAGATCAACTTGGCGCAACTGGCGGCGCCTGCGCCGCCTTCAACGCCCGCCAAGGGCAAGACCACCGCACCTGCGGCGCCAGCATCTGCCGACGCGGCATCTTCGCCACTGGCCAGCACAGCCTCCGCCCCTGCGTCCTCCGCCTCCACAGGTAAGGCCAAGACAACCGCCCCAGCCTGGGCGGTCGAAGTCGCCACGGCCGCCGTGCGTGGAGGCACCCTGCGCTGGGCCGACGCCACCACGCGCCCCGCCGCCGCCTTGCAGGCCACCGAATTCGCGCTGGAGGCCGCCGACATCGCCCTGCCCTTTGCCAAAGACAACGCCAAGCCCTTCACCTTCAAGGGCGGGCTCAACCT
>OGCL01000157.1_pt1 | contig 78349 bp, 78 predicted proteins | sample 1570041 | NCBI WGS metagenome assembly OGCL01 (sample SAMN06266162, study PRJEB24511) | hot springs metagenome | isolation source: Hot spring water | place: South Africa: Limpopo | collected 2015-06-22
AAAGCTCGCTCTGCCGCTCCGTCTGCCGACCCAACGCCATGCCTCACCTCCTCGACATCACGCCGTCACCGAATCACGATCAGGCGGATTTCGTCAACACGCTGTTAAGGGTACCTGGTACGCTTAATGCCGTTCCGGGCCAAGGAGACCCCGCCCCATGCGTCTCGGCTTTGTCGGCCTCGGTGAGCTCGGTGGCCATCTGGCAGCCAACCTCGTGAAGGCCGGGTTCGACCTCGTCGTCCACGACCGGGACATGCGCCGCGCCGACCGGCTCGTCGCCACAGGCGCCCATGGCTCGGAGAGCCCGCGCGCGCTCGCCCGCGACCGCGACGCCGTGCTGACCTGCCTGCCGTCACCGGCCGCATCGAAGGCGGTGCTGGCGGAGCTGCTGGAAGCCGACGCGCGCGCGTTCGCCGTCGTCGAGCACCGGTGTGTTTACCGCGCCAGGCAGCCGATCCTGCGCGTACTCCGACGGCGAGCGCGCATCGAGGAGCGCATCGAACTCCGCCTCGAGCAAGGCGTGCATCGGCACCGACAGGAAACTGCGCGGCTTCATGCGCCTGCCTGCACTCGATTCTAGCGCGCGGCGAGCAAGCCGAGGGTGAGCAGCCGGCCGCGCGCAGACGCTCGCGCGCAAGCGACGGCGTACACCGCTGCCGCACCGGCGCGTCGGCGTGATGCGGGAACGCCGCGCCATGCACCGCTGCGGTGCACGCGAGCGAGAGAGCGCGCCGTCTCGGTGCACGCGCATCGCGCATGCCTCGTGGCGAAAGAGCCAAACGGCCACTGGCACGTTTGCTGCTTTACGAGCGACACCGACTTTTTCGCTCCGGAGAAAAGGAGACCGCGATGCGCAGAACTCTTCTTTGCCTCGGCGCTGCGGCGGCCGTCGCCGCCCCCACCGCCGCTTCCGCCCAAGCCTCCTCGTCGCCGCACGCGCTCAGTGCCAACGTCGCACTCGTGTCCGATTACCGTTTCCGCGGCATCGACCAGACCTTTGGCAAGCCCGCGCTGCAGGCCGGAATCGACTATGCGCACGCCTCGGGTCTCTACTTGGGCAACTGGAATTCGAACGTAAGCGAGGGCGCGGGCTTCCCCGCCGCCAACCTGGAAATGGACTTCTACGGCGGCTGGAAGAAGAGCTGGGGTGACTGGGGACTCGACGTCGGCTTCATCTATTACGTCTACCCGGGCAGCGATGCCAGTGCCGCCTCCGGCACGCAGTTCACGAATCCGCGCACGGGGGCGACGCACACCGGCCGCGTCGACAACAAGGAGCTCTACCTTGGCGCAAGCTGGAAGTGGTTGTCGCTCAAGTACGCGCATGCGGTCGACGACTATTTTTCGCTTCCGGGCACGAAGGGGTCGAATTACCTCGACCTCACGGCGAACGTCGAGCTCGGGAGCGGCTGGACGCTCGTCGCGCACCTGGGCCGCTTGCGGCTGAAGGGCTGGCACGACGGTAGCGACGCGACGAACGGCTCTTACACCGACTGGAAACTCGGCCTCACCAAGGACATCGGCGGGTGGGCGTTTGGCGTCGCCTACGTCGGCACCAACGCGAAGGGAAGCTGCGATCCGGCCAACCCGGGCTTTTACTGCTTCCCGAACCGGCTCGCCGATCCGGGTGCGAAGACCAAGGATGCGGGGCGCTCGACGCTGGTCCTGTCGGTGAGCAAGACCTTCTGAGAGGCGACCATGAAACTCGTCACCGCGATCATCAAACCGTTCAAGCTGGACGAGGTGCGGGAAGCTCTGTCGGCGATCGGCGTACAGGGGCTGACGGTCACGGAGGTGAAGGGCTTTGGACGGCAGAAAGGGCACACGGAGCTCTACCGTGGCGCGGAATACGTGGTGGACTTTCTGCCGAAGGTGAAGATCGAAGCCGCGATCCCGACCGAGCTCTTGGAGCGCGCGGTCGAGGCGATCGAGAAGGCCGCGCGCACGGGCAAGATCGGCGACGGCAAGATATTCGTATTCGATCTGGAAAAGGCGATCCGCATCCGCACCGGCGAGACGGATGCGGCGGCACTGTAAGAGGAGAGGACAATGCGACGCGTGCTGAACCTTGTGCTGTTGTCGACCGCGCTGGTGCTGGTCGGGGCTGCGGCCGCAGAGGACAAACCGGCGCCCGCGCCGGCGCAGGCCACTGCGACCGCCGTGCCGGCTCAGGCCCAAGCGAGCGCGGCGGCACCCGCGCCCAAACCGGACAAGGGCGACGTCGCCTGGCTGCTCGTGGCGACCGCGCTCGTGCTCATGATGAGCGTGCCCGCCCTGGCGCTTTTCTACGGCGGCATGGTGCGGGCAAAGAACGCGCTTTCGGTGCTCATGCAGGTTTTCGTCGTGTTCTCGCTGGTGACCGTGCTGTGGTTCGTCTATGGCTACAGCCTCGCGTTCACCGAGGGCAACGCATTCTTCGGCGGCCTCGACCGCCTGTTCATGAGGGGGGCGGCCGATCCCTTTGCGGGAGAGTACGCGATGGGGGCCACCTTCTCGAAAGGGGTCGTGATTCCGGAAATCCTGTTCGCCTGCTTCCAGGCGACCTTCGCCGCCATCACCTGCTGCCTGATCCTCGGGGCCTTTGCCGAGCGGGCGCGCTTCGCGGCGGTGTTGGTTTTCATTGCGCTTTGGTTCACCTTCGCGTACGTGCCGATCGCGCACATGGTCTGGTTCTGGCCTGGGCCGGACGCCTACACCGACGCGAAGCTGGTCGATGCGCTGAACGCCAAGGCCGGACTGATCTGGCAGTGGGGCGCGCTCGATTTTGCCGGCGGCACGGTGGTGCACATCAACGCGGGAGTGGCGGGTCTGGTCGGCGCCTACATGGTCGGCAAGCGGACCGGCTACGGCCGTGAGGCGTTGATGCCCCACAACCTGACCCTGACGATGATCGGAGCGTCGCTGCTCTGGTTCGGCTGGTTCGGCTTCAACGCGGGCTCGGCGCTCGAATCCGGTAACACCGCGGCGCTCGCCTTCATGAACACCTTCCTTGCCACCGCTTGCGCGGTGCTCGCCTGGTGCGCGGGCGAGGCGATGCTGAAGGGCAAGGCGTCGATGCTGGGGGCCGCCTCGGGCGCGGTCGCGGGGCTCGTCGCGATTACGCCGGCTGCGGGCAACGTCGGCATCGCCGGCGCGTTCGTCATCGGCACCGCCGCGGGCTTCGTCTGCCTGTGGGGCGTCAATGGTCTGAAACGGCTCCTGCGGGCCGACGACTCGCTCGACGTCTTCGGCGTGCACGCGGTGGGCGGGATCCTGGGCGCGCTGCTCACCGGCGTGTTCGCCTCCCCCGACCTCGGCGGGCCGGGTTTTGTCGAGGACTGGGTTACCGGCAAGCAGGGCTTCTCGTCGGTTGGCGAACAGCTGTGGGTGCAGCTGAAGGCGGTGCTGCTCACCGTGGTCTGGAGCGGTGTGGTGGCGGCGGTGGCCTACAAGATCGCCGACATCGTCGTCGGGCTGCGCGTCTCCGAAGAGGAAGAGCGCGAGGGGCTGGATACCTCCTCGCACGGCGAGGCGGCGTACCGCTTCTAGGCGCGCTCGCCGCCTTGCGTCGCCGACGAAGGGCGCCTGTGGGCGCCCTTCGTTTGCCGCCTACAATGCGCGCATGCTGGAGACCGGCCTTGCGCTGCTTGCCTTGGGGGTGGCCGCGGCGCTGTGGTTCGCCGCGCGCCTTGAGCGCACGTTCGAACAGAAGCATCGGCAGATGCTCGCCGACCTGCACGCCGGACTGCGCGAGCAGGCCGAGCGCACCGGCGCCCGCCTCGCCGAAGAACTCGACCGCACGCGTGAGGCGCTCGGCCGGCTACAGGCGGCACTCGGCGCGAACCTTGCCGAAGCGGCCGACCGGGTGCAAGCGCGGCTCGATACGCGCCTGGCGGAACTGGCGAGCGGCGTCGGCGAGCGGCTCGACGACGGCTTTCGCCGCACGAACGAGACCTTCGTCAATGTGATGCAGCGCTTGTCGACCATCGACGAAGCGCAAAAGCGCATCGAGACGCTCGCCGACAGCGTGGTGGCGCTGGAGGAGCTGCTCGGCGACAAGCGTGCGCGCGGCGCCTTCGGCGAAGTGCAGCTCGAGGCGATCGTGCGCAACGCCCTGCCCCCGTCGGCGTGGGCGATGCAGGTGACGCTGTCCAATGGCGCGCGCGCCGACTGCGTGCTCAAGCTGCCCGAGCCGACCGGAGCGGTGTGCGTGGACGCGAAATTCCCGCTCGAGAACTACCACCGGATGTACGACCCCGCGGCCGACGAGGCCGTGCGCGCGCAGGCGGCGCGCCAGTTTCGCGCCGACGTGAAAAAGCATGTCGAGGACATCGCAAGGAAGTACATCGTGCCGGGCGAGACGGCCGACGGTGCGGTGATGTTCGTGCCGGCCGAAGCGGTGTTCGCCGAAATCCACGCGAGCGCCCCCGAGGTGGTCGAATACGCGCAAGGACGGCGCGTCTGGATCGTCTCGCCGACCACCTTGATGGCGGTGCTGAATACGGCACGGGCGGTGCTGCGCGACGTCGAAACGCGCCGGCAGGTGCACGTCATCCGCGAGGCGATTCGCCGGCTCGCGGTCGAGTTCCAGCGCTTCGACGAGAGGCTGCGTGCGCTCGCCACCCACATCCGCCAGGCGCACGAAGACGCTCAGCGCATCCAGTCGACCGGCGAGCGCATCGGCCAACAGTTCGAGCGCATCGAGGCCGTGGAGCTGGACGAGAACCGCCCGAGCGGCGGCGCGGCACTGGCGCAGCCACCCGAGGGCCGCCCGGCGGACGAAAGCCAAGTAAGCGAGACGCCCCGGGGCTTGTGACGCCATGGCCCGCAAGACGCCTGCCGAGCTTCGCAGCGCGCGCTGGTTGGCGCCGGACGATTTGCGCGCCTTCGGCCACCGCTCGCGCCTGATGCAAATGGGCTACGCGCCAGCCGACTGGCAGGGCCGGCCAGTGATCGGCATCGTCAACACCTGGTCCGACATCAATCCCTGTCACGCGCACTTCCGCGAGCGGGTGGCCGACGTCAAGCGCGGCGTGCTGCAGGCGGGAGGCTTTCCGATCGAGCTACCGGCGCTGTCGCTGTCCGAGCCGATGGTCAAGCCGACTACGATGCTTTACCGCAACCTGCTCGCGATCGAGACCGAGGAGCTTTTGCGCAGCCATCCGGTCGACGGGGCGGTGCTGATGGGCGGCTGTGACAAGACGACGCCCGGTCTGCTCATGGGGGCGTTCTCGGTCGGTTTGCCCTGCCTCTATCTGCCCGCCGGACCGATGTTGCGCGGCCACTGGCGCGGCGAGGCGCTCGGCTCCGGCTCCGACGCGTGGAAGTATTGGGACGAGCGCCGCGCAGGCCGCCTTGACGAGACGCAGTGGCAGGAAATCGAGGCCGGCATCGCGCGCAGCCACGGCACCTGCATGACCATGGGCACTGCGGCGACGATGATGGCGGTCGCCGAAGCGATCGGCATGACCCTGCCGGGCGCTTCGTCGATCCCCGCGCCCGATGCGGCGCATGCGCGCATGAGCGCGCACTGCGGCCGGCGCATCGTCGAGATGGTCTGGGACGATGTGACGCCCGCGCGCCTGCTGTCGCGCGCGAGCTTCGAGAACGGCATCGTCTGCGCCTTGGCGCTGGGCGGATCGACCAACGCCGTGATCCACTTGATCGCCATGGCGCGCAGGGCGGGCCACCCCGTCACGCTCGAGGACTTCGACCGGCTCGGCCGGTGCGTGCCGGTGCTCGCCAACGTGCGGCCGAGTGGGGAGCGCTACCTGATGGAGGACTTCTATTACGCGGGCGGATTGCGCGCGCTGCTCGCCCGCATCGAGCGCTTCTTGCACCTGGACTGCCCCACGGTGAACGGACGCACGCTGGGCGAAAACCTGGCGCGCGCGCGCGCGTGGAACGAGGACGTGATCCGCCCGCTCGACCGGCCGGTGTATCCCGAGGGGGCGCTCGCCGTGCTGCGCGGCAACCTCGCGCCGAACGGCTGCGTGATCAAGCCTTCGGCCTGCGATGCGAGGTTACTGCGCCACAGCGGACCCGCGCTCGTATTCGACGACGTGCTCGAACTCAAGCGTGCGGCCGACGACCCCGCGCTGCCGGTCACGCCGGAGCACGTGCTCGTGCTGCGCAACGCCGGACCCGTCGGCGGCCCCGGCATGCCCGAGTGGGGCATGCTGCCGATTCCGAAGAAGCTGCTCGCCGCCGGCGTGCGCGACATGGTGCGCATCTCGGACGCACGCATGAGCGGCACGTCCTACGGTGCGTGCATCCTGCACGTCGCGCCGGAAGCGTACGTGGGAGGCCCGCTTGCGCTCGTGCGCAACGGCGACCGCATCACGGTGGACGTGCCGGCGCGCACGATCCGGCTCGAAGTCGACGACGCGGAACTGGCTCGGCGCCGCGCGGCGTGGCGCGCGCCCGCACCGCGTTACGCGCGCGGCTACGGCTGGCTGTTCCAGCGCCACATCCGGCAGGCGGACGAAGGCTGCGACTTCGATTTCCTGGAAACGGCTTTCGGTGCGCCCGTCCCCGAGCCGGTGATCGCCTGAGCCGAGCGGCGCGCTCAGGCTCCGGCTTCGCTGTCGACCTCGGCGCGCGCGCGCGGGCGCGCGGTGTACCACGCGAGCCGTCCGCGCAGGCGCACGACCTCGCCCACGATCACGAGCGCGGGGGGGCGCGCGCCCACGCGCGCGGCAAGGTCCGGCAGCGTCGCAAGCGTACCGGTGAGCACGCGCTGGCGCTCGAGGGTCGCTTGTTCGACGAGGGCGGCCGGGGTCTCGGCGGCAAGGCCGTGTTCGACGAGGCGCTGGCAGATGACGGGTAGCGCCTTCACCCCCATGTAGATCGCCACGGTCTGGCGCGGCCGCGCGAGCGCACTCCAGTCGAGTTCGGGGGCGCCATCCTTCAGATGGCCCGTCGCGAAGACGCAGGCATGCGCGTAATCCCGGTGCGTGAGCGGAATGCCGGCATAGGCGGCGGCGCCGGCCGCCGCGGTCACACCCGGCACCACTTCGAAGGGAATCCCCTCGGCGGCGAGCGACTCGATCTCCTCGCCGCCGCGGCCGAAGATGAACGGGTCGCCCCCCTTCAGCCGCACGACGCGCCGTCCCGCCCGGGCATGGTGCACGAGCAACGCGTTGATCTGCTCTTGCGTGAGCGCGTGGCAGTCGGCCTCTTTTCCGACGTAGACGAGCTCGGCCTCGCGCCGCACGAGCTCCAGGATGGCCTTGGAGACGAGGTGGTCGTAGAGCACCACCTCGGCGCGCTGCAAGACGTGGAGCGCGCGCAGGGTGAGCAGATCCGGGTTGCCGGGCCCGCCGCCGACGAGGTACACCATGCCGGTTGGCGTGGAGGCCGGATCGGCAAGCAGCCTTTCGATCGACCGCTCGGCTTGTTCCTCGCGGCCGGCGATTGCCTCCTCCGCGATGGAGCTGTCGAGCACCTCTTCCCAGAACCGGCGCCGCGCCGCGAGGTCGGGGATGCGCTCGCGCGCAAACCGTCGCATTCGTCCGACGAGCGCGGCAAGGCGCCCGAAGCCGGCCGGCACCGCCATTTCGATCAGTTTGCGAAGCTTGCGCGCGAGAACGGGCGATGCACCCGCGGTCGAGATCGCAATCTGGAGCGGCGGCCGGTCCACGAGGGCCGGCATGACAAAGCTCGATTGCGCCGGATCGTCGGCGACGTTGACCGGGATGCGGAGCGCACGCGCGGCGTGGGCGACCGCTTCGTTCGCCGCCGGATCGTCGGCCGCGGCGATTGCGACTTCCGCCCCCACCAGGTCGCCTGGCTGAAAACGCCGTGGCTCGTGCCGGATCGCGCCAAGCAGGGCAAGCTCGGCAAGCGAAGGTTCGAGGTCCGGCGCGACCACCGTCACGCGCACCCCTGAGCGAAGGAGCGTACGCACCTTTGCGGCGGCGACGGCGCCCCCGCCGACGACGATCCCTGGCTTGTCCGCAAGATCGAGAAAGGCCGCAAAATAGCGGCGATCTGCGGGCGGGAGCTTGCTCACGCCTCGGTCGCCTCCCTCTACGCGCTTCAATTGTGTTCGATTCCTGCCGATCCGGCCATTCCCCGGTTTGGGGACTCTGAGCTGTCGCGCAAGAGGGCGACGGGGCTCGGTGTTCCGCGCGCGCGGTCGAACCGCGAAAGTTTGATCCGGATTAAAGGGAGAACAGGCCGCCTGCGGCAGCCTTGAGGCATGCGGCAGATGGGTGTTTTCGCCTTCGTCTTCCTTGTCGCCGGATTGTCCTTTGCCGCCGAGCCCGACGCGAAGCGCGGTGGCGAACTCATCCGCCTCGTGCGCGAGGAGTGCGGTTCGTGCCACGGGCTGAGGCTGCGCGGGGGGCTCGGTCCGGCGCTACTTCCGGCAACGCTCGCCGAGCGCAGCGAAGAGCTGCTCGTGCACGTGATCCTGAACGGGCGCCCGGGCACCGCGATGCCCCCTTGGCGACCCTTCCTCGGGGAAAACGAAGCACGTTGGATCGCACGCCGCCTAAAGGAGGGTTTTCCGGATGCGCGCCCCTAAACTCGCCCTTGCCGCGCTCGTTGCCGCCGGCTGTGCAGGGTCGGCGCTGCGCGGCACGGGCGACCTCGGTCTGGTCGTCGAGCGCTCGAGCGGGAGCCTGCTCGTCGTCGACACGAGCGCACGCGTTGCGCTAGGCCGCATCGAGGGTCTGGGCGACCTGTCGCACGCGTCGATCGTCTACGGCCGCGACGGCCGCTACGGTTACGTATTCGGGCGCGACGGCGGGCTGAGCAAGGTCGACCTGCTCGAGCGGCGAGTCGTGCGCCGTCTCGTTCAGGCCGGGAACGCCATCGGCGGGGCCATGTCGCAAGACGGGCGCGTGGTGGCGGCGGCGAACTACGAGCCGGGCGGTCTGCGCCTGTTCGACGCAGCCACCCTCGAGCCGCTCGCCGAGATCCCGAGCGCCTGGGGCGAGGGCGGTGCGCGGGCGAAGGTGGTCGGCATCGCCGACGCCCCCGGAAACCGCTTCGTCTTCAGCCTGTTTGAGGCGGGCGAGATCTGGATCGTGGACGCGAGCGACCCGCGCCAGCCGGCGGTGATGCGCATCCCCAACGCAGGCCGTCAGCCCTACGATGGATTCGTCACCCCCGACGGCCGCTGGTACATCGCGGGGCTGTACGGCGAGGATGGCCTTGCGCTCGTGGACCTCTGGGCGCCTGAGCAGGGGGCACGGCGCATCCTCTCGGGCTATGGCCGCGGCCAAGAGCCGATGCCCGTCTACAAGATGCCGCACCTGCGCGGCTGGGCGATCGCCGGACCGCTCGCCTTCCTGCCAGCGATCGGCCGGCACGAGGTGCTCGTCGTCGACACGCGCGACTGGCGCGAGGCGGGCCGCGTTCCGGTGCACGGCCAGCCGGTTTTCGTCGTTGCCCAACCCGGAGGACGCAGCGTATGGGTGAATTTCGCGTTCCCGCGCAACGACGTGGTGCAGGTGATCGACACGGCGACGCTCGCGGTCGTGCGTACGTTGCGGCCCGGGCGCGCGGTGTTGCACCTCGAATTCCTGCCGCGCGGCGGGGAGGTGTGGATCTCGTCGCGCGACGACCACCGCCTGCTCGTCTACGACACGCGCAGCCACGCCGAACTTGCGCGCCTGCCGGCGGCCAGCCCGAGCGGCATTTTCCTCACTGCGCGCGCGCACCGCATCGGCTTCTGATGGAGGCCGCCGAGCTGCGTATTCTGGAAGCGTCACAGCGCGACTTTCCGCTTGTCCCGCGGCCCTTCGCGGCGCTCGGCGAGCGCCTCGGGGTCGGAGAAGAGACGGTGCTGGCGGCGTTCGCGCGCGCGGCGAGCGAGGGGGTGCTCTCCCGCCTCGGCGCGGTGTTTCGACCCGGGGCGGTGGGGGCGGGGCTGCTATGCGCGCTCGCGCTACCCGAGAACGAGCTGGAAGCCGTCGCTGCGCGGGTGAGCGCCGAGCCGGGCGTCAACCACAACTACGAGCGCGAGCACCGCTACAACCTCTGGTTCGTCGTCACTGGCCAGGATGAGGCGGCGCTCGAGCGGACGCTTGCCGCGATCGAGCGCATCGCCGGTCGGCGCGCACTGCGTCTTCCCCTTGTCGAGGAGTACTACGTGGACCTCGGATTCGCGCTGGACGGGAGCACCCGGCCGCGCGCGCCGCGCGCGCTGCCTGTCGAGCGCACGGTGCTGTCGGCACCCGAGCGCGCCCTGCTCGGGGCGGTCGAGGAAGGACTCGCCCTCGTTCCACGCCCTTTTTCGGAAATCGGCCGGCGCGCAGGACTGGAAGAAGTGGAAGTGCTCGCTCGGCTGCGCGACTGGATCGCGCGCGGGCTCGTGCGGCGCTTCGGCGCGGTGCTCCGCCACCGTCCGCTCGGCTTTAGCGCGAACGCGATGGCGCTCTGGCAGGTCCCCGAGGCGCGGGTGCGCGAGGCGGGACTGCGCCTTGCTGCACATCCGGCTGTCACGCTCTGCTACCGCCGAGAGCCCGATCTCCCCGTCTGGCCGTACACCCTTTACTGCATGGTGCACGGGCGCGAACGTCAGGCGGTGCGCCGAGCGCTGGAGGAGGCTTCGCTCGCAGCCGGTCTCGCCGCTTGGCCGCGGGCGGTGCTTTTTTCGCGCCGCTGCTTCGTCCAGCGCGGCGCGCGCTACGCCTATGGATGAGCTCGATCGGCGCATTGTCAACGGCCTGCAGGGTGGATTTCCGCTCTCGAAACGGCCGTACGCGGAGGCGGCTGCAGCGCTCGGCACCGACGAGGCGACGCTGCTGGGCCGCCTCGCCCGCCTGCTTGCCGAGGGCATCCTCACGCGCTTTGGGCCGATGTACGACATCGAACGCCTGGGCGGGGCGTTCTGCCTGTGCGCGATGCGCGTGCCGGCGGCGGAGGTCGACCGCGTCGCTAGGCAGGTCAACGCCCGAGCCGAGGTGGCGCACCACTACGAGCGCGAGAGTGTGTGGAACCTCTGGTTCGTGCTCGCAACCGAAGACCCGGCTGCGGTCGAGCGCATCGCCGACGCGATCGAGCACGAAACCGGCTACGCGGTGATGCGCCTTCCACGCGAGGCGCAGTACTTTGTCGAGCTGAGGCTGACGGCGTGACCGACGCACTCGACCGGGCGATCGTGCTCGCCACGCAAGCCGGTCTGCCACTCGTCCCGGACCCGTGGGGGTCGGTCGCAGCCCGCATCGGCATCTCGCGCGAAGCATTGCTCGAGCGCGTGCGCGCGATGCTCGCTGACGGCCGTATCCGCCGCATCGGGGCAGTGCCGAATCACTACCGACTCGGCTGGATGGCCAACGGGATGCTCGTCTGCGACGTCGAGGACACCGAGCTCGATCGGCTCGGTCCGGCGGTCGGTGCGCTCGAGTTCGTTTCACACTGTTACCGCAGGCCGCGCCGTCCCGGCTGGCCGTACAACCTGTATTGCATGTTGCACGGCCGCACGCATAGCGAGGCGGAAGCCAAGGCGGCGCGGGTGCGGGAACTCCTTGGCAGCGCCTGCCGTGGCTCCGAGATTCTCTACAGCCGCCGGATCCTGAAGAAGACCGGTCTCCGTTTCGCGGGCTGAACCGGCCGGTTGACGGCGATCAAATCCGGCGCGCGGCGGCGGGCTACATTTCTTCCATGTTCCGTCTCTCGCGCTTTATGGAGGAGCTGGTGCGGCCGACGGCGCCACGCCCGCACCAGAACCCGCCCGGGCCCGTGATCGTCTGGAACCTCGTGCGGCGCTGCAACCTGAACTGCCTGCATTGCTACTCGCTCTCGGCGGACCGGGATTTCCGGGGCGAGCTGACGACCGCCGAGGTGCTCCGGGTGCTCGCGTCGCTGAAGGCGGCGAAGGTGCCTGCGCTCGTGCTTTCGGGCGGTGAGCCGCTCCTGCGGCCGGACCTCTGGACGATTGCGCAGCGGGCCAAGGCGCTCGGTTTCTACACCGCGCTTTCCACGAACGGCACGCGGGTGGACGAGGCGACGGCCGCGCGCATCGCCGCCACCGGCTTTGACTACGTCGGCGTCTCGCTCGACGGCCTCAAGGACACCCACGACCGTTTCCGGCGCGCTCCCGGTGCGTTCGACGCCGCGCTCGAGGGGCTGCGCCGGCTGCGCGACTGCGGCGTACGCGTCGGTGTGCGCTTCACGCTCGCCCGCGACAACGCCGCCGACCTTGCCCCGCTCCTCGACCTGTGCGAGCGCGAGGAGATCCCCCGTTTCTATCTCTCGCATTTCAACTACGCGGGTCGGGGCGGTCGCTACCGCGATCGCGACGCCGCGCACGCGCTCACGCGCGCCGCGATGGACTTGCTTTTCGAGCGCGCATGGGAGGCGTGTCGGCGCGGACTCGGACGCGAGTACGTCACGGGCAACAACGACGCCGACGGCGCCTACCTGCTCTTGTGGGCGGCGGCGCGGCAGCCGGGGTGCGCGGCGCACCTGCGCGCGAAGCTCGAGGAGTGGGGCGGCAACGCGTCCGGCGTCGCGATCGGTAATATCGATAACCTCGGAAACGTGCACCCGGACACGATGTGGTGGGACGTGACGCTCGGCAGCGTGCGTGAGCGCTCCTTCGCCGAGATCTGGGCCGACACGACGCAGCCGCTGATGGCCGGGCTGAAGGCACGCCCGCGACCGGTGAAGGGCCGCTGCGCCGCCTGCCGCTGGCTCGCCATTTGCAATGGCAACACGCGCGTGCGCGCCCTGCGCGTGCACGGCGATCCGTGGGCCGAGGATCCTGGCTGCTATCTGAGCGACGCCGAGATCGGCGTCGCCGCACCCGCCTATGTCTGAAGGTACTTCGCGCGCCCTGCGCGCGCGTCAACCCCGCGTGCGGACGCAGGCGTTCCTCGCCAGACTGCCGCTATTTTCGGAAATGAGCCCGGAGGAGCTGGAACGGATCGCGGCGGCGACCGTGCCGCAGTACGCCGACAAGGGCGAGATGATCGTGCGCAACGGGGATCCCTGCACCGGCTTCCACGCCGTCGTGTACGGTCAGGTGAAGCTCGGTTTCACCTCGCCGCTCGGCGTCGAGAAGGTTCTCGAGATCATCCGTCCCGGCCAAACCTTCGGCGAAGCGCTCATGTTCCTCGAGCAACCGTACATCGTCTTTGCGCAGGCGCTCACGGACACCATGCTGCTGCACGTGGCGCGGCACGCCGTGTTCGAAGAGCTCGAGCGCGATCCGCGCTTCGCGCGGCGCATGCTGGCCGGCCTTGCCCGCCGCCTGCACGGCCTCGTGCGCGACGTGGAGGCGTACACGCTGCGCTCCGGCTCCGAGCGCGTGATTGGTTACGTTCTCGCCGACGTGCCCGAGGGTGCGGGGGGCGACGGCCTGCCGGTGGAAGTAGAGCTGAATGCGGGAAAGAGCGTGATCGCCTCGCGCCTGAACATGACACCGGAGCACTTCTCGCGCATCCTGCACGACCTTGCGGCGGCGGGGCTGATCGAGGTCGAAGGGCGCATCGTGCGCATCCTCGATTTGGCGCGGCTGCGCGGGAACCCTTAGCCTAAAGCGCCGCCGCGGCTCAACGCGGCGGCGAGAGCCGGTCGCGCGCCAGCCGCTCGCGGGCAGCGGCGATCGAGCGCCGCAGCGCCTCGGCCTCCTGCGAATCGCCGGGCAGGCGCGGCAAGATCTGTTCCCAGTGCGCGATCGCGCCGGCGTGGTCGCCAGCCTCGAAGGCGACCGCACCCGCGAGGGCGCGTGCGTGCGCGTGCTCGGGGTCGAGCGCGAGCGCCCGGGCAACGAGCTCGGCGGGGCGGCCGGCGAGCAAGCCGCCGTTGGCAACGGCGAGCGATTCGGCCCATTCGGCGAGCCAGCGGGCCTCGCCGTTTGCGCGCGCGCCGGCGCGGTCGAAAGCCGCGGCTGCCTCGGCGTGCTGTCCGAGCACGCGGTACGAGCGCGCAAGCATCAGCCAACCGTCCAGGTCATCGGGCTGCTCGGCGAGGCGCCTGGCGAGCCGATCCACCATCGCCACGATGTCGCGCGGCCCAATCGAGGGTGGCGGCGCAACGAGCGCCGCGGGCGTTCCCACCCACGCGTAGACGAGCGCCGCGGCGAGCGGTACGGCGATCCCGACCGTCCACGCCGCGCGCGACGAGCGCAGGTCTTGCGCCGCGCGCGGTGCGTCAGCCGCGTCCTCGAGCGCACGCCGGCGCAGTTCCTCGCGCGCCTCCTCGTAATGCGAAGCCGGAAGGGCGCCGGCGGCATAGTCCTGCTCGAGCTCGGCGAGCTGATCGCGCAGCACCGCGGCGCTCGCTGCGGCCGCATCCGCAGCAGGGACGCGTTCCACCCTGCGCAGCAGCGGCCAGACGAGCCCTACCACAGTGGCCGCCGCCAGTGCCGTGGCGACGAGCAAAAAAGCGGTCATTCGCGGCGCGCAAGCAGCGCATCCGCGCGCGCCGCCTCCTCGGGTGCAAGCGGCGCGGTGCGCCTGCCGCCGCGACGCCGCAGCAGCCGCCCCAGCGCGACCGCGGCGGCGGCGAACAACAGGAAAGGGCCGAGCCAGAGGAGCACCGTCGTCGCCTTCCACGGCGGCCGGTACAACACGAAGTCGCCGTAGCGGCTGACGAGGTAAGTGCGAATCTCGTCGTCGGTCTGGCCGGCACGGATCCGCTCCCGGATCTCGCGCTTGAGGTCCATCGCCAGATCCGCGCGCGAGGCGGCGAGCGACTCGTTCTGGCAGACCAAGCAGCGCAACTCGGCGGCGATCGCCTCGAGCCGGTGCTCCACCGCCGCGTCTTCGCCGAGCGGTCGCGCCTCGCGTGCACAGAGCGTGCCGACTGCAAGCGCCAGCCCAAGCAGCAGCGCGGCCGATGCCTTCATTGCCCTTCGAGCTTGGCGACGAGCGGCAGGATCCGCTCGCGCATCACTTCCGGAGTCACCGGTCCGATGTGCTTGTGCCGGATCACGCCCGCGCGGTCGATGACATAGGTCTCCGGCACGCCGTAGACGCCGTAGGCGATGCCGATGCGGCCCTCGGCGTCGGCGGCGGAGACGAGGTAAGGGTCGCCGTAGCGCGCGAGCCAGGCGAGCGCGTCGGCCCGGGGGTCCTTGTAGTTGAGGCCGACGAGGGGGGTGCGGCGGGTGCGCGCGAACTCGACCAGCACCGGATGCTCGTCGCGGCATGTCGCGCACCAGGACGCCCAGACGTTGAGCAGCCAGACGCGGCCGTGCAGGTCTGCCGGCGAAAACGTCGCCGTCGGATCCTTGAGCTGGGGCAGCGTGAAGGCGGGCGCCGGTTTGCCAACGAGCGGCGAAGGCACCTCGCGCGGGTTGCGCGTCAGCCCTGCCGCCAGTAGCGCGACGAGCGCGAAAAAGCCGATGACGAGCGCCGTCCTCACGCGCGCTGCGCTCCCACGGCGAGCGCCGCCTCGCGCCGGCGCCGGTAGCGCCGGTCGGCGATCGCGAGCAAGCCGCCCGCGGCCATCAGCAGCGTCCCCGCCCAGATCCAGTTGACAAAAGGCTTGAGCTGCGCGCGCACCGCCCAGGCGCCATCGGCAAGCGGCTCGCCCAGCGACACGTACACGTCGCGCGTCAGGCCGCGGTCGATCGCGGCTTCGGTCATCGGCATTTCGGAGGAAAAATAGAGCCGTTTCTCCGGCTCCAGCACCGCGATGCGCTCGTTCCCGCGCAGGAGTTCGAACGTGCCGACCGTGGCGACGTAGTTCGGCCCGCGCCGTTCGCCGACTTCGCGCAGCACCAGTTCGTAGCCGCCCAGGCGAAGCCGCTCCTGCGGTGCCACGCGCATCTCGCGCGTCTCCTCGTATGCGCTCGAGAGCGCGATCCCGATCGCCGTGACCGCAACTCCGGCGTGAGCAAGGTGCATGCCCCAGTGGGCGCGCGGCACGCGTGCAAGCGCCGCCGGACCGGCGCGCGCGCGCCGCTGTAGATCGAGCGCCGCCGCAGCGACGATCCAAAGCGCGAGCGCAAGGGCGAGGGCGACCGCCGCCGACCAGTGCGTGAAAGCAAAAGGCAACGCCGCGCCGCCCGCCGCGGCGAGCGCAAGCGCCGCTTTGGTGCGGCGTAGGAGTTCGCGCACATCGCCCGCGCGCCAGGGCATGTGCGGCGCAAAACCGACGAGGAAAAGCAGCGGCAGCGCGAGCGGCACGAACACCGCGTTGAAGTACGGCGGGCCGACCGAGAGCTTGCCCAGGCCGAGCGCGTCGACCGCAAGTGGATAGAGGGTGCCGAGCAACACCGTGGCGCAGGCGACCGCAAGCAGCGCGTTGTTGGCGAGCAACAATGCTTCGCGCGAGATCGGCGCAAAGCTCTCGGTGGCCGCAAGCCGCGGCGCGCGCAGCGCAAAGAGGAAAAGCGAGGCGCCGACCGTGATCGCGAGCAGGACGAGGATGAACACGCCGCGACGCGGGTCGGTCGCGAACGCGTGCACCGATGTCAGGACCCCGGAGCGCACGAGGAAAGTCCCGAGCAGCGAGAGCGAGAACGCGGCGATCGCCAGAAGCAGCGTCCAGCCCTTCAGCGCCCCCCGCTTCTCGGTCACCGCGAGCGAGTGAATGAGCGCCGTGCCGACGAGCCACGGCATGAGCGAGGCATTCTCGACCGGGTCCCAAAACCACCAACCGCCCCAGCCGAGCTCGTAATACGCCCAGACGCTGCCGAGCGCGATTCCCAGGGTGAGGAAAAGCCACGCGGCCGTCGTCCAGGGGCGCGACCAGCGCGCCCACGCGGCGTCGAGCCGGCCGGCGACGAGCGCCGCGATCGCGAGCGCAAATGCGACCGAGAAGCCGACGTAGCCCATGTACAGCATCGGGGGATGGAAGATGAGCCCGGGGTCCTGCAGCAAGGGGTTGAGGTCGCGCCCGTCGGCAGGCGGCTCGGCGAGCCGTTCGAACGGGTTTGACGCGAAGAGGATGAAGGCGTGGAAGCCCGCTGCGACGAGCCCGAGCACGGCAAGCGCGCGCGCAACGAGCGCGGCGGGCAGCGCTCCCGGCGCGAGGGCGATCGCGAGCGTCCAGCCGGCCAACATCAGCACCCAGAGCACGAGCGATCCTTCGTGCCCTCCCCAGACCGCCGACAGGCGGTAGAAGAGCGGCAGCTTCGAGTTCGAGTGCTGTGCGACGTAGGCCACCGAGAAGTCGTTCTGCGCGAACGCGAACGCGAGCGCTGCGAAGGCGAGCGCGACGAGCGCAAAGTGCACGGCCGCGGCGCTTCGCCCGAAGGCCATCCAGCGCACATTCCCGCGCGCCGCTCCGACGAGCGGCAGTACGCCCTGCGCGGCCGCGACGCAGAGGGCGAGCGAGAGAGCGAAATGACCGAGTTCCGGGATCACGGAGGCGGCTATGGGTGCGGCGCCGATTCTAGCGATCCTCGGGTGCCCCCGTACGGCCGGCGATCACTTGACGAGCAGCGACTTCTGCGCCCGCTGTGCCTGCTCAAGGGCGTGCGCGGCCTCCACGGGCATGTAGTTCTCGTCGTGCTTGGCCAGCACCTCGGTCGCGCGGAACACGCCGTCGGGGCCGAGGCGCCCCTGCGCGACGACGCCTTTGCCCTCGCGGAAAAGGTCCGGCAGCAGGCCGGTGTAGGTGACCGGGATCGAGCGCGCGGTGTCGGTGACGACAAACCTCACCTCGAGGCCGTCTTTTGCGCGTCGGACGCTACCGGCCTCCACCATGCCGCCGATACGGAATGCGCGGTCGGTCGGCGCCGCTCCGGCGGCGACCTGGCTCGGTGTGAGGAAAAAGACGAGGCTCGACTGGAACGCGTTCAGCACGAGCGCGGTGGCGGCCCCGAGTGCGGCGAGGCCGATGCCGAGCGCGATCGCGCGCCTATGCCGCGGCTTCATCGGCCAAGACCTCGGGCGGGATCGACTCGAGCGCGCGCCGGCGCCGCGCGCGCAGCAGCGCGACCTCGAGGGCGATGCACAGCGCGGTGACGGCAAAGCTCCCCCACACGTAGAAGGCGTAGCCGCCCATGGCGAAGAACTCGGCCGGTCCGCCCCAGTTCACGCCGCCTCCGCCCGCGCCACCGCGCGCGCCCATTCGGTGTGCGCCTCGCGCTCGAGCATGATCGTGCGCACGCGGGCGAGCGCGACCGCGATCGAGTACATCCAGAATGCGAAAGTCATCACGAGCATGCCGGCGAGCATGGTCGCGGCCATGCTCGGCGCGCGCGTCAAGCTGACCGACGCTCCCTGGTGCAAGGTGTTCCACCACACCACGGAAAAATAGATGATCGGCACGTTCACCACGCCGACCAGCGCGAGCACCGCGCTTGCCCGGTCGCCGCGCCGGGGATCGTCGATCGCCGCGGCGAGCGCCATATAGCCTAAGTACAGAAAAAACAGGATGAGTTCCGACGTCAGGCGCGCGTCCCACACCCAGTAGGTGCCCCAGGTCGGCCGGCCCCACAGCGCCCCGGTCCACAGCGACAAGAACGCGAACATCGCTCCCGTGGGGGCGAGCGCGTGCGCCATCATCGAGGATAGGCGGGTGTTGAAGACAAGGCCCACGCCGGCCCAGAAGGCCATGACCAGGTACAGGAACATGGACATCCAGGACGCGGGCACGTGCACGAAGATGATCCGGTACGCCTCGCCCTGCTGTGCGTCGGTGGGCGCGACGAAAAAGGCGAGGTAGAGCCCTACGACCGCCGCGACCGCCGCGAGCACGCCGAAGACCGGAACGAGCCGGCCGGCGAGGGGATAGAAGGTCTGCGGCGACGAGTAGTGAAACCAGCGCACGCGGTTCATCGGATCACTCCAGCGCGATGCGCACTGCGGCCGCGGTGGCAAAGGGGCCTAGGCCGGCGGCAAGGGCGAGGCAGGCCCCGAGCAGCGAGAGGTTGGCCCCGGCGGGCAGGCCGGCCAGCCGTGCGTCGACGGCCGCGGCGCCGAAGACGAGCGCCGGCACGTAGAGCGGAAGCACCAACAGCGCGACAAGCACGCCGCCGCCCCGCACGCCGAGAGTGAGCGCCGCGCCGATGGCGCCGACGAAGGATAGCACCGGCGTGCCGAGGAGTAGCGACAGCGCAAGCACCGCGATCACGTCTGCGGGCAACCCGTACTGCAGGGCGAGCAACGGGCAGACGAGGACAAGGGGTACGCCGCTGACGAGCCAGTGCGCGCTCACCTTGGCGAGCACGGCAAGCGAGAGCGGCACCGGCGCGAGCGCGATCGCCTCGAGCGTGCCGTCTTCGTAGTCGGCGCCGAACAGGCGTCCGAGCGAGAGCATCGAGGCAAGCAGCGCAGCGACCCAGAGCACGCCAGGTGCGACGCGGCGCAGCAGCTCCGGTTCCGGGCCCAGACCGAGCGGGAACAGGCTCGCCACGATCACGAAGAACCCCAGGGCGAAAAGCGGTTCGGACTTGCGCCGAGCGGCGAGCAGCAGATCGCGCCGCACCAGGCCGACGAACGCGGCTAGCGCCGAGGGGGGGCTCACGCGAAGGCGTGCACGCGCATCGGCGCGCGCGCAGGCACGGGCTGGTGGCTGGCCAGTACGGCGACGCCGCCCGCACCGAGGTGCGCTTCGAGCAGCGCGCCCAGCGTCTGCGCCGCACGTGCATCGAGCGACGTGAGGGGCTCGTCGAGCAACCAGATCCGCCGTCCGTCGAGCGCGAGCCGGGCGAGCGATGCGCGACGCTTCTGCCCCTGCGACAAGAGGCGCACGGGAACTTCGGCGAGCTGCGCGACCCCGAGCGCATCGAGCGCCGAGAGCGCCGGCTCGCGCCCAGCCGGGCGGCCGCTCGCGGCCGCCCAGGCGCGCAGGTTTTCCTCGGGCGTGAGGTCGTCCTTGAGGCCAAGCGCGTGTCCACACCAGACGAGCTCGGCGCGGTAGTCCTCACCGAGCTCGGCGATCGGCGTACCCCGCCAGCGCACCTCGCCTCGCTCCGGTCGCACAAGCCCCGCGAGGATACGAAGCAGGCTCGTCTTGCCGCTGCCGTTCGGTCCCTGCACCCAGAGGCACTCGCCCGGGCCGAGGGCAAAGGACAGGCCCGCAAACAACCGGCGCCTGCCACGCACGCATTCGAGACTGTCGGCATCGAGCATGGAAGCGAGAAACGATCAAATCGTGCGCCCGCAAGCGCATCCGCGGTTGACCGAGGTCAATTCCGCTTTTCTGCACCGCGCCCTCTTCGGTGCATCTTTAAATTGTCTCCGCTTCCGCCGCCACCGCCAAATGGAACTCGTTTGCCCGGCGGGCAACCTCGCCGCGCTGCGGGCCGCCGTAGACCACGGCGCCGACTGGGTGTATTGCGGCCTGCGCGGCGAGACCAACGCGCGCAACTTCGCGGGACTCAACTTCGACGCCGCCACCCTCGCCGAGGGTATCGCGTATGCGCGCGGGCGCGGGTGTCGCGTCGCGCTGGCGCTGAACACCTACCCCCAGCCCGCGTCGTGGGCGCGCTGGACCGAGACCATGGATCTTGCCGCCTCTGTCGGTGTCGACGCCGTCATCGTCGCTGACCTCGGGCTGCTCGACTATGCCCGGCGCACCCACCCGGAGCTGGGCCTGCACCTTTCGGTGCAGGCGTCGGCGACGAGCTACGAGGCGATCGAATTCTGCCGCGAACGGTTCGGCGTGCGCCGTGCGGTACTGCCGCGGGTGCTCTCGCTCGCGCAGATCGCGCAGGTGATTCGGCACACGGACGTGGAAATCGAAGTCTTCGGCTTCGGCAGTCTGTGCGTCATGGTCGAGGGCCGCTGCCTGCTGTCGGCCTACGCGTGCGGCGCCTCGCCGAACACCGCAGGCGCCTGTTCGCCCGCGCACGCGGTGCGCTGGCAGGAAACGCCGCGCGGTCTCGAAGTGCGCCTCGGAGGGGTGCTGCTCGATCGGCTGGGGGCCGGGGAGCGGGCGGCGTACCCGACGGTGTGCAAGGGCCGCTACGAGGTCGCCGGCGCGACGTACCCCACGTTCGAGGAGCGGGCGAGCCTCAACGTGCTCGAGCTGCTCGCCGAATTCCTGCGCATCGGTGTACGGGCCGTCAAGATCGAGGGACGTCAGCGCGGCCCGGCTTACGTCGCCCAGGTGACCGCGATCTGGCGCCGCGCGATCGACGCTGCGCTCACCGAGCGGGAACGCTACGTTGCACGGGCGCCTTGGCTCGCCGCGCTCGACCGGCACGCCGAGGGGGCGCGCCACACCCTGGGCGCATTCTCGCGGCCGTGGAAATGAGAATCGCGCTCGCGCCGATCCCTTACCTCTGGCCGCGCGAGCGGGTGTTCGCGTTCTACCGCGCGGTCGAGCGCGCGCCGGTCGATACGGTGTACCTAGGCGAGACCGTGTGCCTACGCCGGCGCGCACTCGACTTCGACGACTGGCTGCGCATCGCCGAAGCGCTCGCCACCGCCGGCCGAGAAGCGGTGCTCTCGACGCCGGTGCTCGTCGAGGGCGAGGGCGAGCTGAAGTGGTTGCGGCGCGTCGCGGCGAACGGGCGCTTTCGTATCGAAGCGAACGACCTGAGCGCCGTGCGCGTGCTCTCGCACACGTCCGGCTGGGTGGCGGGCGCACCGCTCAACGTGTACAACCCGCGGGCGCTCGCGGTGGTCCAAGCCGTCGGCGCGACGCGTTGGGTCGCGCCGTACGAGGCCACGCGCGAACTGGTCGCCGACATGCACGCGCAGACGGGGATCGAAAGCGAGGTGTTCGCGCACGGTCGCCTTCCGCTCGCCCACTCGGCGCGCTGTTTCACCGCCCGGCGCTGCGAGCGGCAGAAGGAGGACTGCGGTGTCGTCTGCGCCGTCCATCCCGCCGGGCTCGCGCTGCGCACGCAGGAGGGCGAAGCGCTCTTCGTGCTGAACGGAGTGCAGACGCTCTCGGCGGTGACGTACAGCCTGCTCGACGATCTGGCCGGACTGGCCGCGGCCGGGGTCTCCATCCTGCGTGTCGCCCCCGAACCGGAGGGCACGCTGGAGACGGTGGCGCTGCTGCGCGCCGCGCTCGCGGGCGACCGCGCCGCAGGGCAACGCCTTGCCGCGAGCGCGGCACGCGGCGCAAACGGTTTCTGGCACGGCGCTCCGGGTCGGGCGCGGTGCGCGTGAGTCCTCCGCTCGGCCTGCTGCCCGAGACGCCAGCGGCGCTTGCGCTCGCGTGCGTGCTCGACGCGGCGGTCGCACTGGGCGTGCTCGCGCGCGCGGAGCTCGCGCCGCTCGCCGGGCGCACGGTGGCGATCGAGGTCTGCGACCTCGGCGTGCGGCTGCGCATCGGTTACGACGGTCGACGCTTCTACTCCTCGCGCGCGTGGCCCGACGTCGTCGTGCGCGCCGATCTGGCCGCCCTCGGCTCGCTGCTCGCTCGCACGGCGGACCCGGACACGCTCTTTTTCGAACGCCGGCTGACGGTCACCGGTGACACCGAGCTCGGGCTCGTGGTGAAGAACGCGCTCGACGCCGTCGACTGGCGCGCCGCCGGCTGCAAAACGGCAAGGGGGCTTTGCGCCTCCTTGGGGGTCGGGGGGTGGCTTACATCGCGAGGATCCAGGCGACCAGCGTCTTGATGTCGGCCTCGGGCACCGTGGGGTTGGGTGGCATGGGCACCTGGCCCCAGACGCCCTGGCTGCCTTTCTTGACTTTTTCCTCCAGTCTGGCGGCGACGTTCTGGCCCTTGTACTTCTTGGCGATGTCGCGGTAGGCGGGACCGACGGCCTTTTTGTCGATCTGGTGGCAGGCGATGCAGTTGTATTTCTTGGCAAGGGCTTCGTCGGCCCGTGCTGCGGGCGCCGCTGCCAGGGCGGCGGCGCTCAGCGTGGCAAAGACGACCAAGGGGCGCAGCATTGCAGAACCTCCTTTCGCGCTAGCGGCTCGTTCCTTCGGAGCGCGTGATTTTGTTGAAAACATTGTACTTTCCCACCGGGCGCCGCATCGGTAAACGCTTGACCTCGGCAAGCGTTGACGCTTCGTAGACGATCAGCGCCCCCGCATCTTCCCACAGACTCGCAGCCGTCCATGGCGGCCGCGCAAGGCCGATCGCGCGACGCGTTGCCGATGGGGGCCCTAGAAACGGGCGCACACGACTTTTGCGGCAGGTCAAAGTGCCCGCAGCCGAAGCATGAGATCCTGCGCGCGACCGAAAAAGGAGGCAGGAGGCCGTATGCGCGCAGCGCTTCGCTCCCCCTCGCGCCGGCAGTTCTTGAAGTGGGCCGCTGCCGCAGGTTTTGGCGCCGCAGCGAATCCGACCGAGCTGCTGGCGCAGTACCGTTACCTTACGCCGGTTGCGGTCCCCAATCCGCTTGCCGCCTATCCCAACCGCGACTGGGAGCGGATGTACCGGGATATCTACCGCCACGACCGCAGCTTCGTCTTCATGTGCTGTCCGAACGACACGCACAACTGCTTGCTCAACGCCTTCGTCAAAAACAACGTCGTCGTTCGCATCGAGCCCACCTACGGCTACGGCATGGCGCAGGATCTGAGCGGTCACACCGCCTCGCACCGCTGGGATCCGCGCTGCTGCCAAAAAGGCCTCGTGCTCGGACGCCGTTTCTACGGCGACCGCCGCGTCAACGGCGCGTTCCTGCGCAAGGGGTTCAAGGAGTGGGTGGACCGTGGCTTTCCGCGCGATCCCGTGACCGGCGCGCCTCCTCCCGAACTGATGCGCCGCGGCTGGGACAGCTGGGTGCGCGTGCCCCACGAGGTTGCCTACCGCTATCACGCGCAGGCGCTCGTCAACGTCGTGCGCACCTACTCGGGCGAAGAGGGACGCAAGCGTCTCCTTGCGCAGGGCTACGATCCCGAGATGGTCGCCGCGGCCGAGGGCGCCGGAACGCGCGTGCTGAAATTCCGGGGCGGGATGGCCAAACAGGGCGCTGCGCGCATCTTCGGCTGTTTCCGCATCGGCAACTCGATGGCGCTGCTGGACCATCTCGTGCGCGGCGTCCCTCCGGAGCAAGCCAAGGGGGCGGGATCGTGGGACTCGTACTCGTTCCACACGGACCTTCCGCCCGGCCATCCGATGGTGACCGGGGAGCAGACGAACGACTTCGAGCTGTTCGACGCGGAGAACGCAAAGCTCGTCATTGCCTGGGGCATGAACTGGATCACGACCAAGATGCCCGACAGCCACTGGCTCACCGAAGCGCGCCTGAAAGGCGCGAAAACGGTGGCGGTGACCGTCGAGTACTCGGCGACCGCGTCCAAGTGCGACGACGTGATCGTGATCCGGCCGGGCACCGATCCGGCCTTCGCGCTCGGGCTGGCGCAGGTGCTCATCGCCGAGCGGCGCTACGACGAAGCTTTCGTCAAGCGCTACACCGACCTGCCGTCGCTCGTGCGCATGGATACGCTCGAGCGCGTGAAGGCGGCTGACGTGTTTCCCGGCCACCGCGATACGCCGCTGACGAACTGGGCGCAGGTGATCGAGAAGGGCCGCAGCGCTCCCCCCACGCCCGAGCAACGCGGCATGCAGGTTCCCGAAGCGCTCGCCGGCGAGTTCGGCGACTGGGTGGTGTGGGACGCAAAGGCGAACCGGCCGGTCGCGGTTGCCCACGGCCACGTGGGCGAACATTTCGCGCAACGCGCAGTCGATGCGGCGCTCGAGGGGCGATTCACCCTCAGGCTCGCCGATGGCCGCAGCGTCGAAGCGCGCCCGGTGTTCGACCTCGTGCGCGAGTACCTCGACGCGAACATGACGCCCGCGAAGGTCGAGCGCCTGACCTGGGCGCCGCAGGCCGCGATCCGCGCGCTCGCGCGCGACATCGCCGCGAGCGGCGGGCGCACGCTCTTTGCCTGCGGCATGGGACCGAACCACTTCTGGAACAACGACAACAAGGACCGCGCGATCTTCCTGGTCGCGGCGCTTGCGGGCAGCGTTGGCCGCCACGGCGGCAACGTCGGCAGCTACGCCGGCACCTACAAAAACACGCTTTTCTCGGGCGTTCCGCTGTGGACTGTGGAGGATCCCTTCCATCCGCAGACCGATGCGGCCGGGCCGGTGCGCGTGCGTTCCTACTTGCGTCCCGAGTCGATGCACTACTGGGCCAACGGCGAGCGCATTCTCAAGGCCGGTCGCAAGACGATCACGACCGGAGCGCACGTGCCCACGCCGACCAAGGCGATGTGGCAGGTGAATTCGAATTCCTCGCTCGGCAACCAGAAAGGCCACTACGACGTGGTCAACAACACCCTGCCGCGCTGCGAGCTGGTCGTCTACAACGAATGGTGGTGGACCGCCTCCTGCGAGTACAGCGACATCGTCTACGGCGTCGACTCGTGGATGGAGTTCAAGCAGCCGGATCTCACGGCGTCGAACACCAATCCTTTCGTGCAGGCCTATCCGCGCACTCCGATCCAGCGCGCCTACGCGACCGTCTCGGACAACGACACCTATCTCGGGGTGGCGCGCGAGCTTGCGCGCGCGACGGGCGACCGGCGCTTCGAGGAGCTTTGGAAGTTCGTCGCCGAGGGGCGCGTGGAAGTGTACCTGCAGCGCATCATCGACGGCTCGGCGCCGCTGCGCGGCTATCGGTTCGTCGACCTGGAGAACCTCGCGCGCCGCGGCGTTCCCGCGCTGCTGAACACGCGCACCTATCCGCGCGTGAACAGCTGGGAGCAGGTGGCCGAGTCGAAGCCCTGGTACACCAAGACCGGGCGGCTCGAGTTCTACCGCCCCGAACCCGAATTCATCGATGCGGGCGAGAACCTGGTCGTGCACCGCGAACCGGCCGAGGGCACGTTCTACGAGGTGTGCGCGATTCTCGCTGCGCCGCACCCGGCGATCCGGCCGAAGAGGCCGGCCGACTGGGGGATCGCCGACGACGACTGGAGCTTGCTCGCGCGGCAGATGCGAAACAGCACCGTGGCGGTGGAAGCGCTGCTCGAGAGGGCGCATCCGCTGCGCGCGCAGGGCTACGCCTATATCTTCCACACGCCGAAATACCGCCACGGCGCGCACACGACGCCGGTGGACACCGACTACATGGCGGCGCTCTTTGGACCTTTCGGGGACATGTACCGGCGCGACCGGCGTATGCCGGGCACAGGGGAAATGTACGTCGATATCCATCCGGAGGATGCCGGGCGCCTCGGAATCGCCGACGGGGACTACGTGTGGGTGGACGGCGACCCGGCCGAGCTGCCGTTCCGGGGCTGGAACGACCCGGCGCGCCGCGACGCCTACAAGGTCGCGCGTCTGCTCGTGCGGGCGCGTTACTACCCGGGCACGCCGCCCGGCGTTACCCGCATGTGGTTCAACGGCTACATGGCGACCCCTGGGACGGTGAAGGCGCACGAGACGAGCGCCGATGGCGCGGCGAAGAATCCCGAGACCCGCTACCAGGCCATGTTCCGCTACGGCGGCCACCAGTCGCTCACACGCTCGTGGCTCAAGCCCACGCACCAGACACACACGCTCATCACGCGACGGTCGTGGACGCACGAAGTGACGCGCGGCTTCAACGTCGACGTGCACTGCGTGACCTCGGCGCCGAAGGAGGCGCTCGCCCGTTTCACCAAAGCCGAGGACGGCGGCCTGGGTGGCCGAGGGCCGTGGCGGCCGGTGGCGCTCGGATTGCGGCCGGGCCGCGAGAACGAGGCGCTGCGGCGCTATTTGGACGGGGCGTGGGTGCGCCTCGTGAAGGCGTGAGGGGGCGACGATGGCGAAGGTTTACAACTGGCAGATCGGTCGGGAGATGGAGTTTCCGTACGAAGCCGCGCGGCCGAAGCGGCAGTTCGCGATGGTCATGGACCTGAACAAGTGCATCGCCTGTCAGACCTGCACCGTCGCGTGTAAAACCACCTGGACCACCGGTCGCGGCCAGGAATACATGTACTGGAACAATGTCGAGTCGAAGCCCTGGGGCTTCTACCCGCTCGGCTGGGACGTGAAGACGCTCGAGGCGCTCGGCGTGCAGGAGCTGCGCGGACCGGTGTACCAGGGCAAAACCTTGTTTGACGCCGCGCCGCAAGGCGAGGGGGTGCTCGGCTACTTGCCCGATGACCTCGACTACGCGCACCCCAACATCGGCGAGGACGACTGCGCGGGCAGCATGACGCAAGGCGCTTTCCTGCAGCCGCCGCATCTCACCTGGATGTACTACCTGCCGCGCATCTGCAACCACTGCACCTACCCGGCGTGCCTGGGGGCGTGCCCGCGGCAGTCGGTGTACAAGCGGCCCGAGGACGGCATCGTGCTCATCGACCAGCAGCGCTGCCGCGGCTACCGCGAGTGCGTGCGTGGTTGCCCCTACAAGAAGACGTACTTCAACCCGATGACGCGCGTGACCGAGAAGTGCGTCGGCTGTTACCCGGCGGTCGAGAACGGGCGCCAAACGCAGTGCACGATCACCTGCATCGGCAAGATCCGGCTGCAGGGCTTCGTTTCGGTTCCCGACCGCCTGCGCGAGGACAATCCGATCGACTACATCGTGCACATCGCGCGCGTGGCGCGGCCGCTCTATCCCCAGTTCGGGTTGGAACCGAACGTGTACTACATCCCGCCGGTGCACGTTCCGCCGCAGTTCCTCGTCCAGATGTTCGGCTGGGACGTCGCGCGCGCGATCGCGAACTACCGCCGGGCGTCTGAAGACCGCAAGCTGCTCGCCGCGCTGCTTCTGTTCGGTGCCACGCCAGAAATCATCCACCATTACGCGGTGGAGGGGAATTATGCGATCGGTTACGACGATAACCACGCCGAGATCGTGCGCGTGCCGTTGCGAGAGCCGATCGTGCTGCGCGCGCTGTACGACGAGCGGCACCGAGCGGTGCGCACCAACATGACCTGAAAGGAAGCAAGCCATGCGCGTGGTTACCCTTACGCTCGCCGCCGCCCTCGTGGCGCCGGTCGTTTCAGCGCAGACGCCGCTCGTGGCCGTGCGCGTCGCACAACCCGGCCCGATCCTCGATCCGGATGCCGCTTTCTGGAAGACGGCGCGGGAGGTGGCGGTCGCGATGCTGCCGCAGACCTCCGCGCCACCCCTCCATGCGCAACCGGCGGTCAAGGAGCTGCGCGTGCGCGCCGTGCACAACGGCCAGTGGTTTGCGCTGCGCCTTGCGTGGAGCGATCCCTCGCGCGACGATGTGCTCTACGTCGATCGCTTTGGCGATCAGGTCGCCGCGCAGTTTCCCGTACAGCTCAAGAAGGACGCGATGCCGAGCCCGATGATGGGAAACCCTGGCGGCCGGGTGAAGATCTTGCAATGGCGCGCGGCCTTCCAGCGCGACGTCGATGTGGGCGAACCAGAGATCAAGCAGCTGTACCCCAACGCCCTCGTCGACGTGTACCCGGATCAGGTGCTGCGCGCGACCGACGCGCGGCCGTACACGGGGGCGCTCGGTGTCGACAATCCCGTCTCTCGCGCCAAGGCGTCACCGGTCCTCGATCAGATGGCCGAGGGCTGGGGCACGATGACGGTCAAGCCGGAGCAGGAAGCCGACGGCCGTGGCGTGTGGGAAAACGGCGCCTGGCGCGTCGTGCTCACGTTGCCGATGGCCAGCGGGGGCGCCAATTCGCCGCGCCTCGAACCAGGCGGCGGCACCGTGGTCGCGTTCGCGGTGTGGGACGGCGGCCGGCGCGAGGTGGGAGGGCGCAAGGCGTGGTCGAGCTGGGTACCGCTCAAGCTGTCGCGCTGAGGTCGGCAGGAGGCGCGGCCCCTGCGGCACACGCGCATGTCCAGCGCCTGCTCGAGCGGGCGCATCGCGTGCGCACACTGGCGCTCGCCTGGGGCTATCCCTTTCCCGGACGGGCGCGACAGGTGCGCGCCATGTTCGCGCGCGCCACACGGCCCACGGCGGCTGGGCTCGCGCGCGCATGGGCGCGCGCCGAGCACGCCTGGCGCGCAGCCGACGACGACAGTCTCGCTGCGGCGTATGCAAGGCTATTCATCGGTGCGCACGCCTGTCCCCTGCACGAGACCGCGTACGGCGATGGCCGGCGCATCGCCGGGCGCACGGCCGAGCTGGCCGATATCGCGGGCTTCTATCGCGCCTTCGGTTTCGAGCTCGCCCCGCAGGATGCGGTGCCGCCGGACCATGTGTGCGCAGAGCTCGAGTTCTATAGTGCCATGCTCCTCAAAGCGGCGTGGGCGGGGCGCGGCGGCTGGAGCGAAAGAGGGCGCATCGTTGTGCAGGCGCTGCGCCGATTTCTAAAGGATCATCTCGGTCGGTGGCCGGTGGCGCTAGCGCGCGAAATCGCGGCCCAGCGCGCGCCGTCGCCCTACGGAGCGCTGAGCGCATTGCTGGCCGCGCTGATCGCCCACGAGGCACGCGCGTGGCGCGTCCTGCCGCAGCCGCTTGTCGGTGTCGCGACCGGCGACGCGATGCAGCAGGACAGTTTCGCCTGCCCGCACGCACCCGCGCTCGACTCCGTTTGCCCGCCCTGACGCGGACGGCGCACGGCTCCCGGCATCCGCTTCCCTTCGCGCGACGTGCCGGTTACCTGGCCGTGTTCCAACGCCGCGGCTGGGAAAAAAAACCGGGGCCCCTGCCCCGGTTTCGCTGCCGCGCCATGCCGCCGCTTTCGCCTGGCCGCTGTGGCGAGCGCTCGCGCGCGCCCGCCGCGCGCTAGTAGATGTCGTGCTGCGTGTTCCAGACGTTGAACTTGCCCGTCGGCGTGATCATCTGCGGATGGGTGATCACCGCTTTCACCTTGAGGGTCTTGTCGTCGTAGACGACAATGGCGGACGGGTCAGTCTTACCGCCCCAAAGCGAGACCCAGACTTCGTCGCCTTTCTCGTTGTACTCGGGATGCACGGCGCGCCGGATCGCTTTCGTCATCGGCAGACCGGAATCCTTTGCGACGTCAAGCCGTACCGGCGGCTTTGACAGGTCCCTCAGGTCGAAGACGAACATCGCTTCGGCCAGTTCGCGCTCCGGATTCTGGGGCAGATCTACCCACAGGCGCGTGGATTTCGGGTGTGTCTTGATAAAGAGGTTACCCGCCCCCGGCACCTTGAGTTCCTCGACCACTTTCCAGTTGTGAGACCGGAACTTCGCGTGCTCCTTCTTCTCCGACGGCGTCGAAATCAGGGACACGACGGCGTCGCCGAGGTGCCCGGTCGCCCACACCGGACCATACTTCGGGTGGAAGAAGTTGGCGCCGCGGCCGGGATGCGGGATCTTCTTGGTGTCGATGAGAGCGGCGAGCTTGCCTGTCTTCGTATCCACCGCTGCAATCTTGTGCACCGCGTTCGCCGCGACGAGGAAATAACGCTTGGACCCATCCCAGCCCCCGTCGTGCAGGTAACGGGCCGCCTCGATCGTCGTCGTCTTGAGGTTCTTGATGTCCGAGTAGTCGACGAGCAGGATCTGGCCGGTTTCCTTGATGTTCACCACCCACTCCGGCTTGATCTCGGAGGACACGATCGAGGCGACGCGCGGTTCGGGGTGATACTCCTGTGTGTCGACCGTCATGCCGCGCGTGCTCACGATCTTGAGGGGTTTGAGCGTCTGGCCGTCCATGATCGCGTACTGCGGAGGCCAGTACGACCCGCCGATCAGGTATTTGTCCTCGTAACCCTTGAACTTCGAGGTGTCGACCGACCGCGCGTCGTAGCCGATGCGCACCGTCGCGACCGTTTGCGGCGGGTTCATGTACATATCGATCAGGTTCACGAGGCCGTCGCGCCCGACCGTGTACACGTAGCGACCGGACTTGGACAGCCGCGAGATATGCACCGCGTAGCCGGTGTCCAGGATGTTCCAGATTTTTTTGGTGTCCCCGTCGATGAGCGCGACCTTGCCGATGTCGCGCAGCGTCACCGAGAACACGTTCCTGATGTTGACGTTGTGCTGCGGCTTGGTCGGCCGTCGCTCGACGGGTACGATGAGTTTCCAGGTCGCCATCATGTCGGCCATGCTGAACTCGGGCGGCACATCGGGGGTGTGCTGCAGGTAGCGCGCAAGGAGGTTGATCTCCTCCTTGCTCAGGATGTCGTCGAAATTGACCATCCCGCCCTCGGTGCCGTTGGCGATGATGCGCTCAAGGCGCGTGGTGCCGAGCTTGAGCGTGCCGCCTTCCTGCACCGTGCCGTCGGGCATCTTGCGCGTCCAGTGCGGCTCCAAATTCTTGCCGGTGGCGCCTTTGCGCAGGACCCCATGGCAACCGGCACAGCGTTCGAAATAGATTTTCTTCGCCTGCTCTTTCTCCTGGGCGGTAATCGGGGGTGGCGTCTGCGCAAAAGCCGCGGTGATGGCGAGCGGCAGGGCCGCGAGCGTCACGACGCTCCCCGTCCGGGCGGTCTTGCGGATCATCGTTTCCTCCATGGTCGAATGGCGCGCGCGTGCTCTCGCACACGCACGGCAAGTATGCGCGGCGCCGGAGGGCACGTACTTAATTCACATCAAACAGAACGAGGCGATTCCCGGGGCGCAGAGGCTTCGCTTTGTCGCGGCGCGGCGGCCGGCGGCACAATGGGGCCGGGCATGGATGCGCTTTGCCGGCTTGCCGCGATGTGCGCGTGTACGTTCGCCGCTGCCGCGGCCCTGGCCAGCGGCGCTCAGCCACCAGGGCCGCTTCGGCTGGTGGTCCCGCTGCCGGTAGGCAGCGCGCCCGATGTGACGGCGCGCGCGCTTGCCGGTCCGCTCAGCCGCTCGCTGGATCGGCCGGTCCTCGTGGAGAACCGACCGGGTGCGGCGGGCTCGCTCGGCATGGTCGCGGTGGCACGCGCCGCCCCCCTCGGGAACGTGCTCGGCGTGGCAACCCCCTCGACCCACACCGTTTACCCCGCTGTGTACAGCCGACCGGCCTACGACCCGTTGCGCGATTTTGCGCCGGTCACCGAGCTCGCGAACTCTCCCGAACTCCTGGTCGTGCACCCGTCGCTACCGGCGCACGACCTCGGTGGCTTGGTCGCACACCTGCGTGCGCGTCCTGGGCGGATCGCCTACGCGTCGACGGGGAACGGGACGCTCGGCCATCTCCGCGCCGAGTTCTTCAAGAGCACCACCGGAGCCTCCCTCGTGCACATCCCGTACCCCGGCGTGCGACCCGCGTTGGCGGACCTTTTTGCAGGCGTCGTCCAGGTGCACCTCGCCGAACTCGCTTTGCTCTTGCCGCACGTGCGCGCGGGGCGGCTGCGGCCGCTTGCCGTGTCCTGGCCGCAGCGCTTGTCGCAGTTGCCCGCGGTGCCGACCTTCGCCGAGGCCGGATTTGCGGAATGCAACGAACCCCTGTGGGTGGGCCTCGTTGCGCCTGCCGGAACGCCGCAAGAGAGCCTGCAGCGGCTGCACGTCGCGCTACGAGAAGCCTTGCGCACATCGGCTCTCGCCGAGGCGTTGGCGGTGCACGGCGTATATCCCTCGGGTGCAGGGCCGGAGCGTTTTGCCAGCCGCCTCCGCCGCGAGTTCAAGAGGACAAGCGCAGTGGCCGGGCAGCTCGGATTGCGGCTGGACTGAACGTCGCGGCGGTGGTCTCGCACCGCCGCTACCGGCTCAGCGGCCTGGATCGATGCGGATTTCGAAGCCTCCCTCGGCGAGCGGCTGTGTCCGGTAGACGTAGCCCTGCTGTTTGAGCAACTCGTAAAGCGGCAAAGGCTCGCGGTGGATCAAAACGCGCAAGGTCCGCGTTGGATCGCGCGCGAGCGCCCGGCAGATGCGACGGATAGGTTCAGGCGGATCGAGTCCGCGTACATCCAGCACCGAGCCGTCCGGATCGGCATGACGAATAAAATCCGCCGCAGCGCCCGCGCTGAGCGTGCGCTCGAAGGCGGGATACATCAGGATCTCCTCTTTTTCCTTGTGCTGGCGGTAGAGCAGCGCGAGGGTCTCGCAGTCCGTGCGACAGTCCTCGACGTCGCGCCGGGAGCGGGCGTCAATGAGCATTGTGACGACGGCGCGCAGCTGCTCATGCTCGCTGCGCAGCTCAGAGGTCGCGTCGCGCAGTCCTGTGGCCGCTTCGAAGGCGGGGAAGAGATGGTCCTCCTCTATAACAAAATGGGCGAGTAGCGCTTCGCGCAGTTGCGCCAGGCACACCTCGAGTGCGTCCCAGTCGCCTGCGCGCACGCTGTTGTCGACCGCGGCGAGCAGTTCATCGATCCGGCGGTGGTGGGCGATCAGCGCTTCGGCGATCCCCGGCATGGACGCTCCTCGAGCGCTTGTAACCCGTGCGCGAAGGCGGCGGCCTTGATGTGGGTTAATGCGTCGCGCAGCCTCCGCTCGCCCCAGCGCAGGGGCCTCGATCGGATAAAGGACGGCGCGCCCCTGCCCTGGCCTGGACGGGCGCGCGGTGGTGCGCTGGGATTTGCGCCTTGTGCGCGGCGCGTGCCCGTCGCCGCGGCAGACAGAAGAGGGGAGCGAGCCCTTAAGACACGCCAAGGCCGCGCGAAGGGGGCTTTGCGCCTCCTTGGGGGTCGGGGGGTGGCTTACATCGCGAGGATCCAGGCGACCAGCGTCTTGATGTCGGCCTCGGGCACCGTGGGGTTGGGTGGCATGGGCACCTGGCCCCAGACGCCCTGGCTGCCTTTCTTGACTTTTTCCTCCAGTCTGGCGGCGACGTTCTGGCCCTTGTACTTCTTGGCGATGTCGCGGTAGGCGGGACCGACGGCCTTTTTGTCGATCTGGTGGCAGGCGATGCAGTTGTATTTCTTGGCAAGGGCTTCGTCGGCCCGTGCTGCGGGCGCCGCTGCCAGGGCGGCGGCGCTCAGCGTGGCAAAGACGACCAAGGGGCGCAGCATTGCAGAACCTCCTTTCGCGCTAGCGGCTCGTTCCTTCGGAGCGCGTGATTTTGTTGAAAACATTGTACTTTCCCACCGGGCGCCGCATCGGTAAACGCTTGACCTCGGCAAGCGTTGACGCTTCGTAGACGATCAGCGCCCCCGCATCTTCCCACAGACTCGCAAGTGCATGACGGCCGTGGCGGTCGAACTCCACGTGGGCGAGCGTTTTGCCCGGCTCGGGGCGCAGCAGGGCGACGATCTGAAGCGTCTGCTTGTCGAGGACCTGCAGCGTGTCGCGGTGTTCGCGGCTGAGCATCGCGTCGAGAAAGGCGTAGCGGCTCGCTTCGTGGCTGCGCAGGAAAAAACCCGGACCCAGGGTGGGAATCTGGGCCACGATCGTCCAGGTCGCGACGTCGACCACGGTGAGCAGCCCTTGCCTGAGATTCGGGGTCGCGAGCACGGTGCGCCCTGCGCGCGTCCAGGTGATGCCCGATCCAAGGTGCGGCAGGCCGGGCAGCTCGAGGCGCGCAATGCGCCGGCGCGCCTCGAGATCGATCACCTGCGCCTGCGTCGCCTCGCGCGAGGTGCCGACCAGCTGTGCAAAATCGGGCGTGAAGAAGAAGTCGTCCAGCACCTCGTCGAGCAGCGTGCGGTGGAGGTGGAGAAGGGGATTGGCGGAGGGGGCTGCGGGGTTGGCGGCGGTGCCGATGGGCTTCGCCGCATGCGCCGAGTCGTAGGAGATCTCCCAAAGCTCCGGTACGTCTTTCAAGGCGGCGACGAAGCTGCGCCGCGGTGAGGCGTCGTACACGGCCGAGACGCGCGAACTCTTTACCCCTGTGGCGTCGGTGACGGGGATCACTTGCACGGGTCGCAGCTCGGCGTCGAGGATGGCGATCGTATGCGGCAAGTAGTTCGCCACGGCGACATAGCGGCCGTCGGACGAGACCGCGAGGTTGCGCGTGTTGATGCCGGCGCGCGCCTCGACGACCATTTCGAGCGTCCATAGGTCGTACTTGCTGACCCAGCCGTCGCGCGAGGCGAAGTACACGTAACGTCCGGCGGCGGTGAATTTCGGTCCGCCGTGCAGCGCGCGGCGGGAAGGAAAACGCGCGATCGGCTCCAACCGGTCGCCGTCGAGGATCGTGACGTGGTGGTCGTGCGCCTCGACCACCACGAAAAGGTTCAGCGGATCGGCCGCGTGGCGCGGCCGCGCAAGCGCCGGCGGCGCGTGCCGGTGCACGATGCGCGACCCCGCGATTTGCTCGGTGCCCCACGCCGGCCGCGGCGTGACAGGGGTGTAGAGGTACGCGACGAGCGCTTCCAGTTCACTCTCGGACAATAGCGCGCCGAAGCCCGGCATCTGAGTCGCAAGGCGGCCCTCCCGGATGACGCGCCGAGCCTGCTGCGGAGGCAGGCGTTCGAAGTTCTCCGGCACGAGCGCAGGTCCTGAACCGCCCAGCCGGTCGAGGCCATGGCAGGCGGCGCAGTGGCGCTCATAAAGCTGAGCGGCGTCGATCGCGGCGCCGGTGCCGGGCCCAAGTCCGGCCACCGCGGCGGCTAGCAGCGCCGCCCGCGCGGGACGCAAAGCGCCGCGCCTCCGGCGACCCGCCCCGGCGCGTTTGCTCCTCATCTCAGGGGGTGACGACGACCACCCCCTGCATCTCGGGGTGCGGCCCGCAGGTGTAGCGGTAGGTGCCGGGTCGATCGAAGCGCCGTTCCCAGCGATCGCCCGGCATCAGGCGCTCGCTGTCGGGCAGACCTTCCTCCTTGAACCAGACCGAGTGGCTTGCGCGTTTTTCGTCGTTCGTCCAACGCACCGTGGTTCCGACCTTGACCGTGAGCGTCTGTGGCACGAACTTGTAGTCGCGTATGCGCACCTCGGCGATCTCGCTGGCTGCAACCGTGCGCGCGAGCGCCAGAGCGAGTGCGAGCGCAAGAAGGCGGGGTGGCAATCTCACAGTTTACTCGCGACGATGTCGGCTTTCGCGTCGATGCCGAGCGAGTATCCGAGCGAGACGTGGTGGAAGCGCCCGTGCGACCAGTCGTCGTGGATGGCCAAACCGAAGTTGTAGCTTCTGCCGGGCACGAGCGTGAGGTCGCCCTCCGCGCCCCCGGCGAGGCGGCGCACGAAAGTGACCGTCCACGTGTCACCGGTGCGTTGACCGGTCGCCGATACGAGCGCTTTGCCTCCCTCGGCATAGCGCCGGTCGGCGACGTGGCCGTCGCGCGGCTTGCCATGGACTCGCCACTGCACGAGGTCGAACACCGTGCCCTGGACGTATTTCGTTTTCTTGTCGTCCTTGGCGTCGGGCATCGTGCGCAGGTCGGCGTGGCACGTCGCCCAGCACCCCCCCAGCGGAATGTTCGCGAGCTTGTTCTCTTCGAGCATAAACGCGAGCTTCACGGCGTTCTCGGCGTCCTGCTTGGGCGCACCGGCCGACGGCGGCTGCTTCCACGAGAAGCGCAGATACAGGTTCGTGCCGTCGTGCGCCGCCTGCACCGTGACCGGAATCACCGGCGCGCGCCCTTTGACTGGCGCGGGTTCCAGCTTCTGGCCGGTCGCCATCTTTCTGCCCATGTCGGCGATTTCCTCCTCGTGACAGCCGGTACACGATTCGCCCTTGCGCATGCCGCGCGCCCCGCCGTGTTCGGTGCCCTTCAGCATCCACTCGATAGAGGCGACGCCGGGGTAAAAAAGCGTGATTTTCTTGCCCGGCACCTTGTTCCAGTCCGGTTCGGCGGCGGGAGCGATCCCGGTACCGGCGGCGGTCAGCGCTGCGAGCAGGGCTGTGCGGATCCTCGTCATGGCAGGGTTCCTCGCGATTTCAGTCCTCGTCCTTCATGTTTTGCGGCTTGCGGTGCGCGATGCCCTTGTGGCAGTCGATGCACGTCTCGCCGCTCTTGCGCGCGAGCTCGTGCTGTCGGCGCGCGCGCTGCTTCTGCACCTCGGTGTTCATGCTCTGCAGCGAGTGGCAATTGCGGCACTCGAGCGAGTCGTTCGCTTTCATGCGCCGCCACTCGCGTTCGGCCAGTTCCAGCCGCTTGGCCTCGAATTTCTCGCGCGTGTCGACGCTGCCGGTGATCTTGCCCCAGAGTTCGCGGGTCGCCATCACCTTGCGGATCATCTTGTCGGTCCACTCGCGCGGCACGTGACAGTCGGAACAGATCGCGCGCACGCCCGTGCGGTTGGTCCAGTGGATCGTTCCCTTAAGCTCTTCGTACACATTGTCGCGCATCTCGTGGCACGAGACGCAAAAGACCTCGCGGTTGGTCCATTCGACGAAGGTGTTGAAACCGCCCCAGAAGATGACCCCGCCGATACCGCCGACAAGAAGCAGGCCAATCGCACCGAAGCCGCGCAAGCGGCTTTGCCGAGAAAGGCGGGAAAGGAAGACCATCACCAAGCGGGACGTGCGCGCAGTTGCAGGACGCTGTGAATCATGGCCGGCACGGAGGCGCGCGGATTTGATCCAAATTAACCGTGTCGGACGGAGCGCAACCGCGAAGCGGCGCAAAAGCTGTGCGGCGGCGCCGGGACCGTCGTTCCACGGCACCGGGTGCACCGTTTGCGTCAGCGGCGCGGCGCCAGGGCGAGGGCGGCGCCCGCCGCGCAGGCGGTGAGCGCCGCGGCTGTCGCATGGAGCACCGCGGCGGCGAGCCCGGAGCTCGCCGCGGCGGCGACCCCGGCGCACGGGGCGGCTGCGGTAACGAAAAGTCCGCATGCGCGTGCGCTCGCGCGGCCGTGGCCGGCGTGAAACGCGGCCGCCAGCGTCAGCGTCGCGGCGAGCCCCAGGGTCGCGTGCGCGAGCACGGCGAGCGGCGGGCCGGCAAATGCGGAGAGCAGCGCGGCGCCGGTGTACTGCGCGACGAGGAGTGCACAGCCCGTGCGAGCCAGGCGAGGCTCGCAGGCGAAGCCGGGTGCACTGGCGCGAAAGGCGGCGAAAGCGAGAAGCGCCGCGAGCGTCGGGCCGCCGAGCTGATTGAAAAGCGCGAGCGCGCGCGGCGACTCGCCGCCGCTCGCCACGCCGGCGAGGGCGAGGGCGACGGTGAGCGCGGCGGCGGCGCGCGCGGCGGCGCGCAGCGCAGGAGGCGCGAGGTAGAGCAGCAGCGCTACGGCGATCGCTGCGAGCGTTGCGGCCGCCCGGTGCACGAGCCGGGCGAGGGCGATCGGCGCTCCGGGAAAGTCGGCGCCGAGGCGGATCGTCGCGCTCGCGGCGACGACCGTCAGGACGAGGACAGCTGCGGTGCCGGCGAGCGTGCGGGGACCGCGCATGCGCGGTGGGCAAGGAGCAAAGCGACTGCAAACAGCGCTACCGCTCCCCCTTGATGCGCGGCGGCGAGCGGCACCGGTACACCGGTGAGCAGCGTCGCGATACCGAGGCTCGCCTGGGCAAAGAAAACCGCGAGCAGCAGGTGGCCGAGGCGGGCGTGCGCGCTCGCGCGCAACGACCACCAGGTGAGCGGTACGAGTAAGGCGAGCAACCAGAAAAAGGCGCGATGCACGAACTGTACGGTCGCCATGTTCGAGAGGAGATTGCGCCACCACGGTTCGAGCACGGCGATGTCGGGCGGGACGAGATGTCCGTTCATCAAGGGGAAAGTGGCGTAGGCGCTGCCCGCCCGCAGACCGGCGACCAGGCCCCCCGATAGGGCGGTGGCGAACACGATCACCGGCAGCGCGAGCGCGAGCCCGCGGCGCGCCACTGGCGCCGCCGGACCCGCCCGCAACAATCCGAGCGCCAGCCAGAGCTCGCAGGCGAAAATCGCGAGTGCAAGCCCCAGGTGAATGGCTAGGCGCACGGGGCTGACGCGCGGATCGTCGACCAGCCCCGACTGCACCATCCACCAGCCGACGCCTCCCTGCAGAGCACCCAGCGCGAACACGCCGGCGAGCGCCCACGCCAAGCGCGCCGACAGCCGCCGCCGCAGCAGAAACACAAGGAAAGGGATGAGGAACACGACGCCGAGCAAGCGCCCGAGCAGGCGGTGGAAGTATTCCCACCAGAAGATGCGTTTGAACCCCTCCAGGTCCATATCGAAGTTGACGAGCCGGTATTCCGGTGTCTGCCGGTAGCGGGCGAACAGTTCTTCCCAGTCGGCCTGAGACAGCGGCGGTATCGCGCCGACGAGCGGCTGCCACTCGACAATCGACAGCCCCGAGCGGGTCAGGCGGGTAATGCCGCCCACAACCACCATGACGAAGAGCAGTGCCGCGCACAGGAGCAGCCAGCCGGCGACCCGGCGGCGGTCGGCCTCGGTCATGGCAGGTCCGAACCCCTCGGGAAGGGCTGCCTGGCCGCACAAGAGCCGGCTTGCTTGATACGCATCAAACGCAAGGGCATGCCGCCGGGCGTAGCGTCAATCGCGTCGGGGCCGCAGCCCCGCTCGCACAAGAGGGACAGACCGTCATGGCCGACAAACCGACCCGCGTGCACGAGGACGACCTGTTGGAGGAACCGATCCCGGCGATGCAGCAGCTGCTCGACAACCCGTTCCTGCTGTTGTTTCTGGGCATCGCGATTCCGACCGTGCTCTACACCATCTGGGGGGTGATGGAGATCCTGTCGCTGCCCATCGCCAAGTAAGGAGGAGACGATGAGCGCTATTCTGCCACCGGCCGAACGCCTCTGGTGGAAAGAGCCGCTCGAGCGCACCGAGCTGCTCTGGATCGTGATCGCGCTTGTATGGTGCCTCATCATGTTCTTCATGATGCCGTACTGGCACGTCTACGGGCAGCAGAACCTCGCCAACGAGGCCTACCGCACGACGCCCGAGGCGTACATGAAGAAAGTCGAGGAGATGGTCGCGAAGTTCAAGGTGCGCGAGGAGGGGTCCCCCCCGACGCCGGTCGTGCGGCCTCCCGCGGGCGCGGACGTTTACCTCGTCGCGCGGCTATGGAACTGGTATCCGATCCTCGAGCTGGAGGCGGGCAAGTCGTATCGCCTCCATCTGATGTCGCTCGACTGGCTGCATGGCTTCTCGCTGCAGCCGGAGAACATCAACATCCAGGTGCATCCGGGCTATGACCATGTTCTCACGATCACGCCGACACAGCCCGGCAAGTACGCGGTGGTCTGCAACGAATTCTGCGGCATCAACCATCACGCGATGGTCAGTCCGCTGTACGTGGTCAAGTAGGAGGCGAGGACCATGGCCGTCAATCGCAATTTCCGCACTTGTCCGACGACGGGCCTCGTGTTCCACGAGCCGGCGGAAAAACTGATGCGCTGGAACGCCGTCGTCGCTGTCGTGGCGCTGCTCATCGGCGGTGTGCTGGCGGTGGGCGTTCTGCTCACCCGCTGGCAAGCGGTGCACCTGCTGCCGCCCGACCTTTTTTACCAGTTCCTGACGGGCCACGGGCTGAACATGCTCGTGTACTGGATCATCTTCTTCGAGATCGCGATCCTGTATTTTGCGTCCTCGACGCTGCTGCGCTGTCGGTTGGCGACACCAGGGCTCGCGTGGCTTGCGTTCTGGCTCATGGTGGCGGGCGCACTCGTCAACAACTACGCCGTGCTGCGCGGCGACTCGAGCGTGATGTTCACCTCCTACGCGCCGATGGGCGCGCATCCGACCTTCTACCTCGGCCTGATCCTGTTCGCTGTCGGCGCGCTGATCGCATGCTTCGTGTTCTTCGGCACGCTGGTGGTGGCGCGCAACGAGCGCACCTACCACGGCTCGGTGCCGCTCGTCACCTTCGGCGCCATCGCGGCCGCGATTATTGCCGTGTTCACGATCGCGATGGGAGCGGTGATCCTGATCCCCACCTTCCTGTGGTCGCTCGGGTTGGTCGAGCACATCGACTCGCTCATGTACCGCACCGTGTGGTGGGGTTTCGGCCACTCGTCGCAGCAGATCAACGTGTCGGCCCACGTCGCGGTGTGGTACGCCGGCGCGGCGATCATCTTCGGCGCCAAGCCGCTGTCGGAGAAGGTGAGCCGGATGGCGTTCCTCCTTTATATCTTCTTCCTACAGATCGCGAGCGCGCATCATCTCCTGGCGGATCCGGGTCTCACGTCGAACTGGAAGATCTTCAATACGAGCTATGCGATGTACCTCGCGGTGCTCGCCTCGATGGTGCATGGCCTGACGGTGCCGGGCTCGATCGAGGCGGCGCAGCGCGCGAAGGGTTACACGAACGGTCTGTTCGAGTGGTTGCGCAAGGCCCCTTGGGGCAACGCGCCCTTCGTCGCGATTTTCCTCTCGATCATCGTGTTTGGCTTCCTCGGCGGCATCTCGGGCGTGATCCTGGGCACCGAGCAGCTGAACCTGATCATGCACAACACGATGTACGTGCCCGGGCACTTCCATGCCACGGTGGCCACGGGGACGACGCTTGCGTTCATGGGGCTTACGTACTTCCTCATCCCCGTCCTGTTCCGGCGCAAGCTCGCGTTCGGCAATCTGGCGACGTGGCAGGTGTACCTGTTTGGAATCAGCATGGCCGGCGTGTCGCTGTTTCTCATGGGGGCAGGAACGCTCGGCGTGCCGCGCCGGCACTGGGACATCAGCTTCGCGGGCCATCCGTTCGCCTACGAGTATCCGGGCACCGCGTGGCTCATGCTCGCGCTGCTGGGCCTCTGTGGACTCGCCGCGCTGGTCGGGGGCGCGATGTACCTGCTCATCACCGTCTACTCGGTGTTCTTCGGTGAGCGCATCGCGACGCCCGACTTCCGTTACGTCTCGGTCAAGGAGGGCGTGGCGCCGGCGCCGCAACCGGTCGCGGCGGTGCTCACCGCGCACCACGGGGGTGCCGGCGGTGCGGGAATGGTCGCGCCGGGCACCTTTGTGCTCGCGCTCGTGTTCCTGACGGCTTTCGTCCTGTACTACTATGTGAACTGGAAGTACCTGTCGACCGTCTGGCCGCTCAAGTAAGGGGCGTTCGGGAGGCGTCAGCGGTGAAGGACGTGCTCGACCTGTTCAAGCTGCGCATCGGTGCGGCGATCGCGGGGGCGGCGGCTGCGGGCGTCGCCATCGAGCGCGGTGTTGCGCCGGGCGCGGGACGCGTGGCGACGCTGCTCGCGGCGGTGCTGGTCGCATCGGGCGCGGCGGGTGCGCTCAACCAGTACGTCGAGCGGGACCTTGACGCGCGCATGGCGCGCACGGCGCGGCGGCCGTTCGTCACGGGCGCGCTCCGGCCCCGGCCGGCTTGGCTAGGGCTGATCGGCGCGCTCACCGCGGCGGCGGTGCTCTCGGCCGCGGTTGCAACGAACGCGATCGCGGCGCTGCACGTCTTTCTCGGCGCTTTCACCTACGGCGTCGTGTACACGATCCTGCTCAAGCGTCGCACCTGGTGGAACATCGTGGTGGGCGGCCTGGCGGGAAGTTTCGCCGTGCTTGCCGGCGCCGCAGCGGTCAGCCCGACGCCCGGACCGGAGGCGCTCGCGCTCGCGATCACGCTGTTCCTGTGGACGCCGCCGCACTTCTGGAGCCTCGCCATCGTGTGCCGCGAGGACTACGCGGCGGCGCGCGTGCCGATGCTCCCGGTCGTGGTCGGCGAGGCGCGTGCAGCGCGCGCGATCTGGTTCGGCGCCTGGCTGCTCTTTGTCGCCTCGCTCGCTCCGGCGGTGTTCGGCGCCGGGCTTTTCTATCTCGCGGCGGCGCTCGCAGGCGGGGTCTGGTTCCTTCTCAAGTGCCGAGCCCTCCTTGGGCGTCCTAGCCGCGAGACCGCCCGCTCGGCTTTCCGTGCCTCGCTCGTGCAGCTCGGGGCGGTGCTCGGCGGCGCGGTCGTCGATGCCGCACTGCGCTGAACGGCTCTGCGGGCTCGCGCTCGCCCTCGCCCTCGTTGCCCCCGCTGCCGCACTCGACGAGCGGGAGGCGCTACGCACGAGCCAGGCGGCCATCGGACGGATCCCGGCCGACCACCGGTTCCGCGATAGCGAAGGCAACGAGGTGTGGCTCTCGCAGCTGCGGGGTGCGCCGCTCGTGGTGCAGTTCGTGTACACGGGCTGCTTCCAGATCTGCCCGACCGGCACGCGCGCGCTCGCCGCGGCAGTCGCCGAAGCGGAGCGGATCCTCGGCCCGGGTCGCTTCCGCGTCGCCACGGTCGGTTTCAACCTTCCTTTCGATTCGCCGCAGGCGATGAAGCAGTACGCCCGCCAGGCGGGCATCGTCTCGCCGCACTGGCTCTTTCTCACGCCCGAAGCGGAGACCTTGCCCCGCCTGCTCGCCGACTTCGGCTTCGTGTACGAGGCGACGCCCGGCGGCTTCGACCACGTGTTGCAGGCGACGATCCTCGACGGCGAGGGACGCATCTCCCGTCAGCTCTACGGCGAAGCGTTCCCGCCGCCGCAGTTCAGTGGGGCCCTGCTCGAGATCCTCAAGCGCGAGGCGCCGGCGCCGGCGAGCCTGGCGGCGTGGGTCGAGCAGGTGAAGTTGCTCTGCACGGTCTACGATCCACGCACTGGCCGTTACCGCGTCGACTACGCGGTCGTCGCCGAGATGGCGGGCGGGGCGGTCGTGATCGTCGCCGTCCTTTTTTTCCTCCTGCGCGAGGCACGGCGCCGGGCCGCGAATTAAGACAAATCAAATCTCGGCCCGCACGGCTCGCTTAGCCTGGGTGCATGCTCGGGGCGATCCACCGCGCGGGGCGCTGGCTCTTCCTTCGCGTCGAGGCGGTATTCAACGCCGCTTTCGGCGAGCGGCTCAATCCGCTCTATTACCTCGGGCCGATCGCCTACCTGCTGTTCTGGGTCGTCGTTGCGAGCGGCCTGTACCTCTACGTTTTTTTCCGCACCGGCGTCGCCGAGGCGTACGCCTCGGTCGAGGCGATCACGCATGGCCAGCCGTACGTGGGCGGGCTGATGCGCTCGCTGCATCGCTACGCCTCCGATGGCATGGTGCTCGTGATGCTGCTGCATCTTGCGCGGCACTGGTTTTTCGACCGCTACCGAGGATTCCGGTGGTTTTCCTGGCTGAGCGGCGTCGCGCTGCTCTGGTTGGTCTACATCGCTGGCATCAACGGCTACATGCTGCCCTGGGACCGCATGGCGCAATTCGTCGTCGTGGCGACCGCCGAATGGCTCGACTGGCTGCCCGTGTTCAACGGCACGCTCATGCGGAACTTCCTCTGGCCGGAAGCGGTGAGCGACCGTTTGTTCTCGCTGCTGGCGTTCATCCACATTGGCGTGCCGCTCGCGGTGCTCGCGTTGCTTTGGGCTCATACGCAGCGCGTGCCGGACGCGCGCACGGCGCCGCCCGCGCCCATCGCCGCGACGCTGGTGGGTGCGCTCGCCGTGCTCGCGCTGCTGCGGCCGGCCCTGTCGCAGGGACCGGCCGATCTGGCGCGGCCAGTGACGAGCCTCGACTTCGACTGGTTCTATCTGCCGGTCTATGCCCTCCTCTACCGCTGGACGCCGGGCGAGGTCTGGGCGCTTGTCGGCGGGGCGACGCTACTCTTTGCCCTCGCGCCATGGTTGCCACCGCGCCGCCGCCGAGGGCCGCAGGAAGGCTTTCACGTGCTCGTGCGGCCCGATAACCGTATCGTCGGTGTGCGCGAGAGCGAGACGCTGCTCGATGCAGGCCGGCGCGCCGGGGTGCCCTTTCCCTTCGATTGCCGCGCGGGCGGCTGCGGCAAGTGCAAGGCCACCCTTCTCTACGGGACCGTGGATTGGGGCGACTATCAACGCAGCGCCCTTTCCGACGCCGAGCGGCGCGACGGCCGGCTGCTGCTCTGCTGCGCGACGGCGCTCTCCGATCTCGAACTCGCCTATGAACCCGAGCGCGCGCCGGCGGTGGTGGCCCCCCGGCGGTGGCGTGCGCGCGTCGCGGCGCTCGCGCCGCTCGCCCCCGACGTCATGCGCGTGCTGCTCGAGGTCGACGGTGGCCCGGTGGACTACTATCCCGGCCAGTACATCGACATCGTGCTTGAGGACGGGGCGCGGCGCAGCTTCTCGTTCGCCACTGCACCGCCGGCCGAGCGCATCGAGCTCCATATCCGGCGCATCCCCGGCGGCCGGTTCACCACTTACGTCTTCGAGCGCATGCGGCCAGGCGACGCGCTCGTGTTCGAAGGACCGCTGGGCTCTTTCTTCCTGCGCGAGGACTCGGACAAGCCGATCCTCTTTGTCGCTGGGGCGACCGGCTTTGCGCCCGTCAAGGCGATGCTCGAGTACGCGTTCCGCCGCGGACTGCGGCGGCCGATGGCGCTCTACTGGGGTGCACGCCGCCCGCAGGACCTTTACCTCGCCGATCTTGTGCAGCAGTGGGCGCGCGAGCACGCGAACTTCACCTTTGTGCCGGTGGTCTCGGAGCCGCGGCCCGAGGACGGCTGGAGCGGTCGCACCGGGTTCGTGCACGAGGCGATCCTGGCCGATCATCCGGATTTGTCGCCCTTCCAGGTCTACGCCTGTGGCTCGGCTGCCATGGTGGAGGCGGCGTACCCGGCGTTCCGACGCCGGGGGCTGTCGCAAGACGACTGCTTCTCCGACGCGTTTCGGCTCGCGCCGCGCGTGCGCCGCGGCGATCCCGAGGTCGCGCGGCTGGGAGGCTCGCCGTGAGGGCGTTGCGCTTGTTCGCGCAACTGCTGCTTTACCTGCCCCTCATGGCGGTGATCGGCTTCTTTTCCTCGCGGCCGCGCTTCGAGGTGATCGCGCCCGACGAGGCGCTCGTGCGCATCTCGTTCGTGCACGCCGCCGAGCGCCTTCGTCCCTGCCGCGAGCGCACGCCCGAGGAACTGGCGCGGCTGGCTCCGAACATGCGCCTCGCCCTCGACTGTCCGCGCGAACGCGCGCCGGTTCTCTTCGAGATGGAACTGAACGGTCAAGTCATTCTGCGCCGCTCGCTCCGGCCCTCCGGGCTGGGCCGTGACGGCGCTGCGGCGTTTCACCACCGCATGGCCGTGCCAGCGGGTCACCACCGACTGGTGCTGAGGCTGCGCGACCGCGCCGAGGGCGATTTCAACCATGTGCACGAGGCCACGGTCACGCTCGCACCGGGGGCGGGTCTGCTCGTGGACTTCGTCGCGGCGCAGGGCGGGTTCCAGCTACGCGGATAGACCGTGCCCTGGCATTGGCTCGGTGCGCTCGGCTACCTGCTGTTCTGGATCGTCGCGGCAAGCGGCATCTACGTGTACGCCCTGTTCGACACGAGCGTCGCCGGTGCCTACGCCTCGGTCGAACGCCTGTCGCGCGATCCGTGGTCGGTCGGCGCCATCGTGCGCAGCGTGCATCGCTACGCCTCCGACGCGTTCGTGATCGTGGTGCTCGCGCATCTCGGGCGTGAAGCCTGGCTCGGCCACTATCGCGGATTTCGTCGTTTTTCGTGGCTGAGCGGCGCCGTGCTGCTCGTTTTCGTCTGGGGTTCGGGTGTTGTCGGCTACTGGTTGCCATGGGACCGTGTCGCGCACTACTCGGCCCTCAGGACGGCCGAATGGTTCGACGCCCTGGATCTGGGCCCCCCCGTCGTGCGCAACTTCCTGACGGCCGGCGACGTCACCGACCGCTTGTTCTCGCTGTTCGTTTTTCTTCACATCGGCCTCCCGCTTGCGCTGCTTGCGGGCATGTGGGTGCACTTGCAGCGCATCGGCCACGCGCGCACTGTGCCGCCGCGGGCGCTGGCGGCCGCAGTGCTCGCGCTGCTCGTCGCGCTGGCGCTTGCACGCCCGGTGCGGCTCGACGCGCCGGCGCATTTCGCTTCCCTCGCCGGGAAGCTGCCGCTCGACTGGTTCTATCTTTTCCCGCATCCGCTCATGGAGGCGATCGGCGCAGGCGGCTTGTGGGCGCTCGTCGCGGCGCTCATGCTTGCGCTCGTCGCGCCGGCGCTCGCCGCAGCGCGTCGCGCAGGCAGCGCGCGCGTGGAGCTCGGGCGCTGCACCGGCTGCGCGCGCTGCGCGCAGGACTGCCCGTATCTCGCCGTCTCCGTCCGCCCCCGTACCGACGGCCGGCCCTTCCTCATGCAGGCGGAGGTCGACCCCGCGCGCTGCGCCGGCTGCGGCATCTGCGCCGGCGCCTGCCCCACCGCGGCGCCCCTGCGCGGAGGGCGCATCGCGCCGGGGATCGACCTGCCCGAGCGGCCGGTCGCGGCGCTCGAACCGCTGCTCGCGTCCGCGACGCTCGCCGGTCGCACGATCGTTTTCCGCTGTCGGCGCTCGCGCACCCGGCGGGGCGCGGGCGAGATTGACGCCGTGCTCGAGTGCATCGGGCAGCTTCCCCCAACGGTCGCCGACGCCGCGTTGCGCGCCGGCGCGGCGCTCGTGCGCCTCGAGGGCTGTGCGCCGGCTGCCTGCGAATACCGCCTTGGCGAGCGCTGGACCGCGGAGCGGCTCGCCGGCCGGCGTGAACCGCATTTGCCCGCCGCGCGCGCGGCGCGCGTGCGCGCGGCCATCGCCGGGCTGGGTGCGCTCCCCTTGGGGGCGCGGCGGCTCGTCGCCGCCGGAGTGCTCGCCGCCGCAGCGGCCACCGTCGGCTTTTTCTCGCAGCGGCCGGGCTACGCCGCGCTCGGCGAAGGAATGGCCGAGATTCGCATCTTGATCGTGCACGCGGGTGAACGGCTGCGGCCCTGCCGGCGCCTCGGCGAGGCGGAACTCGCGGCCCGGCCGCCCCACATGCGCCTGCCGGAGGAATGCCCGCGCGGCCGCGCGCCGGTGCCGGTGCGGGTCCTGCTCGCGGGCCGTACGCTCGTCGACGGTAGCTTCGCGCCACGGGGGTTCGCAGCGGACGCTCCCGCACGGCTGTACCGCCGCTACACCGTCCCCGCCGGGCGCTACGCGCTCGAGGTTCGTATCGCCGATTCGCCACGCCCCGGCGCTGCCGTGTGGCAGCGCAGCGAGGCGGTGCAGCTCGAGCCGGGGCGGGTGCTCACGATCGATTTCCGGCCGGAGGAGGGAATCCGCTTGCTATGAAGCCGCCGCATTACGCACTCGAGGTGCCGACCGACTTCCGGCGGCGGCTCGCCGCAGGCTGGCTCGCGCTCGCCCTCGGCGCGCTTCTCGTTTCTGGCTTTTTCGCCGTGCTGCTCGTACTCGCGCGCGCCCCTGGCAGCCGTGCGCTTTTCCCGGGCGCCGACTTCTTCCAGGTCGCGCTCGTGGTGCACGTGAACCTGTCGGTGCTGGTCTGGTTTACCGGCTGCGCAGGGCTGTTCTGGAGCCTCGCGGGCAGCGCGCGTGGGGAGGCCGCGGGGTGGCTCGCGCTCGTCCTCGCGGCGACCGGGTCGCTGATCCTTGCCGCGGCACCTTTCATCGGCCGCGGCGCGCCGGTGATGGCGAACTACGTGCCGGTGGTCGACGAACCGATGTTCCTGAGCGGGCTGCTCGTCTTCGCCGCGGGGGCCGCGCTGCTCGTGCTGCGCGCGATGGTGGCCGTCTCGCCGGTCGGCGTCCGGATGGACGGTGCGGGGGCGCTGCGCTTTGGCCTGAATGCGGCTGCAGTCTCGGCCGCCGTCGCGCTGATCGCTTTTGCCTGGTCCTGGAGCGAAGTGCCGCGCGCGCTCGATCCGCGCGCCTACTACGAGATCCTGTTCTGGGGCGGGGGCCACGTGCTGCAGTTCACCTGGACGCTGCTCCTCTTCGTCGCCTGGCTGTGGGGCGCCGAGGTGTGCGGGGCGCGCATCCCGCTCAGCCCGCGCGTGGCGACGCTGCTCTTTGGCATCGCACTGGCCGCTGTGTTCGTGACGCCGGTGATTTATCTCGCCTGGGACGTGACCTCGATCGAACACCGGCGCTGGCACACCTGGCTCATGCGCTTTGGCGGCGGGCTTGCCATCCTGCCCTTTGCGGCGGCGCTTGCATGGGCACTCGCGCGTGCCGGTGCGCCCACCCCGCAGGCGCGGCCGGTGCGCGCGGCGCTCGTCGCCTCGCTCGTGCTGTTCGGTGCAGGCGGTGCGATCGGTGTCGGCATCGGTGCGTCCAATGTGACGGTTCCGGCGCACTACCACGGCTCGATCGTCGGCGTCACGCTCGCGTTCATGGCGCTCGTCTACTGCTTGCTGCCGGCACTCGGCTACGCCGCGCCGGTATCGCGAGCGGCGGCGTGGCAACCCTGGCTGTACGGCGGCGGCCAGCTCGCCCACGTGCTTGGGCTGTTCTGGTCGGGGGGCTACGGGATCCCGCGCAAGGTGGCCGGTGCCGCGCAGGTACTGCGCACACCGGAGGAAACGCTGGCGATGGCGCTCATGGGCGCGGGCGGTCTTGTCGCCGTCGCCGGGGGAATGCTCTTCCTCGTGATTGTGCTGCGCGCCGTGGCCCGCGCGCCCACGCAGCCGCCGATGCGCGAGGCGCGGGCATGAGCGAGCTTCTTGCCTTTACCTTGGTCGCCGCCGCACTGTACCTGGTGAGCGACCGGCTGCTCGACGCGATCGAGCGCATGCGCGGTCGGCGCTTCGAGGAGAACCGGCCGCTCGTCTTCTTCGCGATCATCCTACCCCTTGCGCTGGCGACCTTCTGGCTGATCCGCCACCTGCCGTCCGGCTAAGCGGTAGCCCCGGCAGGGGCTAATCGGGCGCAAGCAGTGCACTGAGCATCGCGTCCAGCTCCGCAGCCGAGCGCGCGGCGACCACCCGAGCGCTGGCGGCGCAGCTGCGCAGCAGCCGCTCGAGCCGCTCGGCCGTCCACGGGGAACTGAACACCGCGGCGACGACGAGCTCGGCCTCGGCGGCGAGCGCTTCGAGCCGGGCAGCCTCGCCTGCGCGCGCGACCTCGAAGCGGAAGGTGAGAGCGAACGACCGCGCCTCGCGTTCCAGTGTGCGCCGCAGTTCCTCCGCGTGCAACCGCACCAGCCGCTCGAGGGTCGCCGGGTCGAGCCGCCGCGCGGTGGCCGACGGAAAGCCGATCTCGCGCGCGAAAGGGTAGTGCGCGAGGCTCATCAAGCTTTCGTCCTCGATGAAGAGCGCGACGAGTTCAGCCTCCAGCCGGCGCGCCGCCGCGGCCGCTGCGGCGAGCGCCGCCCGCGCCTGCGGCGTGGCGTCCACGGCGACGACGACGCGCCGGCGTTTCACCGTTCCTCCTTCGCGCGCCATGTCCGCCGCCGAGACGGGGGCGCACCGCTCGCGCGCGCGCGCTCCGCGTAGTCGGCAAGACGTTCCTCGATGCGCCGATTGACCTCTGCGGCCGAAAGGTCGGTCAGCCGCGCAATGCCCTGGTCGACGGTCTCGACCGCGTAGATCGCGAAGCGCCCCGCGGCCACGGCCTCGACCACGTCCTCGCGCAGCATCAGGTGCTTGACGTTGGCCGCAGGAATCAGCACACCGTGGCTGCCGTCGAGGCCGCGCTCGCGGCAGACGTCGAAGAAGCCCTCGATTTTCTCGTTCACGCCGCCGACCGCCTGGATGTCGCCGTGCTGGTTGACCGAGCCCGTCACCGCGAGCGACTGCCGGATCGGGACCTCGGCGAGCGCCGACAAAAGCGCGTACAGCTCCGCCGAGGAGGCGCTGTCGCCCTCGACGCCCGAGTAGCTCTGCTCGAAAACGAGGCTTGCGTGCAGGGAAAGCGGCACTTTGGGCGCGTAGCGCCCCGCAAGGTAGCCGGCGAGGATCAGGACGCCCTTCGAGTGGATGGGTCCGCCGAGCTCGGTCTCGCGTTCGATGTCGACCACGCGACCGCTGCCTGCGCGCACGCGCGCGGTGATCCGGTGCGGCGTGCCGAATGCAAAGCCGCCGAGCTCGATCACCGACAGCCCGTTCACCTGCGCGACGCGCTCGCCTTGGGTTGACACGAGCAGCGTTCCGCGCAGCACCTGTTCGCGCAGACGCTCGCGCAGCCGCCCGAGACGGTGCTCGCGCGCGGCGACCGCGCGCCGCACGTCTGCGCGGGTGGCGACCGCGCGGCCCGCCGTGCGCGCCCAGTGGTCGGTCTCGCGCAGCAGATCCGACAGTCCCCGCAGGTGCAGCGACAGCTTCTCGGCGTCGCCCGCTTCGCGCGCCGCGTGCTCGATCACCGCTTCGACCGCGCTGCGCTCGAGCGGCCGCAGTCGCGCCTCGCGCACGATGAGCGCGACCAGTCGCGCGTGCGCCAGCTCGGTATCGCCGACGCGGGGTGCGTCCTCCTCGAAATCGCTCGCGACTTTGAACAGGTCGCGGAACTCCGGGTCGTAGTGGTAAAGGAGGTAATAGAGCAGACGGTCACCCACCAGGACGACCTTGAGCTCGAGCGGCACAGGCTCCGGCTCGAGCGACACCGTGCTAATGAGTCCGTAGCTTTGCGCCGGCGACTCGACCCGCACCTCGCGCGAGCGCAGCGCCCGCTTGAGCGCTTCCCACGCGAAAGGCTGTGCGAGCACTTTGAGCGCGTCGAGCACCAGGTAGCCGCCGTTGGCGCGGTGCAGGGCGCCCGCCTTGATGAGCGTAAAATCGGTCACGAGCGCGCCCATGTGCGCGATGTGCTCGATGCGGCCGACGAGATTGCCGTGGCTGGGGTGGTCCTCGTATACGACGGGTGCGCCGTCGGCACCGCCGTGATCGACGAGCACGTTCACCTGGTAGCGTTTGAGCGGCGCCTCGCCCGGCTCCAGGCGCGGCAGCACCAGCCCGGGAAGCGCCGCCGGCGCGCTCTCGGCTTCCTTGGCGGTGCGAAACACCTCGGCGTGGTCGAGCACATCCTCCTGCACGCGCCCCAGGTACTCGAGCACCGCCGGAAACTCGGCGTACTGTGCCTTCAACTCCTCGATCAGGCTCGCGACGGCGATTTTCGTCACCTGGCGATTGAGCTCCCGCAGCGCCCGCTGGGCCTCGCGCCGCCAGCGCGGCACCTCGCGGATCACCCGCTCTAGCTCCTCTTGCAGTTTCGCGATCAGCGCCTCGATCCGCTCCTGCTCGGGCTGCGGCAGGGTGCGGAACTTCTCCGGGTCCATCACCGCCTCGCCATCGAGCGGCGCGAAGGCGAAACCGGCCGGCGTGCGCAGCAGGGCGATGCCCTGTTGCCGCGCCCGCTCGCCGATGGCGACGATCGCCTTTTCCTGCCGCTCGCCAAACGCCACCTCGATCTCCTGGCGCCGGGCGCGATATTCGTCGGTTTCGAACGCAGCCGGGATTGCCGCGAGCAGGTCCTCGACCAACCGTTGCATGTCGGCGGCGAAGCGCCCCGCGCGGCCGGCGGGCAGCTGGAGCCGGCGCGGCCGGTGCGGCGCATCGAAGTTGAACACGTAGCACCAATCGCAGGCCGGCGGTCTGCGCGCGGACTGCTCGGCGAGCAAGCGGCGCACCGTGGTGTGGCGGCCGTAGCCTTCGGGTCCCATCGCGTAGAGGTTGTAGCCGTCGGCCTGCATCTCGACGGCGAAGCGGATCGCCTCGACCGCGCGCGCCTGGGCCAGCACGCCGTCGGGCGCGGCGAGTTCGTCGGTCGTTGCGAAGCCGGCCTGCGCCAGATCGCAGCGCCGGCGCAGCTCGGACGGTTCGAGCCGGCGCGCTTGCGCCGCGGCGCTCATGCGCGCGACCAGGCGATGCGCACGAGGTATTGATCCGGCGCGTGGCGCACGCTGAGGTTGCCGCGGTAGGCGCTCGCGACCGCGTCGCCGATGCGCCGCGCCAGATGCAGCCCGGTGGTCGTGATCTCGACGCCCTCGGCCAGCTCGCGCATCTGCATGATCCGCTCCATCGGGTGCGCCTGCTTCTCGCGCGCCTCGGTGTTGCGCGCGAGCGCCAAGATCTCGTCGCGGTGCTGCGTGAAGAAGGCACCCGACAGGCGCACATAGCCCGCCGGGTTGCGCTCGCGCACGCGGCGGCACGCCGGACAGACCTGTTCCTTTCCGCGCGCAGGCGCCGGTGCCCACTGCCAGCGGCCGCGCAGGAAGACGACGCCGCAGTCCGGGCAGCGCGCCGAACCGTTCGGTTTGGCGAGCGCGAAATACGGATCGTCGGTCGCTGGCTGCAGGATGCGGGCGATGTGTTGGCGCTGGCGCTGGCGCGGATCGCGTCGCTTCATGGTGTTCTTCTCCTGTCGCGCGTAGGTTTGCCGGAAGGCGCCCCGCGCCGGTTGATCCGCGTCAAAGGCATGGAGCGGGCCGGCGCTACGGTGTGCGCATGCGAGTGGTGATCGCGGGCGCTGCCGGGCGCGATTTTCACAACTTCAACACAGTGTACCGCGGCGACCCGACGAGCACCGTCGTCGCCTTCACCGCCGCGCAAATCCCGGGAATCGCCGCACGCCGCTATCCGGCCGCGCTTGCTGGGCCGCGCTACCCGCAAGGCATCCCGATCGTTGCCGAGGCGGAACTGGAGGCGCTCGTCGCGCGCGAACGCGTGGACGCCGTCGTCCTCTCCTATAGCGATCTCGCGCACGCCGAGGTGATGCACCTGGCCTCGCGGGCGCTCGCCGCCGGGGCGGACTTCGTGCTGCTCGGTCCTGCGCGCACCATGCTCGCGGCGTCCCGGCCGGTGATCGCGGTCGCAGCGACGCGCACCGGAGCGGGAAAGTCGCCTATCGCGCGCTGGATCTCGGCGCTCCTTGCCGCGCGCGGCCGACGGGTCGCCGTGGTGCGCCATCCGATGGCGTACGGCGATCTGGAACGGCAGGCCGCGCAACGCTTTGCCAGTCGCGCCGACCTCGATCGGGCCGACTGCACGATCGAGGAGCGCGAGGAGTACGAGCCGCATCTGGCGTGCGGTCACGTGGTGCACTCCGGAGTCGACACGGTGCGGGTGCTCGCGCGCGCCGCCGAGGACGGGGAAATTCTCCTCTGGGACGGCGGCAACAACGACTTCCCGTTCGTCCGCCCTGATCTGTCGATCGTCGTCACCGACGCGCTGCGCCCAGGCCACGAAACGGGCTACCATCCGGGCGAGACCTGCCTGCGCATGGCCGACGTCGTCGTCGTCGCCAAGGCGGACGCGGCGCCGGCGGCGGCGGTGGCGGCCGTCGTCGCGGCGTGCCGGCGCGCAAATCCCCGTGCGCCGGTCGTGCGCGGCGCACTTGCCTTGCGCGTCGAGGATACGGTGCCGCTCGCCGGGCGACGCGTGCTCGTCGTCGAGGACGGCCCGACATTGACGCACGGCGGTATGGCGAGCGGCGCGGGCTACGCCGCTGCGCAAGCGGCGGGTGCGCTTCCCGTCGACCCGCGCGAAGGCGCGCCCGCCGAAATCGCCGAGCTTTTCCGGCTGTATCCGCACCTTGGGCCCGTGCTGCCCGCGGTAGGATACTCGGCTCGGCAACGCCGCGCGCTGCGCGAGGCGATCGAGCGCGCGCCGGCCGACGTCGTGGTCGCCGCCACGCCGGCGAACCTTGCCGAACTGCTCGAGATCGACAAACCGGTCGTGCGGGTGCGCTATGAATACGAAGACCTCGACCGTCCCGGGTTGCGTGGCGAACTGGAACGATTTCTCTCCAGCCGAGGTCTGTAAGAGCTGGGAACACTTCCCGCACGTGGCTGACGTCGGCGTGCGCGGGCGCGGACCGACGCTTGCGCGCGCTTTCGAGGCGGCGGCAACGGCGCTGTGCGCGGTGATCACCGACCCGGAGTCGGTCGAGCCGCGTTGCGCAGTCGACATCGACTGCGAGGCCCCCGATGCGGAACTGCTGCTGGTCGACTGGTTGAACGCGCTTGTCTACGAGATGGCGACCCGGCGCTCGCTCTTTTCGCGCTTCGCGGTCGAGATCAAGGGCGGCCGGCTGCGGGGGCGCGCCTGGGGCGAACCCGCCGATCCGGCGCGGCACCGGCCCGCCGTCGAGGTGAAAGGGGCGACGTACACTGCGCTGCGTGTCGCGCGCGAGGCCGAGGGGTGGGTCGCGCAGTGCGTCGTCGACGTCTGAGGGTGCACACATGGATCCGGCTCGCTTTAAACGGGTGTCCGCGACGCGTTGGGAGATCGAACCGCACGGGGCGATGCGCGCCCCCGGCGTCATTTATGCGACCGAAGCACTGCTGCGGGAGATGGACGACAAGGTCTGGGAGCAGGTCGTGAACGTCGCTTCGCTGCCGGGGATCGTCGCGGCCTCGTATGCGATGCCGGATGCGCATTGGGGTTACGGCTTTCCGATCGGCGGGGTCGCCGCTTTCGCTCCCGAGGAGGGAGGCGTCGTTTCGGCGGGCGGCGTCGGCTTCGACATCTCGTGCGGCGTGCGCTGCCTACAGACGGGACTGCGGGTGCCCGAAGTGCTCGCCGCGCAGAAGGCGCTCGCCGACCAGCTCTACGAGCGCATCCCGGCCGGGGTCGGCAGCACGGGAGCGATCCGCCTCGACGCGGGCCAGATGCAAGCGATGCTCGCGGGCGGGGCGCGCTGGGCGGTCGAGCGCGGCTGGGGCGAGCCGGCCGACCTCGAGCGCATCGAGGAGGGCGGCTGCATGGCCGGTGCGCGGCCCGAGTTCGTCTCGGAGCAGGCGAAGAAGCGCCAGCGCGACGAAATGGGCACGCTCGGTAGCGGCAATCATTACCTCGAGGTGCAGAAGGTGGCGCAAGTCTACGAGCCGGCGATCGCCGCCGGCTACGGGCTCGCTGAAGGCGACGTTGTCGTCTCCATCCATTGCGGCTCCCGCGGCCTCGGCCACCAGATCGGCACCGAGTTCCTGCGCTCGATGGCCATGGCGGCGGCGCAGTACGGCATCCGCCTGCCCGATCGGGAACTGGCCTGCGCGCCGATTCGCTCGCCGGTGGGTGAGCAGTACCTCGGCGCGATGCGCGCGGCGATCAACTGCGCGCTGGCGAACCGCCAGATCCTGACGCACCTGACGCGCGAGGTGTTCGCAGAGTTCTTCCCCCGCGCGCGGCTTACGCTGCTCTACGACGTCTCGCACAACACCTGCAAAGTCGAGGAGCACGAGGTCGACGGGCGACGGCGCCGGCTCTATGTGCACCGCAAAGGCGCAACGCGCGCTTTCGGGCCTGGCCATCCGGAAATCCCGGAGCCGCTGCGGCCTTGGGGACAACCGGTGCTGATTGGCGGGTCGATGGGAACCGCTTCGTACGTGCTCGCCGGCACCGCCCAAGGCGAGCGCCAGTCTTTTTCTTCGGCCTGCCACGGCGCCGGGCGGGCGATGAGCCGCTCGCAGGCGCTCAGGCGCTGGAAAGGGCGCCAGGTCGTCGACGAGCTCGCCGCGCGCGGCATCCTCGTGCGCAGCCCGTCTTCGCGCGGCGTTGCCGAGGAAGCGCCGGGCGCCTACAAGGACGTCTGCGCGGTCGTGGACGCCGCCGACGCGGCAGGGCTTGCCCGGAAAGTGGCGCGGCTCGAACCGCTCGTCTGCATCAAGGGTTAGGCTCGCCCGCTTCGTGTTCGCCCGGCCGTGCGAGGCGGCGGGCCACCAGGCAGTCGGTGGTCAGGATCAGGCCGGCGATCGACGCCGCATTCTGCAGCGCCGCCCGCGTGACCTTGCACGGATCGATGACGCCCATCGCGACCAGGTCGCCGTACTCGCCGCTCGCTGCGTTCCAGCCATAGCTATCCTCGCCCGCGAGCACGCGCTCGAGCACGGCGGCCGGCTCGACGCCGGTGTTGCGGGCGATCTGCCGCAACGGCTCCTCGACCGCCCTGAGCACGATGCGTACGCCGGCGTCCTGGTCGGCGTTCGCCCCGTGCAGAGCCTGGAGTCGGGCGCGCGCGCGCAGCAGCGCGACGCCACCGCCCGGAAGGATCCCTTCCGCGACGGCGGCACGCGTGGCGTGCAGGGCGTCCTCGGTGCGCGCTTTCTTTTCCTTCATCTCCGTTTCGGTCGCCGCGCCGACGCGGACCACGGCGACACCGCCCGCGAGCCGGGCGGCGCGCTCTTCGAGCTTCTCCCGGTCGTAGTCGCTCGTCGCTTCGTCGATCTGGCGGCGGATCTGGGCGATGCGCGCTTCGATGCGCCGGCGATCGCCCGCCCCTCCGATGATCGTCGTCTCCTCTCGCTCGACCTCGATGCGCGCGGCGCGGCCGAGCATCGCCAGCGTCGCGCCTTCCAGCTTCGTGCCGGTTTCCTCGGAGACCACCTGTGCGCCCGTGAGGATCGCGATGTCCTCGAGCATCGCTTTCCTGCGCTCGCCGAAGCCCGGCGACCTGACCGCGCAGCAGCGCAGCACGCCGCGCAGGGCGTTGACGACCAGCGTTGCGAGCGCTTCGCCCTCGATCTCCTCGGCGACGACCAGCAGCGGCACGCCGGCGCGTGCGACCTCGTCGAGCACGGGAAGGAGCTCGCGCACGAGCGAGATTTTGCGCTCGCACAGCAGCAGACGCGCGTCTTCGAGCACCGCGACTTGCCGGGCCTCGTCGGTCACGAAGTAGGGCGACAGGTATCCGCGGTCGAACTGCATGCCTTCGACCACCTCCAACTCGCTTGCAAGACCCTTGCCTTCTTCCACGGTGATGACGCCGTGGCGGCCTACCTTTTCCATCGCGTCGGCGATCATCGCGCCGATGCCGGGATCGTTGTTCGCCGAGATCGCGGCGACCTGCGCGATCTCGGTGCGCGTCGTGCAAGGGCGAGCGATCCGGTGCAGCTCCTCGACGAGCTGGTCGACCGCAAGATCGATGCCGCGCTTGAGGTCGATCGGGTTCATGCCCGCGGCAACGTACTTGAGACCCTCGGTGACGATGGCGGCGGCGAGCACGGTGGCGGTGGTCGTGCCGTCGCCGGCCACCTCCGACGTGCGGGCGGCGACTTCACGTAGCATTTGCGCGCCCATGTTCTCGAAAGGATCGGCGAGTTCGATCTCGCGGGCGACGACGACGCCCGAATTGATCACGGTCGGTGTGCCATAGGCACGCTCGAGCACCACGGTGCGAGCCCGGGGTCCGAGCGTGATGCGCACCGCATCGGCGAGCTTGTTCATGCCGGCGACGAGGCGGGCGCGCGCCTCGTCGCCGAAAGCGATGTCCTTCGCACTCATGGCAACCGATTCCGGCGAGACGTCTACGCCGCAGACTAAAGGCAGATCGCCCGCTCTGTTTGACCCCAATCAAAGGCGCGCCGCTGCGCGCGACGAGGATGCCGTCGATGGATCCGCGCGACCCGGGAGCGAGCGCGCTCCTCACCGACTTTTACCAGCTCACCATGCTCAAGTCCTATTACGAGCGGGGCATGGTCGCGCCGGCGGTGTTCGAGTTCTTCGTGCGCAAGCTCCCCGCCTCGCGTAACTTCCTGGTCGCGGCGGGACTCGAGCAGGTGCTCGATTGGTTGGTGCAGGTGCGCTTCCGCGACGAGGAGCTCGCCTGGCTCGGGCGGGAAAAGGGCTTCGCTCCAGAGTTCCTGGCGCGCCTTGCGCAGTGGCGTTTCACAGGCGATGTGGATGCGATGCCCGAAGGCACGGTCTTCTTCCCGGACGAACCCGTGCTGCGCGTGGTCGCGCCGCTGCCCGAGGCGCAGCTCGTCGAGACGCGCCTGGTCGCGCTGCTTCACTTTCAGATCCTCATCGCGTCGAAGGCGGCGCGCTGCGTGCTCGCGGCAGGGGGGCGGCGGCTCGTGGACTTCGGGCTGCGGCGCGCGCACGGGGCCGAGGCGGGACTGCTCGCGGCGCGCGCAGCCTATCTCGCCGGCTTCGACGGTACGGCGACGGTGGAAGCGGGACGTCGCTACGGCGTGCCGGTCTTTGGCACGATGGCGCATTCCTACGTACAGGCGCACGCGAGCGAGAGCGAGGCGTTTGTCGACTTCGCGCGCGCGCACCCGCAGAACACGACTCTGCTCATCGACACCTACGACACCGAGGCGGCGGCGCACAAGGTGGTCGAGCTCGTCCCGCGGCTCGCCGCCGAGGGAGTGCGGGTGCGCGCGGTGCGGCTCGATTCGGGAGACCTCGGCGCGCTCGCGCACCGCGTGCGCGCGATCCTCGATGCGGGCGGATGCCGGGAAATGCAAATTTTCGCAAGCGGCGGACTGGACGAGTACGAACTCGCGCGCCTCGCGCGAGCGCCGATCGACGGCTACGGCGTCGGCACGAGCCTCACCACCTCCGCCGACGCCCCCGGCCTCGACTGCGCCTACAAGTTGCAGGAGTACGCCGGCCGCGCGCGACGCAAGCGCTCGACGGGCAAGGCGACCTGGCCGGGCCGAAAGCAGGTCTGGCGCTGGCGCGGCGCCGACGGGCGCTTCGCGCGCGACCTGATCGGCCTGGCCGACGAAAGCCACGAGGGCGAGCCGCTCCTCGTTCCGGTGATGCGGCAGGGACGCCGCTTGCCGGGACTGCCGACGCTCGAGCAAGTGCGCCGGCATGCCTCGGCGCAGCTCGCCGCGCTGCCGGAACGGTTGCGCGCGCTCGCGCGCGCCGATCCGCCCCATGCGGTCGGCGTAAGCGAGCGCCTGCGCGCGCTCGCCGAGACGATCGACCGTGAGCCAGTAGGCTGAGAAGCGCGCTCGCGACCGGCGCGGGACCGGTCGCGAGCCTGCGCAGAGTTCCTGGCTTTGCGCGCAGGCACGACCGTGCCGAGGGGCTACCGGCGGCGCACGACGCGCGGTTCGCGTCGCGCTCGAGCGCGTAGCGCTCACGCCGGGAAATTCCGCCGGCGTTGCGACGCCGTCCCGCATGGGCAAGGCTCAAGCGGCCCGGCCGCGCTTTTTCCGTGCGCCGTGGGTGACCGCCCCGTAGAAGGCCGAGCCAACCAGCGCAGCGTACTTTTCAAGCATCCCGGAAAGCCTGCGCCGAGGCGCCTTCACCGTCCTGCGACGCAGCTCGCCCGCAGGAACGAGCAGATCGAGCCGTTCCTCCGCGCAATCGATCACGATCCGGTCGCCGTTTCGAACACGTGCGATCGGACCGCCTGCGGCCGCCTCCGGAGACACGTGTCCCACCATCATGCCGCGCGTCGCCCCGGAAAAGCGTCCGTCGGTGACGAGCGCTACCTTTTCGCCCACGCCTTGACCGTAGAGGAGCGCCGTCACGCCCAGCATCTCGCGCATGCCTGGGCCCCCACGCGGCCCCTCGTAGCGGATGACCAGGACTTCGCCCGGCCTGTAGGCACGCTGGCGCACGACCTCGAGGCACGCTTCTTCGCTGTCGAAGACCCGCGCACGCCCCGCGAAGCGAAGCGACTTTAGGCCCGCCACCTTGACGAGCGCGCCCTCGGGCGCGAGGCTTCCCTTGAGCACGACGAGGCCGCCGCCAGGAAGGATCGGCTCGCGCCGCACCACGACGCCATCGGCGCCGCGGTGTGCCTTGAGCGCTTCCTCCAGCGTCTTGCCCTCCAGCGTCAGGCAATCGCCGTGAAGCAACCCGCGCCGCAGCAGCTCCTTGAGCACCGCATATACGCCGCCCACTTCGTGCAGGTCCTTGGCGAGAAATCGTCCCCCTGGCCGGAGGTCCGCCAGATAAGGCGTGCGCCTGGACACGCGGGCCAGGTCGTCGAGCGAAAACGCAATGCCCGCCTCGTGGGCGATCGCCGGGATATGAAGGCCGGCGTTGGTCGAACCACCGGTTGCGGCGACCGCTGCGCAGGCGTTCTCCAGGCTCTTTCGCGTGACGAGCTCGCGCGGGAGCGGTGCGCCGCGCCTGAGCAGCGCCATCGCCGCGCGTCCGGTTGCGCGCGCAAGCGAAGCGCGCGCGGCGGCGACCGCGGGCAGCGTCGCCGAACCGGGCAGCGACAGGCCGAGCGTTTCGGCCACCATGGCCATCGTGTTCGCCGTGAACTGTCCGGGACACGCACCCAGCGTCGGCAGGCAGGCGCGCTCCAGCGCATCGAGCTCCGCGCGACTCACCGTGCCCGCGTAGACGCCGCCCACCGCCTCGTAGGTGTCGAGCACGGTGACCTCCCTGTCGCCGAGCCGCCCGGGCAGCGCGGCGCCCCCATAGAGCAGGACCGCGGGCAGGTTCAGCCGCACCATCGCCATCATCATTCCGGGAAGTGTTTTGTCACAGCCGGCGAGCGTCACCAGTGCGTCATAGGCGTGGCCGCGCGCAACCGCTTCCACTCCGTCGGCGATGATTTCGCGCGACGGAAGCGAAAAGCGCATGCCATCGTGGTTCATGGACATCGAATCGGCGACCGAGATGGAGGCAAAATCGAACGGCACGCCGCCTGCCTCGCGCACGCCTGCGCAGACCTCTTTTGCGAGCGCCCCGAGATGCGCATTGCAGGGCGTCACCCGCCCGTCGGTGGACACCACGCCGGCGAAGGGCCGCCCGATCTCGGCATCCCCGAGCCCAAGCCCGCGCAGAAATGCTCGATGGGGGGCGCGGTCGAGCCCCTCCACCGTCACGCGCGAAGGAAGGATCGGGATCGTCTTCGGCTTGGCGGCGCGCCTCAACGGCCTTGCCCGGGACTTGTACGCTGGGGCGTAAGCGGCGCTAGACGAGCCCCTCGAACAGGCGCACGCCTACCGGCTCGCCAGGGGCGACCGGGCCGCGCTCGTGCTCGAGGACGATCAGGCAATTCGCTTCGGCCATCGAGCGCAGAATCCCCGAGCCCTGTTGCCCTGTCAGCCGTGCGCGCCATTGGCCGTCGTCACGGTAAAGCACGCCGCGCTGGTACTCGGTGCGGCCCGGGATTTTGCGCATCGCGTGCGCTGCCGGCACGCGCAGCGCCGGCAGGGTCGCTTCGCCCGCGACGCCGGCAAGCCGCAGGAGCGCCGGCCGGACGAACTCGTAGAAAGTCACCATCACCGCCACGGGATTTCCCGGCAGGCCGAAGAGCCACGCCCCTTGCGCGCGGCCGAAGGCCATCGGCCGGCCGGGCCGCATCGCGATTTTCCAGAACAGCACCTCGCCAAGGCGTGCCATGAGCGGACGCACGAAGTCCGCTTCGCCCACCGACACGCCGCCCGAAGTGACGATCGCGTCGGCGTTCGCGGCCGCGTTTGCGAGCGCCGCCTCGAGCGCGGCGGGCGCGTCGCGTACCACGCCGAGGTCGAGCAGGTCGAATCCCAGACGCGCGAGCATCCCGTAAATCGTGTAGCGGTTCGAGTCGTAGACCTGGCCGGGGGCGAGCGTCTCGCCCGCGCTCGTCAGTTCGTCGCCCGTCGAGAAGAAGGCAACGCGCGGCCGCCGGCGGACCGCGACTTCGACGCGGCCAAGGGAGCCCAGCAGGCCGAGTTGCGCAGGCCGCACGAGCGTGCCAGCGGCGAGCGCCACCGACCCCTTGCGGATGTCCTCTCCCGCCTCGCGCACGTTTTGGCCGGCCTTTTGCCCCGCGGGCACGACGACGTAGTCGCCTTCGCTGCGTACCGCTTCCTGCACGATCACCGTGTCCGTGCCCTCGGGCATCACCGCGCCGGTCATCACGCGCACGCTCTCGCCTGGACCCACGACGCCACGGAAAGCCCGCCCGGCGAGGGCGGCGCCGATCTCCCGTAGCCTCGTTTCCCGGTCCGGTGCGAGGTCGCACGCGCGCACCGCCCAGCCGTCCATCGCCGAGTTGCGGTGTGCGGGCACGTCGAAGGGGCTGGTCACGTCCTCGGCGAGCACGCGCCCGAGCGCCGAGCGCACCGGCACACGCTCGGTTCCGGTGAGCGGTTCGACGCAGGCAAGGATCGCTGCGCGCGCCCGTTCGACGTGCAGCGCCTCGGGATCGTAGCCGTCCAAGCAGGAGACGATGCCGGCCAGCGACCTCATGCCTGCGCCAGTTCCTCCGGGGTGTTCAGGTTGCGGAAAGCCTCGACCTCATCGTCGAAGGCGACTTCGACGGCGGCGAGCGTCGCATACCAGGCGTCGATTTTGCGGCCGCCGGCTTCGAGAAAGGCCTCCAGGTGCGGCAGCACCGCGCGGCGCACGAGCGCAAAGACCGGGTGCGGCCGATTTCCCGTCTTTGCCACCGCCAGGTCGGCGCGCCGCGCCGCGAGCGCGCGCGCAAGCCGTGCCGCAAGGTCGAGGGGCAGGAACGGCGAGTCGCACGGCACGGTGAGGACGCAAGAGCGGGTGGCGCTGCGCAGACCTGCGTGCAAGCCCGCAAGCGGCCCTGCGTAGCCGCCTACGGCGTCGGCGATGACGCGGTGACCAAAGCGTGCGTAGGTGTCTGCGTTGCGGTTCGCGTTGATGAGAATCTCGTCCACCTGCGGGGCGAGCCGTTCGAGCACGTGCGCGATGAGCGGCCGGCCGCGGAACTCGACCAGACCCTTGTCGAGGCCACCCATGCGGCGCCCCAGTCCGCCGGCGAGGACGACGCCCGAGATGCCCTCCATGTCGTGATTCTAGTCGGAGCGGGCCGCGCGGCCGCGGATTGCACCGCGCCAAGCCGTGGTGCGATGTTCGGCCTTGGCCGGCGCGGCGCGCGCGTGCGACACTGGCGGCTTATGGCGAGTTCTGCCGAGCGGCGCCTCGTCGCGTTTCTCAACGCTGCGCACCTGCTCGACCACTACGCGATGCTGATCTTTCCGACCGCGGTCGTCGCGCTGGCACGCGAGTGGGACCGCCCCTATGGTGCGCTTCTGTCGCTGGCCACGGGTGGCTTCGTCGCCTTCGGTGCCTGCGCGCTCCCGGCGGGATGGCTGGCCGACCGCTGGAGCCGCTACCGCATGATGGCCGTCTTCTTTTTCGGGCTCGGCGCGTCGCTGACGGCGACCGGTTTCGCCCAAACGGGCTGGCAGCTCGCTGCGGGGCTGACGGCCGTAGGCGTGTTCGCTGCCATCTACCATCCGGTGGGCATCGCGATGCTCGTCGCCGTGCCGGGGCGCATGGGGCGCCGCCTCGGCTGGAACGGACTGTGGGGCAACCTCGGCTTGGCCACTGCGGCGCTTGCCACCGGCGCGCTCGTCGATCTGGCCGGCTGGCGCGTCGCTTTCTTCGTGCCGGGAGTCCTTTGCCTCGCCGCAGGGATGGCTTTCCTCGGGCTCGTCGCCGATCCCGGCCCGGCGCGAAAGAGCACGACGGGCATCGGCGTGGAGGTCGACGCGCGCACGATGGCGCGGCTCTTCGCGATCCTCGCGGTGGCCACCGCCTGTGGCGGTGTCGTGTTCAACGCGACCACGGTTTCGATGCCCAAGCTGTTCGACGAACGGCTTGCCGCGCTGGCGGGCACGCACCTCGGCCTCGGCGCGCTCGTTGCCGCGGTGTACGCGCTCGCGGCCTTCGCCCAAGTGGCGATGGGGGCGCTCATCGACCGCTTCGAGATGCGCAGGCTGATGATCGCCGTGGCGGCGGTACAGGTGCCGCTGCTCGTAGCGGTTGCGCAACTCGAAGGCTGGGCCATGCTGGCCGCGGCCTTCGCGATGATGCTCGCGATTTTCGGTCAGATTCCGCTCAACGACGCCCTTGTCGGCCGCTACGTGGCCGACCAGTATCGGGCGCGGGTGCTCGCGCTGCGCTACGTCGTCTCGCTGGGAGCGGCCGCGCTCGCCGTGCCACTCGTCGCCGCACTGCACGGCACCGCAGGCGGCTTCCGGCACGTGTTCGGCGCGCTCGCTCTGCTTGCCGCGGCGGTGCTGGGCGCGTCGCTCTTTTTTCCTTCGCGTGCCTCGCTTGCGGCGCGCACGCCCCTAAGCGCGGCGCCCTCGCTTGCGGCGCCGGCCAGCGACCGCGGCTAAGGGGACGGCCGCGCGCGCCGGGCTCTCAGGCGAGTGCTCTCGCCTGCGGCGCACTGCGCACGATGCGCTCGGCGCCGGTAAAGAGCAGGTAGTGGCGACCGCTGGCGCGGCCGAGCATCGTCAGCCCCACCCGGCGCGCGATTTCGTAACCCATCTGCGTCAGCCCCGAGCGCGACACGAGAAACGGGATTCGCATCTGCGCGCACTTGATCACCATCTCGGAGGTGAGGCGCCCGGTCGTGTAGAAGATCTTGTCCGAGCCGTCAATGTCCTCCAGCCACATGAGGCCAGCAATCGCGTCCACCGCGTTGTGGCGGCCGACGTCTTCGATGAACATCAGGATCTCGGCGCCCGTCGAACCGGTGACGTGCGCAAGGGCGCAGCCGTGCACCGCGCCGGCCTGCTTGTAGATCGTCTCGTGCCGGCGCACCTTCTCGACGAGGTCGAACAGCTGGGCCTCGGCGAGGCGCACATCGTCGCGCAGCTTCACGCGCTCGATCTCTTCCATCAAATCGCCGAATACGGTGCCTTGGCCGCAACCCGTGGTCACGGTGCGGCGCGCGAGCCGTTCGTCGAGGTCCGCGACGCCGGCGCGCGTCGTGATCGCGCACGACTCCGTTTCCCAGTCCACCTGTACGGCGGCGATCTCTGCGAGCGAATGCACCAGCCTCTGGTTGCGCAAGTAGCCGATCGCAAGCGCCTCGGGGGCGTGGCCGAGCGTCATCACGGTGACCAGTTCGCGCTTGTCCAGGTAGAGGGTGAGCGGGTGCTCGCCGGCGATGCGCGTCGCCACGCGTTCGCCGCGCTCGTCGATCGCCTCGACCGGGTACGTCGCCGGCCGGGCGGCGTCGGTCAGCAGCGGACGGTAGCGAATCGCCGTCACGAGTCCGAGCGCTCAGCCGCCGATGTAGGACATCTCGATCTTGCGCTGGCGCGCGGTTTCCGCGCTGCGCAGCTCCGAGTAGCGATCGCTGCGCGCGCGCCAGACCGCTGCAATGCGGTTGCCGATCTCCTCGTCCGAAGCGCCCCCGCGCAAAAGCGCCTTGAGGTCGTGACCCGAATGCGCGAACAGACAGGTGTAGAGCGCACCTTCGGTGGACAGGCGAAGGCGCGTGCAGCCGTGGCAAAACGGCCGTGTCACTGAGGCGATGACCCCGATCTCACCGGCTCCGTCGCGGTAACGCCAACGCCGGGCGACCTCGCCCGGGTGGTTGGCCTCGAGCGGCTCGAGGGGATGGCGCTCGGCGATGCGCCGGATCACTTCCGCCGCAGGCACGACGTCGTCCATGCGCCAGCCGTTGGTGGTGCCAACGTCCATGTACTCGATGAAACGCACGACATGACCTGTGCCGCGCCAGCGCTCAGCCATGGGCAGGATCTGATGATCGTTCAGTCCGCGCTTGACGACCATGTTGATCTTCACCGGCCGTAACCCGGCTGCGGCCGCCGCCTCGATGCCTTCGAGCACACGCGCAACGGGGACATCGGCGTCCACCGTGCGCCGAAACGTCTGCTCGTCGATCGCATCGAGGCTGACGGTCACGCGATGCAATCCGGCCTCCTTCAGCTGCGCGGCCATGCGCGCCAAGGTCGAACCGTTGGTCGTGAGCGTCAGCTCTGCACCGAGCGGTGCGAGCATCGCCACCAGCTTCGGCAGGTCCTTGCGCACGAGCGGTTCGCCTCCGGTGAGGCGGATCTTGCGCACGCCCAGAGCGACGAAAATGCGCGCAAGGCGCGCGATCTCCTCAAAGCTGAGGATTGCCGCATGCGGAAGAAACGGGTAATCCGCGCCGAAGGCTTCGCGCGGCATGCAATAGACGCAGCGGAAGTTGCAGCGGTCGGTCACCGAGATGCGCAGATCGCGCACGCGCCGGCCGAGCGCGTCGACCAGTTCGCCGCCTTCCCAACGGGGATCGCGGGTGGGTCGCCCGGTCGCTGCGAGCGGGATGACCTTGCGCCGTTCAGTGTCTTTGCTAGGCATCGCGCCGCCTCGTTTAGACAGCTTAGCAGAGGTGGCCTGCGCTATAGTAGGTGTGCGAGAGGGCGCGCGTGGACAGGCCTCGCTTTCCCCTTTCCGTGGTGATGCAAAAACGACCAGCGGCGAGCCGCTGGCAGGCCGAAGTGTGGGAGGCGATCGCCGTGCTGCCAGGGGAAACGCAAGGGGGTGTGCGCTGCCTGCTGAGTCGCGACGGGGTGGAGCAGTGGCTGCATCCAGGCTATGCGGTCGTGTTGCGCCGCGACGAGGCCGAGGGTCACTACCTCAACGTCTCGCTCGAAGCCCCGCGCGTCTTCGTCGCCTGGCGCATGGAGGGTGAGCGCGCCTTGCCGATCGAGGTGAGCACGAACTACCTGCAGGCGAGTGCGTGGATGGATGCCGGACTGAGCGTAGACAGTGTCGCGATGCCGCCCGAGCTGCACGTCGAGCTTGCGCGCTGGGTTGCCGAGCACTACCGGCCGGAGCCGAAGAAGCGAATCCGTCCGAGATCCTTCCTGCACCCGAAAGACCGGAGCCTTGGATGAGCACCGCGGGCGACGAAAGCTTTCTTGCTCGCTGGTCGCGGCTGAAGCGCGAGGCGCGCACCGGGCCTAGCGGCGATGCGCCGCAACACCCGCAGGCGCAGCCCCCCGGGGCGACGGGCCCGTCGCCTGCCGCCGGCGCCTCCGAGGCGAGGGCGGGCGAGAGCCCCAAGGAGCGCGTCCCGGTGTTGCCGCCGCTCGAGGAACTCGCGCCCGATTCGGACTTTGCGCCTTTTATGCGCGCCAAGATCGACGAAGCGCTTCGCCGGGCGGCGCTGAAAAAGCTCTTTTCGGATCCGCATTTCAACGTCCCGGATCCGTGGGAGGCGTACTCGATCGACTTCACGCAGGCCGAGCCGGTGCCGCCCGAAATGCTGAAGGAACTCGCGCACGCAAGGCGCCTTCTTTTCGCAGATGAGGAGTCTCAGCCGTCCGGCCTTGCGCAGCGTGAAGAGGCCACGGCACACGAGCCCTCCGAATCGGGCGGGATCGCCCACGAGTCGGCGACCGAGCAAGGGGCGAAAGAGGCAAAGGGGGAGGCGAGCGATGCTGCCAGCGGGAAAGACGCTCAAACTGTGTAGCTGCAACGGTACGATCCCGCTCGATGGCGAGCGCTTGGCGCGCGCCCTCGGACGCGAATCGATCCCCAAAGTCCATCGCGAGCTCTGTCGCAAGGAAGCCGGTCTGTACACCGCAGCGCTCGCTGAACCCGACCTCGTGGTCGGCTGCACGCAGGAAGCGGCGCTTTTCGCCGAGCTTGCGCAGGAGGCGAAGTCGGCGGCGCGGCTCTCTTTTGTAAACCTGCGCGAGTACGCCGGCTGGTCCGTCGAGGGGCGGGCTGCGACGCCGAAGATGGCAGCGCTCGTCGCCCTTGCAGCCCTACCCGAGCCGGAGCCGGTGCCCGCGGTCCAGTATCGATCGCAGGGAGCGCTTCTCGTCATCGGCCCCGCCGAGGCTGCGCTCGACTGGGCCGAACGTCTCTCGGCACAACTCCAGGTGAGCGTGCTTCTTACTTCAGCCGGACGGGGTGAACTGCCGGCCGAGCGCCGCTATCCGATCCGTTCGGGGCGGGTGACGTCGCTAAAGGGCTGGCTGGGTGCCTTCGAGGTGGAGTGGCAGCAGGAAAACCCGATCGACCTCGACCTTTGCACGCGCTGTAACGGCTGCGTGCGCGCCTGTCCGGAAGGGGCGATCGATTTCACCTACCAGATCGACCTCTCGAAGTGCCGGGCGCACCGCGCCTGCGTCAAGGCCTGCGGCGCGGTGGGGGCGATCGACTTCGCGCGCCCGGAGACGGTGCGCCGCGAACGCTACGACCTCGTGCTCGATCTATCTCGCGCGCCGATCCTTTCCCGCTACGATCCGCCCCAGGGTTACTGCGCTCCCGGCGCCGATCCGCTCGAGCAGGCGCTTGGCGTGCAGCGGCTCCTTGCGCTCGTCGGCGAGTTCGAAAAACCGCGCTTTACGGCTTATCGCGAGCGCATCTGCGCGCACGCCCGCTCCGGCGTGACGGGCTGCACGCGCTGCCTGGACATCTGCTCGACCGGCGCGATCCGCGAACAGGGCGACCACGTCGAGGTCGAGGCGCATCTGTGTGCAGGCTGCGGCGGCTGCGCGACGGTCTGTCCGTCGGGCGCGATGGCCTACGCCTACCCTGCGATCTCGGACCTTGGTGGGCGACTGAAGGTCCTGCTTGGTGCGTATCGAAAGGCGGGGGGCGAAGCCGCATGCGTGCTCGTGCACGACGCCGAGGAAGGCCGACGCGCAGTGCTCGCCCTTGGCCGCGGTCGGCGCGGGCTGCCGGCGCGGGTACTCCCCCTCGAGTGCTTCCGGGTCGCCGCTTTCGGAATCGACCTCGCGCTGGCGGCGATCGCCTACGGTGCCGTGCAGGTGCGCGTCCTCGTGACGGAGGGCGTCGGTGCCGGCTATCGCGAGGCGCTGCGGGCGCAGTTCTCGATCGCACAGACGATCCTCTCGGCGCTCGGCTACGGCGACGGGCATCTGGGCTTGGTGGAAGCCGATGCGCTCGAGGAGTCGCTCTGGTCGCTGCCGTCGGCGCGCGGGGTTGCGCAGCCTGCGACCTTCGCCATGCCGGCGGAAAAGCGCGCGGCGCTCGAGTTTGCGATCGAGCATCTGGCGGCGCAGGCGCCGTCTCCCCTCGAGGTTGTGGCGCTCCCCGCCGGTGCCCCGTTCGGGGCCATCGTCGTCGACAAGAGCTCCTGCACGCTGTGCAAGGCGTGTATCGGGGCCTGTCCGGTGTCGGCGATCGTCGATACCCCCGAGGCGCCGAAGCTGCGCTTTGTCGAGCGCAATTGCGTGCAGTGCGGGCTGTGCGCGCGCACCTGTCCTGAGCGCGCGATCTCGCTCGTGCCCCGTCTGTCACTGGCCGCGCAAGCAAAAGAGGCCGTGACGCTGAACGAGGTCGAGCCGTTCCACTGCGTGCGCTGCGGCAAGCCCTTTGGCACGCGGCCGATGATCGAGGCGATGCTCACCAAGGTCGCCGGTCATGCGATGTTCGCGACCGGCCAGGCTCTTGCGCGATTGCGCATGTGCGCGGACTGTAGGGTCATCGACATGATGGAGTCGAAGGACGAGACCACGATCTTCGACTACACGGGCCGCCAATGAGCGCCGCGATCGAGGCAAGGGGCGGCGCGCTCGCGGCCGAAGAGCTCGCGCGGGCCAACCTGTACGGGCTGGTTGCGCGGCTCTTCTACGCGCCGCCGGATGCGGATCTGCTCGCCGCAATCGCCACTGCGCCGGAGCTCGCAGCCGAGGACGACCGTTACGGGGTCGCGGCGGCTTGGCGCGATCTGAAGGCCGAGGCGGCGCGCGCCGACGCCGAAGCGGTGCGCGAGGAGTACGACGCGATTTTCATAGGAACCGGCAAGGCGGAGGTGACACCGTACGCCGGTGCGCACCTGATGCGCCACAGCGCGGACACGCCCCTCGTGCGGCTGCGGAATTTCCTCTCGGAATCGCGTCTTGTGCGGCGCGAAAGTGCGAACGAACCGGAGGACCACATTGCCGGCTTGTGCGAAGCAATGAGGCATCTGATCCTACGGGGGGACGCAGAGCGGCAAGAACGCCTCTTCCGAGAGTTCCTGTATCCCGGTGCGACCAGATTGTGCGACGCAATAGACAACTGCGCGTTCGCGGTCTTTTACCGGGCGCCCGCGCGGCTACTGAAAAATTTTCTTGCCCTTGAACAAAACGCGTTCGATATGGTATAGGATTTACTAGTTGCGCGATCAGCGTCTTCTAGTGGGCGGTGCGGCGTGATCCGCACCTTGGCGCGAAAAGGAGGAAGGCTCATGATCGATCCCACTCGGCGCCTTTCCCGGCGTGGTTTTCTCTTTACTTCCCTCGGTGTAGCTGGTGCGGCGACAGGAGCCGCGATGCTCGCGAAATCCTCGTCGCAGGGCTCCGAGGGGCGCAGCCGCAAAGAGGGCCGTGGCTACCACGTCACCGAGCACGTGAACAACTATTACCGCACGGCGAGAGTCTGAGGAGGTTCCTATGTTGCTGACTCGCAAATCCGCGGGCCAAGTCTCCGCGTCCGCGCAGCTCGCGCGGGGTCTTTCCGGTGTGCTCGCCAAGACGATGGACCGGCGCGCTTTCCTGCGCCGGTCAGGGCTGACGGTCGGAGCCGGCGCGGTGGCCTCGCAGCTTCCCTTCCAGCTGATCGGCACGGCCGAGGCGGCGAAGGATCCGGGTGCGGCGAAGATCGAAGTCAAGCGCACCGTCTGCTCGCACTGCTCTGTCGGTTGCGCCGTAGACGCCTACGTCCAGAACGGCGTGTGGGTGCGCCAGGAGCCGGTGTTCGACTCGCCGCTCAACCTCGGGGCGCACTGCGCAAAGGGCGCGAGCCTGCGCGAATACGGCATGACGCACGACTCGCACCGTCTCAAGTACCCCATGAAGTTGGAAGGCGGCAAGTGGAAACGCATCTCGTGGGACCAGGCGCTCGACGAGGTGTCGAAGAAGCTCCTCCAGATCCGCGAGAAGGACGGCCCGGACGGGCTCATGGTGATCGGTTCGTCCAAGCACAGCAACGAGCAGGCCTATCTGATGCGCAAATGGGTCGCGCTCTGGGGCACGAACAACGTCGACCATCAGGCGCGCATATGCCACTCGAGCACGGTCGCCGGCGTCGCGCAGACCTGGGGTTACGGCGCGATGACCAATTCTTATAACGACCAGCAGAACGCGAAGTGTCTGTTCTTCCTCGGCTCGAACGCGGCCGAGGCGCATCCGGTGTCGATGCTGCACACGTTGCATGCCAAGGAAAACGGCTGCAAGGTGATCGTCGCCGACCCGCGCTATACGCGCACGGCGGCGAAAGCCGACATCTACGTGCGGTTCCGCTCGGGCACCGACGTTCCGCTCATCTTCGGGATCCTCTACCACATCTTCAAGAACGGCTGGGAGGACAAGGAGTACATCCGCCAGCGCGTCTACGCGATGGACGCGGTGCGCGAGGAGGTGCTCAAGAAGTGGACGCCGGACAAGGTCGAGGAGGTCACGGGGGTCAAGGAGGCCGAGGTCCACCTGATCGCAAAGACGCTCGCGGAGAACCGCCCGGGCTTCATCATCTGGGCGATGGGCCAGACGCAGCACAACCACGCGACGACGGGCAACGTCCGAGCCTCCTGCATCCTGATGCTCGCGCTGGGCAACGTCGGCCGCTCGGGCGGCGGTACGAACATCTATCGCGGCCACGACAACGTGCAGGGCGTCACCGACGTCGGAGTCAACCCTGACATTCTGCCGGGCTACTACCCGGTCGCGGTCCCGGGAACGTGGGTGCACTGGTCGCGCGTCTGGAACGTCGACCTCGACTGGCTGAAGAAGCGTTTCGCGAGCGAGGCGATGATGGCGAAAGGCGGGATTACCGTCTCGCGCTGGATCGACGGGGTGCTCGAGAAGAACGAGCACATCGACCAGGATCCGAACCTGAAGGCGGTGTTCTACTGGGGCATGGCGCCAAACAGCCAGACCCGGGGCCCGGACATGCTCGAAGCGATGAAGAAGCTCGAGCTGCTCGTCATCGTCGATCCGTATCCGTCGGCCACGGCGGCGATGGCGGCGATGGTGCGCAAGGATGGCGTGTACCTGCTGCCGGCGTCGAACCAGTTCGAGACTGAAGGCAGCATCACCGCGTCCAACCGCTCGGTGCAGTGGCGCGAGCGAGTGATCGAGCCGCTTTTCGAGGCGCGCACGGACCACATGATCCTGTACCAGCTTGCGCAGCGGCTCGGCTTCGCCGACCAGCTGGTCGGCAAGAAGGACGGCAAGCAGAACATCCGCTTGGTCAAGGGCAAGGGTGGCATGGATGAACCCTCGGTCGAGGACATCCTGCGCGAGATCAACCGCGGCGTGTGGACGATCGGCTACAGCGGCATCAGCCCCGAACGCATCCAGGCGCACATGCGCAACATGCATGTCTTCGACGTCAAAACGCTGCGCGCACGCGGCGGCAAGGATGCAAAGACGGGCTACGACCTCACGGGTGACTATTTCGGTTTGCCGTGGCCCTGCTTCGGCAAGCCCGAGATCAAGCACCCCGGTTCGCCGAATCTTTACGACACCGCCAAGCACGTGATGGAAGGGGGGGGCAACTTCCGCGCGCTTTTCGGCGTCGAGAGGGATGGCGTGAGCTTGCTTGCTGAGGATGGCTCGCATCCGAAGGGGGCCGAGATCACGACTGGGCACCCGCCCTTCGATCATGTCCTGCTCAAGAAGCTGGGCTGGTGGGAAGAGCTCACGGAGGAGGAGAGGAAGGAGGCCGAGGGCAAGAACTGGGCGAACGACCTCTCGGGCGCGATCCAGCGGGTTGCGATGAAGCACGGCTGCTACCCGTTTGGCAACGCGAAGGCGCGTGCGGTGGTCTGGAACTTCCCGGACCAGATCCCGCAACACCGCGAGCCGCTCTACAGCCCGCGGCCGGATCTGGTCGAGAAGTATCCAACCTACGACGACGTCAAGACGCTGTGGCGGCTGCCTGTCTTGTTCAAGACCGTGCAGCAGCAGGCGGTGAAGGACGAGGTGCACAAGAAGTTCCCGCTCATCCTCACCTCCGGGCGCTTGGTCGAGTACGACGGGGGCGGCGAGGAGACGCGCTCGAACCGCTGGCTCGCCGAGCTGCAGCAGGACAACTTCGTCGAGATCAACCCCAAGACTGCCGCCGACCGGGGTATCCGAAACGGCGAGTACGTCTGGGTGAGCACGCCCTTGCGCAACCCCGACGGCAAGCACGTGCGCATCAAGGTCAAGGCCAGGGTGACGGAGGCGGTCGGACCGGATACCGTGTTCATCCCGTTCCACTTCTCCGGCTGGTGGCAGGGTCAGGACATGCTGCCGTTCTATCCGGAGAACGCGTATCCGTGGGTGCGGGGCGAGGCGGTGAACACGGCCGTCACTTACGGCTACGACCGGATCACGGTGATCCAGGAAACGAAGACCACGCTCTGCCAGGTCGAGAGGGCTTGAGGAGGACGTCATGGCCAGGATGAAATTCCTCTGCGACGCCGAGCGCTGCATCGAGTGCAACGGCTGTGTCACCGCCTGCAAGAACGAAAACGAGGTGCCGTGGGGGGTGAACCGCAGGCGCGTCGTCACGATCAACGACGGGGTCGTCGGCGCGGAGAAGTCGATCTCCGTTGCGTGCATGCATTGCTCGGACGCCCCGTGCATGGCGGTGTGCCCGGTGGACTGCTTCTATCGCACCGACGACGGGGTCGTGCTCCACGACAAGGACTTGTGCATCGGCTGTGGCTACTGCTTCTATGCCTGTCCGTTCGGCGCACCCCAGTTCCCGCAGGCGGGCGCGTTCGGGCTGCGCGGGAAGATGGACAAATGCACTTTCTGCGCGGGCGGTCCCGAGGCGGATCGCTCGGAGGCGGAGTTCAAGAAGTACGGCCGCAACCGCCTCGCCGAAGGCAAGCTTCCGGCCTGTGCGGAGATGTGCGCGACCAAGGCGCTCTTGGGCGGCGACGGCGACGTGGTGGCCGACATCTTCCGCGAGAGGGTGATTCGCCGCGGCAAAGGCGCGGAAGTCTGGGGCTGGGCGACAGCCTACGGTCCAGCGAAGGGTGGTGCGCCGCAGTCGCCGCAGCCGGCCCAGGGGGGAGGTAAGTCGTGAGGAGGTTTGTGCTCGTTGCCGCTGCGGTCGGTGTGCTCGGGCTCGCGGCTTGTGGCGAGCCCGAGCAGGTCGTCGTCTACAAACAAGGCAAGTACCAGGGCAAACCGGACACGCGCCCGTGGGACAATGAGCCGCTCGCTTTGGGTCCGCAATGGAAGAAAGGCGATCGCGCGGGGTGGGAGACCGCGATCAAAGAGCGTAACCTCGCGCAGCACGAGTACAAGCGTATCTACTAGGCGCGTGCTGAGCAGGCGCGCGAAAGGAAGAGGTCATGCGTAAGACAATGACCGTGGCGGCGGTCGCGATCGCGCTTTCGGCGGCAAGCGCGGCGGGGTTGGCGGCGCAACAGGTCGCCGGTCCTGTGCTCGCGGCATCGGGAACGGCGCTCGCCCAGGCACCAACGGGAGCGCCGGGCGGCGCTCGCGCCGACGAGCAGCGAGTGAGGACGCTGGAGCAGCCGGGGAACAACGCGCCCGTATGGCGGGAAGTCCGTAGCGGCGAGGAGCACTACACGAGCCTTCCGGGCCGGGAGATGGGCGTCCTTGTGCAGTCCTCCGGTGACACCTGGCGCCGTATCCGGAACGGTCCCATCACCTTCTACGGCGGCTGGCTGCTCGTCGTCGTTTCGCTCGTGATCGGGGCGATTTATTTTGCACAGGGTCCGATTCGCCTTCACGGGAAGCCGACAGGGCGCCTGATCGAGCGCTTCAGCGCGGTGGAACGCTGGGCGCACTGGGTGATGGCGATCAGCTTCTGCGTGCTGGGGGTAACGGGTCTGATCCTGCTTTTCGGCAAACACGTCCTTTTGCCGATCATCGGCTATACGCTTTTTGCGTGGCTCAGTTCGCTGGCCAAGAACCTGCACAACTTCATCGCGCCGCTTTTCGCGGTGAGCCTGGTCGTGTTCATCGTCATGTACGCGAAGGACAACCTGCCGGAGAGGGGCGACGGGGCGTGGCTTGCGAACGGCTGGAAGATCTTCCGCGGCGAGCATCTTCCCTCGGGCCGGTTCAACGCCGGCGAGAAGCTTTGGTTCTGGCTCGGCGTGGTCGTACTCTGCCTCGTCGTTACGGTCTCGGGTTTCATCCTCCTCTTCCCGAACTTCGATCAGCTGCGCACGACGATGCAGCAGGCGCACATCGTGCACGCGGTCTCAGCGCTCCTCGTCATCGCCTTCTCGCTGGGCCACATCTACATGGGAACGATCGGCGTCGAGGGGGCGTACGGCAACATGCGAGACGGCGTGACCGACGAGACGTGGGCAAAGGAACACCACAGTCTCTGGTATGAGGAGGCGAAATCGGGGCGGATGGCCGCAGAGGCGGGCGCCGAACCCCGGCCACAAGCCTAAAAGGGGGGATCGAGATGAAGCGGTACGCGGGCATTTTGTGGGCGCTTACGGCCGCCATCGGGCTGGGGTTTGCGAGCGCCGCCCACGCCAAGCTCCCGCCGCCGCCCCCGAAGACGGAGGCGGAGAAGGCGGCCGAGGCGGAGAAGGCGAAGGCGGCCGCGGCGAAAGAGGCGGAACTCCTTGACAAGTACCGCGACAAGGCGGTCGCGAATTACAAGAAGAACAAGGGGCTCCTCGAACCGGAGAAGCCTGCGGCCTCGGCAAAAGCGCGAGGGAAGTGAGGTGAACGAAAGGCTGCTTGGGGCAGCGCTCTCGGCGGTGCTCCTCGCCGCGTGCCAGAGTGTGCCGTCGGACGGGCCGCGCGCGAGCGCACACCTCGAGCCGACCAAGGGCAACCGTACTTCCGGCACCGTTAGTTTCACGCAGGTCGGCGACAAGGTGCACGTGCATGCGGTCGTGACCGGCCTCGTGCCGAACCGCGAGCACGGCTTCCACGTTCACGAGGTAGGCGACTGCAGCTCGGGCGATGGCATGAGCACGAAGGGGCACTTCAACCCTTACGGCAAGCCCCACGGTCATTTCGGGTCGGCCGAGCGGCACGCGGGCGACATGCCGAACCTCAAGGCTGACGCCCAAGGGCACGCGGAGGCGCGCTTTGCTGTCGACGTGATGACCGTCACGCCAGGGCCGGCGAGCATCGTCGGCAGAGGCCTGATCGTGCACGCCGACCCCGACGATTACAAGTCTCAGCCGACGGGAAACGCCGGTGCGCGAATCGCCTGCGCGGTGATTCAGAAGGCCTACTAGGACGCGGAGGAGCAGGGGGAAGGGCGCCGCAAGGCGCCCTTTCATTTGCTTTAGGCGCCTTCGGCGATGACGAGCTTCGTGTGGGCCGCTCTGCGGCGGAGCTCTCTCAGCGGCGCGTACTCCGCAGAGTGATACCACGTGCACGCCGCTTCTGCGGAGGGAAACTGGATCACGACGAGTCGTTTCGGAGACCACCCGCCTTCCTTTGCCTCCACCGCACCGCCGCGCACGAGGTATCGGCCTCCGTGGCGCGCGACGGTCTCGGGAACGAGCCTGCGATATTCGTCGTAAAGTGTGGCGTCGTGAACGTCCACTTCCGCGATGACGTAAGCCGCCATGGTCTTTCCATTTCTCGTCCCATTCCTGAGGCAAGGAGCCTAGCGGGCCGGCAAGCGTCTGCGCAAGGAGGGGGGCCCCTTGCGTGCGCGGCGCAAGCGGTGTGGCAGCGCAGCCTCTTTGCGCCGACGGTCGCGACGGCGTCCGTGGCTTCGGCGACAAGGCGGTTTTCTGGAGCCTGAGCGTGTCCGCGCTGGAACAGGCGTTTCGCGAGTCGCTCGCCCTCGTCGCGGGCGGCGATCCTGCCCTTATCCACATCGTCGCGCTCAGCCTCGCCGTGAGCCTGTCGGCGGTGGCGGCAGCGGCTTCCCTCGGTATGCCGCTCGGTGCGCTGCTCGCGGTCTCCCGCTTTCCGGGCCGGCGCGGCCTGGTCGTACTCCTTGACGCGCTCATGGGCCTTCCTCCTGTCGTTGTGGGCCTGCTCGTCTACCTGCTCCTTTCTCGTGCCGGACCGCTTGGCGAGCTGGGCCTGCTGTTCACGCCCGCTGCGATGGTGGTCGCGCAGACTTTCCTCGTCCTGCCGATCCTCGCCGCGCTCACGCGGCAGTTCGTCGAGGACGCCTGGCTGGAGCAGCAGGAGCAGCTGCGCTCGCTCGGCGCGCGCCCCTTGCGCGCTGCGTTCACACTGCTATGGGATCTGCGCTTTTCGCTCGTTACGGCGCTGCTCGCGGGCCTCGGCCGGGCACTCTCTGAGGTGGGAGCGGTGCTCATCGTCGGTGGCAACATCGAGGGTGTCACGCGCGTCATGACCACCGCGATCGCGCTCGAAACGGCAAAGGGCGATCTTGCGCTCGCGCTTGCGCTCGGCTTCGTGCTGGTCGCGCTGGTCACGCTTCTCAACGCGGCCGCGCACCTCGTGCGGCAGGCGGCGGAGCGACGCTCGGGTTGACAAGGGTGGGTGAGGCGATCCTTCCGCTCGAGCTGCGCGGCGTGCGCTACGTCGCCGGTGGCCGCGCGATCCTGGACGGCATCTCGGCCCGCATCGATGCCGGCCCAACCACCATCCTTCTCGGTGCGAACGGCGCTGGAAAGAGCGTGCTCATGCGCCTGATGCACGGCCTGCTCGCCCCCACAGCGGGGGAGGTGCTCTGGAACGGCCGAGTGGCGAACGATACGGTGCGGCGCCGGCAGGCGATGGTGTTCCAGCGGCCTGCGCTGCTGCGCCGTTCGGCGCTCGCGAACGTGACGTATGCGCTTGCGCTGGCCGGAGTGCCCCGTCGCGAGCGTGCGCGGGAGGCGCTCGCGGCGCTGCGCGAGGTGGGGCTCGAGGCAGCGGCGCACCAGGCGGCGCGGCGGCTCTCGGGCGGCGAACAGCAGCGCCTTGCGCTCGCGCGCGCCTGGGCGCTGCACCCCGAGGTGCTTTTCCTCGACGAGCCGACCGCGAACCTGGATCCGGGTGCGGCGCGCGAGATCGAGGCGGTGATCCGGGCCTTCGACGCCGCAGGAACGAAGATCGTCATGTCCACGCACGACCTCGCGCAGGCGCGCCGCCTCGGCGACGAAGTGCTCTACCTGCACCAGGGAAAACTCGTCGAGCAGGCTCGCGCAGAGCGCTTTTTCCGGGCACCCGAGTCCGCCGAGGCAGCCGTTTTCCTGCGCGGCGAGTTGCTGTGGCGGTAAAGACGGCAGCGGCGCTTGCGGCCGCGCTCGCGTTCGTGACGGCGGCGGGAGCGGCCGAGCGCGCCTTTACGCTCGCCTCGACGACCTCGCTCGAGCATTCGGGCTTGCTGCGCTCGCTGCTTCCGCGCTTCGAGGCCACGACGGCAATCCGCGTGCGCGTGCTCTCGGTCGGAACCGGCCAGGCGCTTGAGCTCGCCCGCCGCGGCGACGCCGACGCCGTGCTCGTGCACGCCCCTGCACTCGAGACGGTTTTCGTCGCCGAAGGCTGGGGCATCGAGCGGCGCCCCGTGCTGCGCAACGACTTCGTGCTCGTCGGACCGGCAGCCGATCCTGCGCGCGTCGCGCAAACGCGCGACGCAGCGGAGGCGCTGCGGCGCATTTGGCGAGCCGAAGCCCCGTTTGTGTCGCGTGCCGACCGCAGTGGCACGCACTACGCAGAGCTCGAACTGTGGCGCGCAGCAGGGGTGGCGATCGAGCGCGAGAAAGGACCTTGGTATCGGCAGACGGGGTCCGGGATGGGGCCGGCGCTCAACACCGCAGCGGGCCTGGGTGCCTACGTGCTCGCCGACGGGGCGACTTGGGCGAGCTTCCGCAATCGCGGCTCGCTCGCTCTCCTGCTGGAGGGGGATCCCCGCCTGCAAAACCACTACTCGATCATCCTCGTCAACCCGACCCGGCACCCGCACGTGCGCGCGGACGAGGCGCGCACCTTCGCCCGCTGGCTCGTCTCGGCCGAAGGGCAAGCCGCGATCGCGGCTTTCGCGGCGAACGGCGAACGACCGTTTCGTCCC
>OGCL01000158.1_pt1 | contig 78191 bp, 68 predicted proteins | sample 1570041 | NCBI WGS metagenome assembly OGCL01 (sample SAMN06266162, study PRJEB24511) | hot springs metagenome | isolation source: Hot spring water | place: South Africa: Limpopo | collected 2015-06-22
CTCGCCTAGAAGCTGGGCTTGTCTGTGTGATCTGTGGACGCTCGGTTCTCAGATTAGCATGGACACCCCCACCTCGCACCAGCAGGTGGGGTGAGCTTCATGCCGAAATTCCTGAGGGCGTCCCTGATGATGTTGTCCGGACGGTGATGGAGAATTGCCGGACGCTCAAGTTTAATAGTCACTCTTTTGAGCAGACCTGACGTTGTGAAATGAACCTTGGCCGTGCTTTGGCTAGCGCAGTTGAGTGAATTGATGGTTGATAGTTGACAAAGACCCTTACTGTACGAGATGATAAATTTCTGCTGATTCGGGGCTATAGCTCAGTTGGTAGAGCACTTCAATGGCATTGAAGGGGTCAGCGGTTCGAATCCGCTTAGCTCCATAGACAACTCCAAACAGGGCAGGGAGAAGGCTCTTGCTGAACATCCTCCCCACCCCCAAAAGAGGGGGTCTCTCACAGGTCAACGATAAATCAAAAACTCCTCCTGCTTACGGCAAGAGGAGTCTTCTAACAATTGACTCTTGAGTACTTTTTAGTACTTTAGGGGCTACATCATGCCCATGCCACCCATACCGCCCATGCCCGGATCGGCAGCAGCGGCGGGCTTGGGTTCTGGTTTTTCGACCACTAAGACTTCGGTGGTCAGAACCATCCCCGCAATGGAACCCGCATTTTGCAAGGCAGAGCGCACCACTTTAGCCGGGTCAATAATACCGGCGCTAATGAGGTCTTCGTAGGTGCCTGTGGCGGCGTTAAACCCATGGTTAAAGCCTGCTGCCCGGACATTTTCAACCACGACAGCGCCCTCTACACCTGCATTGGTGGCAATTTGGGCCAAGGGAGCAGCCAAGGCGGTGGCAACGATGCGGGCACCGGTTTGCTCTTCTGCGCTCAAGCTGGGGAGTAGGGCATCAATACGGCTAGCGAGGTGCAGTAGGGTCACACCACCCCCCGGCACAATCCCTTCGGCAATGGCTGCTTTGGTGGCATTGAGGGCATCTTCTAGGCGCAGTTTACGATCTTTGAGTTCGGTTTCGGTGGCTGCTCCTACCTTGATGACTGCTACACCCCCTACGAGTTTGGCAATGCGCTCCTGCAACTTTTCTTTGTCGTATTCGGAATCGGTGTCCGCGAGTTGTTTTTTGAGTTGCTCAACCCGCTTTTGAATATCGGCGGTGTTTCCTTTGTCCGACACAAGGGTGGTGGTGTCTTTGCTAATAGTGACGGAAGAGACCTCCCCCAGCATGGTAACTTCCACATCTTCGAGGGTGAGGCCCACTTCTTCGGAAATGACTTGCCCACCGGTGAGTACGGCAATATCTTGGAGCATGGCTTTGCGGCGATCGCCAAAGGCGGGGGCTTTGACGGCCACCACATTAAGGACACCCCGCAATTTATTGACCACAAGGGTTGCCAAGGCTTCCCCTTCAACATCCTCAGCAATAATGACCAAAGGACGACCACTGCGGGCGACCTTTTCGAGGGTGGGAATCAGGTCTTGGATACTGCTGATTTTTTTATCCACCAGCAGGAGGTACGCATTAGAGAGTTGCACGATCATCCGCTCGGGATCGGTGACAAAGTAGGGAGAAATATAGCCCCGGTCAAACTGCATCCCTTCAACAATTTCCATCTCGGTATTGAGGGATTTTGACTCTTCAATGGTAATCACCCCATCTTTGCCGACCTTGGCCATGGCACTACTGAGCATTTCGCCCACCTCGGGGTCGTTACCTGCCGAGACCGCCGCCACTTGGGCAATCATATCGCCCTCAACAGGTTTGGCCACTTCGGCAATGCCAGCCACAACCGCGTTAATGGCTTTTTCCATGCCCCGCCGTAGCGCGACTGGATTGGCTCCTGCTGCTACATTTTTTAGACCTTCGCGGATCAGGGCTTGGGCTAGAAGGGTTGCCGTGGTGGTGCCATCCCCCACCACATCATTGGTTTTGGCGGCCACTTCGCGCATCAGTTGGGCGCCGGTATTTTCGTAAGCATCTTCGAGTTCAATTTCCTTGGCAATCGTGACCCCATCATTCACAATTTGGGGGGCACCATACTTTTTCTCGAGGACAACATTGCGCCCTTTGGGGCCGAGGGTAATTTTGACCGCATCGGCAAGCGCATTAATGCCGCGCTCAAGAGAACGGCGTGATTCTTCATGAAAAACAACTAACTTGGCCATAGATGGCGTTCCTTCGGGGTAACTTTAATGAAGTCGCGGTAACTTGCAACCAGTGGCAGATTTGTGTGCCATGTAACACCATACTCTGGGGTGCATGGCAGAGCAATACACGTTGATGTAGGGTATTCCGCACTTGTTGCCCCCGGGGGGTGCCAGCCCTATGGGGGCAGAGTGACACCAAAAACCTTCACAACGAAAAAAGGTAGCCCCCTCCGTCCGCTGGGATTGCTACCTTTGAGCCACGACTGGCGATCGCAACGGCAGTTATTGTTGTGGGTTCATTGGGCGGTTGCCGGGACGACGCTGCTGCATTTGGGTGGCTAAGGATTGGCGCTGCTGCGGCGTGAGGATGCTGCGTATGGCCAACATACTTTCAAACCGTAGCGATGCTAGTTGGTTTTCGAGATCCCGCACCTGCTGATGCTTCGTCCGAATTTGCTCTTCACTGGCGGTACCACTCATCATTTGCCGTAGTTCTTCTTTGGCCGTGCGCAATTGGTTGCGGGTTTGATCCATGCGACTGTGATACTGTTGCCGCACCGCTTGTAATTGCTGACGCTGCTCTGGGGTCAGGTTCAGGTTATCGAGGTGGCCTCCCCGCGATCGCCCCCAGCCGGGAGGGTTCTCTGCCTGAGCCATACTGGGGGGGACAATGGCCAACAGTGGGCTAAGACTGCTGCAAATGAGTAGGGTGCTTAAGGATTGCTTAAACATAGGAACTCTCCAAGGAAGGGTGAATTGACACGATCCAGTGCAACTAATCTACAAAGTTCAGGTCAGATTCGTGGAACATGACCTGCCAGTTCTGACTCACAAAGGCTTCCACTGAGTCGGGTGGATACTCTTGCGCGACTTGACGTGAGGGCTTGAGGAGCAATGCCGTGGCCATCGTGGCGATCGCGCCGGTGCTAATAAGCATGAGGGTGCGCCACCAGCGTTTTGCCCGTTGCTGTTGTTGCAGTGCCGCTTGCACAATCACCCGCTCAAGTTGTGGATGGGGGGGCGGCGGCGTTCCGGCATAGGTTTGCAAGAAATGAACTAACGTTATGTCGTCACTAGATTTTGAGGGAGGCTGGAGTTTCATAAGCTGACTCCTGCATTCGTAAAGTAAGTACGTAAGGTACCCCGAGCACGAAACAAACGCGATTTTACAGTACCTACCGGAATGCGCAAAATTTCAGCGATGTCCTTCTGGGGCAGCCCTTGTAAATCGTGTAGTACCAGGACACTGCGGTAGTCTAAGGAAAGCTGAGCCAGACCCCGCTGCACTAAATCTTCGTAGTGCAATTGCCGCAGGTCAGGCCCCGGGGTGAGGGGGTCGCTATTGTGTAGGTACTGCTGAGAGCGGGATTTACGGGTTGCAAGGTGACGGCGATAGTCACAGGCAACATTCCACGTAATCCGGTATAGCCACGTAGAAAACTTAGCTTCGTGCTTGAGACCCCGCAGCCCTTTCCAAGCCCGGAGGAAAACCTCTTGAACTAAGTCATCGAGGGCGCTTGCGCCACAAAGCTGGAACAGTAGCGATCGCACTCGCTGCTGATGCCGTTGATACAACTCGCGAAAGCCATGGGGATGGCCCGCCAAGCACTGCTCAATCACCGGGCGGTCAGGGTCAACCACCTTGGCACGTGGTTTGGTGTCTGTTGCAACCGTCATTAACGGCGCGGGTATAGATACACTCATTGGAGGTATCGCTCCAGTTAATGTAATCACCTATTCAGACTGGATGAACAGACAAGGGGTTCACGTTGCTAGACAACTAGGGTAGGGGTCAACCATGATGAAGTGAGCGTAGTTGTGCTAGTCCCCACCCATGGAGCGATCGCGCCACACCAGCGTCAGTCATCCTAAAGCTAGGAGAGTCAAACCTTGGCTAGCTACTTCATGTTTTAATGCCGCGATCGCTCCAAGTTGTCCAGAAGCACAGCCCACGTCTCTTACCGTTTATCGGCGTTACCGCGCTCTAGAGGCTGTACCATAGGGAGGTGTAGGAACTCTAAGACGCTTGCACGGTCTGTGGTTGACTCTCAGTTGCCAAAAACTTCTGTACCTATGTGGCGGGCGATCGCCCAGCTATTGCGCTGGCACAAACCCGCAGGCCGCTTAATTCTCCTGATTCCGGCGCTGTGGTCACTGGTGCTAGCCAGTGAGGGACTGCCTTCTCTGAAGCTTCTTGGCATTATTATTGTGGGCACGATCGCCACCAGTGCCGCTGGCTGCATTATTAATGACATCTGGGATCGCAATATCGATCCCCACGTTCAACGCACCCAGCAGCGTCCCCTCGCGAGTCGGCGGCTTTCTGTTGGCCTTGCCCTTGGCCTGATGATCATTGCCTTTGCCTGCGCGTGGGGCTTGACCTTTTACCTGACCCCCTTAGGTTACTGGCTGGCGGTTGCCGCCGTACCGGTGATTATTCTTTATCCCCTTGCCAAGCGGGTGTTCCCGGTTCCCCAGTTGGTGTTGGCAGTGGCTTGGGGGTTTGCGGTCTTAATTCCTTGGACGGCTGTCCAAGATCGCTTGAGTACAACGACGGCATGGCTCTGGGGGGCAGTGGTGATGTGGACGCTGGCGTTTGATACCGTCTATGCCATGCCCGATCGCCCCGATGACCGCCGCTTGGGGGTACACTCTAGCGCCCTCTTTTTTGGTGCCCATGCTCCCTTAGCGATCGCCCTCCTCTACGGCGGCACTATCCTGCTTTTGGTGGGGGTGGGCTACAGTGCTGACCTCACATGGCGATTCTGGCTCGCTTTAGCGGTCAGTAGTTACTTTTGGCTACGGCAATCCCTGCAAATCTATAGCCACGAGCGCCGCGACAGCCAAACCACAACATTACCAATCCAGACCTATGGCCGTTACTTTAACGAAAATGTCTGGCTTGGCTTTTTACTTTGGGTGGGGATGTGGTGCCCTAAGCCTTAGTGAGCACCTTGGCAGCCACCTGCCAAGGCACAATGTCGAGAATATCGGTTTGGGCGCAGTACTTGAGATCCGCCTCATTGCCAAGGTTGAGGAGGCGCTGACCATGACTGGAGTGGTGAAACAGGGTTAGCAAATCATCTTGGTAGTAACGGTAGAGCGCCGTTGCCGCAATGGTTTCGTCATTCCCGGCCAAGGTTTCTAAGGGGGCGTCCTGTTGTCCCCACAGGCAATGCACAAGGGCACCCGCACAGACGGTGTCCTCAAGGGAATAGCTCCCCTGCCAACCAGAACCCACCACCCAAACCGTTTCGGGTTGATGCTTAAGCACAAACTCGGCTACGGCTGCACGGTTCACGAGGGCGGCGGCCAACACGAGGGGGCTATGTTGAATTCGCTCTAGGGAGCGAGTGCCATTGGTGGTACTCATAAAGAGCCGACACCCCTGCACCCGCTCGGGCAGGCATTCACTGGGGGAGTTGCCCATATCAAATCCGGCTACTTTTTTGCCGCCGCGCTCCCCTACTCGCACCCGTTTTGCCGCTGGCCACTGCTGACTGGTGCGCTCTAGCTCGCCCAAGTCACTAAAGACCTGTACCGCTTCCGCCCCGGCGGCAAGAGCCGCCGCAATGGTTGTTGTGGCACGCAAGACATCAACAGCAATGGCACAGTCGGGCTGCCAATCGGCAGGCACCCGCTCCGGTGTGTGGTAGGTATAGATTTTCATAAATAGTAAAAACAGTTGGCTACGATGACCCTTGATAGATAAAGTATGTCACCATTGGGATGACTGTAGCGGCAATTAACAGAACCACGACAATAATTGTGGCGGAGCGGTCATCGGTTTCGCTTTTGCTTTTGTAGGTTTTTTCGGTCACCACTTCCCGGATGACGGGGGGGCCTGGATCCGGTTCACCTTGGAGGATTTTGGCGAGGCGATCGCCCGCATCAAGAACCGACTGATTGTAGTTGCCATCCCGCAGCGGCACCCGCATGGTTTCCTGAACGATACTATTGGCCGTCTCAGGGCGAAGGGTTTGAGCCACGGTGTCGCCGTAGTGAATTGCCGTGCCGTTGGTGACCGTGTCAAGGGCAATAATAACTTGGTTGGCTTGGGTCTCGGCAGCGGGGAACCACTGGTCAAATAAATCATCGACAAAGGTTTGGGGAGTTTCGCCATAGTCTAGGCGATGCACGGTGACAACGTGGACGTTAATACCGGTGTTTTTGGCCACATCTTCGAGCAATCGCCCAAGGCTACCTTCGGTAATGGGACTGAGGACGTTTCCTTCGTCAATGACGGAGGTGGCGCTAGTGGGCGGCGGAATCTCGGCGGCACTGGTGGCCCACACGGGCGTTGCCAAGATCGCGATCGCCATGGTGACTAGCCCCACACAACTCACAAAGCGTTGCCAAACCATTCGCCAATCCATGCGCAATGTACCCTAAGCGTTTCAATGCAATTTTCCCAGATTTTGCCTGATAAAATGAATTTCCTTTCAATAAATCTTAAAAAACCTTTAGTGAGCACTGGCGATCGCCCGAGCCTCAGCCAGTAAAGCCCCCCCAGAAGTTTTGAATATTGGCTGAGCGGGAGGAAATAAAGGGATAGAACTGTGGTAGCTTTCCCTAACGAGCGGTTTCGGTTTTACCTGTGCGGGTAAAGCGGACTTCAATGCGGCGGCGGGACGCATCAGAATTACGGTTCGCTGGGGCTAGGGTGCCGTTAGCAAGGTATAGTTGCCCCGCAGAATAGGCGCGGAAGTTCAGCCCCTTTAGTTCAGGTTTTTTGCGCAGTTCGTTGGCGATCGCCAGTGCCCGCATTAAGCCCAAGTCCGCATTTGAACCGGGGGTGAGACGGCCTAATGTATTGCTGGCCACCGCTTGCTCTAGCAACAGATCAAGGTTGCTGGTTCGGCCTTGGTTGGGTTGGCCATCCGTATGACCAATGATTTCAATGGTATCGATCGCGTACGCTTTGCGGTTAGCGATAATCATTGAGGTTAGGTCAGTCTGGATGTATCTGCGAAACGGCGCTGATAGCTGAGCACTGCCGACCGCAAATCGAAATTTTTCATTATCAGGAATAAATAGAATGGGGGGAGTGCCTCGCACGCCATCTAAGGATTGAAGCTGCCGTCGCAGTTGATAAATCTCTGCTTGGTTAAAAACAGTAAAAACCAGCATGAAAAGGGTAATTAAACTCAGAATCAGGAGGCTACCGGACATTAAATCGGTGTAGGACATCCAAGGGTTGAGATCCTCTGGCTCCTGTGGCCAAGGGCGACGGGATGGGCGCATGGGGCAGCACCTACGTTTCAGGTGAGGTCAACACAGGGGTGGCCAGTTGTTGTGAGAGGGTAACAAGGTTGCGGTTAATTTGCTCAAGGGATTGAACCGTTCGGGTCATAGACTGGCAGGAGTGTTGGGCTTGGTCGTGCAACTGTGTTAACTGATCCACCATCAATGCTGCGGCGTGATGCACGAGTTCTTCCATGCGGGTATCCAGCGCTTTAATTTGGCTCTGGCGATCGCTATCCGTCATGGAGCGGTGTCTGCGGTAGTTTTCAAAATCAGCCCTCAGGGTTCTAAATTGTTCCGTGAGGCTCTTATACTGGTCATCCATTCGGGTGGTCGCGTTGGCAATTTGGGCAGCAGCGTCGCTCATTTGCTTGAGGTGGATGTCATGGAGATGGAAAATGTTTAAAAGCTGCTCATGATTCTGTTGATTTTCAGTGATAACGTTAGACACATTGACAGAGAACTCATTGACGGCCAATCGTACGTGGTGCAGTGCCTCATTTCCCCGTAATAGGTGCTCGGAAACATTTGTGCTTACGTGTTCCACCGTGCGCAGAAGGGTAAGGAGTTCTGCGTGATTTTGGGCCAAGTTTTTTTGAGATGCGTTGGCGATCGCAACCACTTCACGCAAGTTTTCCGCTACTTGGGCTAATTCTGTGGACTTACTCGCAACTTGTTGATTAACCCTCTCAATGTGGCTGAGCAGTTCTAAAGTGATGTCGTGAATGTGGGTAAAGGTGGCGGTTGTGGTACCTAGATGGGTGGCAATTTGCTCAAAATCAATTTGCGTGCGGTTAACGGTCTCTAAGGTTTGCGATACTTTCTCACTCAGTTCAATGACGGCTGCATTTAATTGGTGCGATCGCGCCCCTGCTGCCACAAGCTGATCAATAAACTGCGCTAGTTGCTCGGTGGCGGTACTAAACGTCTCTGCAAATCGACTCTCTTCAAGCGCGCGCACTGCTGCCTGAAACACATTAGCACCTGTGACTAAGTTACCTGAAGCACTATCGATTCTGATAAAAATTTTCTCGGCTAATTCCACATTGTGGCTGTGCATTTTTCGCAAATTTGCTAATTCCCGCTCTAGGGGCTTTTCAATGGCATCCGTAACCGTTTGGCTAAAATTTTGCATGAAGATATTAAAGTTATGATCAATTGACTTGATTAACCGTCCAGTGGGGTTGCGGTTTTCGTTTGCAAGTTCATGATCCAGATATAGTTCTACGGCGGTGAAAAAGTGCCGCCGCACCAATGTTGTATTCCAGACCGAGTTCACAGAGGTTAAGATAATCCCCAAGGACAGACTTGTCAAACTCGAAATAAAGGCGATCGCCATGCCGCGTAATGGGTCACGGAACTGTTCAATTAAATCTTGAATCACTGTAACTGGTTGGTTAGAGCCCGCAGCTTGCAACCCTGAAATATCTAGGGTCGCCAAATTATTCATAATACTGTAAACATTGATGGTAATTCCCAAAAATGTACCTAACAAACCAATGGCAATGAGGAGGTTGGGGGTGACCCGCGTCAGGTATTCTACTTGCTCTAAGGACAAGCCCCATAGTCGTTCCTGGGCAAGCGTATAGTCCACTAGGGCAGCCGTATTGATCTCATCGTAATGCTCTAAACATCTGCGCATTCGGTTTCGTAACTCTTGAATCAGGTGCGGTGCTTGACCGGTCTCTGTAGCAACGGCCCAGTCCCAGCGTGTAAAGTGCATTAGATGATAGTACAGTCGCAGCCGCAACAGGAAACTCATCAGGGCGATCGCGATCGGAATGGCAATGAAAACTTGCAGCAGTAATGAAATCTTTACCTCTTCCAAGAAAAGAGCAATCATTTTTACCTCAACACCGCCTAATCCCAGTTATCTTCAGCATCATTTGCTGTATCCACATTTGGTGATTGCGCAGGCAATTGATTCTTAACGTTAATACTTTGAAGAGGCTGTACCGTATGCTCTAGGTCATTTCGCCCCTCTAAGCGCCGTTCAATTTCCTCAATTAACTCCTGAAGAATACCTTTACGAGCAACTTGAGTGAGGCCTCCAATTTCGGTTCCTGCAACAATTGGCACCATGGCATAATTAATATGATGTTGGGGATATTGGCGAATTTCGTTAATCAATACTCTGATTCTGTAGAAATAGCCGTCTGCTTCCCGAGGATTACTAATTAGAAACTGGATTCTTTTACTTAACTCTTCTCGCAAGGAATCCACAAGAGTCCGATTGCGTTGGTCTGGGTTGTAAATCTGCACCCAACTAAGCTGATCAATGACGGCTGACCAGTCATTGCCAAATACAATTGGTTGACCTGTTTTTTCATTTCTCCAAATTAAATCATCACCTTCTAACTGAAAAATCCCGAGACCTAGGCACTTAAAGAATAGCTCTTGGATTTCTTGGACAACTTCAGGTGGGGGCGGCAGAATATCTGTGAGGGTAATTGTTTTATTGGTGTGCAGGTAGTCAAAATTTCCAGCCTGACCACGATTTTCGTAGGCAAACTGATAGTTTTTCTCCTTGAGGTCATTCACCAGCCGCAGCGGAAACCCAGCATACTCAGTCATGAAAATCACTTGATGCTGCTCCGATGCCGGTAGCTGAACCCACTTAGCATTGGCAAGTAGTCCCGTTTGTTGGAGCAACTGGGTAAAGCTTTGAACGTGCGGATCCTGACCGGCTGGTTGATGGTAAGCAATAAGCCGCGTGTACTTGTAGTTCGCACTATTAAAGTGACCATCACCAAGGTTAAGGGGGAGTAGAATATCTGACTGTTGTTGCAAAGTTTGCAGATAGGCAATGAGTTGCTGCTGAGAACCCATGTCCATAAATCGTTGAATGGCTGATCCTCTGAGGGTCACCATTACGGAAGCAATGCGTTTATCTACCACCTGATCGAGGGCAGAGGTAATTTGCGTAGGGGCAAATTGCGGCTTCAGAAACCCGTACAGGCTGGGGGGGCGATCGCTACTAACGGTAGCAGCGTCTTGAATGACCTCTATTGAAAGCTGGTTTAAAGCCAAGCGCCGCTCTTGTTCTTTTGAGGGTAGAACGGCATTGATGGCCTCTTCCGTATCTTGCCTGCTCATGATGGGCAAACCAATGCGCTCTTGAATATTCACTTCTGCTAGCTTCTCGCCCCGCGTTTGCAGTAATGCGATACTTTCGTTAATGTCACCGCGTAACCTGTTCAGGCTATTAATTTTCTCACCCGTAAACGTAATTAAGTGCTCGACAGCCGCCTGAACTTGACGACTGATCTGCCATTGATAGTTTTGGCGTGCTAGGGTAACCACCTGATCCACCGCCGCTCGAAATGCTTTTTGAATCTGCTGCTTTTTGCCAAAAGGCAGGAAACGTCCCTGAATGGCTTGCACTTCGTTCTGCATGCGGCTGTTAATGTTCCGTAGCTCTGCCTCTGCCTCTTTCGGACGCTGAGCGGCATACTGGCCACGTACCTGCTCAAGGTTGGTTTTCAGGTATTGCAGCCAGCTTAAGGCATGATCAAGGCCAAAGAACTGATGATCCGGCTGAAGAATGTGTTCTAAAAACTGCTCAATGCTTGCTTTGATGTCGTTGGTAATGTCTGATGTTTGTTCAACAATGGGGGTCAGCCACACGCCCCGCTCCTTACTGCTGTCGGCAGGGCGCACGAAGTTCAACAGCGCCGCCGCATTTTGAGGCAGTTGTACCTTAAGGCTATCTTGCTCGGCACGGGTTTGGGCGGCACTAATTTGCCCGTACTGCTCATTGCGCCAGCGCTCAAGGTTCCCACTCAGGGGGCTTCCGTTGACCGCTACTTTTTCTAGCCGCTGCTGTAAAAGTTGGCCAAGATCATCCGTACCCCAATCAAATTGGCTGGTATAAAGTTTTTGGATTTGAGTATTGCTGGGGGTCTGGCCAAGGCCACTTTCCCAGAATTGCAGCACCTGAATTTTAATTTGATTAGCCGCCACTAAATTAATTTTGTCTTGTGGGAAATAAATACTAGCGAGGCCGGCAGTGATGTACCGTTGGCGGTTGGGTCGGGGGTGGTGATCGTGGGGTTCGATAGCATCAATGGCAAGCAAATTATCGCGGGCAGAAACGGCTGCGTGTGCAGCTGCATTACTCGTTACAAAAAGGCAAATTTTCTGGGCGATGATGTTGGTAATTTTCCCCTTGGCATTGGGATCGGTGCTGGGAATCACGAAGGCGCCCCCCGGCGTGGCGTTGGAAATTAAGTAGATGAAGTCGTAGGGCGGACGGGATTCTGAGAGGCGGTGTTCACCCGGATATTGGGCATTGAAGATAGTGCCCTCGCGGGTGTAGTAGTCCAGTTCTTTGAGGGCGGCATAGCAGTTGCCTTTAACCACATCATTGTTGCCGTAGAGCTCCGCACTGATGACAAAGTAAGCGTGGGTTTCAAAGCCGGCCACAGTTGCCGCAAAGAGCCGCCGTAGGATGTAGCCCACGTCCAGAAATATGCCACTACCGGTACCACCGCAGAGGGAACCCGCTACAAATACGCGCAGTCCTGGTCTCACGTTAATGTCGCGGTCAATCAGAGCAGCGATATCGGCATTAGCAACCCGCCCATAGGCTTGGCTCAGGGCCTGAGACACCCTGTGATAGTTCTTAAAGAGGGCAAAGCGGCCTACGGGTCGTAGAGCGCCAGCGCCGTTTTCAATGGTACTCAGATTACGAATGAGTCGATCGGGGAACCACTCGAGAATGTGGTCATCAGGCGTGTCGATAAAGTTGTTGTTTTGCCGACGTTCGTGGTTGTGCTTAAATTCATTGACCGTATTCAAGGGGACGCGAATATGCACGTACTCAGCGGGCGCAAATTCAATACGTTTGCCGCGGTAGCTGGGAATAGGTCCATCACTATCGGTGTCAATCTGCACAAAACTAATAATCGGTAACTGGCTTAAGTCACCGTAGGCTTCAACAAGGTTCTGACGAATACGCACCAGTACCTCTCGCCCTGTGCCTCCAAGCCCGACACAAATTGTATGCTTCACGGGTAATAAGCCATCCCCTGCAGGTTGCACACCAACCATTCCGACTCCTTATTGTTAACAACACAACTTAAATGCGTAAATACGTTATAGGGAAATCCTGACTACCTCATCTTTGTATGCAAGGCTAATAAAGCCGTACTGTTTTGGAATTGCCACTGCGCCCAGAATTGGTTGTCCATTATAGATTAAATCTGGCTGCAGGGGGTGGATAACAAGGGTTTGGTTTCGGCGGTCAAGGGTGGCGATCGCCTCCATACTGGGTAAAGGCACCACCCAAAATGTGCCCGGTACTGTCCCCCCTAAGCCAATTTTCTGGCCATGCTTGAGGTGAAATTGGTATTCTTGGTCTGCAACTTGCACCGTTACTGTCCACGGTATTTGCTGCCGTAGCCAGCGGATGAGCAACCCCAATCCAATGCCGATTCCCCCTAGCCCCAGCAAACTTGCTAGTAAAATTTGCCACCAAAGCTGCCCCCAGAGGTAGCTATTCACTAAGCAGACTTCGCCACCCCCGGGTTTAGGGGTACAAAACTCCTGCACGGTCGCGGGAATATCCACGACTGCTAACTGGAACTGCCCCGGTTGGATACTGCGCTGGGTCATGGGGAGAGCTTGCAGCCACTGCGATCGCTCGGCGGCGGCGGGGCTACCTGTAATACCGCAGGGGCTGTTGGGGGCTTCCACCCATTGGGCGGCTTGCCCTTCCGGTAGGTTGAGGGGAGCATCCGTTAACCAAATCACCGACTGCGCTTTGATGGGTTGGTGGTTGTGCAGCCGCTCCTGATTCAGTTGTGCCAAGTAGCGGTAAACAAACCGTTCAGCACATTGAATATCTGTACCCCGCTCAAAGCCAGCAGTCATCGGAATGGCGGCGAGGATTTTGGGAATATCTGCTGCCCCTTGGTACGCAAAAACCACAGGCGATCGCGCCGTTGTGGCAAAGGGAATAATGTGTAGCGTATCTCCTTTTGTCAGGGTCTTCTCAACAATTTGGCGGAGGTGCAACCGCCCAGGATCATTCAGCCCTACACTTTCAGTCAGGTCAATGGCAAGCACCACATCCCGTCCCCCCCAACGTCCGACCCATGCCAACCCCTGCCGCTGCTGTGAGGTCAGGGCGCGATTACCGGGAGCAATTAGGGCAGCCATGAATTAGGCACTCAAACAGGCAATCTTTAACGTTCTACTACATTAGACATTAGAAGCTACACTGTTGCAGAATGCAAGTTGAGGCTGCCGCCCAATTCTAGTGGTTGATCATCCAGGGGCGACCGCAGGCTTGGCTCTGAAAGCGGGCAGGTTTGGGTTCCCGCTCAGCCTTATTAACAATCGTGGGTTCGCCTCCCCGTGACTGGCGTGGCCATCCTGATGATAGGGTGACGGCTGGGGCTGAAAAAATCCGTCGTCCCTCGCGATCGCACGTAGGACAAAAGGCTGGCAGGCTCGATTCCGCCAGCGATCGCCAGATGTCAAAGACCCCACAGGTCTCACACCGGAATTCGTACAACGGCACAGCAATCCTCCCCTATTTCGGCAGAATGTCCATCTCAAAAATCTCAGTGGGAATCGCCAGCGTACAGCAGGCATTGGGAATATCCACAATCCCACTCACCCGACCCTCAACGGGGGCGCAACTCAGCAGTAAATAGGCCTGCTCACCCGTAAAGCCAAATTTCTTCAGGTATTCAATGGCATTCAAACAGGCGCGACGGTAGGCAATATGCACATCCATATAGTACTGCTTGCCCGTATATTCATCCACCGAGATACCCTCAAAAACAAGGTATTCGGAATAACGCGGTTCCACCGGCCCCGGCTTAAAAATGGGGTTGACAAGGCCGTATTTTTCCACACCGCCCTTGATAATATCCACATGCAAATCGATATAGCCCGACATCTCGATCGCGCCGCAGAAGGAAATTTCGCCATCCCCTTGAGAAAAATGAATATCCCCCATCGATAGCTTTGCCCCTTCCACATAGACCGGGAAATAAATACGGGTGCCCTTAGAGAGATTTTTAATATCGCAGTTGCCCCCATGCTCCCGGGGGGGAACCGTCCGCGCCGCCTCCGCTGCCACACGGGCATACTCCGAGGCGGGTAGGGTACCTAGAATGGCATTTTGCGGGTTGGGTAATGCCGCATACACAGGCAGATCCCCTGCCATACCAGTGCCATAGGTGCGCAGATCGGGGGCACTGTTCACCAGTTCCCGTTCCCGTTTATTCCATGTGGCTAAGAGTTCATGGGAGGGCGCACAGCCAATCAGCCCGGGGTGAATAATGCCGGCAAATTTCACATTGGGAATATGGCGCGACGAGGTATAAATCCCTTGGAAGTCCCAAATGGCCTTGGCCGCCTTAGGAAAATGATCCGTTAAAAACCCACCCCCGTTCTCCTTAGCAAAAATGCCCGTAAACCCCCATTCATCGCCTTGGAGGGCACCAATATCCAGCAAATCCACGACTAAAATATCCCCCGGCTGTGCCCCATTCACCCAGATCGGGCCACTCAACACGTGCACAACGCTTAAATCAACCGTTTCAATATCCTCAGGGCTATCGTTATTCTTGATCTGGCCGTCGGTCCAATCCTTACATTCAATGCGAAAAACGTCACCCGGGTTCACCGAGACCACCGCAGGAATATCGGGATGCCAGCGATTATGTCCCGGCAATTCCTGTTGATCCATCGGTTTGGTCAGATCAACCTTGAAGAGCGTTTGCGGCATCAGGCGTACTCCGAATTCTGGCCTCGACTTTAATTGCTCTTCAGGAGGGTAATCTGTAGCCGTTGCTACTGGCTAGATATCTAGGCTCTCTAATGCCAGTTGGGGGCCATAGGTCTCAATAAATTCCCGCCGTGGGGCAACGCGATCGCCCATAAGAATGGTAAAAATGCGATCGGCTTCCGCCGCATCCTCAATTTCCACCAGCTTGAGCATCCGCGTTTCGGGGTTCATGGTGGTCTCCCATAGCTGATCCGGCATCATTTCCCCTAGCCCCTTAAAACGCTGAATCGTGTAGTTGGCATTTTCAGGGAAGGTGGCAAGCTGCTGTTGCAGTTCGCGATCGCTATAGCAATAAAAATGCTGTCGTCCCCGCTCCACCTTATAGAGTGGTGGGCAGGCAATATAGACAAAGCCGCGGTTAATCAGTTCCTGCTGGTAACGATAGAAAAACGTCAGCAGTAAGGTACGGATATGGGAGCCATCCACATCCGCATCGGTCATCAGGATTACCTTATGGTAGCGTAGCTTCGCCGGATCAAATTCCTCCCCCTTGACCCCTAGCCCCAAGGCCGTAATGAGGGCTTGCACCTCATTATTTTTATAGATTTTGGCATCATCAGTCTTCTCAATGTTCAGGATTTTACCCCGCAGCGGCAGAATGGCTTGGAAGCGGCGATCGCGTCCCTGTTTGGCACTATTGTGGACAAATACACCACTCGCTAAAGCAAAGTTATGGGTACCCGGAACCTCTAAATCATAGACATCAACCCTCTCAGCTAGCAGTTCCACTGAGATCACGCGATGATTATAGTTTTGTATGGCTACAAATGCTTCCTCAGGATTGCCATTGAAGTATCGCTCACAGAAGGTTTCAAACCGTAACAATGATTTATCTTTAGTTTGGCAACGATACTGCTGATAAGCAAGTAAATCAATTTCTCCTTTTTCCCGTTCAATTTGCTTAAGGGCAGTAATCGTCTTTGTGAAGTAAGTTTTCGAGAGTGACTGGTATCGTTTTTCACGAAATTCTGGTGTCCATTGCTGCCGTGTTTTTTCCTTTCGCCACTTCCGCAAGGCTGGATCAGACCACTGAATAATTGCATTTTCAGAATAGATCTTCCTTAGTTCGGGATGCTGAGCAAAGTAAGTTCTGACACGATCAGATTGAGTTTGACGATGCAGTGGATCACTCCAATAGAGTGCTTGATTTTGGTTAAGTCGCTTACGGGTGGCATCCTGATAATCAGGATGCGTTAGATAAAATTTCTGCCATTTTGACTTCATCAGATCTTTATAGGCCGTATTCTGCCACTGCCGCTTATCATTCTCAGAAAGTTTTTCCACCGTTTCCGCTTGCCGCATTCGATCGCGCATTTGCCGCCGAAACTCATCGCTTTGACGTATTTGGCGACATTTCTCTTTGACTTCTGGACGGTGAAGTGTCTCTGCTACATGGTGGCGGTGCAATTGTAGATGGAGTTCTGCCGGTAACCGCGTCAGATTGGTTGGATTATTGTTGCGTTTGTTAAAGTCAATATGATGGCAGTGATCTCCAGACTCTAGTGTATAGTAACCTTGCCAACGGTTGTACCAGTCAGCAATGACATGGGTAAACAGCCATGAATCAGAGCGCGGATCCCAGACCATCTCATACCCATCAATAGTAATACCCGGCTCACGACTATCCGAGAGCTTACGATACAACGGCATTAGAGAATCGTTAGGGGTTAGATCAATCGCCTGCTTGTACTCACCTGTGCGTAGCATAAAGCGATGATCCGGTGTACAAATAATCTCCTCACCATTATCAAGCGTAACTTTAACCACTGGACTATTTTGTTTGGTTTTGCGTACATGCAACAGACGCTCAATGCCGATGGTGCCATCTTGGCGAATGGTATAGCCAAAGTGCTCCTTGCCTTGGGCTTGCTCCGCCATAAGCTCTAGAAAACTTAGGCAACGTCCGTCTGCAAGTGCCACTTTAGTCTCGCCTGCAAAACAGCCTCCGGCAGAATCGCCTTCGACGATGAAAATTTCTGACTCCGCCGGATCCCGGGAGCTACAGTCGGCCAGCTTCCCGGGTAGGGTCGAAGACTCCAGCACCGACTTGCGGCGCACCATTTCCCGCGCCCGCCGGGCGGCTTCGGCGGCATTAAAGGCTTGAATTGCTTTTTCAAGGATGGTATCGGTCACGCTGGGATGAAAGTCAAGGTACTCGGTCAGCGCTTCCCCCACAATGGAGTCAACAATCCCTCGCACTTCTGTATTGCCCAGCTTGGTTTTGGTTTGGCCTTCAAATTCAGGGTTGGGCACTTTGACCGAGATAATTGCCGTTAAGCCTTCACGGATATTTTCCCCCGCCAAGTTAGCATCGTTCTCCTTCAGCTTGTTGCGCTTGCGCCCAAGGGTATTGAGGGTACGGGTCAGAACCGCCTTCAACCCCTCCATGTGGGTGCCGCCATCCACGGTGCGAATGTTATTGGCAAACCCCAGCAAGTTTTCGCTGTAGGCATCGGCACACCATTGCAGCGCCGCCTCTACCTGAACGTCATTCTTTTCCCCTTGCACGTAAATGATTTCGGGATGCAGGGGGTCTTTTTCCTGCACCATATAGCGCACGTATTCGCGAATGCCCCCTTCGTAGCAGTAGGTTTCGCTGAGGGCGGGGGTAGGGCGTAAATCCTTAAACTCAATCCGAATCCCGGCATTCAGATAGGCCAACTCCCGCAGGCGGGTCATGAGCACCTTGGCATCAAAGTCAATGGTTTCGGTAAAAATTTGCCGATCCGGAAAAAACGTCACGGAGGTGCCCCGCCGCCCGGTTGGATCCGGTGTTTTCTCAAGGGGGGTGATGGGAACTCCCCGCTCATAGCGTTGGTGATGCATCGCCCCATTACGCCATACGGTCACGTCTAGCCATTCCGAGAGGGCATTGACCACAGAGACCCCCACCCCATGCAGGCCACCGGAGACTTTGTAGCCGCCATCGCCAAATTTCCCCCCCGCATGGAGCACGGTCATCACCGTTTCAACGCCAGATACGCCGGTATCAGGATGGGTATCGGTGGGGATGCCGCGACCATCGTCGGTGACCGTTACCGAGCCATCGGCATTGATCTGCACTAAAATGGTGGAGCAGTAGCCTGCCAAGGCTTCGTCCACGGCGTTGTCCACCACCTCATAGACCAAGTGGTGCAATCCTTTGGGGCCTGTACTGCCGATGTACATTCCCGGCCGGGTTCGCACGGGTTCAAGGCCTTTGAGCACCCGCAACTGGGCAGAAGAATACTCGGCGGTCATGACAACTCCCTAACGGCAATGGTAGTGGGCAATTTATCCTTCGGCTTGCCCACAGGTTAAATCTGACCTAAATTCTAGCACAGAAGGGTTATAGGCGATTCTAGGAAATTTTCAGGCTATATTTGTGTGGGGGATGCAGGGTTAATTGTTATTGCCGGAGCAACGGCAACGGGAAAATCCGCCCTCGGGATGGCCCTAGCGGAGCGACTGGGGAGTGTGATTTTAAGCGCCGATTCGCGGCAAGTGTATCGCGGTTTTGACATTGGTACTGCCAAGCCAACCGCAGCGGATCAAGCGCGAGTACGGCACCATTTGCTGGATTTGTGTGACCCCACCGAGACGTTGACCGTGGGCACCTATCAGCAGCAGGCACAGGCCTTGATTGCCCAGTACCATGCCCAGGAGGTTACACCGCTATTGGTGGGGGGAACGGGTCTGTATATTCGCAGTATTACTCAGGGGTTACGGATGCCGGATGTGCCCCCGCAGCCCGACTTGCGTGCCCAACTCGCCCAGTACGGTCAAGCCCAGTGCTATCAGTGGCTGCAACAGGTGGATGCCGCCGCAGCACGGCGGATTCATGCCCACGATCAGGTACGGACGCTGCGGGCGTTGGAGGTCTATTACACGACAGGTGTGCCCCTCTCGCAACAGCAGCAGCGACAACCGCCAGAGTATCCGGTGTGGTACTTTGTCTTACCGGGGGGCGATCGCCAGCGGATTGAAGCCCGAACCCACCAGATGCTCGCCGATGGTTGGCTAGAGGAAATTCAGCGGCTACAGGCTCAGTATGGGGATCACCTGCCCCTTTTAGACACCCTTGGCTACCAGGAAATGCGCCAGCACCTGCGGGGGGAGATGCCGCTGGCCACCGCCATTGAGTTGACGATACAGCACACCCAACAGTTTGCCAAGCGTCAGCGCACTTGGTTTCGCCGCGAACCCAATACCATTGGGATCAAGAGTACAACGCTTGAAGCCCAAATAGCCGAGGTGCTCAGTTACCTTCCCTAGGCAGGGCTGCCGATGACCCGGAATACCCGAGCACAATTTCCACAAAGCGGCGGATTAGGCGGTTGGCGTGGGGGGTGGGTTGGGCGCTTTGCTTGAGAGCCTCTAGGGCGTGGCCATCGATATGGTAGCGATCGCAGTAGCGGGTAATGCGGGCAATTAAATCTTGGTCATTCACTTCCGGGTGAAACTGAAAGCCATAGAAGGGTTTTCCGGCAAGGCGAAAAGCGTGGTAGGGGCAACGCTCACTATAGGCTAGCAAAATAGCCTCCGGTGGTAGCGTTAAGGCGCGCTCCTGATGGCCAGAAATCGCGAGGAAGGGGTTAGGGTAGCCCGCAAACAAGGGATCCTGCTCACCCGCGACGGTCAGGTACATGGCATAGGTGCCCATTTCCATGCGATCGCGATCCACAATGACTTCACCACCCAAGGCTTGTACCGCCAACTGAAAGCCAAAACAGGAGGCCAGCACCGGAATCTCTTGGTCAATACAGGCCAAAATCAAGGCCATAGCCGGTGGCACAAAGGGGTAAACCTGCGGCTTTAGTACCGTTGCATCACTGGAGCCACCAATAAACAAAGCATCAAATCCCTGAATACAACTGGGGCTAAAATCAGCACACTCAAAGCCGTTTAAGACCGTAAACTGATCCCGATCGAGGCCACTAAACGTTACAAATTCCTCGAATTCTTCCTGTTGGGTCAGGGCATCCCCACGAGCTTGCAGGAGTAGAATCCGTGGTGGCATCACAGGTTCCTAGGGGCGGTTAGGGGCGGTGTTCAATGGGTTGCGGCGTGGGGGGGCGATCGCGATCGATATAGTTTGGTTGCAGAAACACTTCGTACAAACCAATCATCTGGTTGAGCCTTGGCTTGCGGCGGGATTTACCCGACCTGCTGGAGGCAATCACCAAACCACAGGCTCCCTCCGCAGCGGCCACCGCTTTGAACCACTCCTCCAACTCCTCCATGGCATCGAGATCGAGCATCTCACACAACCAGAGATGGTTGGCATTCGTTTGCAGCACCAGGAGTGCCCCCAGAACCCCCTTAGGATCCGAAACAAGCGTGAGATGATGCACTCCGCCCTCATTCGCCACGTTTGCAGCAAGGGCACGGGCATCAGAGGCCTTCGCTTGCAAAATCACCAGTGGGTAGTGCTCAACCCCTGCGGGCACCTCCCCCGCCTGATAGTCCCTGACTGCCTGCCGCAACTGCCCCAGAAACGGCTGTGTTTCCAGCAAAAAAGACGTGTCAAGCTCTACCCCAATTGGGGTAATGTGTATTGGTGTTGTATTGAGGGAGTGCTCCGCCTGCTCCTTTGCCGCCATATCCGAATGCATTTGCGATAGCATCTCCGGCACTGTGCTGACCTGAACCTCATAGCTCAGGGCAGAGTGCAAGGGCGAAGGAATCGTTACGGACAGTTGCACATCGGGATAGGTATTCTGGCGAAACTTTTTGCCATGCCGCCGCCAAAAACGAATCAGTGCATCGATGACCACATAGAGCATCTCTGCTTCTTCAGGGGCAACAAAGTGGCGTATGCCTTCAAGGGGGTGAACCACTCCCACATTAAATGTATAGGACTGCCCCTTCATTTCAAATAAGACATCCTTCACATCTTCAAAGGGATCCGCCACTTCAATGTTCAGCAGTAGGCAATCTTGATCTAAAAGGTTGGGGTCTTCGTACGTTTCATCATCGACGGTATCCTCGTCAATATCGGGTTCGGTCATGGCCTGCTGCCAAAATTGCCAAAATGCCTCTTCACCCCGATAGAGCATGACCCCCAAGTCCTGATCCTCGTCTTGATGGTTCAGGAAAAGAGCAATTAGGGTGGGGCATTCCCATGACTCACAGTGCAGTTTCAGCGGCTGCATATTACACAGATACCGCCAAAGATCAAGCTGAGCGAGAGCCTTGACCTTCGGCAGAAACAGCGGTGCGTATTCCGGCGGCAGAGAGTCTTCCTCCTCCTCCTCGTCGAGTAACTCTGACTCCATGAAGGCAAAAAACTCTTCTAGCAAAGGAATTTCCTTGCTATACCGCACCTCAATTTCAAGGGGCAGGAGAATACCCCGCAAAAAGAATTGCAGTTCCAGATCGTCAACAACAATTGCCTGCGGGCGACAGGGAGCGTGCTTGGCTTGGGGGTGCTCCATCGCCTGCACCAACAGCCGCGTTAGTTGCTGCTTACTAAAGGGCTGCTCGCTCACTTCCATGTTGCGAATGGTGTGGTTATCGGCATCTAGCCATGCACCACAGTAGGCTTCGGCATCGTCCGTAAAAAACGCACAGCTACCACCTACCCAAATCGTGGGGGCTTGCGGCAGGTTTAGCAGACGGCGAGATGTGGCAGCAGGTAGCGTCACAGATAACACGAGGGAGAAATAGGACAGATGTTTCTCTACTCTACCCAAGATTCGTCGCAGTGCTCCAACCATCGCAGATAAGCTTAGTTGGGGATGTTCGCGTAGCGTGCCGTAGGCATAGCGTTAGCGGGATGAGCGTCAACGCACCATCTAGATCTGCCGAGGCGATCGCGCACCCGGAGACCCCCTAGTGTGTCAGGCCATAGGGGTGGGTGAGGTGGAATCGGCTTATTGCTTGCTCAGGCGTTGATCAATCCGCGAGAATTGATGATTAACGCTTTGCCAGATACGACGGTTATGAGGGTCTAAGCGCAGGGCCTTCTTGAGATAGGTGCGTGCTTGCTCACATGCTCGCTGATCAATTAATGTGCTAGCCCATAGACAGTAAGTTTCTGCCTGCCAGGTTTGCACCTCCTGATCTTGGGGTAACTGCCTTGCCAAGCTCTCCAGCAGCGCAATGGCGCGAGGAAAGCGTCCTTCAGCAACAAATCCTCGCCATTGCCGTTGAAATTTGACTTTTAATTCTTGTTGCTCAGGTCTTAAAGGGGGATCAGGCTCAACATTGGAGGATTTGACAGTAACTTTAACCGCCGTTCCTGAGTTTGTCTCAACCGCTGCTGTCGCACTAGGACTACCCTCCTCCCAGTACTGCACTAGGTAGCGATAAGCGTGATGAATGGCAATAAATCGCTCCTGATCAGCGGTATTGTTACTGGCGTGCATATCTGGATGATATTGACGCGCCAAGCGGCGATAGGATGTCTTAATATCTTGTAAAGGTGCACCAACGGGCAGCCCTAGCTGTCGGTAGCTTTCGATCAGTGGCGGATCAGCCATCATGCTTATCCTTCTAAGCTATTTCTCTGGCACGTCGAACTCAGCCAAGCTATCCGTATTTTATTTTCTGCGGAAACGCTTACTGGCTCTGAATTTGGGATAAGCCGGCACCCGGATAGTAGGTGCCCAAAATTTGTAAATGATTATACCCGCGTTTGCCTAGTTCGTAGGCTCCGGTTTGGCTCATGCCCCGCCCGCCAAACACATCGCGGACAATGTCATCGGTGGCCGCATACATCGAAACCATCACCCGCCCGCTTTTGGTGAGCACAATGCCGCGGGTGGCTTCCACCGCCGCTTGGCCAGTATTCCACTCGGTTTCAATGCCCCGATACACTTGCCAGCGTTCATCATTCCCGAGGTCAAAAAAGCGGCTGGCGGGCTGAAACATTTGCGCTAGGGCGTAGGAGCGGGCGGCGATCGCCTGCGCCTTGAGGGTTTCCATGGGCCAGTCAGGATACACTTCTGATCCGACAACACTGACAAGGTATTGCTCGAGATCCACCTGATTCACTGCCGTGACGGTGTTGCCTTGGGCAATCAGGCGAACAACGCCGCGATACCATCGACGACCAACAAACGTGAGTTGATTGCTGGGGCGAATCCAGAGGGAGGCCGCAAGGGGCTGACCATTCCAGATCAAAACCCCGTCACGAGCCGTAACGGTAACCCCTTGGAAGGGAGCCAGTTGGGTCATGACCTGCTGCTGATCGTTGGTGACCGCAGTGGCAACGGCAGCGCCGACGGTCAGGTGGTCTTGATCGCGGGCGATCGCGACCCGCACCTGTGGGGCAGGGCCTTGGCTGGGGGGCACCGACTGAAGAGCAACGGGTGGCGTTGGCGGTAAAATGGCCTTTGCTTGGGTAGCCGCTGTGGGGGCAGTCGTGGGTGCTTTGCTGGAGGGTGCCAAGAGGGGATCCCGCCCATCAAGCAGAGGCCGGGGTAAGGGACGTGGCGGCACAGGAACAGGTTCTGGTATGGCAGCAGTTGAGGGCAATAAGGTGCGGATGAACCATAGGGTCAAGCCACTACTGAAGAGCGTTGCCACAGCAAACGAAAGCACTAGGGGCGATCGCCGCCTGGCTTGAAGCAGAACTCGACCCATTGTACTTGGCTGCCTCCTCGTCCACCTTGCTTATTGTATAAGGCAGTACTGAATTTGCCATGCAAACTTTGCTGACTCAGGAGGTGTAATTCCGGTGTACCGCTGTTAACCAGCGTTCAACCCCATCCCCATAAACCTCAAGGCTATACTCTTGCTCGGCTTGCTGACGGCAGGCCCAACGGCTAAGGTGCTCAATGTGCCCAAGGGCGGCAATGAGGTCGGGGACGGAATCGGGTGTGACTAAAAAGCCCGTTTGCCCATGACGGACAATTTCACTGGGGCCGCCGCGATCGTAGGCAATGACGGGCACGCCACAGGCCAAACTTTCAATCACTACATTGCCAAAGGCTTCTACCCAGCGGGAGGTGAGCAGCAGGGCACGGCAGCGCCGCAGATGGGCTTGCATTTCTGGAGTGGGCAAAAATCCAAGGTATTCAACGGGGGCATCGGGATACTGGGCTTGGATTTGCTGCCAATAGGCCACATCCTGCATCTGCCCCATAATTTTTAGGGGGGTACGGGTGACGTTGACGGCTGCGACCGCATCTTCGAGACCTTTTTCAGGGGCAATGCGCCCAAGCCAGCATACTGCCGCGTCCGGGGTATCACAAAATTCGTAAAGGCTTAAGTCTAGGCCGCTGCCTAAACACACGCAGCGATCGCCAAAGGGAAATGTGGCGGCCTGCGTCCGGGTATAAACACCAATGCTGCCGGGGTATTGATCTAAAACGGTAGCGATCGCCTGATCCATCACCTCGGAAATCGAAGCCATGCTGACAAGGTGCGCCACGGGCCGCGACAAGAAGGGGGTGAGATAAAAGGGCAGCCAATCGTAGGCAAAATTCAGGATGAGGTCATAATCCTGCTGTACCTGACGCACCCGCTGCCACAGGTTGGCCAAGACGCTATTACTGGGCATGACAATGGGCTGATCGCGGGTTTGATGCTGCGCCGGCACTTGGAGTTCACCCGCAATCTGCTCGATAGGTACCGCCGCTGGCAAGCTGGAGCCGCTGGGGGCAAGGATGTGAATCGCGTACCCTCGGGGTTGCAAGGCCAGCACCATATTCAAGAGGGTGAGTTCCACCCCTCCCCCCTTGCCGGTGCCCAACGACCCGACGGACGTGGAGGCAAACAGAAGTCTCAGAATGGGGTCCTCACTCTACCGCAGCGCTTCGGCACCCGCCACCACTTCCAGAATTTCTTGGGTAATGGCCGCTTGGCGCGCCTTGTTGTAGGAGAGGGTCAGTGTACCAATCAGGGCTTGGGCGTTTTCGCTGGCGTTATTCATGGCGGTCATCCGTGCTGCCAGTTCTGAGGCCGCCGCTTCTTGCAGTGCCCGCAGCAGTTGGTTGCTCAAGTACAGGGGCAGCAGGGCATCCAGGATTTGCACCGGATCCTGCTCAAAAATCATATCCGGGGGCAGGGCTGGCAAATTCGAGGTCACTTTCTCGCGATTCACTTCTAGGTGCGATGCCCGCGTCGTCAGGCGAAAAATTTCATCATCGGCGGCTTCTAACCCTTGGGGATCAAGGGGCAGCAGGGTTTGCACCACCGGCTTCGAGCTAATGAGCGAGACAAATTTGGTGTAAATTAACTCCACCCGATCCACGGTTTCCGATAAAAAGAGGGCAAGCAGCTCGTTGGCAATTTGACCCGCTTCGCTGGCGGAGGGAATTTGCTCTAGCCCAGAATATACCGCATCAATGGGGTACTCCCGTCGCTGGAAGTACTGCGCCGCTTTGCGACCCACAATCACCAACGTGTATTTAATCCCTTCGGCCTCGAGTTCTGCGGTTCGTTCTTTGGCACGGCGGATGACATTGGTGTTGTAGCCGCCACACAGGCCGCGATCGCCCGTGACCACAAGGAGGGCTACGGTCTTGACGGGACGTTTGGCTAGGAGGGGCAAGTTGGCATCTTCAAAGCGCAGCCGCGTTTGCAGGCCGTAGAGCACTTGGGCAAGGCGATCGGCAAAGGGACGACTAGCCATCACCTGCTCTTGGGCGCGACGCACTTTTGCTGCGGCCACAAGGCGCATGGCTTCGGTAATTTTGCGGGTATCTTTGATGGTTTTGATGCGATCGCGAATAGCTTTGAGGTTGGGCACGGTAATCTATACTCCTAAGCAAAGCGTCCCTGCCCTAAGATTTTAGCCTAGAGGGGGATCGCCGCGATCGCCTAGGGGGTGTTTTCGGTGGCGGCTGCGTCAGGCGTGCGACCCCGCGCTAACACCGTGAGAATCGGAACGGCCAGTGTGGCCAAGGGGGGCACCACCCGCCCCACCGGTTGGGGCAGATTCAGGCTAACACTCAGGGCTGAAATCACCGTTGCCGCTATACCGCTAATCCAGAGGACATTGCCTTGGCGGTGCAGTTGCCGCTTCAGTTGGCGATTTTCCTGAGCGGCCAGAGTTAACTCGGTGGGCACAACCGTCGAAGTCTGAGCCTTCAGCAAGGCATTATCGTGCTGTAGCTCTTCTAGGGCTAGCTTGGTCTCGTCCAACTGGGTCTGTAGGGTATCCCGCTCTGCTTCCACTTGGTTCAGTTGGCGGGTTAGCTCCGCCAGTTGTTGGGCTAGGCTAATATCATGGGGTTCACTGAGGAGTGCCGTTTCTTCAAGGGTCTCTGCAGGGGCGGCTGCTAGGGCCTCTTGGAGTTGCTGCTCAAGGGCCGCTTTTTCCACCACCAGCGACTGTAGTTGGGCTTGCAACTCTTCCTGCTGGGTCATCGCCTGGGCAAGTTCCTGCTCTAGGTTTTGGCGTACCCCCTCAAGAGCGGTCATTTCAGCGGTTAAGCGGGCAACTTCCGCCTCTAAGGGTGGGGTTTGTAGGGTGGTTTCTTGGATCTCTTGTGCTTGGGCGCTCACCTGTTGATAGCTGGCTTCCATCTGGCGGAGTTGCTCCCGAAGCTGATCTCGCTCCCGTTGCAGGTTTGTTAGCTCCGCTGTCAGGTGACTAATTTGCTCCTGCAACTCAGCATTCTGGGCAATGGCGCGCTGCTCTGCCGAACTGGTGAGGGATTCTAATTCTGCCGTCAGGGAGCTTAAATCCACCTCATCAGGCTGACTGGGGGTAGGTGCCAGTTCTCCCAAATCCGTGATGATGTTTTCTAGCAAATCATCGGGTAAGTTGCTAGGATTTTCGGGACTGGGCATGATGCTTTACCTCAGCGGATAAGACCCTAAGAATTCCTCCAATTATAGCGATCGCCAATCCTATCCTCTAGTCTAGAAGTAATCAACCGCTCAACGAGTGTGAGCTAGACATGCCTTGGGCTAGCGATCCTTAGCAACGTGGAGTCACACAATCCCTTTATGTCTCAATCTGTGTATTTGATTCAATTATCAGACCTACACCTCTTTGCCAGTGCCACTGGCAGACTCCTTGGGCTAGCGACCGCCGAGTCCTTGGCTGCCATTTTAGAAGCGATTCAGTCGCCACCCCCCGAGGTGCTGCTGTTAACCGGAGATTTGGCTCAAGAACCTTGTTCCCAAACCTACACCAACCTTGCCCGTGCCCTCCAGCATCTCCCCTGCCCGGTCTATTGGATTCCGGGGAACCACGACGACCCCGCCGCCATGACTCCGGCGCTGTTGCAACCTCCCCTGCGGAGCGATCGCCACCTGTTTGTGGGGGCGTGGCAAGGTCTGCTGCTAAGCTCCCAAGTGACGGATCAGGTTCACGGTGAATTAAGTGAGACAACCCTCGCGTGGCTCGATGAGCAGTTGGGCACCAGCGATCGCCCCGCCTTTATTGCCCTACACCACCCGCCCTTTGTGACAGGGGCACCTTGGCTCGACAGTAGCCGCCTGCAAAACCCAGAGGCACTCTTTGCCGTCCTCGATCGCCATCCCCACGTCAAATTAGTGCTCTTTGGTCACATTCATCAGCCGTTTCGCGCCGAGCGCCAGGGTGTCACCTACTTGGGCTGCCCCTCCACCTGCATTCAGTTTTTACCCCAAGCCCCTGAATTTACCCTTGAATCCATTGGCCCCGGCTTTCGTCAACTCTGGCTGGAGGCCGACGGCACCTTCAGAACCCAAATCCAGCGCGTTGATATACCGCTCACCCTCGACTTAGCTGCCGCAGGCTACTGAAAACTAGGCGATAGCCGCTTCCGTAGGCTATACCTAATTACAAGCAGATTGAAGGAGTGTTGGGTCATGAACCTAAGTCGGAACACCGATGAGATTAAAGTGGTACCGGAGATGACCAGCGGTCGCATCCCCTATACTCCTCGTAACCATCGCCGCATTCTCTGTATTTTTCCCCCCTACAGCCGCTCTTTTGGCACCTTTCACCACGCTTACCCCCTCATGGGCACCGTGCGCGCCTTTATGCCGCCGCAAGGGATTCTCCTCGTTGCCGCCTACTTGCCAGACTCCTGGGAGGTGCGCCTGATTGATGAGAATGTTAGTCCAGCGCAAGAGAGTGATTACGCCTGGGCCGATATTGTCATTACCAGTGGGATGCACATTCAACGCTCGCAAATTAATCGCATTAACGACATTGCCCACCGCCACGGTAAACTAACGGCCTTAGGCGGGCCATCAGTCTCCGGCTGTCCTGAGTACTATCCTGAATTTGATATTTTGCACCTCGGGGAACTGGGGGATGCCACCGACAAAATGATTGCCTACTTTGATGAGTACGGCAGCCAACGCCCTCCCCAGCAACTCATTTTTGAAACCACGGCGCGCCTACCCCTGAGCGAGTTTCCGGTACCGGCCTATCAGCACGTGCGCATGGCCAACTATTTCCTTGGCAGTGTGCAGTTTTCCAGTGGTTGTCCCTTTCGCTGTGAATTTTGTGATATTCCCGAACTCTATGGTCGTAACCCCCGCCTGAAAACGCCACAACAAATTCTTAAGGAATTAGATACGATGCTGGCCTCAGGCAATCCGGGCGCTGTTTATTTTGTGGATGATAACTTCATTGGCAATCGCCGCGCCGTTAGCGAGTTACTGCCCCACCTCATTGACTGGCAGAAAGCCAATGGCTATCCCCTGCAATTTGCCTGTGAGGCCACCCTCAACATTGCCCAAAGCCCTAAACTTCTAGAGATGATGCGGGAGGCTTACTTCTGCACCGTCTTTTGCGGCATTGAAACGCCAGAACCGGAGGCACTGCACGCCATTCATAAGGATCAAAACCTGAGTATGCCAATTTTGCAGGCGGTGCAAACCCTCAACAGCTACGGCATGGAAGTGGTCTCGGGTATCATTATTGGTTTTGATACCGATACCCCGGAAACGGGCGATCGCATTCTTGAGTTTATTCGTGCCTCCCATATTCCGACCCTGACCATTAACCTGCTCCATGCCCTGCCGCGTACCCCCCTATGGCGCCGCCTCGAAGCCGAAGGCCGCCTCAACCATGACGAGAACCGCGAATCTAACGTTGAATTCCTCATGCCCTACGAAGAGGTGGTAGAGATGTGGCGGCGCACCATTACCACAGCCTACGCCCCGGAATTTCTCTACGAACGGTTTGCCTACCAGATGGAGCATACCTATCCCAATCGCATTGCTGTTCCCAATAGCCCAGCCCGTCTGAGTCGCGAGAATATTTTGCGGGGCCTGCGGATCATGAAAAATATCCTCTGGCAGGTGGGTCTGCGGGGCAGTTATCGGGATACATTCTGGAAATTGGCGTGGCCTGCCCTCAAAAAAGGGCAAATTGAGCAAGTGATCCACGTTGGCGTTGTTGGCCATCACCTGATTAACTTTGCCCAAGAATGTGCCCGGGGTGATGAGGCGGCTTCGTTTTATTCGCAGCGGCTGCGATCCACCTCAACGACAACCCAACCCCCTGAAACCGTGAGCTTGTCCGTTAAGGTTCGCTAATTACTGTACAATTATATGGTGAGCTTGCTAACTTAGCTTATTGTGACAGGTCTGCGGCTTGTTAATTCCTTGAGCGAACCATAGGGCTTCATGGCGTGCAATGATTGATTCTCCCTCGTCTGAGTTACTCATTCATGTGGCGGACTACTTCAAGGTGCTCTCAGAGCCGAGTCGTCTGCAGGTGTTGTGCGCATTGAAGGACGGGCGGCGCAATGTTTCTGAAATCATCCAAGACACGGGCCTTGGCCAAGCGAATGTGTCTAAGCACCTGAAGACCCTAGCTCAGGCAGGCTTAGTGCGACGCTATCCCCAAGGGGTTGCGGTCTATTACGAAATTGCCGACCCCACCATTTTTCCGCTGTGTGATCTGGTGTGCCGACGCTTAAAGCAACGACTCGAAGAGCAATCGCAGGTTGTTAGCCAGTTAGTCGGTAATTTTTGAGCCGTCTATGAAGCCGCATCCCTTGGTTGGTGTGTTTACTGTTGCGGCGACGCTCTGTCTCAGCCAGCCTGCACGGGCAGATTCCCCCATTACCTCGACCCCGTTCCACCAAGCTTACGGCGACATAGAGATGGTTGACCAAGCCGCTCGCACCGGTCAGCTTGACCTTGGTATGGCAGAATGGCTCTCGTCGGATCAGGTGCCCTTAGATCAAAAAGCCGCGTTGGTCAATGCCCTTTCTTGGGATGTTAACGGCAAAGCCAATGCCCAACGCTATCGCAGCTATCTGACTCTTAAATATGGCGGTGATGTCATTGACCCCCAAGTACTGACAGCGGCAGAGTTGATGGTGCTTGGCTACCTCACGGTCATGGACAACTACTTTGAGCCGGAGCGGGGCATTGCCTACCTCAACGCTGCGCAAGAACGCGAACCCCAAAGCTACACGGTGGCGATCGTCCGCGGATTGATTTTAGCCCAGATGCAGTTTGGCCAAGATTGGTGCGCCCTTTGGGGAAGTGTGGCGGATGTTGAGCTAAATCGCTCGCTGCAACGGGACTTGCGACCTCAGGCGCGCCAAATTATCTTTGACTATATGCACCTATACCGTAAGTACTGTTAATCAGGCATCGCAACAATTCTTAACAAAAGTAAGGCGTTAGCGTTGGCGATCGCCCCGCATGGCTCACCCATTCTCCTTGGATTTTTAGATAGAGCACTACTCAGGAGAGTACACCATGAATATGTATCAACGCAACTTTAGTACTGGTGGGCTGGAAGATTATACCTTTTTGCAGCTTTTTGTAGAAATTGACAATCAAATTAAAAAGCTTGAACATCTGGTTCGGTATCATACAGGCGAGATGCCTAAATATAAACTCCTTAAGCTAGCAAGGGAATTGGGTTGGCAGATTCAGCAAGGTCGTGGGAAACATCCGACAAAGGCCGTTTATGACGGTTTTAAGGTGCCAATTCCCGGCCATGGTAAAGGTGCCACTTTGCGCCAAGGCTTGGTACATGATTTGCTCAAGCAGCTAACTGAACCCAAATTAGCGGAACTACGACAGCAGAAGCAAGAGTATCTGAATCGTTTCTTGACATTGCTCAAAGATAAAGAACTGCAAAACTGTACTGTACAGTTAAATGAACAGCAAGAGCAGATTTATGACTTAATGAAGGAGGTTCAATCACTTAAGCAAGATATCAGTCAACTGCACATTCAACTGCATGAGGCTAACAATACAGCCAATACAGCAGAGGCACTTCTCCTTGAGCGGGAGCAGTACTGGAGTGAAATGACTCAAAAAGCCCGACTAGAGGCTCAAAAAAGTGCTGAGCAGTACTTATACAGCCAGCTAGTGCTTGAAGATGTGCTTCAGGCTTTTCAGGAACTCCAAGACTGTTTTAGTAAAATTGATAACTACACACGGTCATTACCCCCACAGAGCCGTGGGCCACTGCCAAAATACTTGGATGAAGCACATGCTATCTTTGCTCGGGACATTATTCCATTCCTTGCTAGTGAGCCTTTACAGGAGTTAGATGATGGGTCTGATTGTTAATCTTCAAAGGAGCTAGATGATGGGTCTGATTGAGAGTTTGGAAACAGCTATTCGCGGCTCACGCCAAAGTTATGCAGAGCTATTAAAGGTAACCACTGATTTACTGTCAGAGCGAGAGCAACAAGGCTATCGCATTCCCCTGCGTGCTCAACCATGGACTGAGGCTCAACTCCGCAAAGGGTTTCCATCCTTTCGGGCGGCTCAGGCTTACTTTTACCAACGCTATGGTCTGAAGGCGAAAAGCTGGCGCAACTTGCTAGAGCGGGTGAATGCGGTTGAGACGGCCTTGATTTACTTGGGGCTGGCGATTCGCGAAAATCCCAAGGCAAGGGCGATCGCGATTCGCAAGGGGTAAGGCTAAGCATAGATTAAGCCCTGCTGTTACGCGGCAATGGCATGACTCAGGCGGCGCACATCCTGCAGGGCTTCCTTGGCCGACTCGTAGCGATCGCTAAAGTTAAATTTCACCATTTTGTTCAGTATCGCCGCAAAGCCATCGCTGACGGTGACACAGGACTGCCAGTCCACTTCGCCGGTGCGCGGATCCCGGGGCAGATCCCGCGGCTTAATGCCTGTGAGGGCTTGCAACACAATCATGCCTACGGCATAAATATCGCTGCTGAGGGTGGGTTGCCCAGATAACTGTTCAGGGGGGGCATAGCCCATGGTGCCAATCACAACAGTGCTGCCTTGGGTTTTCTCGACTTCTTGGGGCTGCATTTGTTTGACCGCGCCAAAGTCAATGAGCACTAACCGGCCATCCGCTGCACGGCGAATCATATTGTCGGGCTTAATATCACGGTGGATGACATAATGGCTGTGGACAAAGCTCAATACTTCTAGCATCTCTCGCAGCAGTTTGATGGCTTGGGCTTCCGTGTGCTTACGCTTGACCTCTTCGCTCAGGGATTGGCCATCAATAAACTCTTGCACAAGGTAAAATTCCTGATTTTCTTCGACGTAGGCCAACAGCAGTGGAATTTGATCGTGGCGACCCAATTTTTCGAGGATTTCGGCTTCGGTATTAAACAGCCGCCGCGCCACCTGCATAAAGCGTTCGTCATTGCGGCCAGGGCGCAAATGCTTCACCACACAAATGGGTTTGCCCGGGCGCTGGGTATCCTGCGCTAAATAGGTACGGCCAAAGCCGCCTGCCCCCAGCACTTTTTGAATTTTGTAGCGCCCACCCAATAAGGAGCGGGGCTTGCCGGTAATTTCTGTGGGTTGTTGCAGGGCATCGTTTAGCGCCGCCGTGTTTTCTGCCATTAGCGATCGCATCAGAGCAAGGGCTTTTTCCTGCTCTTTAACTTTCTCTTGGAACGATTTTTGCTCCTGCTGAGCTTGATACCCCACGTAGCCCACCATACCCACACTGCTGAGGATCAGGGCAATCAGGGGCGGCACAACCGGAATCCAGCCATTGCCAAGAACAAAAACGGCAAAACCACCCCCCAACAGGATAATGACCCCAGCGCCGACTGCCGCCACTAACCACAGCGGTTGCCGCAACCACCACCCCAAAGCACTACCGACCCCCGCCCACAGCAGGATCCACCCCAACACCAGCGGTAGGGGCCAGTACCAAATCGGCTCCTCGTTATCTAGGGCGGCACTGAGGAATTGACTCACCATCTGGGCATGGACAATAACACCCGGCATTTGCTGAGTGACCGCATCGCTGCCGCTGTAGGGGGTCAGGAAAATATCCTTGATACTGGGGGCAGACACCCCAATTAACACCACGCGGTTGCGAATCAAGTCATCACTGACCCGACCGGTGAGTACATCCATTAACGAGACCGTGCGGCTGACACTACTGCCCGAGCGATACTTCAGTAGGGTTTGCATCCCGCGATCATCAACCCCCACATAGCCGCCAGCGTCCCGCGTGAGGGGCGCAAAGTGAACATTGTTAAGGGTGAGGCCATCATTGGTCAGATCAATCCGTTGATCCGGTTCCTGCTCGATGTAGCGCAGCGCCAGCATCAGGGCAAAGGAGAAGGGGGTTGTACACCGCTGCGCATTTTCATTGTTGATCACAAAGAGATTACGGCGGATAACACCGTCATTGTCGAGGGGAATATCGGCAAACCCCACGCGCTCCGGCACCTGCGCGGCGGGAATACTGGGGGGCGGCGGCACCTCGGGTTGATCGGCGGTTTCGCCTGCGGACTTGCACACGGGAATAATGCGCGGGTTGAGGCTCAAGATGTTGCGAATTTGCTCGTGACCGGGCGGTTGGGGAATATCCCGGAAAATATCCAGGCCAATGGCGCGTGGACCGGCGGCATTGAGGCGGGTCAAAAGGTCGGCAACGGTAGCATCCGGTAGCGGCCATGTTTTCTGGGCTTGGATATCCTGCTCGGTCACTAAAACCGTGAGGATGCGCGAATCCGGCTCCGGTGCAGGGCGCGATCGCACGTAAAGATCATAGAAATTCAATTCTGTTTGCTGCAACAGTCCTAGCTGTCGCACCCCAATCACAAGGGCAGCAACGCTTAGGGTGGTGACAACGGCTGGCACGGGCAGCCATTTGGGCCATGAACGGGTCACACCGACTATCTCAACGCAATTAGCCTGATTCTAGCGAAGTGCAGCGAATGACCGTGTCGGTGGTTGCAGCAACGTAACAATTGCGTCCCTGTTGTTTGGCCTCGTAAAGGGAGCGATCGGCCAGGTTGACTAGGGTTTCGGGTGCCATCGTTCGCTGAGGAACTAAGGTCGCCAGCCCTAAGCTAGCCGTGACCGCCGCTTGAATGGGGGATTTCTGGTGGGGGATAGCCAAGGCTTTGATCAGCTCTTGAATGTTTGCGGCAACCTGAATGGCACCTGCGGCATCCGTATTGGGCAGTAGGATAGCAAATTCCTCACCCCCATAGCGCGCCACCAAATCCGCTGAACGTTTAATGGTTTTTGCCAGTGCTTGGGCAATAAGCACCAGGCAATCATCCCCAGCGAGGTGGCCGTAGTGGTCATTAAACTCCTTAAACGAGTCAATGTCCAACATAATCAGCGACAGGGGCTGCTGTTCGCGGGTCAGCCGCGCCCACTCTGATTGGAGGCGACTATCAAAGCAACGACGATTGGCAATCCCAGTCAAACCATCTGAATTGGCCAGTTCTTCAAGTTTTTGATTGGCATGGCGCAGCGCCACCTCTATGGCCTTGCGCTCGGTAATATCTTTTAGGGTTGTGGCAACCCCATCCCCCAACTTCACGGCGGCAAGGTGATACCAGCTAGGGGATTCGTCTGCGGGGGTAATTTCAATATCTTCAGACAGGGGATTGCCGGTTTCGACCACCGCTGCCAAGGCTTGAAAAAGATCAAGGCTGAAGTGAAACCGTTTGAGGAATTTACGAAACCCCATCCGCCCTACCAATTCATCGCGATCGCGATTCAGCATACGGGCAATGACCGGATTGACCACTAAACAGCGGAAGTCTTCAATGGTGCCCGTCGTGGGCTCCCGCACCGCCTGTAGGGCCGCAATCCCATCTAAGGAACAGTTCAGAACACTGGCAAGGAGCGATCGCGACTGGTAGAGAACCTCCTCCGCCTCACGCCGTTTGCGCACTTCCTGTTGCAGTTCCCGCTGTTGGCGTTGAATGGTCAAGGGGCCCTCAATGCGGGCGACGACCTCTTCAACGTGGAATGGCTTGGTGATGTAGTCCACCCCGCCCACAGCAAACGCCTTCACCTTATCGAGTACATCGTCAAGGGCACTGATGAAAATAATGGGGATGTCCTTGAGGTCTGGATCCGCCTTGAAGGCGGCGCAGACCTGATAGCCATCCATTTCTGGCATTTTTATATCGAGCAGTACAATATCGGGTTGCTTGACCCGCACCGTTTTTAAGGCCATGCGACCGCTGGTGACACTGCGCACGGTATAACCCACCTTCACCAGTAAGTCACTGAGAAGCTGTAGGTTTTCCGGCAGATCATCCACCAAGAGAATGTTGCCTTTACTGGGGGAGAGGGTATCAACCATGTGCGCGGGAGTAACACCACTGCCAGTGATGTGGGGGACATCGCTAGTCTAACGTTTGCCGGGGGCGAGGGGCTATCCGCTGCGTATTGTGTCAAGCGCCTTTGGCAAGATACACTCCCTTCTCTGGGGTATATTCTTAAGGCTATTCTTAAGGCAACGGTGTATTGAGCACGCATATGGATGAGTTTATGGCGGCGGCGATCGCCGAGGCAAAGCAAGGCTTACAGGAGGGAGGGATCCCCATTGGTTCTGTGTTGGTGCGGCAGGGGAACATTATTGGCCGTGGCCATAACCAGCGGGTGCAGCGGGGCAACCCGATTCTCCACGCTGAAATTGACTGCCTCTCTAATGCCGGACGCATTGGCACCTACGCTGACACCGTCCTCTACTCAACCCTGATGCCTTGCTATTTATGTGCTGGCGCTGTGGTGCAGTTTGGCATTAAAAAAGTGGTGGCGGGTGAGGCCAAAACCTTTGCCGGGGCGCGCTCGTTTATGGAGAGCCACGGTGTTGAGGTAATTGATTTGAACCTTGAGGTGTGCCAGCACCTCATGAATGACTTTATTGCCCAGCATCCTCGCCTTTGGTTTGAGGATATTGGTGAGCTTTGAGGGGGGCTACCTAGAAGCTACAGGCGATCGCGTAATTGATTGACCATTCCTTGGGCGGATGCCTCATCCACAAACATGCCCAACTGAATCTTGGTCTCGTCACCACTGCCCACCAAAAAAGCATCCGGCACAATTTCCTGCACCTTGGCTAAATCTGCCGCTGCCCTATAGGGGGCAAGCACGTAATAGCGACGATCGGCAGCCTGCTCCACAAACACCTCAGGGGTACTGGGTTCGGGGGATGCCGTCACCTCACTTGGTTCGGGAGAGGAACGTTCCGCCGAAGAGTCCGGCTCCAGTTGGGGAAGGGTACTGCGGTTCACCTCAGGAAACTGCCGCGCCGCCATATTCGGCCCCGAGGGTGGTGCCGGAATAGGGCTTGATTCAGCGGGAGCCTCGGTTGCCACCTCAGCCACAGGCTGCTCGCGACTGAGCCAGAAGAGGATACCGCCCCCCATGCCCGCCAGAATACCCATCACAATCAGCCAGCGTTGTACCCGATGTTGGGGGGTGTCTGCCACCTGCTGCTGAAACCACGGACGATGGTTCTGGCGTGCCTGCTTCAGCAGTTCTCGGGTCGAGGCAAAGGGGCGCTTAGTGGTGCTGTGGGTGGCAGGGGCTTCAGGCTCAGGGGTCGCGTAAGATTGCGGCAGTAAGCCCATCAGTTCTGCCGGGTCAAAATCGTTGAGTTCGTCAGGCTCATTCAGGTTGGCCGCGGCATCTGGAACAAGACTGAGGGGTGCAGAAGCTGCCGCCGTTGCCATGGGATTGACTGCGACAGGGTCGGTTGCCTCCGAGCTATCCGGGGTTGGCAACACCATCGACGATGGCTCAGGGGTTTCGAGGGGGCGATGGGACTGCACCAGCCGATGACAGCGAAACTGGGTTAATTCTGACTCTAAACTAAGGTTTAAGGAGGCTAAGGCAGCTTGCAAGCGGTCGCGATCAAGGGTTGGCGTGGTCATGGTGGTAAATCCTAAACATCGGCTCTCGGATGCCAGCACTATTTCTTTGCCTCAACGGCAAGAGGCGATCATTTATGCAGCAACAGCACCTATAGGTTTGCCCCATTGATCAAATGAACCCGATCAGCGAGGAGTGAGCGTGCTGCCAGAATCGCAATTCATGCCACAACTCAGTATTTGTATTCCCGCCTATAATCGCCCTGACGGGTTGCGCGCCGCTGTGCACTCCATCATGACCTCCCTGAGTCCGGCGCAGGCCGCCGCCATTGAACTGGTCATTAGGGACGATTCCACCCAAGGGGCACCTGAAGAGGAGGTTAAAGGGCTGCTCCAGAATTGGGACGGTTCATGGAGCTATGAGAAAAACCGCCAGCGTTTGGGGATGGTGGCCAACTGGAACCGCAGCTTAGCCGATGCTCGCGGTGAGTTTGTGCTCTTGCTGCACGATGATGATTATCTGTTGCCCCAAGGGCTGCCCCAACTGCTACAGACGCTGGATCGCTACGGCGGACAATACAACGTGTTTTTGTTTGGGGTGCACCTCGTCAATGGGCAGGGGCAGTGCTTGCGTCGGCAAATTCCGGCGCGGGCAACGTGGCTACCTCCGGCAACGGCAGTACAGCAGCTTTTATCCCATTCCTCGTTTGTGCGCTTTCCGGGGTTGGTGTGGCGGCGATCGCTCCTTGAGCAGGTGGGTGAATTTAGCGCTGCCTACGGCGAGGCAACGGATGTTTATCAGTGGCTACGTTTTTTTGCGATTGCCGGAGTTTATACGGTTCCTGTGGCGACCGCGGCCTATTGCATTCACGACCAAGCCTTGAGCATGGGGATGTTTCAGCCCCAGACGCTGAGTCATCTGAATGCTATTTTTCAGGAAGCCGCCCAGATGAAGCTCCTCTCCCCGAGGGTGTTGCGCCAAGCACAGCGGGATTTTTTACACCAGTTTATTTTGGCGGGAACATGGCGGTTTTTGCGGCGGCGGCAGTGGCAGCAGGCTGCTAGGGTCTATGGTTTGTTGGCGGACGCGGCGGTTCAACCCTTGGGGCGATCGCCCCGCTGGGCAGCCGTACGCCTTGCCTTTGGCTTCGTCTTGCGTTTACGGCTGGGGCCTCAGGCACTGGCCCAGTCAAGGTAGGGCAATTGTGCCGCCACCTGATGAATCTGAGCCACATTGGCCAGCAGTTGACCGCAAGCATCCCATTGGCCAGAGATCAGCATCTGACGGGTGCTCTCGGCCATGGCCACCGCAAGGGTAAGGTCAGCCGCCCTCAGGCACAGGTGCTCAAGGTCTAAGACAAGCTCGGTGCTGGGGGCATTCTCCAGTAAGCCTTGCAGCCGCTCAACCACCTCGGGTGCCGCCGTCACACAGGGAATGCCCATCGCAAGGCAGTTACCCGCAAAAATTTCCGCAAAGCTCTCGCCAATAAGGGCTTGAATGCCCCAGCGGACAATGGCTTGGGGGGCGTGCTCTCGACTGGAACCACAGCCAAAGTTGGCGTTCACCACCAGCAACCGTGCGCCTTGGTACTGGGGGGCATCAAAGGGGTGCGCTCCGGCGGCGGCTTGGCGATCGTCGGCAAACACGTGTTCCCCTAACCCATCGAACGTGACACAGCGCAGGAACCGCGCCGGAATGATGCGATCGGTGTCAATATCATTGCCCCGCAGGGGGAGACCACGGCCGCTAATGTGCTGGATTTGGCGCATAGAATCGTATCAACAGAAAGCCTTTTTCTATCTTGCCAGATTGTGCCAAAATACGGTGGAGTTGGGTGCCTCAGCCCCCTCGCAGTGGATCGTGCATGTGCGACGTTGGAACACCGTTGGCTGCCCTCAGGCAGCACCAGTGGTTTAAGCTCATTAATGGCGCCAGCTTTCAAGATGTGGCACAGGTGTATAACTTAACCTTGGCCTACACGTTGGCGGGGGCTGATTGTATTGATGTGGCCGCAGATGTTGCCGTGATTCAGGCGGCCCTAGAGGCGATCCAGATGGCTCAGGCCTTGGGTGGGCAGCGCCCTCTCCTAATGGTGAGCATTAACGATGGTGCGGACCCCCACTTTCGCAAAGCCACGTTTGATCCACGCCGCTGCCCGGCGGAGTGTGCCCGCCCCTGTGAGCGGATTTGTCCGGCGGCAGCCATTCACGCGACCCCTGAGGGGCAAGGGGTGCTCCGCGATCGCTGTTACGGTTGTGGGCGCTGTTTACCCGTGTGCCCATTCGGCCTGATCAGCACCTACGACCAACCCGCCACGTTTGCCGACATTACGCCCCTGATTGAGCAGGGCACTGTACAAGCCCTTGAAATTCATACCCAGCCCCATCGCTACGAGGCCTTTCGCACCCTCTGGCAGCAGGTACAGCCATGGACGCGCCACCTGAGCGTCTTGGCCATTAGCTGTCCCCAGGGGGAAGGGGTGATTCCCTATTTGCAGTGGTTGAATGATCTGGTGCAACCTCTGGAGTGCGACCTAATTTGGCAAGCGGATGGCCGTCCCATGAGTGGCGATATTGGCGATGGTGCCACCCGCGCCACCATTCAATTTGGCCAAGTGATTTTAGCGGCAAATTTACCCGGATTTGTCCAGTTGGCAGGCGGCACAAATAGCCATACGGTTGCTAAACTCAGGGCAATGGGGTTATTGCCGCCAACAGCAGCCCCACGGGCGATCGCCGGTGTTGCCTACGGCAGTTATGCCCGTAAACAGTTGGCTCCCTTTCACGCCATGGCCGATCAACCATGGCAAACGGTTCCCGACATTCTTGAGGCGGCAGTTGCCGCAGCGGCTGCCCTAGTTCAACCCCTTAAATCTGTCCCGTCCCCCCTTGCACCCTATGGTTGAATTGACTGCTGGACAACGTCAGGTCACCGATGATTTGGATCAATTACTGGCCATTTTGCCACCACCCTTGGGGTATTGCCTCACCGATCATCCCCAGCGGGAAGAGCTTCTCGAAATTGTCTTAGACTTGGGTCGCCTGCCGGAAGCGCGGTTTATGCAAAGTACCCAGTACCTTGCCGAAGCGCCCGTCACCCGTGAAATGCTGCAGTACGCTGTAGCACGGGTGGGCGAGTTCAGTGGCGATAACCGTGCGGGCATTGAGCGCACCCTCCATCGGATTAGCGCCCTGCGCAATCGCCAAGGCGCGATTATTGGTCTTACCTGCCGTGTGGGTCGGGCGGTGTTTGGCACCATTGGCATGATCCGTGATCTGGTAGAAAGTGGCCAATCGATTTTGCTATTGGGTCGCCCGGGCGTGGGTAAAACAACCGCTCTGCGGGAAATGGCGCGGGTCTTGGCGGATGACTTGCACAAGCGGGTGGTGATTATTGACACCTCCAATGAAATTGCTGGTGATGGTGATATTCCCCATCCGGCCATTGGTCGAGCGCGACGGATGCAAGTGGCGCGGCCAGAACTGCAACATCAGGTCATGATTGAGGCGGTGGAAAACCACATGCCCCAAGTGATCGTTATTGATGAAATTGGTACGGAACGGGAAGCATTGGCGGCCCGCACGATTGCCGAGCGGGGGGTACAACTCATTGGCACCGCCCACGGCAACCAAATTGAAAACCTCATTAAAAACCCCACCTTGGCGGATCTGGTGGGTGGCATCCAGTCGGTCACCCTTGGGGATGAGGAGGCGCGGCGGCGGGGTACCCAAAAAAGCGTTCTAGAGCGCAAGGCTCCCCCCACCTTTCAAATTGCCGTCGAGATGCTGGAGCGCGATCGCTGGATTGTGCACCTTGATGTAGCCGAAAGTGTTGATCTGTTGCTGCGGGGGCGCATCCCCAGCCCGGAATTACGCACCGTGGCCGCCAACGGCACCGTTGTTGTCACCCGCCCAGAACCGGAGCCGACCCCCCAGCGTTCTGAATGGTTGGCTTCCCCGAGCCGCAGTTCATGGCGTGACAGTGGCCAAATGCAACCCCTCAGGGAGCCGCCAAAAGATCGGGCGAACTTTGCCCAACTCCTCGAAGCTACCCTCGATGCGCCCACGGTCGGCCCCAACGGTGAAGAATTGCCGCTGCACATCTTTCCCTACGCGGTGAGCCGCCACCACCTTGAGCAAGCCATTCAGACCCTGCATCTGCCGATAGTGATTACCCGAGACATTGATCAGGCGGATGTGATTCTGACTTTAAGGTCGCACCTGAAGGGCGAAAGCAAGTTACGGCATCTGGCCCATATCCATCATTTGCCCGTCCACACCATTAAAACCAACAGCATGGCGCAGATTGTGCGGGGTCTGCGGCATCTTTTAGGCATCGAGGATCCCCCGCCTGCGGAGGCAGCGGATTTGTCGCTGTTTAGCCCCAGCGGCAGCGATGATGAACTCGAAGCCCTTGAAGAAGCGCGTCTTGCGGTCGAAGAAATTGTCCTGCCCAAAGGCCAAGCGGTAGAACTCCTCCCCCGCTCCGCCAATATCCGCCGGATGCAGCACGAACTAATTGAGCACTATCAGTTGACCTCCTGTAGCTTTGGTGAAGAACCCAATCGGCGGCTGCGGATTTATCCCAGTCGATCCCACTAGCCTAGACAGTTCTCTAGGGGGTAACTCCTGTGGGGATCGTCTAGACCTCAATCGGTTCCAAATTAAACAGGGTTTGTAGGGTCTGCATTGCCCGTTGACGACTTTCTAGATCCCGTTGGGATTGCAGTTGCACCGTGGGGTCGTGGAGGATCTTGTTGATAATAGTTCGCGTCATGGCCTCGATGACCCCCTGATGCTTATCGCCAAACTCGCTACCGAGCCGTGAGAGGGCTTTTTCTAGCTCTTGGGTGCGGATGGACTCCATCTTCTCCCGCAGGCAGCGAATGGTGGGAATGGTTTCTAGGGCGTGCCACCAAGCGAGGAAGGCATCGAGTTCTTTTTCGAGAATGACCTCGGCTTCTTGAGCCAATTGACGGCGAGCCTCTTGGTTTTGGGCAACAACGGCTTCGAGATCATCCACATTGTAGAGTTGCACTGCCGCCAGTTCTGTGACGTTGGCGTGGACATTGCGGGGCACGGAAATATCAATAATGGACAGGGGGCGATCGCCCGTGAGCACCGCACCCAAGTTATCGCGATCCAGCAGGGGTTGGGTGGCCGCCGTACCGGTAAAAATCAAATCCATGGCTGCCACAATGGGCAGTAAATCGGTCATCGTAAACAGTTCAAAGCGCACATCCGGGAACTGCTGCGCCAACTCTTGGGCACGCTCTAGGGAGCGGTTAATAATACTCAGCTCCTTCACGCCCCGCGCAATCAGGTGCTGTACCACTAGGCGCGACATTTTACCGGCACCCACAATGGCAATGCGGCACTCTTGGAGGTTGGGCAGCCGCAGATCCGCTAGCTCCACCGCCGCTGAACTAATCGAGACGGCACCGGTGCCAATGCTGGTTTCGGTACGCACCCGCTTTCCGGCAGCGATCGCCCCGGTAAAGAGGCGATTGAGAATAGAGCCAAGGGCTTTATACTGCTGCCCCAACTGATGACAGCGCTTCACTTGTGAGAGAATTTGACCTTCGCCAATCACCAAACTATCGAGGCCCGAGGCCACCCGCATCAGATGCATCACCGCATCTTGGTGTAGCAGAATAAACAGGAAGGGGCGCAACTGCCGCAGGGGAATATGACTCCACTCACTGAGGAACTGATGCACCTCTCGCACCCCGGCTTCGGTGTCACTGGCAACGATGTAGATTTCCAGCCGATTACAGGTGCTCAGGATGGTTGCTTCTTGGATATGGGCGTAGCCGCACAGGTGATGTAGTGCCCGCTCCCGCACCTCCTCCGGGACACTTAGTTTTTCGCGTACATCCACCGGGGCAGTTTTATGGCTTAATCCAATGACAGCAATGTTCATAGGGATGTGTTCTCGTGGTTTCTAGCGGCAACTCCATAGATTGTTGTATCAAGATTCTTGAACCGCCTTCACGCTTGTTTGCAAGTCTTTACCTTTTTTCCGCTTAGTAATCAACCCCGAACTCTGGCTCAGGGCAGTGGCAGATGACCTGCCCCCAATTGGGCGACCCGTTGGTCACAATAGAGAAGATCGGCACAAGGGAAATGGCCATGACAGTTGAACTGGTTGCTAAGCTAAGCGATGCCGTTATTTCTGCCCAGCAGGGAGCGCAGCGCCAATTAGAACTCACCCTGACGGCACAGCGGCAGCAGCAGGAACGCGCCCCCCTCAATCTTTGCCTAATTTTGGATCACAGTGGTTCGATGGCGGGGGAGCCACTGGCGACGGTAAAGCGGGCAGCCCAGTCTTTAGTAGATCGGCTGACAACGGAGGATCGCCTTGCGGTGGTTGCCTTCGATCACCAAGCAAAGGTATTGGTGACCAACCAAGTGGTGCAGGATAAAGAGGCCATCAAGGCCAAAATTGCCACCCTCGAAGCGAACGGTGGCACCGCCATTGATCAGGGGATGAAACTGGGACTCGAGCAACTGGCACAGGGCAAACAGGGCCGGATTTCCCAAGCGTTTTTACTTACCGATGGCGAGAATGAACACGGCAACAACACGCGCTGCCTAGAGTTGGCCAAGTTGGCAGCAGAGTACAACATTACGCTGAACACCCTCGGGTTTGGGGTGCATTGGAACCAAGATGTGCTCGAGCAAATTGCCGATGCGGCCACGGGGCGGCTGGTTTTTATTGAATACGCCGAGCAGGCGATCGCGAGTTTTCAAGCCCTCTTTCAGCACATTCGTACCGTTGACGTGACCAATGCTCACGTCCTTTTAACCCTAAGTCCTGGGGCGCAACTGGCGGAGTTCAAACCCGTCACCCAAGTGGCACCCGACACCATTGAGCTAAACTATGAACCCGAAGGCCCAGATCAGTACACCATTCGGGTGGGGGATCTATCGGCCACCATTAAGCGCACCCTCTTGATGACCCTTTATACCCAACCCCTGCCGGTGGGCAGCCACGTGATCGGTGCCGTGCAGGTACGCTACGACGATCCGGTGCGCCAACGCTCAGGTCTGCTATCGGAGCGGGTGCCCCTAACCGTTGAAGCGGTTGCCGACCATCGGCCAACAGTGGATGCACAGGTGCAGCAAAGTATTCTGGCCGTCGAAAAATATCGCAAGACCCAACTTGCGGAAACCAAACTCCAGTCGGGGGATACGGTCGGTGCCGCCACCTTCTTGCAAAGTGCCGCTAAAACTGCCCTGCAAATGGGGGATGCCGAAGCTGCCAAAGTGCTTGAGGAATCCGCCACTGAATTGCAGCAGCAATCTGCCCTCAGCGAAGCTGCCCGCAAGCGCACCCGCATTGCCTCGAAAACGGTCTTGAGCAACTCGCCCCCCTCAGCGTAGCCAAACGGGATCACCGTTACGGCAGCCCAAATGGTGTTGGGCGCTGCCACCTGTCACAGCTACTTCAATAAAGCCGTGACTGCCCACAAGGGCAATACAGGTCCCCAAGGGGCGATCGCCATAGGTTTTTACTACACTCAGCCGTTGGTCAGCAATCTCGACGATACCTTGACGACCCTGAAGCAACGCGGCAGGTAGCGTGGTGATGACATTCCCAAAGTGATCAATTGCCTGTACCCAGCCCTGCACCCCCTCTACCGTCAGGCGATAGTCAAGCTGCGGCAGACGGACAAGGCGGCTGGGATCAAGGGCAGAGCCGAGGGTCGCTAAGGGAACACCGGCAGTCAAGTGCGCCGCCACGGGGGCAAACATATCACGGCCATGGAACGTGGCACTGGGGGTCTGCTGATGCCAGAATTGGGGACGGTTTAGCTCCACCACCGCTTCAACAGGGTAGTGTTGGAGCACATGGCTAAATACGCCATTATCCGGTCCGACACAGTACCCCTGTGCCAGTTTGAGGGCGATCGCCCGCCGGGACGTGCCCACCCCCGGATCAACCACCACCAAATGCACCGTTTCAGGTGGAAAATAGGGCAGCGCCTGCACCAGTTGAAAACTGGCGGTGCGGCAGTCCTGGGGCGGCACCTGATGACTTAGATCCACAAATTGCACCTGAGGATTGAGGGTGAGCATCACTCCCTTCATCACACCAACATAGACATCTGAATGGCCAAAATCTGTGAGTAGCGTTACCAGCGGCAGACTCATCGGCAAAAACGGTTAAGGTGCGGCACAGTTAAGGTTAAGTTAGTATTAAGATAGGATAGCAAGCGCTGAATCAACGCTAGGTTTTAGCTTATCTGCGGGATTATGGGCGAGATGTCAGGTTCCAAGTACTAGACTCATCACGTTGGGGTGCAGCGATGATGGCTCGGCAGTGGTAGGGGTTACGAGTCTGGTCTGAATAAAAACAAAAAAGGTCATGATTTTGGGAGAAGAGGATTCAAAGGGGGGCACCATGGACACCCTAGGTCAAGTTGCGTACGAAGCGTTTGAAAAATACTACCGCAAAATGAGTAAGCATGAACCCGGTGTCGTGCGCGATCGCGATCCCGAAGCCATTCATCAAATGCGGGTGGGTCTGCGGCGGCTGCGCACTGCCCTTGAGGTATTTCAACAAACGGTACGGTTACCGAAGGGGGTGTCCATTCAGCGGGTTCGGACAACCGCTGGCAGTCTGAGTTTGGTGCGGGATCTGGATGTGATGATGCTGGCGCTCAAAGAGCAGTACTACCCCCACCTGCCGCGGGGTGAGCAGCAGCAACTGGCCAAACTCATTAAAAAGCTGGATAAGCAGCGGGAAGAGGTTCTGCAAAAAGCGCTACAACTGCTCCGCAGCGATCGCTACCGTAAACTTCAACAGGGTCTAGAGGAATGGCTGGCGCAACCCCAGTATCGCCCGATTGCCAATGTCCCCATTGCCCTCATTGCCCCCGATATTCTCCTGCCCCTTGTGTCTCAGCTATTGCTACACCCGGGCTGGCAGGTGGCGGTGGACTGGCACAGCGATCGCCCCACATTTTTGGCCATTAGTGACCCTGCCGCTTTACTCGAGCAATCGGGAGAAGATCTCCATGATCTGCGCAAGCAAACCAAGCGGGTGCGCTACCAAATGGAGCTATTTAGCCGGGTCTATGGGGATGACTTTAGCGAGCAAGTTGCTGAGTTTGCCACCCTCCAAGACCTCTTGGGTACTCTGCACGATAGCGTTGTCCTGCACCAATTTTTCCACCGTCAATTGGGGCTAAATCTGCGGCAGGCATCCCCTTGCCTTGCGGAAATGATTGCCCTTGAGCAAGCGCGGCAGTGGCAACGGTGGCGATCGCACCAACAGGCGTACCTGACCGCCGCCAAACGTCACCATGTCCGGGAAGTCCTGCTGATGCCCTGCTTAAACGGGATGGCCGGTGTTGCTGGGATCCCCTTTGAGACACCCCAACCTGCTAATTATAATTAGACCTTACAGCGTTGGCGAGCCGTGGCTCCTGCCGCTACACCGGACAAATATAATAAGCTAGGAGTGCCCAACGCTCACGCCCAGTGCCCTGAATGCTCTACCGTCCTGTTTGAGTCTGCTGCTGCATGTTTGATGCCCTTGCCGAACGCCTTGAATCCGCTTGGAAAACCCTCCGCGGCCAAGACAAAATTACCGAAACCAACATTCAAGAGGCATTGCGGGAGGTGCGGCGTGCCCTGCTCGAGGCCGATGTTAACCTGCAAGTGGCCAAAGACTTTATCGAAACCGTCCGCCAGCGGGCGATCGGGGCAGAGGTCATTGCCGGAGTACGCCCAGATCAGCAATTTATCAAAATTGTTTATGATGCCCTCGTCGAGGTGATGGGGGAGTCCCACAGTCCCCTTGCCCACGTTCAACCCCCCCCGACAATCATTCTGATGGCGGGCTTGCAGGGAACCGGCAAAACCACCGCAACAGCCAAACTTGCCCTACACCTGCGCAAAGAGAACCGCGCCACCCTTTTGGTGGCCACCGATGTCTATCGTCCTGCCGCCATTGATCAGTTAGTGACCCTCGGCAAGCAAATCGATGTGCCCGTCTTTGAACTGGGAACGGAGGCCAATCCTGTCGAGATTGCCCGTCAGGGAGTGGCCCGTGCCAAGGAGTTGGGGGTCGATACCGTGATTATTGATACGGCGGGTCGGCTACAGATTGATACCGAGATGATGGCGGAACTGGCGGCCATTAAAGCAGCGGTGCAGCCCCACGAAACCCTGTTAGTGGTGGATGCCATGACCGGTCAAGAGGCGGCCAACCTCACCCGTGCCTTCCACGAGCAGGTGGGCATTACGGGTGCCATTCTCACGAAGCTTGACGGCGATACCCGTGGCGGTGCGGCTCTATCGGTACGGCAGATCTCTGGCCAGCCTATTAAGTTTATTGGCGTTGGTGAAAAGGTGGAAGCCCTGCAACCCTTTTATCCGGATCGCCTTGCCTCGCGCATTTTGGGCATGGGGGATGTGCTCACCCTTGTGGAAAAAGCGCAAGAGGAGGTGGATCTCGCGGACGCCGAAAAAATGTCCCGCAAAATCCTCGAAGCCCAGTTCGACTTTGATGATTTTCTCAAACAAATGCGGCTCCTTAAGAATATGGGGTCCTTGGCTGGAATTATGAAACTTATTCCGGGGATGAACAAAATTTCCAGCGAACAACTGCAACAGGGAGAGGTGCAACTCAAGCGGGCGGAAGCCATGATTAACTCCATGACCCGTGAAGAACGTCGTAATCCAGAGTTATTGGCGGGGTCTCCGAGTCGCCGCCAGCGGGTGGCGAAAGGTTCCGGCTATCAAGTGGCCGATGTCAGTAAACTGGTGAGTGATTTCCAACGGATGCGCTCCCTTATGCAGCAGATGGGTCAAGGCCAGTTGGGGATGCCGGGGATGCCGAGCATGAATCCGATGGCAGCGGGGCGCGGTAGCCGTGGCTCCATGGCCAAAAAACCGAAAAAGCAGAAAAAACGTAAGGGCTTTGGAGTACTTTAACGATGGCAGAAACCCACGTCCTGCTGTGCGCGATCGCCCCCCACCTGAAGGAGGCCCTCGAGCAGCATCGCCGCAGCAGTGGTCAGACCCTGAGTCAAATTTTGGAGCAGGCCCTCAGCCAATACCTGCAAGTGGGTGAAGAAACCCTGTTTCAGACCTCCACCATTAGCGCCTTAGTGGAAGGGGTGTATCGCGGCGACTTAACCATTGGCGAACTCAAGCAGCGGGGCAATTTTGGCCTTGGCACGTTTGATGACCTCGATGGCGAAATGGTGGTGCTCGATGGCGAAGTCTATCAATTGTGCAGCGACGGCAGCGTTGCGGTGGTGGCCGACACCGTCAAAACCCCCTTTGCCACCGTCACCGTCTGGAATCAGGACGTAACCCATACCTGCCACACGACCCTAGACTACGATGGCTTGCAGGCGCACCTGAAGTCACTGCTGCCCTCCGATAACCTGTTTTACGCCATTCGCATTGAGGGTACCTTCCCCCTCATTAAAACCCGCACCGTCAGCCGCCAAACGGCAGGGACGCGCCTCATTGATGCGGCGGCACAGGCCCAAATTTGTCGCTTTGAGCAGATTCAAGGCACGCTAGTGGGGTTTTGGGTGCCTCCCTACATGCAAACGCTGAACGTACCGGGCTTTCATTTTCATTTCCTCAGCCAGGATCACACCTGCGGTGGCCATTTGCTCGATTGCCTGACGGGGGACATTCAGATTGGCCTTGATGAGACCCCCTATACCCAGATTGCCCTGCCGGATACCGATGCCTTTCGGCAGGTGGATCTCACAAAAGATACCCGCCACGAATTAGAAGCGGCTGAGCAGGATCGCTAAATACTTTGCCTATGCGGGTTTGCGTCACCGGTGCAAATGGTTTTGTGGGAACCCATGTGGCTCACGTGCTGGCAGAGCAGGGCTATCGGGTGCGGGCGTTGGTGCGGCAGCCGGATCGTGCCACGCATCTACGTGCCTTTGGGGTGGAGGTGGTGCAAGGGGATCTCGTCAGCAGTAACCTTCTTGACGTGTTGCAGGGGTGCCAAGCCCTTTTTCATGTGGCGGCCCATTACAGCCTGTGGCGGCGGGATCGCGATCGCCTTTACCAGGTCAACGTTGTCGGTACGCGGCGCATCCTAGACGCAGCCCGCCAAGCTGGGGTGGAGCGCACGGTTTATACCAGTTCTGTCGCCGCCATTGGTGTTGATCCCAGTGGCCAACCCGGGACAGAACGCTACCAAAGCCCCCCCGAGAAATTGATTAGTGAGTACAAACGCTCGAAGTACTGGGCGGAACAGGAAGCCCACAAGGCCGTGGCCGCTGGCCAAGATATCGTGATTGTGAATCCGAGTACGCCCATTGGGGCATGGGATGCCAAGCCCACTCCCACAGGGGATATGATTCTCCGGTTTTTGCGGCGGCAGATGCCCTTTTACGTGGAGACGGGGTTAAACCTGATCCATGTGCGGGATGTGGCGATCGGGCATGTTTTGGCTCTAGAGCAGGGCCGCAGGGGCGATCGCTACATTCTTGGCCACCAAAACCTCACCCTTGGGCAAATTCTCCAGCGCTTAGCCAACTTGACAGGATTGCCACCGCCCCTTGGAGCCATTCCGGTATGGTTACCCCTAGCAGTGGCGTGGTTCGATGAAGTCGTTTTAGGCGCTTTGGGCAAAGCCCCCAGCATTCCGGTGGACGGGGTGCGGATGGCGCAGCAGAGGATGTTCTACGATGCCACCAAGGCGGTACAGGAGTTGGGGCTGCCGCAAACACCCATTGATCAGGCACTGGCAGAGGCCGTGGCCTGGTACCGTGAGCACGGTTATTTCCATTGAGGAGGCGAGCAATGAGTGACCATCCCCTGCTTTACGAAGGCAAGGCCAAAAAAATCTATGCCACCGCTGATCCTGAGATACTCCTAGCGGAGTTTAAGGACGATGCCACCGCCTTTAATGCCCAAAAGCGCGGTTCCATCCAAAATAAAGGCGTAATGAACTGCGCGATCGCCAGTCATTTATTCCAGTACCTTGCTGCCCAAGGCATCCCAAACCACTTCATCGCCCAAGTAGCGCCACAGCAGATGCAGGTGCGCCGGGTCAAGATTATTCCCCTCGAGGTCGTAATCCGCAATCGAGCCGCCGGTAGTCTCTGCCGTCAAACGGGGCTACCCCTTGGCCTTGAACTTAGCCCACCCCTAGTAGAGTTTTACCTCAAGGACGATGCCCTAGGGGATCCGCTGCTCACCCCTGATCGCCTACGGTTACTGAATCTGGTAACCCCTGCGGAAGAAGCCACCCTGAAGCAGTTAGCCTTAGACGTTAACCGTCATTTGCAGCAATTTTTCCAAGACTGCGGCATTACGCTCGTGGACTTTAAGCTAGAGTTTGGTCGCGCCAGTGATGGCACCCTCCTCCTTGCCGATGAAATTAGCCCCGATAGCTGTCGTCTGTGGAATCAGGAAGAAGCAGACCCCCAAAAACGAATTTTAGATAAAGACCGCTTCCGGCACGATCTGGGTGCCATTGAAGATGCCTACGCCCTTGTGATGCAACGGGTGCTAGCGCATACCCAAGCCTGAGCCGCCACCTCGCAAGAGACCCAATCGTTGAGAATCCTTGCAGGGGGACATCACGCGAAGGCACCCAGAACTGTTATGATAATTATTTGTGCAAAACGTTGTGTTGATTATTGCTGTCTAAGGTGACCCGTGGCCAACATTAAATCTGCCGCCAAGCGCGTGCAAGTTGCTGAGCGCAATCGCCTCCGCAACAAGTCCTACCGTTCCGCAGTGCATACCCTCACAAAACGGTTCCTCAGTGCCCTGAGCCAATATACGGCTAACCCCTCACCCGAGCAGTGGGCAGAGGTCAACCAGCGCTTAAATATTGCTGTGAGCAAAATTGACAAAGCAGTGAAGCGGGGTGTCCTGCATCGCAACACCGGTGCCCGCCGCAAAGCCCGTCTTAGCCGTATCCTCAGCAAAGCCACCCAATCCGCCTAAGTTCTATGCTGGTGGATACCCATGTCCATCTTAACTTTGACACCTTTGCCCCCGATCTAGAGGCGGTAGCGCAGCGGTGGCGAGACGCAGGGGTTGTCCGGTTAGTGCACTCCTGCGTAGAACCAGCAGAATTTGCGGCGATTCAAGCCCTCACGGCACGGTTTCCTGAGGTTTTCATGGCCGTAGGGCTGCACCCCCTCGATACCGCTCAGTGGCATCCTGAGGTAGCAAACACAATTGCGGATCTTGCCAGCAGTGAACCCAAAGTTGTTGCCATTGGCGAAACGGGTTTAGATTTCTACAAAGCAGATAATCAACCTCAGCAGGAAGAGGCATTTTGGGCACAGCTTAAGGTGGCTCACAGCCTCAATTTACCGGTCATTATCCACTGCCGTGAAGCAGCGGCGGCAGCCCGAAGCCTGCTACAGCAGTTTCAGCAGCAGTACGGAGCCGTGCAGGGTGTCATGCACTGCTGGGGGGGCACCCCAAAAGAGACGGAATGGTTTCTGGAGTTGGGGCTGTACATTAGCTTTAGTGGTACCGTTACCTTCAAAAACGCTAAACAAATTCACGCGGCAGCCCAAATGGTTCCGGGCAATCGCCTCCTGATTGAAACCGACTGTCCCTTCCTTGCGCCTGTGCCAAAGCGGGGCGAAAAGCGCAACGAACCCAGCTATGTCCGCTATGTTGCTACCGCCGTGGCAAACCTCCGGCACTGTGATGTTGCCGAACTTGCTGCCCAGACAACCCTCAATGCCTGTCACCTCTTTCGCTTGCCGCTGCCGGAAGAGTTGAACAAACGTTGTCCCACTCCTCAGCCTCACTCTAGCAGTGTGGGGGGCGATTAAATAGGGCACCCTCTAGGATGGGGGTATGCGCGATAACCTCTGCAAATACCTAGCCGAACAGTATCCCACTGCCTTTACCCAATGGCTCCTCAAGGATAGTTCTCCTCAGGTCTCTATTCTCAAAACCGAACTGAGCCTCGAACCCATCCGTGCCGATTTCGTCACCTTTGTCCAAACCCAAGACCGGATTCTGCACCTTGAATTTCAAGTGGAGCCACAAACCGAGCCACCCCTGCCCCTGAGAATGCTCGACTATTGGGTACGACTGCATCGCAAATACGCCTGCGAGATTGTTCAGGTGCTGATTTTATTGCGGCGCACAACCATTGACGTGCCCACCGCTTTTGAAACCGAAACCACCCTTCACCGCTATCGCGTCATTAAGTTGTGGGAAGAAGACCCCCAGCAATTTTTCAGTCATCCGGCACTGCTGCCCTTTGCCGTGTTAGCGCAAACCTGCAATAGCGAAGAACTACTGCGAGCCGTGGCAGAACGGGTGAATCAAATTGAACCAGAGAGCGAGCGACGGGAGTTGAGTACCGTCGTACAACTAATGGCTGGGTTACAGTACAAAGAAGAGCTAATCGAGTCAATTTTTCGGGAGGGAATGATGCGGGAATCGGTGATGTACCAAAAAATCCTCAGAGAAGGGAAACAAGAAGGGGAGCGGATTGGGGAGCAGCGGGGGCGGCAAGAAGGACGGCGGGAAGGACGCCAAGAAGAAGCTTGTTCCCTCATCCTACGTCAATTGCATCGACGACTGGGACATCTGCCGGATGAGGTTATCGCCCAGATTCGTGACTTATCTCTAGAACAGTTAGAAACCTTAGGAGAAGCGCTCTTAGACTTTCAAACGCTGCCTGACCTAGAGGCATGGCTGAGAACTTGCCCCCATTGAATAGGGCAATCTCTAAGATGAAGGCAACGAAGGCTTGGTAGATGAGTGTTCGGTTAGTTTTGTTGCAACCTGTAGCTCATCTAAGTTCCACAGGGCACCGCCGAGAGCAGTAGGGTTGGCACCAATGACATGGTTACGAAAGGCGGTGAGGGAAAGCGGGTTAATTAGGTAAATAAACGGTAGGTATTCTTGGGCAAGCCGCTGGGCTTCGGCGTAAATGGGTTTGCGGCGCTCTTCCTGTAGCTCCTGCGCCCCTTGAATATAAAGGTCACTAATGCGTTGCTCCCAGTCGGCAATTACATGACCGGTAATGGGGGGCTGGTTGGGGCTAGGCTGTTGATTGAACGTGTGCAACAGGCCATCCACGCGCCAAATATTGGCACTGCCGTTGGGTTCGCTGCCGCCGCCGGTAAACCCCAACAGGTGACACTCCCACTCAAGGGAATTCGAGAGCCGATCCACCAGAGCACTAAAGGCTAAAAATTGTAAGTCCACCTGCATACCAATTGCTGCCAAGTCTTGCTGAATTTGGGTGGCCAGAGCTTCACGGATTTTATTGCCAGCGTTGGTGATCAAGGAAAAGCGGACGTGGTTGCCTTGGGCATCTAACAGTTGACCTTGGGCGTTGTACTGGAATCCTGCTGAGCGCAATAAATCTTTGGCCTTTTCGGGGTTGTAGGTGTAGGTGGGCAACCCATCTGCGGGGGAAAAATAAAAGGGGCTTTGTACCGGGATGGTGGAGTGCTGCGGCTCCCCTAGTCCTTGATAGATATTGTTGATCATGCGCTGGCGATCGAGGGCGTAGGCAACCGCTTGACGAAAGCGCACATCGTTGAACCACTCAGATTTCACCGGATCCACAAGGGGTTTACCGTTGCGACGACCCCGGTTAAGGTTAAAGGCCAAATAAACGGTGCCGGTACTCGGGCCACTGTTATAAATGCGAAACTGCCCAGGTTTTTCTTCCCGTTTGAGGAGTGAAAACATATCGGGGGTCACGGCAAATAGGTCTAAGCCGCCCGAACGGAATTGCAGCATCGCCGTATCGGTAGATTCCACAATTTGCCAGATGAAGCGGTCAATGTGGGGCAGAGGCGATCGCCAGTAGTAGGGATTGCGGCGAAAAATTAAGCGCTGATTGTTAATGTAGCGCTCCATAACAAATGGACCATTACCAACAATCTCGCGGGGATCGGTGTCGGTGCCCCACAGGGACAAAAACTTGAGGCGACCGTCGCGATCCCTCTCCTTGACAGCGTTTCGCAATTTGTGCGCGGGTAAAATGGGCAGGCCAGTATTGCGCAAAAAGGGGGCAAAGGGTTCCGGTAGCTTGAAGGTGACTTGGCGATCGCCTTGGGCGGTAACTGTTGGCAGTAAGCCCGCCTGACCAATACGAAGGATGTCACGGCTACTGGTGGGAATTTCAGGGTTAAAGTACACCTGATTGTAAGTGAACACCACATCCTCGCTCGTCAGCGGCTCACCATCGGACCACTTCAGATTGGGGCGCAACTGAAAAACAATTTCAAGGGCATCTGGGTTAATCTGCCACGATTCTGCTAGGGCGGGTTCGAGTTCTCCCGTCAGGCCATTTTCTTGAATGAGGCCACTGTAAATGTAACCAAAAACATTGGGTGACTCTTGGCTGAGGGCGTAGTTAAAGGTTTTGGGGTCGGCGGTAACAGCCGTGACCAGTTGGTTAGCACGGGGAGCAACGGAGACACCACAACTGCCGAGAATAAGGGTGCAAGAGCACACAAGCAGCGCCAGCAGCCACCAGTGCCGTCGCCCCATTAACCGCCTCCGACAATCGTGACAATTTCAAGGCGATCGCCCGCACTCACCTGAGTGGTTGGCCAAAATTGGCGGTGTAAAATTTCGCCATTGTACTCGATCGCCACCAGTCGCGGATTAATGCCCAAGACCTGACATAGCTCTGGAATGGAGAGCGATCGCTCAAGGGAGTGAGGAGTTCCATTGACATAAACGACAATGGGTTGCCGGATGGTCACCATAGGCGCTTAGCTGTGCTACTGCCCACTACCAAGGGCGTGCTCATACCTAAAGGAATTGTTCGAGGGTGGCTTCAATTTTGGTTTTTGGCACTGCCCCAACCAGAATATCCACTTTCTGGCCGCCTTTGAAAATCATTAGGGTAGGAATGCTACGAATGCCGTAGTCAGTAGCCACTTTTGAGTTCTCGTCTGTATTGACTTTAACCACTTTGACCTTGCCCGCGTACTGATTAGCAATTTCGTCAACCACTGGGGCAACCATCCGGCACGGTCCACACCACGGTGCCCAAAAGTCAACGAGAACGGGGAGTTCACTGTCTAAAACTTCTTCTTTGAAGGTGGCATCAGTGACCGACAATGCACTGGACATAGGTCAAACCCTTATAACTAATCAGCGGCTATCTAAGGTGTAGAGCGGCCTTTGGGAGACACAGTGCCACCCATCAGACCACTTCACGTTAGCATTTAATTTACCAGTTTCAGCCCTAGGTGGCCAACCACCTGTGGGCAACAGGTGAGAGCCTGCCGTAAACAGAGCTATTCCGATGGCTCCAGTATATCATCAAAACGTTTACCCCACGCCTGCAACGGGTCGGTAACGGCAAGCTACAGCAGCCCTGTTAAGATCAAAACGCTAAGATCAAAAAGCAAAGCGGTTTGACTGAGTTTTAATTATTTAAGTAGGCACTATGGTACTGCTGGGGCAATCGGCAGATGAAATCACGGCATGGGTTGAGGCGCAGGGGCAACCCCGCTACCGTGGACAGCAACTCCATCAATGGCTTTACCAAAAGGGGGTGCGATCGCTCGCCGAAATTACGGTGTTTCCTAAGGCATGGCGCAATGACCTTGCCACCGTTGCGGTGGGTCGCTCTCAAATTGGTCATCGTCACTGGGCTAAGGATGGTACCTTGAAGCTGCTCCTTAAGCTGGCAGATGGCGAAACCATTGAAACCGTTGGCATTCCCACTGGCGATCGCCTCACGGTCTGCGTCTCCTCTCAGGTGGGCTGTCCCATGGCCTGCGACTTTTGCGCCACCGGCAAGGGCGGGTATCGCCGCAACCTTGCGCCCCACGAAATCCTGGATCAGGTGCTCACCATTCAAGGGGAAATGCAGCGTCGGGTGAGCCATGTGGTGTTTATGGGCATGGGGGAACCCCTCCTCAACCTTGAGGCTGTACTGAAATCGGTGACCTGCCTTAACCGCGATATTGGCATTGGCCAGCGGCATATTACGATTTCCACTGTGGGGATTCGCCAGCAAATTCAACGCCTAGCCCACTACGAACTGCAAACCACCTTGGCGGTGAGCCTGCACGCGCCCAACCAGGAACTGCGGCAGCGCCTTATCCCCAGTGCGCGGCACTATCCCCTATCTGAATTGATGGCCGATTGCCGTGCCTACGTCCAACGCACAAGCCGCCGCATCACCTTTGAATACACGGTCTTGGCGGGGGTAAACGATCGCCCCCACCATGCCCAAGAGTTGGCGGCACAGCTACGGGGGTTCCAGAGTCATGTGAACCTGATTCCCTACAACCCCATTGCCGAAGCAGACTATCAGCGCCCTAGCAGCAGGCACCTGCAGGAATTTTTGGCTCAGTTAAGGGAGTTGGGGGTTGCTGCCAGTATCCGGCGATCCCGGGGGCTAGATCGAGAGGCCGCCTGCGGTCAGTTGCGTCACTCGTTGGCGGCGACCGCATCCATGCCGTTGCCTGCCGGTGAATCAACAATTCACTTGCTAAGTAAAGATACTTAGCCGTAGCTCGCTATACTTGAGTCTGGTGGTCGTCGTGTTACTGCCGCTGCTGGCGGTATAGGGTGAAGCGGCACTACCTACGGCTAGAGTGTTTACGGATCCATCATGACCCAAGCAACCGTTGCTAAACCCCCTTTTTCGTGGCCTACGGCCTCCTTCATTATTTTTGTCCATCTGGGTGCGTTACTGGCCTTTGTACCCGGAATGTTTAGTTGGTCAGCGGTGCTGCTGGCGCTTGTGCTGCACTGGTTAACGGCCGGTATTGGCATTACCCTTGGCTGGCACCGACTGGTGACCCACCGCAGCTTTCAGGTGCCAAAATGGCTGGAATACTTTTTAGTATTTTGTGGCACCCTATCGATGCAGGGCGGGCCTATCTGGTGGGTTGGGTTACACCGTCACCACCACCTTTACTCGGATCAACCCAATGATCATCACGACTCCCGCAAAGGCTTTTGGTGGAGTCACATTGAGTGGATGTTTCGCGAGGTACCGGCAGAGGCGGAAATTCCCCGCTTCACGAAGGATATTGCCGACGACCCGGTGTATCAGTTCCTCGATAAATATTTCCTGCCCATTCAATTGGTTCTGGCGGTGGTGCTTTACCTCTGGGGCGGTTGGCCGTTTGTGGTCTGGGGTATTTTTGTCCGCTTGGTTACGGTTTACCACACCACATGGCTCGTCAATAGTGCCACCCATGCCTTCGGCTACCGTACGTTTGATACCACGGATCACTCCACCAACTGCTGGTGGGTTGCCCTGCTCACGTTTGGTGAAGGCTGGCACAACAACCACCATGCCTACCAGTACTCGGCTCGCCATGGGTTGCAGTGGTGGGAAATTGATCTGACGTGGCTCACCATTCGCGTCCTACAGGCGTTGGGGTTGGCCTCAAAAGTGCGTCTTGTCGAGGCACCGGTTACGCCAACCCAAGAGTAGGTTCGGATGCGGCTGCTGATTCTGGGCTGCGGTTATACAGGGACATGGCTGGGGCGATCGCTACGGCAGCAGGGGGTCGAGGTGGTGATCACCAATCGTTCCGGCGTGGCACCCCCAGAATTGGCGGGCGTGCCCTGTTATCCCTTTGCTGGCCAAGTGCCCCTCAATCCGGCGGCGCTTGAGGGGGTCACCCATGTCCTCTCCAGTATTCCCCCAGATCGGGACGGGCAGGATCCGGTGGCCAATCACCTGCTGCCCGAGCTTGAGCGCTGCCCTTTAAGGTGGTTTGGCTACCTTTCTACCACGGGGGTCTATGGCGATCGCCGAGGGGATTGGGTGGATGAAACCACGCCGGTGAACCCTCAGAATTCGCGATCGCGCCATCGGGTTGCCGTGGAGCAGGCGTTTCTGGGGGCAAATCTACCGACGCATATTTTTCGGCTGCCTGGCATCTATGGCCCCGGGGAAGGGCGCAATCCCTTCAGTCGGATTCTTAAGGGACCGGTGCAGCTTATTGACAAGCCCGGCCATTACTTTTGCCGTATTCATGTGGCGGATATTGTTCAAACGCTGGCGCGATCGCTGGCGCAGCCCACCCCCCACGCCATCTATAACCTCAGCGATGATCAGCCTTCAGAATCCCTACCCGTCCTCTTGGAAGCCTATCGGCTGCTGGGTCGCCCGGCGCCACCCCCGATGCCCCTGAGGGAGGCTCAGTTGAGTCCCATGGCGCTCTCGTTTTGGCAGGAGTCACGGCGGGTGCGCAATGACAAAATTAAGCAGGTGTTGGGGGTACAGTTGCGCTACCCCTCTTACCGCGAAGGGTTGGCGGCCATTCTAGCCGAAATGCCAGCCAGCGTACTCCAAACTGGCCAAGGCACTTAACCCCTGTTGCAGGCATAACCCAAAGATGCGGCTGGTGGCAATGGCTGCCGCCCCATGGAGGTTCACGCCCAAAAGCGCTCCTTTGGCATCCATGATCATCTCGCCCCAACTGCTGTCCTCCGCAAGACTGTAGATGGTCTGAACCTGTACGGCTGATCCCCACTGGCGTTGGGCTTGGCGGCGGTTCCAGCCCACCCGCGCTAAGGGGGTGGGAATTGGCAGCCACCAAGGTTGATGGCGATATACGAGGGGCTGAGCGTTTCCCAATAGGAGGTTGCGGGCGATCGCCCCCCCTTCAGCCGCCGTCAGAGCGGGTAGAGTATAGCCTTTCTGCCAGCCGCCACAGGCATAAACTTGTGGGTGACTGGTGCCACCGTAGCGATCTAGGCGCAGCCAACCTTGGCCATCGGTCCTGAGGGGGTCGAGGTTGAGATCCCGCAGGGTGGGCGGCAGCCGCGTTGCAGGTTGACCCGTGTGCACCTGAACCCTGATTCCCATAGCTTCTAGTGCCCCTTGCAGGCGATCGTTAAACCAGGGGTCTTCGCTGGGGACAAGGCACTTCTCAGGGAGTAACCACTCCTGCGGCTGACCCTCCCCAGACCAGCGACACCAGGCAAGCACCTCGGCAATCTCTAGCCCGGTACCTTCGAGCCTCTTTTGGGGCGGTAACAGGGCAGGGGGGGCATCCACCAAAAGATAACGACGGGCGTAAAGTTGATCCTGCTCAAGTTGGAAATGGCACTGGGGCTGCCAGACAAATTTACCGTTGCCCCTAATGACATCCACTCCCGCAAGGTCTAAGACCCTTGGGGCATAGCGGCGCTGCCCTTGGCGCACCATGGCTTGAAACTGCTGCCAACTGGCGGCATCGAGAACAGGGGGGGGGTGTAGGGAGAGCCACCAGCACTGCCACTGCCAGTCCCACTGCGGGCTGGGGGGCGGCACCACCACACCAATGCGCCCCAAGCGGGCATAGCGATAGGCAATATCCAAGGCAATGGGGCTGGCTGCCACCATCAGCAGATCATAATCAAAACGCATAGGGCGGTTGCGCCACGCGACCGGAGTAGCTACTCACCTGAGTGTTCATCAGAGTTCCCGCAGTTCTTCAGGGGAAATTCCCTCAATCGTGGCTGGCACCGTGGCCGATCGCTCAAAGCTATGCAAAATCACGTAAAAACAAGGAATTAAAAAGAGCGTGAGCATCGTGGCCACCGCCAACCCCGAAAATACCACAATCCCTAAAGGCTGCAAAAATTCTGAACCTTCCCCTAACCCCAGCGCCAAGGGAAACATCCCCACCACGGTGGTAATGGTGGTCATCATAATGGGTCGCAAGCGGGCGGGGGCGGCCTTAAGGATGGCTTGGCTGCGGCTACAACCCTCCTGCAGATAAATTTCGTTGGCAAGCTCCACCATAATAATGGCGTTGTTGACCACAATCCCCACCAGCAGAATTGCACCGACAATCACCGTTGCCCCGATGGCCGTCCGGGTCAGGTACAGCCCCCAAATACCTCCGGCCAAGGCCAGAGGAATCGTAAACATAATCACCAGTGGATCCAACAGGGAGTTGTACTGTACCGCCATCACCACAAACACCAAGAAGGCGGCTAGGCTACCCAGAACCACCAGTGCCTGCTGAAGTTGCTGATTGGCGGCAGCGGCGGTACTGGGCATCAGCGACACGCCCGGCGGGAACTCCAGACTGTTTAGAACCGCCTTAACTTGGGCAAGGGCGGCACTGAGGCTGGCTCCCTCCACGAGGTTACCGGCAATCATAAAGACCTGCTGCTGGTTAATGCGGCGGATTTCGCCCGGGGCTTGTCCTGCCTCAATCCGCGCCACATCGCCAAGGCGCAGGGGACGGTTACCCTCGGTAAATAGGGGAATTTGCGCGAGTTGGGTGGGTGCCACGATGCTGTCGCTATCCAGTTGCACCCGAATATCGACGAGGCGATCGCCCCGCTGGAGTCGGGTGGGCACAAAGCCCTCAAGAGCCGTCTGAATGGTTTGCCCCAGATTCAGGGTGTTCAGGTTCAACTCACTGGCGCGATCCCAGTCCGGCAGAATCTGAATTTCCGGTTGGCGCGGGTCGGCATCGGGGCGAAAGCGCACGAGGGTTGCGTTTTCATCCAGAACCTTCAGCACTTGGCGACCAAAACGGTTTAGGGTTTCTTCGTCATCCCCCCGCAGCATCACATCCACATCGGCACCCCGCACCGGTGAGTTGGTAAGGATAATGCCGCGCACTTGCCCCGGACTGAGCCGCAGGCGCACACCCACAAGGTTGAGTTGCTCAAGGGCTTGGGTGGCCTGGGTAATGTAGCGATCTACACTGACCTCGGGCTGGAGGATGATATTACTAGAGCTACGCAGGGCATTGGCGATGGTGTTCGTGCCAAAGAGTGCTCCACCCGTGGTGGTAAACACATCCTGTGTGCCCGGCTGCGCCATGAGAATGCGATCCACTTCCCGCATCACGCGGCGACTGGTGGGCAGGGGGGTACCCGGCGGAAAAATAGCCGTCAGGTTCACTTGACCTGTATTAATGCGCGGCAGCAATTCCTGTGGCAACTGTTGTGCTAAAAACCAACTGCCACCGCCAAGGAGGGCGATCGCCAGCCCGACCACTAGCCAGCGCCCCCGCAAGACCCGCGCTAAAAGCCGCTCGTACTGTCCCGTCAGCCAAAGGAACTTAGCATTAAAGATGCGTAGGAGCGCCACCTGACGCAATTGATTTTGCACCCGCAGCCCCAACAGCCGCGAGGCCAAGACGGGCACGACCGTGAGAGCCACGACTAACGAGGCAGCCACGGCAAAACTAATGGTGAGGATGAGTTCGTTAAACAGTAGGGCAATTAGACCCCCCAGTAACAAAAACGGCAGAATCGCCACAAGGTTGGTTAAGGTGGAGGCCACCAAGGCGGACTCAATGTTGCGACTGCGCCGCTTCACTTCCTCGAGGTACTGCTCTTGACTCATCTGCTGCGGGTTAATATCCGCCAATGTTTCGAGCATAACGATGGCGTTATCTACCACAATCCCGACCCCGAGTGCCAGCCCCCCCAAACTAAAAACATTGAGGGAAAAGCCAAACAATCCCATCAGCAGCATGGCTGCCATCGTTGAAAGGGGAATGGCCAAAATAATAATCAGGGTCTGCCGCAGCGAGCCAAGGAACAGCAGCACCGCGATCGCCGCCAAAAGAGTACCGGTGACCCCTGCGGTGGCCACATTATTGAGAGAGTTACGGATATAGACCGACTCATCCAAAACCGGCACAATTTGGGCATCGGCAGGCACAAGGTTGGCGGCCTGCAACTCCGCTAGGCGGCGTTTAATGCCGTCAGCAACTTCCACCGTATTGGCTTCCGGTTGCTTGAGGATACTCACCTTAACGGCGGGCTGGCCATTCAGGGTAACAAACACGCGCTGCTCAGCACTGCCATCCACCACATGAGCCACATCCCGTAGATAGACCCGCTGCCCCTCAGCCCCCGTGAGAATCACCTCTTCAATGTCAGCCGTATTACGAAAACGCCCCACCGTGCGGGTTAAGGGTTCGGCCTCACGGCCCCGAATCCGCCCCCCCGAGACATCTTGATTGCGATCGCTCAGGGCAGTCAAAATTTGGTTTAAGCCCACGCCCGTCGCCTGCAATCGCTCGAGATCCACCAAAATCCGTACTTCCTCTGGGGTGCCGCCGGAAATATCTACCCCTGCCACCCCTGGGACAATACTTAACTCGCGATCCAAGTCTTCATCGGCAAAGACCCGCAGTTCACGGCCACTAAGGGTTTCTGACGTGAGGGCAAACTCATAGACGGGCAGTTGGGAGGGGTCAAACTTAAACAGGCGGGGCGACTCAATAATGTCCGGCAAGGTGCTGCGGGCGCGGTTAAAGGCCGCCGTTGCCTCGTTGAGGGCTTGATCCACATCCCCCCCGGGCGCAAAAAAGAGGTCAATGCTTACCTGGCCTTCGCGGGTTTGGGAATAGACCTGTACCACCCCTTCAGTGCGGCTGAGGGCTTCTTCAAGGGGTTTGGTGACCTCTTCCACCGCAACATTGGGCACCACCCCCGGAATATCGAGGCGCACTCCAATGCGCGGATAGGTAATGCCGGGCAGTAAATCTACCTGGAGGCGCACTAACATAAAGACCGCCAAAACAATAACGGTCAGCGTGAGCATCAGGGTGCCAATATGGCGGGTAATGGCAAGACCGCTAAAACTAAAGCGTGGGGAGTTCATGCCGGATGGAACTAAAAAATCACTTCTTAGACACCGCTACTGTAACAAATGGTTTCGACAAAAATAAACACAGCAGCCAGCCCAGAGCCGATATACATTAGAGATAGGGGCGCCTTCAACAATGAATGACAGGAGGCAGCAATGCTTGCTGAACCGCAGACGGTTTCACCCACCGCATTACTCCAGAGTCTTTTAGAGCTACGTCACGAGGTTGTTAAGGAAGGGGAGGCGCGCTTTCAGCGTTGGCAGCCCCACATTCACCGCCACCCATTTCTGCCAAGTGCCCGCAACTTAGCCTATTACCTAGCACTGCGCTGGCGAGATCTACGCGCCATCCAGATGGCGTTGATGCCTTGGGGGTTGTCTTCCCTTGGCCGGATTGAATCACGGGTCTTAGCGAATCTGGATGCGGTGATCAACACCCTAGGGGTACTGTGCCATTGTCCGCAGGGGTTACCCCCCCGCCCACCCTTAGCGGCCTTTTTTGCCGGCGATCGCCAACTGCGGCAACACACCGAGGAACTCTTTGGCCCTATTCGGGGCAAGCGTCACGTCCGCATTATGGTGACGCTACCCACCGAGGCGGCAACGGATCCGCAGTGGAGCATTACGCTGTTGCGCAAGGGTATGAACTGCGCCCGCATTAATTGTGCCCACGATGATCCGGCCACGTGGCAGGCAATGATTGCCAACTTACGCGCCGCGGTACGCATCACCAACCAACCCTGTAAAATCCTGATGGATTTAGGCGGCCCCAAACCCCGGGTGACCGATGTCTTTCCCGAGGGAGTGCGCCTACAGCCCGGCAGTCGCCTCTGGCTACGGTACCAGATTGATCCCTCCATCATAGGGGTGCCCCAAGTAACCTGCTCGCTGCCGGAAATTTTGCCCCAGCTTAGGGTGGGCGATCGGGTGTGGATTGACGATGGTCATATTGGGGGTCGTATTGTGGCCAAGGACGAGCAGGGGGTCGAGCTTAGCCTCACCCATTGCCAAAAGGGGCAACGCCTGAAAAAAGATAAGGGCTTTAACTTTCCCGATAGCCAGCTTACGCTGTGTCCCCTCACCGATCGCGATCGCCAACACCTAGACGTTGTGGTTCAACACGCGGATCTCGTTGGCTACTCCTACGTTCAGTCCGCCGCTGACATTGTCTTACTGCAAACCGAACTAGCCCAACGCTGTGGCGATCGCGCCCAGCAGTTTGGCATCATCGCCAAAATTGAAACCCCCCAAGCTATTCGTGCCCTGCCCGAACTCATCGTCCAAGCCGCCGGAGCGCAACCCTTTGGCATTATGATTGCCCGCGGCGACCTAGCGGTGGAAATTGGCTATCAACGCCTTGCCGAAATGCAAGAAGAAGTCCTCTGGCTCTGCGAAGCGGCCCATGTGCCCGTGGTATGGGCCACCCAAGTCTTGGAAACTCTTGTGAAAAAAGGCGTTCCCTCGCGAGCCGAAATCACCGATGCTGCCATGGCAGAGCGGGCGGAGTGCGTCATGCTCAACAAAGGCCCCTACATTGCCTTAGCGGTCGATATTCTCGATGATGTTTTGGCACGCATGGAAGCCCACCAACAGAAAAAAACACCGCAACTGCGCGCCCTGAACTCATGGCGACTCGATGAACGGCTCAGTGGTCTGCCCGGAACACCACCCCCTGTTCTTTGATAGATTAGGGATATATCCGCTTTCAAGGTGATCAGGATCACAGTTGATGGGTGGTTAGGATCACGCGCAGCAACAGCACCGACCCCTATGATGCTAGATAAGTTCATTAATGTTGCGGTTGCACCTGTGTTCCTGCACTGTCTTGGTACTGCTGCTTAGGAGCGCGTCACCATCATGAATACCTGGATTAAGGCCAACGATTACCAGTTAATCTACGATCACCTGCTCGAGTGTGTGCAGCGGGAGAGTTCGCAGCAGGTGATTGAGCGGTTTCGCGCCCTTTTTATCATGGGCTATACGTACCCGGATCGCCTCATTCAGGAGACGATGGATCGCATTGTAACCAGTAGTAATGCGACTCAGAATTTCCGCCCCTTTATGAACCGTTGCTGCCACATTTTAATTAACCGCTGGCAGTCGCGACCCCTCTTGCAGGCGGCGGTATCGGATTTTTTAGCGGTTCTTGAAACACCCGTGGCCATGCCCGCGGGCGGTCTGAGTCGTGCGCAGGTGGTGCGCAAATTGCGGTTGCTGCTGAAGGATTATCTCGAGAGTGAAGCGTTTCAAAAGCTACAGCGAATGGTGCAATTCCTGCGGGAAGATGCCCAAGATACGTCTCAAATTCGCAAAAATAGCGATCGCCCCCTAGCGACCCTGATTCGTCGCTACCCTTACCTGTACAACCACTGTTTAATTGGGGATGACACCTCCCCCGAAGAACTGCGCCACATCCAGTACTACCAGCAGCAGGCGCTGCAACAGTTTGAGGGCAACCTCAGCCAGTACCTCACGATTGAGTTTCGCCGCGCCCAAGGGCATGTAAATATTCCCACCGTTAAGAATCCCACACTGCTCACGCCCGAGGAACTCAAAGCCTCGGTGCAGCACTTTGTCGGCAAAATTGACCAGCGCCACACCTATCGTGACTTGGCCGGCCAGTTTGAGCAACGGCTGCAACGGTTAAAATCAACCTGCGATTTCCGTGAGGAATTTTTCCACTATTTAACCGATACGACCGCCGATATTGGCCGTGGCCGCTTCCGGCAAAAATTTCATCAATACCTCAACACCTTGCCCGCCTTTCAGCAGGCGCAGCCCCTGAATGAACTCACAATTGTGCGCACCTGTAGCCAAACCTTGAACTACTTAGTGGTCGATAGCGCCCAAAACCCAAATCACCTTGTCTTTGTTGACCTCTTGAATAATATTGGTACCGCAGCCACCATTGGCCTACTGCTAAAAATTGTCCTGATTAGTAAAAAGGTGAAGCCCTACCTCGAAAAACGCTTTGCCATTTTATTTAACCACTATCAATCCTTTAGCCGTGGCAAGGTGCGTTGGCTCGTTAACTGTCTTGAGCATTTTAATATCGCCAACGTGACCCACTTTGGCAAGCAGGATTTTTCGTTTTTTGGGCGTTGGTAGGGGCGCGGTGCTACTCTAAGTCCTCTGCCAGCACCTGGGCGATCGCCTTGTGGGACTGCTGTTGAAACTGGCTCACATCTACCCGCCGTAGCAAGCTAATGGCTAAAATCATCCCCAGCATGGGCAGACAAAAGACAAAGCTATAGGCGAAGACCGGTACACCAAAGAGTTGCCGCCCAAGATCTAAGGCGGCACCGCCAACCACTGTGGCCGAGCCACGGGCAATGGCTTGGGCGAGTCCCCATGCGCCAATAAACGTGCCAGCGGTTTCAGCCGCGGTTAAATCTAACATCAGACTCAGGGCACCCGTGGTGGTGATCCCCGCCGCAATACCAAATAAGAATAGCTCTAGCTTAAAGAGCCATGCCTGCTGCGTAAACCCGGCCACAATTAGGAGCAAAAACATGGTGGCCACCCCCAAGCAGCCGTAGGTGGTGGTTTGAATTTTGCCGAGGCGCGGCACCAACAAAAAACCGGTAAAACTCAGGCCAACGAGGGTTCCCATCCCCCAGTAAGCATTCAGGCGCGTGGTTTCGGCAATGGTCATCCCAAACACTTCGCCGCCGTAAGGTTCTAGCACCGGTTCTTGGATAAATAAACTTAGCGTCATTAGGACTAAGAACATAAAGAACAGCCACGTTTGGGAGTTGGCCGTCAGAATTTTCAGGGCACGCCCGAGGGTAATGTTCTCTGTCCGCTGCTGATGGCCGGTGCGTACCCCATAGCGGGAATACTTGGCCTCGATGCCCCACGTGCCCGCGATCGCCAACAGTAGGACAATGGCCAGCACCGTTAAAAAAAGCTGGTTCACACTCCTGCGCAGTAGCTCAATCGGGGTCTCAGGAGTCAACTGTTGCAACAGCACACCGCTCAGGATGGCACCCACCACAATCCCCACCGTTAGCATTGACCAAACAATGCCCACCAGCTTGCCGCGGTTCTCTTCCTCAGAAACATCCACCAGTAGGGCCGCAAAGGGGGTCGAACTACTGCTGACACAAATGCCGTAAGCGGCAAACAAAGCGCCTAGCAGGGCAATCCACCCTTGGGTTGCGCCACTCCAGCCCGACTGCTCTAAACTGGTGCCCACCTGCCAGATCACTTGGACAATGGCATAGGTGACCACCGTAAAGGCGACGGCGCCTCCCCACACGTAACCGGTGCGATGATAACCACGAATTGGATGCGCATCTGAGAGTTGACCAAACCACACCCGTACCGGTGAGACAAATTGATGCATGGCGATCGTCAGCGTGACCAATGTGGCGGGTACCGCTAACTCCTTGATCATGATGCGGTTGAGTACCCCCAACACCAAAATGGACATCATCCCCAACCCCATTTGGAATAGACCCAAGCGAAACATCACCCACAGGGGTAACGGAGGGGGCACATGTGTGGCAGAACCGGCAACCATTACTCACTCAACTCACATCTATAGGCAAAAATAAATCAATTTCAGCTATATCCTAGATTGCCATCAAAAAGGAAATTGCCAATGATAAAATCAGTGCCAACAGGGTTAAAAAAAGAGAGCGCTTGAGGGAGTCGGTGTAGGCAGACATGATACAGGTCACCTTTTCAAAATGAGCGCCAGTCAGTGCTTTTACGGCTCGGTATTTTTACAGCAATGTAGTTTTCTATTCTATAACCTTTTTGGGCGGGGCGATCGCCCGACAGTTCAAAGGGCACAGGGAGGGCTTAAGTTGAGCCGCCCAATTACTGGCTATGTTGGCAGGGGGATGTTTTGTCACAATAACAGTACAACACCCCAACGCGCAGGCGAGAGGTTGCAGCGATGACCTATCCTACTGCTCACTCCCATGACCGACCCACCATTTTTGATGTGCGGCAACTGCGCATCTATTGCCGTCAGCAGTGTCTTGTCGATACCCTTAACCTGACAATTCCCGAAAACCAAATTGTTGCCCTTATTGGACCATCCGGTTCGGGCAAGAGTCTCTTCCTGCGCTGCTTGAATCGCCTAACGGATATGATGCCCCCCCTGCGGGTGACAGGACACATTTTCTATCGGGGTCGGAATCTTTACGATTCAGGCCAGGACGTAGCCTGTATCCGGCGCCAGATTGGTATGATTTTTGAGCGCCCTCACCTATTTCCAAAGTCAATTTACGACAATGTGGCCTTTGGTGCTCGGGTGAATGGCTATGCCGGCAATATGGATGAACTGGTGGAGCGCTCACTGCAACAGGTGCATCTGTGGCCGGAGGTTAAAGATCGGTTATCCGACAACGCCATGGCACTGCCCCTCGGCCAACAACAGCAACTCTGCTTAGCACGGGCGATCGCCGTCAATCCAACCGTGCTGCTGCTGGATAACCCCACGTTGAACCTAGATGCCCTTGCCAGTCGTCGCCTCGAGGCCCTCTTTAGCGAACTGAAGCACCGCTATACCCTGATCATCGCCACCCAAGATCTCCAGCAGGCTGCCCGCCTCTCCGACTATACGGCGTTTTTTCATCTCAAAACTGACACTGGCGATCAGGCGGTGGGCTACCTCGTGGAGTACGCTGAAACTCGCGCCCTCTTTCAGCGGCCACAACACTCGCTCACCCACAACTACGTGACAGGACGCTTGGATGACCTCGATGACTGTCACGTTGCCCCCCCTATCACGGCTAGTGATAATTAAGTTTTATTAAAAATTATGATCTTTCCCCTAGGCTTGGGTGCCCCAACGGGTCAAGGCTAGACCTACAGCCAACTCTCAGGCTTTACTCTTGATAAAATATTTTCTCGAAACGTGTATAGTATTGAAATATTCAAAGTCAGCTTAACTATAGTGGAGATAAGCAAAAAAGTGACCCTTGGCTGAACCTTTTGGGGGAAAACTTGGGTACATTAATTGCAAAGTGATTGGATCGGCTGTGGAATAGGGCATCATCCCCATGATTATCTGTTCTGAGTGCTGTCACCCCAATCCGGTTGGTGCTGTTCAGTGTGAAGCCTGCTTTTCGCCAATGCCCAGTATGAATACGTGTCCAAATTGCGGTGCACCGGTTCAATCAGACGCTAGTTTTTGCGGCCAGTGCGGGTTTAACGTGCGTCAATTTGCCGTGAGTTCAGCGCCAGTACCGGACTTGCCGGATTTGGCTGCCACGGCAGTTCCGGCCATGCAACCAACGGCGGCGGCGCAAGGACGAGCCACCACGTTATCGCCACCCCCACCCCCACCGCTGCATCTGTTTCCGACAACGGCTACGCCAACCCGGCCAATTTACGCCAAACTCGTCCATGTCCAAACCCGTAGTGAATTAGAACTGCCCCCCGGCCGTGCCGTGATCCACATTGGCAAGCCCAACGATCGCATTCCGCCAGACATTGACGTGGCGGGGTTCCCGAATTCTGAGGTGGTGTCCCGCATCCACGCCGATATTCGCGTCGAGGGAGATGCCCATTACATTGAGGATGTCGGCAGTGCCAATGGCACGTATATTAACAATACCCCCCTCTATCCGGGCAATCGGCATCGGCTCAAAAGTGGCGATCGCATTGCTCTTGGCAAGGGAGATTTAGTGACCTTCATTTATGAACTCACCTCCTAAGCATTCTTTCTTTAGCGTAGTGACAGATTAAGAGGCGGTAAGCAACGGTGATTACACTAACACTTCTTCATCCGGTTCAAGCAACTCCGGTGCAAAGCTGGACGTTTGACAGTGAAGCGGTGATCCGCATTGGACGTGCGGTGGATAACCATGTGGTTCTCTACAGTGCGGTGGTCTCACGGCACCATGTGGAACTGCGGCGCAATGGACTGCAATGGGAAGTGGTGAACTTGGGCACCAATGGCACCTACCTAGATGGCAAGCGGGTACAGCAGGCTCCCTTGGCAGATGGCGGTATTTTACGGCTGGCGCGCTCTGGCCCCAATATTCAAATCCGCCTCGATGGGGATCGGCAGCCGATGCCCCCCAATGCGCGCATGGCCACTATTCCCGAAACCCCCCAGTCGGATCCCAGTAAAGGCACCTACTCCGGCGCAGAAGAGGCTGTTGGTACCGAGGCTGAACCCATTGCCACGGGTCGCTCGGAAGCCGAGCGGGGGTCTCAGGGGGTAATCACTGAGGAAGAAGAGGCGGTAGAGGAAGACTTTGCCGTGCAAGGGGAACTACCGGTGGAACTGCTGGCGGCGTGGCGGGCACCCCCTGAGTGTAGCCATCGTCGTGCCGACACCAACGATATTTTCTGCATTGAGTGTGGCGTGCCCCTCAAGGTCTGGAAAACCATTGGCAACTATCAAATTATTAGAGCGTTGGGGCAAAGTAATACCTACCTCGGTTGGCGCAATGGCCAGACAGCGGTGGTAAAAGGGCATAGCTTGGCCGCCTCTAAGCGGGAAATTCGCGCATTTCAGCAGCAAGTCCGCCAATTGTGCCCGATGCGGCATCCGGTGCTGCCGAAATTTTGGGAGGGCTTTCAGGAGGGTGCCGACTCGTACCTTGTGTCAGAAATGGTCTATGGCCAGTCTCTGAAGCAGTGGGTGCAAGATCATGGGGTGATGAATGTTGTGGAAGCCAGCCGCTGGCTCATTCCCATTTGTGACCTGTTGACGGTGCTCCACCAGCAGGATCCGCCCATTTTGCACCTGCATATTCGCCCCTCCAACTTAATTCATCCCTATGCTAAACGGGAAACAACAAATGTTGTGCTGGTGGGCTGGGGGAAAGCATCGGTGCTGACCTCCGAGTCGGGGACGTTTATTGGTACGGTGGGGTACTCTGCCCCAGAGCAGCAGGAAGGGAAACCCGAACCTGCCTCAGATTTGTACGCCTTGGGGGCTACCCTTGTTTACCTGCTCACGGGCAATGAACCGGATACCTATTTTCGCTGGGGGGCGCGGGAGTACCGCCTTTACGCCGAAGATATTCCCCACCTAGATCCGTTGATGGTGGATTTAATTAACTGCCTCACCCATCCGGAACCGCGGGAACGTTATGCCAATGCGACAGCCGTCAAACAGCGTTTAGAGCAAATTGCCGCTATCTCTGCGCCCACGTCGCCCGTATCGAGTGCCCTTTAGGCGTTAGCCGCGCAGGCGATCGCCAAAATAACGGCGATACAGTTCACAGCGAACCGTCGCGACGCTGCCCTGCAAGTTAATGAGTCCCAAGCTGTGTAGCTTAAAACCAGTGGTTGCTTCGACGCTGATGCCTGTTTCACTGTTCACAATGGCGGCAAAGGCGGGTACCAGTTCCTGCCGCTGATGCAGGTGCCACCATTGTCCCCGCAAGTGATCTCGATAAAGCCCCGTTTCGGACGCGGCGTTGGCCATCAGCTCCGGCCATGTCACCTCCTTGCGGGCTAAGTGGTACAGGGTCAGCCGAATGAGGTAGGGGTGCCCCCCCACCAACTGCTGGAGTTCGCGCAGGTGGTCTGGATCTAAGTCAAGACCGTGCAGGCGGCTGAGCTCCTGAATTTGTTCGTGGTTAAACTCGGGCAGATCAATGGCCAGCCCAACATTAAAGGGGGACTGGTTAATGTCGAGGGGGATATAGACTTCGGTACCATGGACAACAATTAAGCGCAGGTTGCGCCAAATGTCGCGGTTTTTACCCTCCTCGTGCCATGCCCGCAGCAGCCCAAAAAAGTCGCTGGCCACCTCCGGGTATTCAAACACCCGATCCACCTCATCTAACCCCAGCACAAGGGGACGGCCCTCCATCTGGGTGCCGGGCTTTTGACAGTTGGGCAGCAGGTACTCTTCAAAGTAGGCGGTGCAGTTGTACTTACTGCCAAAAATATCGTCCCAGTAGTCCTTAATGCGGTTTTCTAGCCCCAGTCGCCGCCCCACGCCAGCACACAGCCAGCGCAGCAGTTTCTCAAGGTCACTGAAGACGTGGGCATCCGCCAATTGAAAGCTGAGGGGAACGGTGCCATAGCCCTCTTGGGTGGCTCGGTACATCAACCGCGCCATGAGGGAGGTTTTACCCATTTGGCGGGGGGCCTTAATGCGAATGAGGGAGCCGGGCTGTAGCAGAGTTTCGCGGCAGCGCTGCTCGATGGGGGGGCGCTCAATATAAAAGGCGGAGGCCACTTCCACTTGGCCTTCGGGCAGTTCGGGTTCGGCGACCGGTACGGGGGCACCATCTCCGACAAGGGTGCCTGTTTGACCCTGTTCAATGGCAGTTTCCTGGAGGCCATCACTGGTGGGAACCACGGGATCGGCGGTGGCATTGACCATGTCAAGAATGTCTTGAATAAGACTGGCGGTATCCGCGGGCGATCGCCAAAAGCGTTGCTGGAGTCGGTGCAAGTAGCCGCGCAACTCGTAATTTAGGGGCAGATCAAGGGGAAAGTTCACCCGCACCGGTAGGATGAACGGGCGGCGATCGCTGCGCTGGGCTTGCAGTTGCTTGACGCTGCGCACTTCTTCGAGCACCATCTCACTCTGAGCGGCAGCTTGGGAGAGCAACAGTAAAAAGAAGTCGCACTCCTTTAGGGCCTGATCAATGCGATCCGCCCATCCTTCCCCTAAGCGGATACTTTGACTGGCCATGAAGGGGCGGTGGCCTGCCTTTTGCAGTGCCTCTTGCAGGGTGGTCGCCAGTTGCAGGTCGGTGCCATCACTGGAATGGCTAATAAATACATGGCGGCCGCGAGCCATAGTTGCCGCGTTCGCAGCAGAGGGACTGGGTAAGGTCTGGGTTGGCAGCGGGGTTGAGGAGGGGGCGGCAGGGGGAGTTGAAGGCTCGGCTTTACTTGTGGGCGATCGCCACAGATCCTGGACAGGGGTCTTCAGAAATGTGCCAATCCGCCCCCAGAAGGATTTGGGTGGCTCCACTTGGGCTAAACTGGCCAGCGCCTCTGTGGCCGTGGCAAAACGTTCGTAGGGGGATGGATGAATTAGCTTATTGACAAACTGCACGAGGCGATCGCTGACAGGCTCTGCCGCCTCCCAATTCCAGCAGCCGTAGGGATCCTGAGTCAATTGCAGCGGACTTAACCCCGTGAGCGCCTGTACCGCAACCATCCCGAGAGAATAGAGATCACTGGCGGGACGGGGTCGCCCTTGGGCTTGCTCGGGTGCCATATAGCCGGGGGTGCCAATGGCAATGGTTTGAGCCGTGGCCTCGCCCACAAGCGTGCCGCCCCCAATCGAGACCCCCATTTCCTTGACTGCACCAAAATCAATGAGGACAAGGCGCTGATCCAAGTGGCGGCGGATCAGGTTATCCGGTTTAATGTCGCGGTGAATGACACCACACTGATGCACAAAGGCCAAAATGCCCAAGGCATCCTGAAAAAAGTCAAGCACCTCCGCCTCTGACCAAGTGGCGCCGGGCATCAGTTGCTGGCGCAAGACTTGGCCTTCAATAAAATCTTGGACAAGATAGAACTCGTTGTCTTCCTCAAAGTAGGCAAGTAGCCGGGGAATTTGCTCGTGACTGCCCAATCGCTCAAGGGTTTGCGCCTCCCGCTGAAAGAGGGATCGCGCCAAGGGTAAGAAACTGGGATCGGTGCGAGCCGGGCGCAAGTACTTGACAACACACTTTGCCCGCACTGGCCGATGTGTATCCTCTGCTAAGAAGGTTTGACCAAAGTTCCCCGCCCCCAAGACCCGAATCAATTTGTAACGGCTGCCAAGGGTTTTACCAATCATGACTACTGCTGCTATGTTCGCTGTTTTCCACTCTAGCTCAGCTTCCAAGAAAGACTAGAGCCTTGGGCGCATTTAGGCAACATCGACCTTCTCCTATACTGGCTATAAATCTTCCTTCTAGTTGAGCACGAACAACCACCGTGCTTAACTAGGTAAAGAGTTTTTACGATTTGCCCCTATGCCCTTTATTGCGTTACCGTTTGTCCCTTCGCTGGCCGATGTTGCGGCGGAATCCCTGAATTTAGCAGAAGCTGGCCCCTTGATCCTAGCTGCCGTCCTCCTAAGCTTAGTGGTGATTTACTTTGCCAGTAAAGTGGGCGGTGAAATTTGTGCCCGCATTAACTTTCCACCGGTGCTCGGAGAATTGGTGGGGGGTGTTGTAGTTGGGATTTCGGTACTGCATCTGCTTGTCTTTTCGGAAGGGGCAGTTGCCGAACCCTCGGTGCTCACAACCTTTATTCAGCAAACCGCGGGCATGGATGGCACGGTCGCGTCGGTGGTGGCCAATACTGCCAGTGAAGTCATTTCCGTGCTCTCGGAAATTGGCGTGATGATCCTGCTCTTTGAAATTGGCCTTGAATCAGATCTGCAAGGCTTACTAAAGGTGGGGCCTCAAGCGGCGGTGGTGGCCATTGTAGGGGTTGTTGCCCCCTTTACCGCCGGTACCCTCGGCCTTGTGACGCTCTTCCATGTGGATTTAGTGCCCGCCATCTTTGCGGGAGCCGCCCTAACGGCCACCAGTATTGGTATCACAGCAAAAGTTTTAGCGGAAATTCAGCGGCTGACATCCCGGGAAGGGCAAATCATTATTGGCGCTGCGGTACTCGATGACATCCTCGGCATTATTGTGCTGGCGGTGGTGGCTAGTCTGGCCAAAACCGGTACGGTAGAAGTCAATAACGTCATTTACCTGATCCTGAGTTCCGTGGTATTTCTGGTGGGATCGGTGGTGCTGGGGCGGCTGCTGAGTCCTTTCTTTTTAGGGATGGTGGACCGGCTGACGACGCGCGGTAGCTTGCTCATCCCCTCCCTGATTTTTGCCTTTGTCCTCGGCTATGTTGCGGTAATTTTGCAACTGGAGGCGATTTTGGGGGCATTTACGGCGGGGTTGGTTTTAGGAGAAACCGAAAAACGACGCGAACTGGAGGAGCAAATTTTGCCCATTGCCGATATGCTGGTGCCGGTGTTCTTTGTCTGTGTGGGTGCCCGCACCGATATTAGTGTCCTGAATCCCCTAGAGCCGGAAAATCGTGCGGGTCTGATTATTGCCTCGTTCCTGGTGCTGGTGGCCATTGTTGGTAAGGTGGTTACAGGCGCCACGGTGTTTGGCCAACCCGGCATTAACCGCTGGGCGATTGGGATTGGCATGGTGCCCCGCGGTGAAGTGGGCTTAATTTTTGCGGCGGTCGGCTCCGCCAGTGGTGTGCTCTCTAAATCGCTGGAGGCGGGCATTATTGTGATGGTGATTTTAACCACTTTCCTGGCGCCACCCTTACTGCGGTTGGTATTTAAGCCGGAGGACGAGGCGGCGCTACTGGCAGAGGGGGCAGAGGTGGCCATTGAATCACCCCCAGAGGGCTAGGCATGGAACCGATTCGGGTCATTGGCGGCGGCTTAGCCGGCACAGAAGCGGCATGGCAAATTGCCCGGGCTGGAGTGCCGGTGATTCTCTACGAGATGCGTCCCCAGGTGCCCAGTCCCGCCCACCATACGGCGGAGCTAGGGGAACTGGTATGCAGTAATTCCTTTGGAGCCAAGGCCAGCGATCGCGCCACCGGGTTACTGCACCACGAATTGCGGGCTTTAGGTTCTCTGATCATTGCCACTGCCGATCGCCACCAAGTGCCTGCTGGGGGTGCTCTCGCGGTGGATCGCGCCGCCTTTAGCCATGACTTAACCCACGCTCTTGAGCATCATCCCTTGGTAGAGCTACGCCGAGAGGAAGTCGTGGCCTTGCCGGAGGAGGGGATTACGGTGTTGGCCACCGGGCCGCTCACCAGTGCCGCCCTCAGTGACGATTTGCAGCGATTAACGGGGTTAGAGTACCTGAGTTTTTTTGATGCCGCTAGTCCTATTGTGGTGGGGGAGTCCATTAACCGCGAGATTGCTTTTCTGGCCAGCCGCTACGATCGCGGTGAAGCCGCCTACCTCAACTGCCCCTTTACCGCCCCAGAGTACCAGAGGTTTTGGGAGGCGCTGTGTGCGGCTGAGCAGGCTCCCCTCAAGGATTTTGAGCGCGATCGCGCCCAGTTTTTTGAAGCCTGTTTACCCGTGGAAGAATTGGCACGGCGCGGGGTCGATACCTTACGCTTTGGCCCCCTTAAACCGGTGGGGTTACGGGATCCGCGCACGGGCGATCGTCCCTACGCGGTCGCCCAACTGCGCCAAGAGGATCGTCACGGCCAACTCTGGAACCTTGTGGGCTTTCAGACCAACTTGCGTTGGGGTGAGCAGCAGCGGGTGTTTCGGATGATCCCAGGGCTTGAGCAGGCGGAGTTTGTGCGCATGGGGGTGATGCACCGCAATACGTTCCTCAATGCACCAACGCTCCTGAGTGCCAGTTTGCAGTTTCGCGATCGCCCCACCCTTTTGGCCGCTGGCCAACTCACGGGCACCGAAGGCTATACCGCTGCCGCGGCAGGCGGCTGGCTGGCGGGCACAAATGCAGCACGGCTGGCCCAAGGCTTAGCCCCGTTGGTATTGCCCCCCACCACCATGGCCGGGGCGCTGTTTCACTACATCAGTACGGCGGAGAGTAAGACGTTTCAGCCGATGCCGCCAAACTTTGGCATCTTGCCCCCCTTGGAGCAAAAAATTCGCCCAAAGGCACTCCGCTATGCCGCCTATCGCGATCGCGCCCTCAGGGAGTTAAGCAACTGGGCAACAGCGCTGTCGCTGCCCCTACAGCCGTTAGTACTAGACGAGTGCGATCGCCCCGTCGCTGAAGCTGGAGCTTAAGATAATCCGTTGGCCACTGGGGCAGCCGCTCTGGCCACTCGATGGCCACAATGCCGGGTTCCACCTCCGTGCCATACCAGTAGCGCTCAGGGGCGAGATCCGCCACCTCAGCCGGGGTCAAGCGATAAAGGTCAAAGTGATAGAGGGGCACCCGTCCTTCCGAGTACTCCTGCAACAGCGTAAACGTAGGGCTTTGGATCACATCGCTAATCCCAAGACCCGCCCCCAAGGCCTGCACAAACGTGGTTTTGCCCGCCCCCAACTCCCCCACCAAAAGTAGCGTTGTACCCGCAGGCAGCCGTTGCCCCCACCCTTGAGCCACCGCCTGTAACTCCGCTAAGGTGAACATCCCCACCTCGGTTGCCATGATCTTAAGCGCGTACTGCTTCCAACAATCGGGAAAAGTAAAAGCGGGTTTTGGTCATGGCATTGCGCTCAATTCGCCAGCCAAGGGCATGGAGTTGCTCAACAATCTCCGCTTCGCTGTGGAGGTAGGCGCGGGTAGCCTTGCTCGACCCCGGGAAAAACTCACCAATTTTTTTCAGGAGCGTGTATTTCGGCGTTTTGGGGGCAAAGCTGAGGATCAACCGCTCCACGGCAAGGGAACTGAGGTGTGCCAGCATTCCGGCCATTTGGGCATCCGGATAATGGATGAGCACATCCAAACAAATCACCGTGTGGTACTGCCCCCGCAGGGCTTCTAAATCACTAACACTGAGGATCAGCTCATGGTGACCATTCAGGGCAGCGGCAGCGCGAGCTTGGGCTTCGGCCACCATTTTTTCAGAAATATCGCTGGCATAGACCCGCGCCCCCAACTGGGCTAGGGGAATACTCAGGCTGCCAACCCCACAACCAGCATCACAAAAGAGCTTCCCCTTGAGGTTGCCATCGGCTTGCAGCCACGCCAAAACCGTATCAATGGTTTGTTGATGCCCAGCCCGAATATCTGCCTGCACCTTGCTAACGGCATCAGTGCCGTAAATCCGCCGCCAGCGGTCAAAGCCCGTCGTGTTGAAGTAGTTTTGGACAATTGTTTTTTCGTCGAGGGGAGGGGTAGCGTCGGACATAACAGCAATCAATGAAATGACAAAAGCGCGTCATGGAGAGGGCAACCGCTATCTTCCCATACTTCTTGGCCAAATACTCCAGCCACCAGCGGAGCGCTCAAAAGGGGTCTCAAAAAATCTATCAGGGGTTGTCTGCCCCTCCTTCCTGCTGTTTTTTAGGTGCGTGGCTGGGGCAAGGGGGGGCGCTCACCGAGCGGTCTAGCCAGCCAACAGCCTGCTGGAGGTAAGCAAGAGCCTCAGCGTCGTCTCCTTTCAGCAAATAAACCAGTGCTGCCGCCACCTGTTCCTGTGCCCGTGCCCGGCGATTGTTTTTGAGGCGGTGCCAGTTTTCAGGGGTAATTTTTAGGGCATCGAGCAATGCCGTGGCCAGTTCTGGGGCACTCGCTGTCGTTGTGTTCATCGAAGGATCTCCATCAATGGGCAATGGGCTGCATCTTGTGGTCTAGGGATAGATAACATCGCCTGTCATTGTACCGTGGAGGCTGCGCAGATACGCTTGAGCCACGGTTGCCGCTGGCAGACCATTTCCCAAGGGCATCCCCAGTGCAATCAGGGTTTCGTTGACCCAAGGGGCACTGACGGCATTGACCCGAATGCCCCGCGGCGCATGAAGCTCACCCCACCTGCTGGTGCGAGGTGGGGGTGTCCATGCTAATCTGAGAACCGAGCGTCCACAGATGACATAGACAAGCCCAGCTTCTAGGCGAGCGTCCAGAACTTCCGCTGGAACGCTCCTCACTGTCATTTCTGCGAGTGAGCTT
>OGCL01000159.1_pt1 | contig 78154 bp, 60 predicted proteins | sample 1570041 | NCBI WGS metagenome assembly OGCL01 (sample SAMN06266162, study PRJEB24511) | hot springs metagenome | isolation source: Hot spring water | place: South Africa: Limpopo | collected 2015-06-22
GCTCAGCGCAGGCGCTCCAGCGAAGCTGGAGCGGGGGAGGGGGCGGGAGCCAGGCAGCGCATCCCAACGCCATAACGCCCGTCGGCGCTCATACGTTCTGTCCGCCCCTGAACGGCGCGGGGGGCCTGCCACTGCCGGCGGGCAGGGGAGGAAACCCGGTTTCCTCACGCTCCCTCGGGCCTGGAGCACAGACCCACGCGACCCACCAGAAGAAAACCCTGGGGGACGCGACCCCTTCAAGGCGCCCGACGGGTCTAACTGCTCACGTGTACGTCATTGTGCGATGGAACGTCAGGAAATGGAATGGCTAAAAGGATAGTTGTTCCTGATCCTGAAGGACCCTCTCGGGGCGCGGTTTAAGGGCGGGCAGAACACCGAGCCAGCGTGGCTCGTACCGCATTGGAACGCCCACGCGCGCGGCTCCGGTCTCCCAGCGAAGCCGGAGAGGGGCCGGGGGTGAGGACCAACCAGCGCATCCTAGCGCCATAACGCCCGTCGGCGCCTGTATGTTCTGTCTGCCCCTGAACGGGGCGCGGGGGAGTGTGGAGTCCCGGGTGGGCCGGACGCCTGCCGCAGAACCGGCTACCACAGCCGGAGTTGCAGGGCCGGGCGACGCCCATCGAGCAGCACATAGGGGGCAGCCCAGCCGGTGGTTACACCGAGGGCTTTGAGCTGGCTCAGATCGCGCAGCTTTGCCGCGCGCCGGGCAGCGATGATGCGGTCGGCGCTCCCGGGGCCGATGCCGGGCACGCGCAGGAGGAGCTGGCGCGGGGCGCGGTTGATTTCGATTGGCTCGTGCAGGTTGCGCTCGGCCCAGGCCGCTTTGGGCGTCGTATCGCGCGGCAGCAGGCCCCGGGCATCGAAGGGCAGTTCGTCGTAGCTGAAGCCATAATCGCGCAGCATAAAGTCGGCCTGGTACAGACGCAGGGCGCGCACCGGGTCCTCGGCGGGCCGATCGGCCAGTGGCGAGTGCTCGATAGGGTGGAAGGCTGAGAAATAGGCGCGCCAGAGTCCAAGCTCGTGATGAGCGCGCTGGACAGTCTCGAGCAGTTCGCGGTCGCTTTCGCCCGCAGCCCCCACCACAAACTGGGTGGTAAGGCTCCGGGCGGCGCGGCGGCCTTCCTGGCGCGCCCGCCGCATCACCTGGCTGGCCCAGCGCATACGGCCCCACATGCTGTCGGTAAACTCCTTATCGGGCGCAAGCGTGGCCAGGCGCTCGGGGTTGGGCGCTTCCAGGTTCAGGCTGACCCGGTCGGCCAGTTCCACGGCGCGCTCAATGTACTCGAAGGAGGCCCCCGGAATGAGCTTGAGGTGGATGTAGCCGTTGTAGCCCTCTTTCAACCGCAGTCGCTCGACGGTAGCGAGCATCTTCTCCATCGTCGTGTCGGCGTCAGGCACGATCCCGGAAGAGAGGAAGAGACCATCAACCCGTTGCTGCTGCCGCAGGACGACAAAGGTCGTCGCTAGCTCATCGGGCTTGAAGGTCGTGCGCCGGCGGCGAATGGCGCACGACGTGAAGCAGTAGGTGCAGGCAAAACGGCAGGCGTTCGTCTGCAGCACCTTGAAGAGGCGGGTCGTGCCGCCGCCTTCCTGCCGGGCGTTGTAGATAAAGCCGGTGGCGTGCCTGATGCCCTGCCGGATACTCTGCGTTGCAGGCACGTCCGTCACTTCGTCGGCTGCCTCACTGCCGAGAATAGCCAGCTTCTGCTGGATGTCGGGTTCAACCTGCACCATGCGCCTGGCCCCCGTTGCTGTGTGCCTGTGGATAGTATAGCACACATGTCCTACCATGAAAATACGGGGAACCCGGGTTTCCCCAACCCCCTGCCTGTGGGGGCGCCAGCCGCTCCCAACCGCGGTTGGGAGATGGGGAACCCGGGTTTCCCCAACCCCCTCCCTGGTGGGAGGGTTTGGGAGGGCGCAGCCCTCCCACTGAAAGGCGGGGGCAGGAGGGCAGGGCGCCGCCCCGTCCCGGCGAGGGCGCGCCATTATCCGTCACGATTTGTGCAAAAAGTACATAAATTGCAACTTTCAAGTTGTTGAAAATGCACAGGAGCTTTGCTAGGATAAGGCCAACGACACTGCAACGAAGCATGTGGAGGCGTGCAATGGAAATCCTCTTGCAAGTTCCGGGGTTCTTTCTGGCGCTGATGGGATGGGCCGCCACCATTCTCCTGCTGCAGGACTCCCCTCGCCTGAGTGTCAACGAGCGCCGTGGCATGATGATTTGTAGCTGGGTGGCGTGGATGACGCCGGGCTTTGGCAGCTTTGTGCTCGCCGGTCTGATGGCGACCGACACGGCTGCCCTGTATGTTGGCTTGACAACCATGTTGCTGTCGCTCTTCGTTCTCGCTGGCGCTCGCGCCCGCCCCCCGCGCACCCGCCCGTAGCCCTGGCAGGCGCAGCGGGAGCCGTGCTGACGATCATGCATGTCGGCGCGGAGGCCATAAAGAGGGGGAGGGGTTGGGCAGGCGCATGCCTCCCAACCCCTCCCCGCTTCCAGGGACGTGGAGCGACCCGGGTTCCCCTACCCTTCCGAATCAGGCGTCGTAGTACATCATGAACTCGTAGGGGTGCGGGCGCAGCGCGATAGCGACCGCTTCTTTGCGCTTCCCTTCGATATAGTTGGCGATCACATCCTCAGTAAAGACGTTCCCCTTCAGCAGGAAAGCATGATCGGCCTCGAGGGCATCGAGGGCCTCGCTGAGCGAGCCGGGCGTGCCGCGAATGTCGGCCTTCTCCTCGGGAGAGAGTTCGTAGATGTCCACGTCGAGCGGCCTGGGCGGGGTGATCTTGTTCTGGATGCCATCAAGGCCGGCCATGAGCATCGCTGCGAAGGCCAGGTAGGGGTTGCACATAGCGTCGGGGGCGCGGAACTCGATCCGGCGCGACCTGGGCGATGAGGAGTAAGTCGGAATGCGGATGGCCGCCGACCGGTTACGCACCGAGTAGACTAGATTGATTGGCGCCTCGAAGCCCGGCACCAGGCGGCGGTAGCTGTTGGTGGTCGGCGCGCAGATTGCCAGGAGCGCCGGGGCGTGGTGCAGAACGCCGCCGATGTAGTACTCGGCCATTTCGGAGAGCAGCGCATAGCGCGCCTCGTCGAAGAACAACGGCTCGCCGTCCTTCCACAGGCTCTGGTGGGTGTGCATCCCTGAGCCGTTGTCGCCGAAGATCGGCTTGGGCATGAAGGTGGCGGTCAGGCCGTGGGCGCGGGCCACGTTCCGCACGATGTACTTGTACTTCTGCAGCTTATCGGCCATGTTCACCAGCGAGTCGAAGCGCATGTCGATCTCGCACTGGCCGGCCGTGGCTACTTCGTGGTGGTGCAACTCGATGTCAATGCCGATCTCCATCATCTTCAGGATCATCTCCGAGCGGATGTCCTGCAAGGTGTCGGTCGGCGGCACGGGGAAGTAGCCTTCCTTGTGGCGGATGCGATAGGCCTTATTGCCGCCCTCAACCTCGGCGCCGGTGTTCCAGACCGCCTCGGGGCTGTCGAGGAAGTAGAAACCGTGGTCGGCGGCCTGGCTGAAGCGCACGTCGCTGAAGAGGAAGAACTCGGCTTCGGGGCCGAAGTAGGCCGTGTCGGCGATCCCGCTGCTCTTCAGGTACGCCTCGGCCTTGCGCGCGACGGTGCGCGGGTCGCGCGAGTAGGGCTGCCGCGTAATCGGGTCAATGATGTCGCAGATCAACACCAGGGTCGGTACCTTCAGCGTCGGATCGATGAATGCTGAGTTGGGGTCAGGGACCATGAGCATGTCGCTCTCATTGATCACCTGGAAGCCCTTGATTGACGAGCCGTCGAAACCCAGCCCGTCCTCAAACATATCCTCGGTCAGGCGCGACGCGGGGATCGAGTAGTGCTGCCATCCGCCGAACAGGTCGGTAAAGCGCGTGTCAACGATCTGAATGCCGTTGTCTTTGATGAGTTTCAGGACGTCCTTCGGGGTCATGCTCATAACACTGGTCTCCTTGTCGCTGCAGGCGAACGTGGTCCTACGGACGCGCGCAATGCAGCACCGCGCCGCAACGTGTCAGCAAAATGAATGACTGGAACAACGCGTAAACGCCGACCAGCCGCCGGGGAGGCGGCTGCGCTGGCCGGCTGTGATGGGGGAACGTGAGGTGTACCGATCGTGTCGACTCGGTGCGCCGTCGCAAAGTCGGACACATCGTGTGCCGTGAGCGCCACGATGCGAAGATCTCCTGCGTGGGATCAGGCGAGTTAAACTCCAGCGGAACCTTTCATACTATCTTAATCTCAGTCCCCGGTCCCGGCTACGGTAATCTTGCACAATCTCACCCCTTGCTGTTTTGGATACATGAGCCAGGGGAGCAGGCGCCCGGCCCGGTGATCAGCACGCCTTTGAACATGGCGCCGCAGACACGCCCGCACGTGTTCAGATTTGGGGTAAGGCGTCACCCCGGGTGCGCGGGCGTCCCGCCCGCAATGGCCTGGATGCGGGCAAGATGCCCGCGCACCCGGGAGAAGCGAACATGTACGACGCTTGCCGGCTATGATCGGCTGTGCTATAATCTGGAGCGGTAGCCGGTCTGGCAGGTGGCATGCGCGCCTGCCAGATTTCTTGTGTCACGGCGTGGCCCGCCAGTCCCGCGCGCGTGCGGGCGCCTGGCGCCGGCCCTGTACGAAGGTAAGGAGCGTCCGGCGATGTCGGATCAGATTTTGATGGAACTGGCCCAGCGCCAGATGAGGCAAGACATCCCCGACTTTCGGGTTGGTGACACGGTGCGCGTGGGCGTCAAGGTGGTGGAAGGGAACCGCGAGCGCGTGCAGGAGTTTGAAGGGGTGGTGATCCGCCGCCGCAGCGGCGGGATCAACGAGAATTTTACGGTGCGCCGTATCGCCTCGCACGGTATCGGCGTCGAACGGACGTTCCTGCTGCACGCCCCGCGCCTGGACTCGATCAAGGTCATTCGCCGCGGCAAGGTGCGCCGGGCCAAGCTCTACTACCTGCGTGGACGGTCGGGCAAGGCTGCCCGTATCAAAGAACGGCGGAGTTAGTGTCTCGCCCCTTGCCGCGCTGGAGGGTTCGGGAGGGCGCAGCCCTCCCGGGAGCCGCTCCAGCGAGGCAGTCTGGTTGCCCACAGCCCCTGCTACGAAGTGATTTGCGATGAGCGCCCTCTACCGCCGCTTCATCGAGCGCGTCTTTCATCATTTTTACCGCGAGTTCGCGTGGACGTTCGATCCCGTGGCCTGGGCGGTGTCGGGGGGGCTGTGGTTCGGCTGGGTGCGGGCTGCGCTGCCCGAGCTGCGCGGGCGCGTGCTGGAACTGGGCTTTGGCACCGGGCACCTGCAACTGGCTCTGGCTGCCCGTCCCTATGTCGTGGGGGTTGACGCTTCTCCGCAGATGGCGCGCATCGCCGCCCGGCGCCTGCGCCGCCACGGGCACGCGCCGCGCCTGGCCCGTGGGCGTGCCCAGGCGCTGCCGTTTCCCGCGGCGTCTTTTGATACCGTGGTCGCTACCTTTCCGTCGGAGTACATCCTCGATCCGGTAACGCACCAGGAAATTCACCGCGTGCTCGCCCCCGGCGGTCGCCTGGTGGTCGTGCCGCTGGCCCAGATTGATCCCGGCATCTACGCTCGCGTGATCGATGTGGTGTACCGTCTGGCCCTGCTTGCGCCGGTCTATCGCGATCCACGGGCCGAGCCGCCAGTCGTGCCGCTGCGGATCGACGGGATGCGCCTGACGCAGCAGTGGACACGGGTCGGGCCGAGCCAGGCGCTGGTCCTGCTTGGCGAGCGGGACGGGGCGCCGGTGGATCACCCTGCTGGCCATGCCGCCCACCACTGAGCACGAACGCGCGTTGCAGGCGCAGGGATACACGCGCATCGCCGGTCTTGATGAGGCCGGACGCGGTTGCTGGGCCGGGCCGGTGGTGGCGGCAGCGGTGGTGCTGCGCGATGCGGCGTTGCTCCAGCCCGAACTGCTCGCCAGCGTTGATGACTCGAAACAACTTACGGCCGCCATGCGCGTCAGGGGCTATGAGCAGGTGCGCGCCGCGGCGCTGGGGGTGGGTGTCGGGATTGTGCCGGCCTACATCATTGACGCCTTTGGCATTGTGCCGGCTACCCGCCTGGCGATGCTCACGGCGCTGCTGCACCTGCCCTTGCTTCCCGACGCTCTGCTGATCGACGCTGTGCGTCTTCCCGAAGTGGCGCTGCCCCAGGAGGCGCTGGTCAGGGGCGACAGCTGCAGCCTGGTCATTGCCGCAGCCTCGATCGTGGCCAAGGTGACGCGCGATCGGCTGATGGATACCGCCGACCGGGCCTATCCGGTCTACGGTTTCGCGGCGCACAAGGGCTATGGCACGGACGCCCACCGGCGCGCTCTGGCCCGCTATGGCCCCTGTCCGCTCCACAGGCGCAGCTTTGCCCCCCTGCTCCACATCGTCGAACCGGGCACGGAAGCCGCGCTATAATCGCTGAGGAGGAACCGTGCCATGCCCGGAAAACCAACGCTCGCCGATCTGATGCGCCAGTTGCGCGGGGCAGGGCTGCGCCCGTCCGAACGTCTCGTGGAGCAGATCCTCGCCTTCGGTGCAGAGGCGCGCAGTGAACTGCTCAAACTGGCGACCAGCATTGCCGACCTGCACCAACCCTGGCCGGAGACGCTCGGCCCGCTGCATGCCCTGCGTCTGCTCGGCGAACTCCCTGACGAGTCGATCATCGTGCCGCTGCTGGAGCGCCTGCCGGCGCCGGTGTTGAGCAGAGACGACGTGCCATCACAGTTGTATAACCAGGAAGCGCTGGACATTATCGGGCGGATCGGGGCGCCGGCCCTGCCCGTGCTGCTGAGCTACGCCGACGATGAAACCCATCCGCCGCTGGCGCGCACCTTTGCTATAAGCTGCCTCGCGCACGTGGCGACCCGCGCGCCGGAACTGCGCGACACGGTGATCGCCGAGGCGCGCCGCCGCCTGGAAGCCGACCAGCCGGCGCCGATCAGCACGGGCGCCGTGATGGCCTTGAGCGACCTGGGGGACAGCGACAGTTATCCGCTGGTGATGGCCGCATACCGGTCGGGGCGTGTCGATCAGACGGTGGCGCAGGCAGCGACCGCGCGACAGCTCCTGCTTGGCGGCGGACGGCCCACGCTGACAAGTGTTAACGTCGGTCTCTTTGAGCGCTACGACCAGAACGGCCCATTCCTGGCCTCCGACCTCGACGAAGATTTCGAGGACGAGGACGACGACGAAGATTAGCGCCCACCAGGCACAGGCGAGGCCCCGGCATGCGTCTACGCACCCACTTGCTCACGTCGTCGGCCCTGGGCCTGGCGCTGTACCCACGCCGTCTGGAATGCCTGGCGGCCCTGGTGGCAGCCGGCACCTTGATTGACCTCGACCACCTGGTGCTCTACGGGCTGCGCACGGGCGACTGGAGCGTGGTGGGAGCACTGCGCTACCACCGCTACCGTGGCCGGCGCTACACTGCGGGCGATACGCGCCCACGCTACGGGTCACTCCGCTCGTGGCTGCATAACCCCTGGCTGGCCCTGCCGCTAGCCTGGGTCTGGGCCAGTGTGCGCCCGGAAGCGCGCCCGCTGGCCCTGGGCCTGAGCCTGCACCTGGCGCTCGATCACGTGGACCTGCCGTGGCGCGTCCAGGCCCGGCTGCGCGCTGGCGGGGCCTGCCAGGCCTGCGGGCGGCGTGGCGCGCGCCTGGCCGTCTACCGCTGCGCCCACGCTGGAACAAAGCGTTACCTGGCGCTCTGCCGGGCCTGCGGGCGCCGAGCCATGACTGTGAGCAAGCGGCATCCGGCACAGACGGCCAACCCTGTGGTACACTACCTCCACGAGCAAGGCACAACCGCTCACCGGGAGGTCGCCAATGAATGACGGTGATGACGCGCTGGAACAGCCGAACCTCGAAAGCCCGGGCGAAGAACTCGAGCGCCTGGCCCGCGAGAGCCTCGAGGCCCAGTCCGATCTGTCTGATCTGGACGGGATGCGTCGGCGGTGCCAGCGTGTGATCGATCTCTACGCGCAGGGCCGTATCATTGACGCCAGTGACAACTTCCACGCCGCGTGGGTGCTGCTCTGCGGAGAAACCGCGGCGCACTTCAAACTGGCGCGTATGTTTGCCCGGCGCGCAGCGGAGCTGGGCGAAGCGCGGGCGTGGACGTTGGAGGCGATGGCGTGGGATCGCTGGCTGGTGGCGACCGGCAAGCCGCAACGCTTTGGCACCCAGATCCTCAAACAGCACGGACGCTGGTCGCTGGGCGCTGTGGATCCCACGGTCAGCGACCTGGAGCGGGCCTTCTACGGGGTGCCCCCGCTCTACGTTCAACAGCAGCGGGTGGAGCAACTACAGCGGCAGGAGAGCGCCTGAGGCGGGTGGAGGTGGGGAGCGGCGATTCCCCTCCCTGAGGGGAGGGTTTGGGAGGGCTGCGCCCTCCCAGGAACCAACCCGCCCGCGGGGAGGGTTTGGGAGGGCGCAGCCCTCCCAAGAACAAGTATTTTCATTCTGGCGTTGTGCGCCATGCGCATGACCGTCTGAGGTGAAAATAGCCCGCCCGCGGGAGGGCTTGGGAGGGCGTAGCCCTCCCAGGAACAAATATGTTCATTCTGATGTTGTGCGGCGCAGCCGCACGGATGGCTGAGGTAGCAACGCGTCTAAATGGGCCAGCGAATGGGAAACGAATAAACGAATGCGAACGGTTTGCTTGACTCTTCCAGGGATGCGCGCCAATCAGGCAGCTATGCGAGCACGGGCGCTGTGATCCTCGCATACCGTGCACGCGACAGTCTGATGATACCCTTCGAAGGGGCACCCCGGTAAGGGGCAGGTGAAACCACCGAATGCACCGGTGGCGGCGCTGCTGCTCCGCTCCTTCGTGATGAACGTCGAGCAACGCCGCCCGCACGGCAGATCAGCGCGGTTCGGGTGTATCTTCGTCGGGTGTGCGTTCGCGCAGGCCCTGGAAGAGTTGCTGGAGTAGATCGCGCAACTCCTGAACCTGGCTCTCGGACAGCGTTCGCATCCGGCGGCTGACACGGGCGTGGTGGCGCGGCTTGATGCGCCGGAGCTTGTCGGCGCCTTCGGGAGTGATGCAGATGAGGCTGACGCGACGATCCTGAGGGTCGTTGCGGCGCGTGACGTAGCCCTTGCTGATCAGGCGATCAACGATACCGGTCAGGTTACTATTATCACAGAGCATGCGCGCGCTGATCTCGCTGAGCGGGACACCTTCAGGTGTGGCATAATTGAGGATCATGAACTGAGGAATGGTGAGATCCTCGCTGCGCAAGTCATAGCGATTGTAGATGTCCATCATCGAATTGACCTGGCGGAGGAGGGTGTAGGCCTCAAGCTCAGTGGAAACCAGGTCGGTCGAGGAGCTATCCGGTTGCAGGCTCATAACCTTTGCTCCTGCCTTCAACAAGCACCGGGGGAGACCCGGAGCCGAGGTGAGAGACACAGGCGCTGCACAGTTCCGATTGCAGCAATGTAATTCCTTAACACTTCGAAATATAGCATGTAAAACTTCTATTGTCAACCGTTTGTCAAGTAAATGCACAGTCAATCTGTGCATAGCGCTCCGTGGTCAACTGGCTTCTGGCGGGGGGTGGGGGCGGCGCAGGCCCCCGGACACGTTCCCTGCAACGGCAGCGCGGGCACATAACTGAGGTAGAGGTTCCCCGTGATTGCGCCTTCTGTAGCGCCGCGCTACGACCGTATCGTCTCCCTGGTCTTCGTCGTGCTCATCGGGTTGGCGGTGATCCTGCTGATCGACGGCAACCCCAACACGCTGCGGATCGTGCTGGGGGGCGATCTACCGACAATCAGCATCTCGTGGCTCCTGATCGCCTCGCTGATGATCATCACCAGCGCCGGGGCCGATGTCTTGATCCGCTCGCACCCGCAGATGCAGCACCGCGCCCTGCCTGTGGCCAACCTGGGTATAGCGCGTGTCGAGATTGCGCCGGCTTTCTGGATGCTGCCCTCGTTCAGCGTCATCGGCTCGTTTGCCTTCTTCCGCCTGTTTGGGCAGGTCTGGCAAGGGCTGGCCTTCGCGCTGGCGCTGGTCGTGGCAGGCGGCCTGTTGCTGGCGGTGCTGATTGCCCAGCACTACGCCCTTGACCGTGACCCGGCGATCAGCCGGCGGGCGCAGACCGTGTTGCAGGTGATAGGCTATTTTCTGGCCTTTGGCTGCTTCAGCGCCATCTATTATACTCGCTATCGGACACTCTACTCGGCGACGCTGACTGGCGCGACGGCCACGTTGCTGTCGTACGGGTTGCTGGCCTTCACGCCTGCCGCGAACCGTCTGCTCCTTTCAGCCGTGGTGGGGCTGATGCTCGCCGAGGCGCTGTGGGCGCTGAACTACTGGGCCACCAGCTTCCTCATTGCCGGCGCGGTGCTCCTGGTGATCTTCTATGTGGCGGTCAGCCTTCTGCAACACCTGGGGGCCGGTCAGGTGCAACGCCGGCTCCTGGTGGAGTACGGCCTGATCGGCGCGGGTTTGTTTACGGTAATTATCTATGTGGCATTGCGATAATAATCCTGTCTCATGAGCCGCTTTCAGGTTGCCGGGAAGGGGTCTTTCTGCTAAACTGTGGGTGGATTTCTACCCTCGACAGCCACTGGCCTGACATTCCCCGCCGCCACGGCGTCGTGTCCGGGAAAGGGAAGCGTGTGAAGCGACCGGCAGCAGAGTGGCGCGTTCGTCTCAGCGACCACGTCGCATTTTTCGGCTATCGCTGGATAGCCTGGGGCGTGGCCGCGCTCACCCTGACCGTCCCTGGCCGTTCCGCGGAGTTATTGCCGCGGGAAGCCGGGTTGCTGTTGTTGCTCGGTGTCATCAATGTGCTGGCGACGGCGCTGGCCCAGGGTTATGTGCGCCTGCTCCGGCGTCGTCCAGCCGTGCTACTACTTGATCTGGCGGCCAGCGCGGCGGTGCTGTGGCTCAGTGAGAGCCATGCGCTGCCGTTCTTGCCCTACGCCCTCGGCGCGCTGGTGCTGCCTGCGCTGATGTTTGGCTGGCGGGGCGCGCTGGTGAGCGCCCTGACTTTCATTGGGATGGATCTTCTGGGCCTCGTGACGATTAACCGGGCCTTTGGCGCCACCCTGGCGCCCCTGGCGCTCGCCGTTCGCGTCAGCGCGCCCCTGATCTTCGCCGCGACCTGGGTCCTCCTGGGGCGGGTGGTAGAGCGCGACGGCGATGCGGAAACGGGGTCTCTGCGTTCCCTCAGCACGGCGGGGGCCTCCGGCCCTGCTCACAGTAAGGGTCCTGACCGTTCTACCACAACCCTGCGCCTGGCCGATCTCCAGCGTAGCGTAACCCCGGGAGAGACCGGCGCCAATCTCACCTCCTCTGCGCCGGCGCTGGCCACGCGCACCGCTGCCGAGCCGCATCCTGCCGCTCCGCGTCGGCTGCTCTACGACCTCCCCCCAACACCAGAGGTCGCCCTCGGCGCAGCCCTCGAGCGCCTTGGAAGCCTGGTTGCGCAACAGAGCGGCCTCGATGTGCAGGTGAGTTGCAGGGGCGCCGCCCGCCGCCTGCGCGCCGCCCAGCACGCCGTGCTTCTGCGCGTGGCTCAGGAGGCTCTCCAGAATGTGCAGCAGCACGCCCGCGCCCACAGCGCCGTTGTGATCCTCGCCTACGAACAGCATAGCGTCTCGCTCACGGTGCAGGACGATGGCGTTGGTCTCCTCGATGGCACCTACGAACGCCCCGGTCTGCACGGCCTGCGCGCGGTGCGCTATCGCCTCGCCGAGTTCGATGGAAACCTCGAGGTCTTCGAGGGCGAGAGCGGCGGGGTCACGGTGCGCGCCAGTCTGCCCCTCGATTTGGTATAATCCACCTGGAAATAAGCCCATCCCCGCTCCAGTCAGGGCGCATGGGAACGCCACTGTGACTATCAGCAATCTGAAATGGCATAAGTACCCATGACGGCGCGAGCTGCGCTGCGAACGTTGAGCGTGATTGGAGCCGTGGGGCTGATCGGGTACGGACTCATCCAGCCGGTCGAGTCTGAGGTGCGCTGGCTGATCTGCCTCTGGGCCGCCGGTCCGCTCCTCTGGCTTGCGGCGCGCATCACTGTACCGCCACTCCGGCGCGGCCTGACGAGCAGCGTGTATCATCTGGGGTTGGTGGTGCTCGTCGGCTTCGCGCTGCTGAGCCTGCAGCTTCTCCGCCAGCAGGTCGTGCAGGCCGAGGCGATCAGCTCGTTCGTTGCCACCTCGCCCGATGGCCGCACGACCAGCAATGTGCGCCCCGTGCTGGCTTCGCAGCGCATCCTGCGCGGGAGTATGTCCGATCGCCGCGGCGAGGCGCTGGTGGCAAGCGAACCGGCGGCCGGTTTCGCTCGCCGAACCTATCCGCTGGCCGAGCGCTACGATCCGCGGGCCTTTAGCCATGTGGTGGGCTTTTTCAGCACCCGGTACGGTCAGAGCGGCCTGGAGGCCACCTACGCCGAGTATTTGACCGGCGAGCGGGGTAATGAGTGGGCGCGGCTGCGCGAACGCTTCCTCGGCGGCGCTCCTCAGGGCAATAACCTCACGCTGACCCTCAACGCCGAGCTACAGGCCCGGTCCGCAGCCGCGCTCGGCGGGCGCGCGGGGTCGGTGGTGGTGCTGGACCCGCGGACGGGGGCGATCCTGGCCCTGGTGAGCAGCCCGGGCTTCGACCCGCGCGGGCTGAGCTTTGACCCGGCCGCCCCCGATTGGCAGGCCGAGAACCAGCGTATCAGCGCCTACTGGGCGCAGTTGACCGCCGATGGCGCGGGCCAGCCGTTGCTCAACCGGGCTACGCAGGGCGTCTATCCGCCCGGGTCAACCTTCAAGACCGTCACGGCTATCGGGGCGCTGGAGCACCCCCAGGCCGGACGGCCCGCGGAGATTACCTGCCCGGAAAGCTACCTACCCCAGGAGGGGGCGCCGCCGGTGACTAACGCTGTCGCCGATCTGGCCTCGTTGACCGGAATCCCTTCCGATCTCGAACGGGTCTACGCTTTCTCCTGTAACACAGCGTTTGCTCAGTATGCCGTGCGCCTGGGGCCGGATCTGATGAGTGACGTGGCGCGCCGCTTCGATATTCTTCCGCCGCAACGCACGGCCAGCAGTTATCCCGCTTTCACCGAACTGCCCACTTCGCAGAGTTTGTTGTATGTGGACCCGGGCTTTCTGAACTACCCGCGCGCCCTGGCCGATACCGGTTACGGCCAGGGGCAATTGCTGGTCACCCCGCTCCAGATGGCCCTGGTGGCCGCGGCGGTTGCCAATGACGGGGTGATGATGCAGCCGTACCTGGTGCAGCGCATCAGCCGGCCCGATGGGGGAACGATCCGCGAGTTTCGGCCCCGGGAACTCCGCCGGACGATGTCGCCGCAGACGGCCCGGACGATGCTTGCCGCTATGGGGGCGGTGGCGCGCTATGGCTTTGGCAGTAGTGTAAGCGGTTTTGTGCCGGGCATTCCGGTAGGCGGTAAGTCGGGCACGGCCGAGCACGTACCGGGCGCCATACCGCACGCCTGGTTCCTGGCAGTCGCGCCCCTCGATGGCCCGCGCTACGCGGTGGCGGTGATGGTGGAGAGCGGCGGCGAGGGTAGCAGCGTCGGCGCCCAACTGGCCGGGCAGGTGCTCGCCGCGGCGTTCGCGACGGAATGATCGTCGCGCGTTGCGCTCCAGGGCACTGTAGCGTTGCGCCCCCAAGAAAAAACCTGTTTTCATTCTGGTAGGGTGCGGCTTTGCCGCATAGGTATCTGAGGTGAAAATAGGCCATGTACGGGAGGGTTTGGGAGGGCGAAGCCCTCCCAGGAAATAACCCGCCCACGGGGAGGGTTTGGGAGGGCGAAGCCCTCCCAAGAACACGTATTTTCATTCCGCGTTGTGCGCTCCGCGCATGGGGCCTGGCGTGAAAAGTTTCTGCGTTTTTGGATTAAATATGATCCGTATCTCGGGGACGCTGGGCATGCTCGCAGGCCTGGCGCTCTTTGCCGCGAGCTGCGCAGCCCGCAGCGCATTGGCGCCGCCGACGCCAGAAGTAACCCCTATCCCCGTTGTGCCGGCAGCAACGCTGGTTCCATCGCCGACGGCGGTTGCGGTCACTGCTACGCCTGCTCCCTCACCCACGCCGCCTGCGCCCACGCCCGCGTCGGTGGAGGAGGCCCCCCCACTGTCCGTCGCGCTCCGCCGGCAGATTTTCAACGAGGTCTGGAGCACGATCAACGAGCAGTATCTCTACCCCGACTTTCGCGGCGTAGACTGGGCGGCGACGCGCGAGGAGTTCGCGCCGCGCGTCGAGGCCGCGGCCGATGATGAGGAGTTCTTCGCCTTGATGGTCGAGATGGTGGGTCGCCTGGGGGATGAGCATTCGCGCTTTCTGCCCCCGAGCGATGCTCAGCGTCAGGATGTGCTGACCAGCGGGCGCGAGGAGCAGGTGGGCATCGGAGTCATCGTGTTGCCGCTCGGTGACGCGCTCCTCATTCAGCACGTCTTCCCCGATAGTCCCGCCGACCGGGCCGGTCTGCGGGCCCGCGACCGGATTGTGGCTATTGACGGGGTGTTGCATTCTCAGGGCGATATTCAGGGGCCAGAGGGTAGCCAGGTGCGTCTGACCGTCGCGCGCCCTGGCGAAGCCAACCGCGATGTGGTGATCATCCGGCAGCGGGTCGAAGGACGGATCGGCCCGACCACGCTGCGCCTGCCCGGCGAGATTGGCTACCTGGGGGTGACAACCCTCTGGGTGAGTGATATGCACGCTCAGGTCGGCGAGGCGCTGACCGGTCTGGTCAGCGCGGCGCCATTGCGCGGTCTGATCATTGATCTGCGGAGCAACCCGGGCGGCTGGCGCGATGTTATGACCGGCATTCTCGGCCACTTTGTGCAGGGTGAGGTGGGGCGCTTCATCAGCCGGGCGGGGGACACGCCGCTGACGATTGAGCCAGGGGTGGCGCCTGATCTGCGCGGCCTGCCCCTGGTGGTGCTGGTAGACGCGAACACCGCCTCCTACGCCGAGGTGATGGCAGCGGTGCTGCAACAGCAGGCCGGCGCCGTGGTCGTGGGCGCGCCGACGGCGGGCAATACCGAGACTATCTATGCCTACGATCTGAGTGGCGGCGCCCGTCTCTGGGTAGCCCAGGAGGCGTTTGAACTCTCCACCGGCGCCTGGCTCGAAGGCGCCGGGGTGCAACCCGACATTGTGACCCTTGATGATTGGACCCGTTTCAGCGCTGCCGATGACCCGGGCATAACGCTGGCTCTGGGGTTGCTCAACCGCGGCGCGGGAGGCAAGTGATCCACAACTGACACCTGCTGCCGGGACCATAGGGGGAAGCCGGGGTTCCCCACGCCCCGCCGTAAGGGGAGGGGCTGGGAGGGCGTAGCCCTCCCAGGAATAACCAAGTTCATGCTGCGGGGACCGTAGGGGGCACTCGGGGTTCCCCCCGCCCCGCCGTGAGGGGAGGGGCTGGGCGGGCGTAGCCCTCCCAGGAATAACCAAGTTCATGCTGTGGGGACCATAGGGGGAAGCCGGGGTTCCCCCCGCCCCGCCGTGAGGGGAGGGGCTGGGAGGGCGTAGCCCTCCCAGGAATAACCAAGTTCACTCTGGTGTTGTACGGCGCAGCCGCATAGACGGCTGATGGGAAAGGGCCAGGGCAACCTATGAACACGAGGCTGGAGCGAGCAATTCAACTGGCAGCAGAAGCACAGCGAGTGGTGGTTCTGACCGGAGCCGGCTTCAGTCGTCCCTCCGGCATTCCCGATTTTCGCAGCCCGGACGGCCTGTGGGCCCGCAGCGATCCCTCTGAAGTGGCCTCGCTGCGCGCTTTCCGGCACGATCCCGATGGTTTCTACCGCTGGCTCAACGGCCTGATTGACCCCATCGTGGCGGCGCGTCCAAACGCGGCCCATGTGGCCATCGCCGAGTTCGAGGCTGCCGGTCGGGTGACGGGGGTGATAACCCAGAACATCGACGGCTTGCACCAGCAGGCCGGGTCGCGGCGGGTGTACGAACTCCACGGGCACCTGCGGAGCGCAACCTGCTTCGAGTGCGAGCGGCAGGTGCCCGGCGAGAACCTGCTGCCGGTGATCCGCCAGGGGCGCGCGCCACGCTGCTCGTGCGGCGGGGTGTTCAAGCCCGATGTCGTGCTCTTCGACGAGGGGCTGCCGCGGGGGTTGCTCTGGCTGGCACACGCGCTCCTCGAACAGTGCGACCTGCTGCTGGTAGCCGGGACCTCGCTCGAAGTGGCGCCTGTGTGCGACCTGCCGCTGATCGCCGCGCGTCGTGGCGCCCGGTTGATCATCGTGAACCTCGAGGAGACCTACCTGGACCCACAGGCCGACGTGGTTATCCGCGAGGATGTGGCGACAGCCATCCCAGCGCTCGTTGCCGGCGCGCTCGGGCAGGCTGCGGGCCAGTAGTGCGATTTTAGATTTTAGATTTTAGATTTTGGGATTGCAGATCCCAGTGTGAGTATATGGGGAAACCGGGTTTCCCCATGCCCCTGCCTGCCGGGGCGTCAGGGGCGCCCACCGGTAGTTGGGGGAAGGGGCAACCGGGTTTCCCCACGCCTCGCCTGCCTCCGCTCAACCCTTGAGCCGCTGCGCGATCTCGGCCACGCGCCGGCCCAGCGCGCGGCCCTGGAGGCGATCCTCGTCGGTCAGGCCGCCGATGGCGGTAGCGCCATAGTAGGAGCCGGAGCGCTCCATTGTTGGCGTCCAGGGCAGCCCGACGATGATCATCCCGCTGCCAAGCTGCCAGTGCAACACGTTGAGTAGCGTAAACTCGGTGCCGGAATGCCGCCCGGCGCTGGTGGTGAAGGCTGCGCCGATTTTGCCCGCGAGCAATCCCTCCTCCCACATATCGCCCGTCGTATCCAGCCAGCGCTTGAGCGAGCCTTTGATACCGGTCCAGTTCGGCGTGCCGATGATAATCGCGTCGGCTTCGAGCAGATCCTCGCGTGAGGCGTCGGGGAGCTTGCGGAGCAACACCATGGCCCCGGGTACGTCGCGCGCTCCGGCGGCCACTTCCTCGGCCAGCGCGGCGAGCAAATCCCCGTGATCGTAGAGCACCAGCACCTGACAGGAATCACCCATGGATCCGTCTCCTTTCCACGCCCGTTGGCAGGATTGGCGCAACGGGCAGAATGCCGCCCTGAGCCTCCGGCGCGTGCCAGTGGAAGCGGCGGGTGGTGTGTGGACCGGGATTGAAGGTGAGTGGATACCAGGTATTATACCATTTTTGGTTTTAGATTTTGGATTGTGGATTGCCACACTGGGCAGCACAACGCCTAAAACCGCTTTAAGCAATGCGGCATCATCAACGGTAGTTGGTATTATACCAGACTCTCTTGAGGAGGCGCTGCACAACGCCAGAATGAGCATAGTTGTTCGTGGGAGGCGACCCTCCCCGCGGAGAGGAGTATAGGGAGCCCGGGGCTCCCCCATTCTTATGGAGCTGTGGAGGCGTGGAAAGGAGAGATCTCGTCACTGGCGGTTTGCGAATTGCGCCTCTATGGCCGGACGGAGCGGCTACAATAGAGCGGGCGCGCCTGCTGCCTCCGCAAGCGTGTCTGGCGACCGTCGGCAACCTCCCGGCGCCACGGGGCGTCGGGGGGCCGAGGGTGCGTGACGCAGCCTGGCAGGAGACCTGTGTTGGCCCTGTCAGGGCTGGAGGAGCGGGCCAATCCACGCGCGTGGTCTGCGCGCATCCCAACGGAGGGTTGGACCATGCACAATCTGAAGGAACAGGTCGGCATCGAGGCAACAACGGTTACGGTGGATGGCTTGCGCCTGCGGGTGCTCACGGCGGGTGAAGGGCCGGCGGTATTGCTCCTGCACGGCTTCCTGGTGAATGCCGACGACTGGCGCCCCACCATCGCCTGCCTGGCCGGGCAGGGGTACCGGGCGATCGCTCCCGATGCGCTGGGGTTCGGCCACTCGGATAAGCCGGGGGGCGCGGCCTACAGCTTGCAGCGCTACGCCGATCTGAATGCGGGTGTGCTCGACGCTCTGGGGGTACCATCTGCCGCTGTGGTTGGGCACTCGATGGGTGGCAAGCATGCCCTGGCGACGACGGTGCTCCACCCCGCCCGCGTCTCGCGGCTGCTTATCGCCGACAGTGAGGGCTTTATGCAGTTGCCGCTGTTTATGCGTAAAGGCGGCGCGCTGCCCTTCCTGGGGGAGGCTATTCTTTCGCTCTCTGCGCTCCCCGCAGTGATCCGCATGCAACTCGGGGCCGCCTTTGCCGACCCGGCGCGCTTCGTCACCCCCGAGCTGGTCGCCCGTGGACGCGAGACCCTCGGTGATCCGCAGGTGCGCCAGACCATGCTGGCCCTGAGCCGTAACTACGAGGCCAACGATCTCAAGGGCAGCGGCCTGTGGCCGCGCCTGTCGGCCATCCGTTGCCCAACGCTGATCGTCTGGGGGGCCGAGGATCGTCTATTCCCGGCGCGGTATGCTCAGGAGGCGCAGAAGGCCATCCCCGGCGCGCAGGTGGTGATCATTCCGCGTTGTGGCCACTTCCCCCAGATCGAGGCCCAGGAACGCTTCCACGGGCTGTTGCTCGGGTTCCTGGCCGGCCAGGAGGTCAGCTCGTAGGGGCGTCCTACGAGCGCTGGGTTCTGGAGTCGGAAGGGGCGCAGGGAGGCGGCTCAGCCTCCCTGTCGCCTACGCGAGGGCCCGGTCAATCAGCGCCTGCATCCGCTGCACGTGGGAGCCGCGCCAGTAGATCTGTCCACACGTCTGGCAGCGCCAGAACTCGTCGTAGTAGCGTCGGGTCCTGGGTTGAAGCTGGTCGAGGACCTCCGCCTTCGCCACCGGCGTGGTGAGGCCATTGCAGCGGATGCAGCGCCGGAAGGGCTGCGCGCTGGCCCGCAGATCGTAGCGTCGCGCAACCTCGCGCAACTGGGCCTCAGGGGTGGTGGCGCGCACGAACGCGCCATAGGTGACCGCGCTCCGCATCAACAGCCGCACATCGCGGGTGAGCAGCACGCGCTCCTCCGCGCTGGCAAGCGCCACCAGTTCCGTGTCGCTCTGGTCATTGCGATACAGGGTATCGAAGCCGAGCATGCGCAAGTAGGCGGCCAGGCGCCCCAGGTGCACGTCGCAGGCGAAGCGCAGCGTGGTGGGCCGGGGCTCGCCCGCTGGCGCATCCTCGTGCGGGTAGACATCAATGACGGCGCCGGGGGCAACCCGCTCGTTGAAACGCGCCGGCACGCCGTTGACGGTCAGCGCGGCGATCTCCGGGTGGGGCACGCCGGCCACCTCGACCAGGTGCTTGACGCTTTCGTGGGCGGACCAGGGCAACGTGACGGGCTGGCCCCGCTGCGCGCGGGGCAGGAAGTCGTTCAGCGCGCCGTGGCAGCGCACGGTGACACCCGGAGAGCGCATATGGCCCTGGTCCTCGAACATACGATCCATCACTGAGGTGAACAGATGGGGAAACCGGGTTTCCCCATCCCCCTGCCTGTGGGGATGCCAGCCGCTCCCAACAGCGGTTGGGAAATGGGGAAACCGGGTTTCCCCATTCCCCTGCCTGTGGGAATGCCAGCCGCTCCCAACAGCGGTTGGGAAATGGGGAAACCGGGTTTCCCCAACCCCTCCCTGTGGGGAGGAGCCCGGTTCCCTCTTTGCCGCCTGGCTATTGTTGAGCTTTCTGAGGCACGTGCGCGACACGCCCCTGTCTGTGGCGGAGCGCTGAGTCTCGGCATCATTCAGGGCGCCAGGCGGGATACTCGTAGCTGAACTCGCCGACAAGCATCGGCTCAGTGGTGAGTGAGGCCAGGTTCAACTGGTAGATGCCGTTGGGGTAATACCATTTTTGGTTTTAGATTTTGGATTGTGGATTGCCACGCCGGGCAGCACAACGCCTGAAACCGCTTTAAGCAATGCGGCATCATCAACGGTAATTGGTATTAGCCGGCCACCGACTCAGCAGTACGCAGCAGCCCGCAATGGGCGGGGATGGCGCGCAGAAAGGCCGCGCGGCGCTCGGGCCGCACCAGGGCGGCGCGCAGCTCAAGCTCGTTGCGCGCCCGGGTGAGGAGCTGTACGCCGCGTGGGTCATCGGCTGCGCGCAGCACCTCGGCGGCGTTACGTAGCGTGCAAACCGGCTCTACGGCGCCAATCAGCGAGCCACCGAGCAGCAGCGACAGATAGGGCTCAAGGCACTGCCGGGCCGCGAGGGGGTCGCCCTGCATGAGCAGCGCGTGCCCCTCGGCAACCGCGGCTTCGGTGGCCAGCACATAGTGGCCAGCGCCCTCTTCAGCGGCCCGCGCCTGGGCGAAGGCCGCGGCGGCCTCAGCGTGCCGCCCGAGGCCCGTCAGGCTGCGTCCCAGCAGCAGGTGCGCTTTCGGCTGGAGGCGCTGATAGGCCTCGTCGCAGGCGATCCGTAGCGCCTCGCTGGCAAGCGCGTGGGCCGGGGCCGCGTCGCCGCGCCATTCGGCGCAACGGCCCCGGCCAAGCAGCGCCACGCAGCGCTGGCGCGGCATGTCCAGCTTGATGGCGCCATGTAGCGCCTGGACATAGGCCGTATCGGCCTCCTCGAGCGCGCCCTGCGCAAGCAAGACGTCGCCCATGATAGTCGCGCTGTGGACGCTGATGAAGCCATGGACCGTCTCATTGGCGGAGCGCCTGGCGTGCTGAACTTGCTCCTCGGCATCGGCCAGCCGCCCCTCAGCCATGGCGACCACGATCTGGAGTGACCAGTGCCAGAAGCGCAACTGGAAATGTTCGGGGGCCTGCTCCCGGACGGAGCGCTGCTCAAGCAAGACCCGGGCCGGCGTCAGATCGCCTGTCTCCGCCGCGAAATGGGCCTCGGCGTACCACAGCAGGATCAGGTCGAGCGACGGCTCGCGCTGGTCAAAGCGTGTTCGGGTGGCTGCAACCGTGGCGCGCATCAGTTCGAGGTCGCCCCCTCGCCAGGCAAGGCGCGCGAGCAGGCTTCTGATCGCCAGTTCACCCCGCTCGTCCTGGCGCCGGATCGCCGTAGCGAGGGCGCGCTCCAGCAGCGGGCGGGCGGCACGGTAGCGCGTTCTGAGGTAGAACTGGTTGCCCTGGAGCTGGTCGATCCGCGCCGCCAGGGCTTCGTCGCCTGCGGGGGCGCAAGCGCGCGCCCGCTCCATCGCCGCGAGCGCCTGCTCGGCGTTGCCCTGGTGCACGTGGAGCCAGGCCGCGGCCAGCAGCAGTTCGATGATCTCCGACCTGTCGGCGGTCTCTCCCGTTGACGGCACTCCTGTCCCGCCCAGGGCCGTCACGGCCCGTTCGAGCTGCGCGCATCCCTCCTGGAACATGCCGAGGGCGTACCAGAGCTGGGCCATCCCCGGGCGCAGCCGCGCGATGAATTCACGGTTGCCCTGGGCAACGGCCCAGCCCCAGGCGCTGGTCAGGTCGCTCCAGCAGTCGATCAGATCGTAGACTGTGCCCACATCACGACCCGCCCGCTCGGCCACGGTGCTGACGAATCGGGTGAAATGGCTGGCGTGCCGTAGCCTGACCTGTGCCTGCTCGTCGGGATCCTGCGCCAGTTCCTCAGCAGCGATGTGACGCACCAGCGGATGCAGGCTGTAGGCGCGATCGCCAGCGCGGGTGAGTAGCCCAGAGTCGGTGAGTGTCGCCAGCACCGCGGAGGTGCAAGCGCCCACTGCCCGGGCCGCCGCGCGATCAAACGTGCCGGAAAAAATGCTCAGGCGCCGCAGAACCCTGGCCTCCTCGGGGGCGAGTCGGGCCCATGACCAGCGGATCACCGCCTCGAGGCTGCGCTGCCGTGCCGGCAGATCAGCCTCGTCGCTCTCCAGCAGGTGCAGGCTATGGGCAAGCTCATCGGCAATCTCCGCGCAATCGAGCGCCCGCAGGCGCCCGGCGGCGAGGATGATCGCCAGCGGCAGCCCGTTGACCAGCCGGCAGATGCGCGCGATGTGCGGGTAATCATCGATTCCCGGCGGGTTCTGCAGGTGTACCGCTCGCGCTCGTTCCAGGAAGAGCTGGCCTGCGCCGCTACCCGGGAGATCCTCAGGGCCGGTGGGCAGGCTCAGGCCGCCCAGGTCGAAGACGGACTCCGCCGTCAGCCGCAGCCGCACCCGCGAGGTTACCAGCACGCGCACAGCGGGCGCCGCGGCGAGGATGGCACTGACCAGCGATGCCACTGCGGGCTCCACCTCGGCGTTGTCAATGATCAGCAGCAGCCGGCGCGCGGCCAACCAGCGCAGCAGGACGGTCTGTGGATCGGCGCCTGGCTCGACCGTGAGCTTGAGGCTGCGCAGGACCGAGTGGGCAAGTGGCTGCACCTCGCCGGAGCTGGCCCGGTCAGCCTCATCGCACGTTACCAGAAAGACCCCATCGGGGAAGGCCAGTTCGTCGGGCAGGGCGGGCCGGGTGAACCCGGCGGCGACCTCCAGGGCGAGGCGCGTCTTGCCGCTGCCGCCAATGCCGACGATGGTAAGCAGGCGGCAGCCAGGCTGCTGCAACTCGGTGGTGAGTAGAGCGCGTTCAGCCGGACGATCGATGAAGGCCGTGGCGCGGGCCGGCAAGTTGTGGGGCGGGGCGACCGGGCCGGCCTGAAGCTGCTCGTAGAGCTGGAGGGTTTCAGGTTGTAACTCGGCGCCGAACTCGCGCTGGAGGAGATCGCGACACCGGGCGAACTGCTGCAGCGCGGCGGCGCGCTGGCCATCGCGGGCCAGCAGCCGCATCAAGCTACGGTGGGCCTCCTCGCGCCAGGGCTCCTCGGCGAGCAGACGGCGCGTCGTCGCAATCGCGGCGTGCAGATCGCCAGCGCGGGCCTCGGCATCGGCCAACTGTTCCAGCACGCGGATGTACTGATCGCGCAGGCGCTCACGCTCGTAGTGCAACCAGTCATCAAACGCGGGCGCATCGCGGAGAACGAAGCCACGAGCGAACTCACCGCCGTAGGCAGCGGCAGCCGCGCGCAGGGCTGCCAGGTCGCGCTGCTGGAGCGCCAGGCTCGCCGCGGCCTCGAAGGCGGCCACATCGAGCACAATAGTGAGACTCGGGGCAAGCGCCACCGTCTGCTTGTCAGTCTGGAGGGCGTCGCCGAGCACGGCCCGCAGATCGCGCAGCGCATTGCTGATGGCCATCGCCGCCTTCGACTCATCGCTCTCGCCGGCGATCAGCGCAGCAAGGGTGACGCGCGGCTGGGGGCGCACGCTGCAGGCCAGATAGATCAGTAGGGCAAGCCCGGCACGGCGCGTAAAACGCACCGGCTGGCCATCCACTTCAAGGGCGACGGCGCCGAGCAGGTTGAGGGTCAATCTTGCCATACGAAAGCTATGATACCCGTTTGACAAGGTCTTGACAAGACGCCCGGGTATCCTGTTTCAGCTAGATAGAGAAAAGGCCCGGGCGACCGCGCCCTTTGAGAGCGACGTGGGAGGGCGAAGCCCTCTCGAACATTCCCCACAGGCAGGGGTGCGGTTCGACAGGCTCACCGCAGGTGGGGAAACCCCGTTTCCCCGTATTTTCACATCAGGAGAACCGTATGAAGGTAGACATTCGCTATCAACCGTCCTACTCGCTGGCACTGGTCACCCTGGATGCCGGCGAGGCGATTCAGGCTGAAAGTGGCGCGATGGTTGGGATGTCAGACGGGATCGAGATGAAGACCGAGGCGTCGGGTGGCTTCTTCAAGTCGCTCGGGCGCAAGTTCTTCGGCGGTGAGAGCTTCTTCCTCAATACATTTGTCGCCACCAATGCCGGCCAGACAATCGCCCTGGCGCCCCCGCTGCCGGGCGACATCGCGGTCATCGAGCTGCAGGGCGAGCCGCTGCTCGTCCAGTCGGGCGCCTACCTGGCCGCGTCGCAAGGGGTCGAGATTGACACGAAATGGACCGGCGCGAAGACCTTCTTCGGCAGCGAAGGTCTGGTGATGCTGCGCGTCACCGGCACCGGCACCCTGATTGTCTCGAGCTACGGCGCCATCCATGCTGTCGAGCTGACCGCTGGCCAGAAGTACATCGTCGACACCGGTCACCTGGTGACCTTTGAGGAGCGGCTGGGGTACGAGGTCAGGAAGGTGGCCGGCTGGAAGAGCACGCTCTTCAGCGGAGAAGGCCTGGTGGCGGAGCTGACCGGGCCGGGCCGCTTTACGCTGCAGACCCGCAGCCAGGATGCCTTCCTGTCCTGGTTGATCCCGCATCTCCCTACGCAACCGCCAAGCCCACCTCGCTCATCGTAAGGCCGAGGCCCATCTTTCAGGCAGTGACCAGCCGCACCTGCACTAGCACTAGAGGTAGAAGACCATGAGGATCGTTCGTCTCGCCGGGGTGTTCGCCGTTGCCGTAGCCCTGCTCGCCCTGCCTGCGCTTGCCCGCGCCCAGGGCGCCAACACCGTGTCCGGGACCATCACCTACCGTGACCGCGTCGCCCTTCCGGCCAATGCAGTCGTGACCGTGCAGATCGCCCGGGTCTGGGCCGATCGGGGGCCCGAGGTGATCGCCGAGCAGTCCTTCGCCACCAACGGCGCACAACCTCCGCTTGCCTACAGCATCGCCTATGACCCGGCCCGTATCGACCAGAATGGCAGCTACACCGTTGAGGCCAGCATTAAAGTGAATGACCAGGTGCGTTACAGCACCAATACGATCGTTCCGGTGATCACCCGCGGCGCGCCGACCCAGAACGTCACGGTGATCCTGGTCGCCAGGACACTGCCCAACACCAGTGGCGGCGCATGGCTTCTCGTGGTCACTGGCGTGGCCCTGCTTGGCGCCCTCGGCGCCTTTGCCCTGCGTCGTGCTGTTGGCGCGCAGGCGTCCGCTGCATCCGCTGCACGCCTGACCGACTGATACGGGGGAATGACCACGCTATGACTGAAGTGACGCCAGTTCGGGTGCTGACCATCGACACCCTGCCGCTTGTGCATGCCGGTGTGCGCCAGTTGCTCGCCGCCTTTCCGGACATTCACCTGGTCGGCGAGGCCTTCGACCTCAACGACGCGCTCCGGCTCGCGGTAGCCTGCGCCCCCACGGTTGTGCTCGCCGAGATTGACGAGCTGGGGCCGGAGTGGCCCACGGCGCTGCGCAGGCTGGGCAGCGCGCTGTGCGTCCCTGTGGTCGTGTTCACCCGGGAGGCCGATGCCGAAAGCGTGCGCCAGGCGCTCGCGGCCGGCGTGCAGGGCTTTCTGCTCAAGAACACCCAGCCGCTGGCCCTGGCCCAGGCCTTGCGCAGCGTTGCCGCCGGCCAGCAGGTCTTCGCCCCTGAGGTCCTGGGCAGCGCCTTCTCAGCGCAGCCACGCGACCTAACGGCTGAAACGCTCACGCGCCGCGAGCGCGAGGTGTTGAACCTGCTGGCGCGCGGGCTTTCCAACGATCAGATCGGCGCGCGCCTTTGTGTGAGCCGCGCGACGGTCAAGTTCCACTGTGGCCAGATCTTCGCCAAGCTGGGCGTGCAGAGTCGGGCGCAGGCCGTTGCCCTGGCCTATAGCCACAACCTCGTGCCGCGGCTGATTGTGGAGGCTGAGCCAGTGACGCAACGCCCCCCGTGTGACGCGGCGCGCGCCTGGAGCGCGTAGGGGTTTGAGCCAGGTTTGCTTGCCCTGAGATGGTTGCGCGGCGCAGCCGCCCCGGCGTCTGACACGGTTTTGACAGTGCGCCGGAGTATGCTCTTTCAGGTCGGTGTTCATTGTGGGTCGCTAAGTTCGGTAGAAGGAGGCAAACAGGATGACAGGCAAGGCGAGTTTTAGCGCGGAGGAGTGGCAGCAGGTTGCGAAGCTGCCTATGCTGGTCGCGGAGTACGTTAGCAAGGCATCGAAGGGTGGTCCGATCGGGACCATTAAGGAGGTGTGGGCCGTCGTCAGCAGCCTGAAAGGCGAAGCGGAAAGCGCCGGGGGCCTGCAGATCATCAAGGATCTGATGGCCGACATGCAGGAGCAGAAGCCGGCGTCTTCCAGCGAGGGCGCGAGCACCCCGAAGTCGAACGACGTGATCCTGTCCGAGCTTGGTTCCGCGCTGGCGCTGGTCGACAGCAAAGCGCCCGGCGAGGCGCCTGCCTTTCGCCAGTGGCTGTACCAGGCAGCGGTAAAGGTAGCCGAGGCCAACAAGGAAGGCGGGTTTCTGGGGATCGGCGGTACGCCGGTGAGCGCCGAAGAGCAGTCGGCCCTCGCCGATCTCGCCAGGGCGCTCAACGTCACGCCCTGAGTCCAATTCGCTATCAGTTCGGGAAGGTCCAGAGGGAATGGCCTTGCATCCAGGATCAGACATCGCTGTGTCGGCAGCCGGCGTCCGGCGCACATCCGCGTTCGCCATCTGGACGGCGATTGCCGGGCTGACCCTCGGTGCGCTGGCAGCCGGCGTCGCGCGCCTCTTCCAGGGCGGAAAGCCGGCTGCCGACCTGACCGTCACCAGTGTGATCGTGTTCGTCACGGTCAGCGTGGCGGGGGCGCTGAACTGGTGGCTGCTGATCACACGCCGGCGTCGGGTCAGTGCGGGCCGTGGGGCGCTGGCCGGCGCGCTCACGGCCCTGCTGGGCTACCTGCTGGTGTTCCAGGTCTCGCACCTGGTCTACAGCCTGGCGTCTCCCGGGTTCTACGGCGAGAGCCTGGCGGATCGGTTCGCAGGTGGCCTGATCCTGGCGCTGGTAACGCTGCTCTTCAGCGGGTGGTTCATGGTCCCGCTGCTCGCCCTGAGCGGCGCCCTGCTTGCCCTGGGGCAGATCGCGCTGGCGCCGGGCATGGAGCGTGCCCTGACCCCGCGCCTGCGCAGCGCCGCGGCGGTTCTGCGTGGCCGCCCGCTGGTCCTGACCATGGTCAGCGGCCTGCTCGCAACCAGTCTGTTCATCATCAGCCTGGGGACCTGGGTCTGGACGCGCCCGCTCTTCGTGGGCGACCTGGTCGCCACACCCGCGCCGCTGGCCGACTATGCGGCGAGCGTCGCGGCCATCAATGATCAGATCGCCGCGGAGCTGGCCAACCCCGAGCTGAACCAGCTTTGCGCGAGCCGGCTATACACACCCGGTCAGCGCGTCGAGCGCGTGGTGGTCTTCTTCCACGGCTTCACCAACTGTCCGGCCCAGTTCGTTCCGCTGGCCGAGCAGCTAGCGGCGCGTGGCTACGCCGTCTACATCCCGCGCCTGCCCCGCCACGGTTACGCCGACCGCCTGACCGACAACCTGGCCGGTCTGACCGCGAACGAGCTTGTCCGTTTCACCTCGCGCAGCCTCGATCTTGCTGCGGGCCTCGGCGCAGAGGTGACCGTCGCCGGCCTCTCGGCCGGCGGGACGCTGGCGGCCTGGGCGGCACAGCAGCGCGACGATGTGGCGCAGGCCGTGCTGATCGCGCCCCTGTTCCACATCGTGGGCATGCCGCCCTTCTCGATCCGCCCGGCGGCAAGCACGATCCTGGCGACGCCGAACTTTTACATGTGGTGGGACAACGAAGCGCGCGAGCGGGCGATTGGCCCACCCTACGCCTACCCGCGCTACCCGGTGCATGCCGTGGGCGCGCTGCTGCGCCTGAGCTTTGCTGTACAGGATGGCGCCGAACGCCGCCCGCCGGCGACCCGCGAGATCGTGCTGGTGAACAACGACGCGGACGGGACGATCAGCAATAGCGCCACTGCGGCCTTTGGCGCGCTGTGGGCCCGCAACGGCGCGATTGTTCGCAGCTTCACCTTTCCTGCCGATCTGGCCCTCGACCACGATGTGATTGACCCGAACCACCCCGAACAGCGTATCGAGCTGGTCTATCCCATCCTGATCGACCTGATCGAAGGGAAGAACCCCTGAGGTGAACATCGCCCGCCCGCGGGAGGGTTTGGGCGTAGGGGCGCGGCGCCGCCGCGCCCCTACGCCCTCCCAGGAAACAACCCGCCAGCGGGGAGGGTTTGGGAGGGCATAGCCCTCCCAAGAAAAACCTATGTTCATCGTGTCGTTGTGCGGCGCAGCCGCATGGATGACTGAGGTGAACATACGGGGAAACCGGGTTTCCCCACCCCCTCCCTGAGGGGAGCGTGTGGGAGGGCTGCGCCTTTCCAGGAATAACCATCTTCATTCTGGTGTTGTGCGGCGCAGCCGCATGGACGGCTTATTCGAAATACGGAGTTAGGAGAACCAATCCATGGATATGGCAACACTCATCGGCGTCACCGTAGCCCTCGTCCTTCAAACGCTGCTCGGCGCACTGGCCATCTGGATCGTGAGCAAGCTCAACGTTGGTTTGACCGTCGCCGGGTTCGGTGGCGCGATCGTGGCGGCAATCGTCATCGCCGTGCTCACGACGCTCATCAACTTCCTGCTGGGCAGCGTGTTCGTCGCGACCGGCATCTCCCCGGGCATCTGGAGCGGTATCGTGGGTCTGGCCATTGCCGTCGTCGTGCTCCTGCTCAGTGACAGGATCCTGCCCAGTCTGAAGGTCAACGGCTTTGTGGGGGCGGTTGCTGGCGCCGTCATGATCGGTGTGGTGAACATGCTGATCGCGTTCGTGGTCATCGGCTTGCAGCAGGCTTTTGCTGCCTGAATGCTCGCAAGCTACGCTTGCGGCCTTTTACGGGGTAAGAAGAAGGTTGCCAGAGGAGGGCTTGCCCTTCCTGCGGCCTTCGCTGCCCAGGGCTGATACAACGTCGTCGGAGCTGTGCTCCGAACCTCAGTAGCGGCGCAGTCGCCGCACCACCTCCGCTATGGGCGGACGTTGCACCAGCCCTGCTTCACTGACCGTGCCAAAAATCGGCACATCATCAGGTGGGCCAGAATCAGGGGTTAACGCATGAGTATTTCATCGGTGTCTTCCGCTGGGACATTTCAGGCGACTGAAGAGCAGCGGGCAATGGCGGGAGTCTATGCATGGATGATGGGCGGTCTGGGCATCACCGGCGCCACTGCCTGGTTCGCCGCGAACACGCCGGCGTTCATCGGGTTTCTGCAATCGAGCGTCTGGGTGATGTTCGGTCTGATCGGGCTCCAGCTTGTGGTGGCGCTCGTCCTGGGCATGCTGATGTTGCGCCTTCCGCCCGTACTGGCGACGGTGCTCTTCGTCGTCTACGCGGCGCTCACCGGGCTGACCATCTCGCTTATCGCGCTGATCTACCCGATCCAGGCGATCTTGACCGCCCTGCTCGTAACCGCCGCCATCTTCGGCGCTCTGAGCCTCTACGGCTTCGTGACGAAGCGCGACCTGTCGGTCTGGGGCCTGTTTCTCTTCTTCGGCCTGCTCGGGCTGCTGCTCGTCTCGACGATCAATTTCTTCTTCGTGCGCAGTGGCTGGCTCGACTGGGCGCTCTCGATCGGCGGCGTGCTGCTCTTCGCGGGGATGACCGCCTATCAGACCCAGCAGATCAAGCGCCGCCTCGCTGAGGCCCGTGATGCCTACGGCGCGCGCCAGGCGACGCTCTACGGCGCCTTCGCGCTGTACCTGAACTTCATCAATATCTTCCTGCGCGTGCTGGCACTCACCGGGCGGCGGCGGTAGAGACGGCCCGCCGGGCCGTCTCTACGCCGCCACGGGGCGGCGCCGGATCACGGGGCGGCGTGGGTGGCCCCGGGCGGCCCGGGCCCGCGTGTGTCGACGCGGTGGACGGCCCGCCGTGCAAATGCCGCCTGTTTCGCATATACTACCATTATCTATCACAGATAATGTCGGCGCCGCCGGGCCGCTGGCCAACTCGCAGGCACACAGGCAGCCAGTATGCAAGACGAGCTCATCTGTTTCTTCGACCGGCCCGCCAGCGCCCGTGAGGCGCGGCGCGAGCTACGCGCCCTCCAGAAGGAGCTGCGGCTGGGCAGCCTTCCGTCGATCGCCGTCGTTACCCGCCCGGCGCGTGACAGTATCCAGTTCGAGCAGGACGGCAACCTGGGCGCCGGGGACGGTATGCGCTTTGGCCTGGTGGTCGGCGCATTGTTCGGCGCTGTGCTGCTGGCGCCCTTCGTCGGTATCCTGGTGGCCGGCGATGCGCGCCAGGGCCTCGCTACCGCACCGAGCGTCGACAACTGGGTGACGGCCCTGGCCCTGGTGGTGGCCTTCGTCAGCGGGCTGACGGCGCTGCTCTCGGCCCTCGGCGGCGCGCTGCTCGGCGGGCTGGCCGCCGCGCTGATCAACTTCGGCATCAGCAGCCGCAGGCTCTACGCCATCGGTGAGGAGCTGGACATCGGCCAGGCGGCGCTGGTCACCCGCGTGCGCGCGGCGCAGCGGCCGCCCATCGCCGACCAACTGGCGCTGAGTGGCGGCACGCTGATGCGCCCCCGTGAGGCTGGCCAGACCGGCGCGCCCGCCGCCGACGATCCGACTGCCGCCAGTATCGCGGCGCGGGCCTACGGTGCTGGCGCCAGGCGTGCGGGCGCCTGTGTGCCTGTCACCCTCGATGTGCCCCCGGTCGACCCGCGCCAGCGCGACCTGGTGGTAGCCGAGTGCAGCGACGCCGCCCACGCGCGCCGGGCTGCCCGCAGCCTGCGCCGGCTGCGACGTAGCCTCGGGGGCCTCGCCGCTGGCAACTACGCCGTCGTCACCCGCGACGAGCAGGGGCGCGCGCGCATCCGGCAGGCCGAGAACGTGACCACCGGGCGGGGTGGCCTCTTTGGCGCGCTGGTCGGCGCCCTGGCCGGTCTGCTGGTCGGCGGCTTGTTCGGCACAGCGGTGGCCAGCCTGGCCCTGATGGTCAGCCAGGGCACGACCACCGTGCCCGCCAACGCCGGCGGCTTCATCGTCGCGCTCGGGCTGGTATTCGGCGTCATCGGAGCCGTCCTCTTCGGCCTCGGCGGCGGGCTACTCGGCGCTGGCGTCGCGCACCTGGTCAACCTGGCCTACAAGGACGTCGACCTGCGCCACATCGCCGAGACCGTGCCGCCCGGTAAGGCACTGCTGATCGCCTCGCTCTACCACCACGCCGGGCCTGCTGTGGTGGAGGCGCTGCGGGCCGAGGGAGCGACCCTGCGCCACATGCCCCTGCCGCCCGCGCAACTGGTTGACGCAGCGATCGACGAGGCGCGCCGCGCTGCGCTGAGCCCCGCCGGGGCGGAGGAGCCCGACACGCGCCGCCTCATCCCCACCCGTTCGGGCGTGCGCATCTTCGTTGACTGGCACCGCCGCGGCCCCCAGACTATTGTGCTCCTGCACGGCGCCGGCGGCGACCACGACGCCTGGCGGGCGCAGTACCCCGCCCTCCACGGCGCGGGCTTCTCCACGCTGGCCCTCGACCTGCGCGGCCACGGCTACTCGGACCGCCCGCGTGGCGCCGACGACTACCGGCTCGAGCGCTTCGCCGAAGATGTCTACGATGTGCTGGAAGCCCTGGCGATCCGCGACTTCATCATGGTCGGCCACTGCTTCGGCGGCATGGTCACGACCATGTTTCACCAGGCCCACCCACAGCTTAGCAAGGGCTACCTGCTGCTCGACACGGCTGCCCGCGCTCCCGCTGCGCCAGGCTGGGTGGCGACCCGCGCGCCCTGGGTGATCGGGCTGCTCGGGCGGCTGCTCGAACTGCTCCCCGCCGATCGGCGCGCCCTGCTGCCCAACAACATGGATGCCTTCAAGGGCACGGGCGACATCCAGCTCAACCGGCTGATGGCCGACGCCTCGCACACCACGCTGCGCTCGTGGCTGATGGTCTACCGCGGCATCGCCCAGTACGACGGCGTGGCCTCCCTCCGCTCGATGACCCAGCCGGTGTGGGTGGTGGTCGGCGAGGAGGATACTGTGTTTACCGTCGAGGACTCAAAGACCATCCAGCGCCATGTGCCCGGCTCGCGGCTGATCACCGTCCCGGGGGCGAACCACATCATCGTGGTGAACAACCCCGAGGTGGTCGAGCAGTTGATCCTGGACTTCATCCACGACACGGGGGTCTTTGACGAGCGCGCGGCCCGCGCGACGGCCCGTGCGGCAGAGTTCTGATGGGGCGCCGGGCTATGCGCCTCGCCTCCTTATACCAATTACCGTTGATGATGCCGCATTGCTTGAAGCGGTTTCAGGCGTTGTGCTGCCCAGCGTGGCAATCCACAATCCAGAATCCAGAAATCTAAAATGGTATTATGCTCCCTAAGGCCCCGAAACATTTTCGTGATCGTCGCATTTGTCGCCCTCACCGGGCTGCGCGTGAGCGCTGAATAACACGCTGGAATGAGCCGGCGGAAGTGCTCGATCTGGCGTCGCCGGTGCGCTTGTTTAGCCCGTTTCGCTGCGCTCCAATCGCCTCGTCCGGCTCGACGAACCAGAAACAGCCCGCCAGCGGGGAGGGTTTGGGAGGGCGCAGCCCTCCCAGGAACAAGTATTTTTATTTTGATCGCCCCTGCTATAATGGAATAGTACACGTACAATTTCTTCGCGATACCATCCGAATAACCTGGAATACGCGACGTGCCACGCTCCTGCTGGCAAACCCGGGTGCGCGGGCCGGAGGCCCGCATGCAGGCGCGACACCCGCGTTCCGGCCGCGCCCACGACGGAGTGCGCCAGCAGCAGCGTGCCACACTCCGGTGGCGCAGTTCTACCAGAGCAGCACGCCAATCGTGCTGTGCTATCAAGGAGTGCTCCAGCGTGACCGACACGAAAGTTATCTACTCGATGATCCGCGTGGGCAAGGTCGTTCCGCCCAACCGCGAGGTGCTTAAAGACATCAGCCTCTCCTACTTCTACGGGGCGAAGATCGGCGTGATCGGGGCCAATGGCTCGGGCAAGAGCACGTTGCTCCGCATTATGGCCGGGGTGGATACTGATTTCAACGGCCAGACGGTGCTGGCGCCGGGCTATACCGTCGGCTTTCTGGAGCAGGAGCCGCAGCTCGATCCAACGAAAACCGTGCGCCAGGTGGTCGAAGAGGGGGTGGCCGAGATCGCCGCGCTCCTCCGGCGCTACGACGAGATCTCCGAACGCTTCGCCGACCCCGAGGCCGACTACGAGGCCCTCGTCGCCGAGCAGGGCGAGCTACAGGAGAAGATTGACCACCTCGACGCCTGGGACCTCGATAGCAAGCTCGACCTGGCCATGGACGCCCTGCGCTGCCCCCCCGGCGATACGCCGGTGAGCGTGCTCTCCGGTGGCGAGCGCCGACGTGTGGCCCTCTGCCGCCTCCTGCTCCAGTCGCCCGACATCCTCCTGCTCGATGAACCGACCAACCATCTCGACGCTGAATCGGTGGCCTGGCTCGAACGTCACCTCCAGGAGTACAGGGGCACAGTCATCGCCGTGACCCACGACCGCCACTTTCTCAACAATGTGGCCGGCTGGATCCTGGAGCTTGAGCGCGGCCACGGCATCCCCTGGCGCGGCAATTACGCCAGTTGGCTCGAGCAGAAGCGCCAGAAGCTCGCCGCCGACGAGAAAGCCGAGAGCCAGCGCCAGAAAGCCCTGCAGCGCGAACTCGACTGGATCAACATGGCCCCCCGAGGACGCCACGCCAAAGCGAAGGCCCGCATCAGCGCCTATGAGCAACTGCTCAACGTGAGCCAGGAGCAGAAGGACCGCGAACTGGAGATCTTCATTCCCCCCGGTCCACGCCTGGGTGATGTGGTCATCAAGGCCGAGGGGGTTACCAAGGCCTATGGCGACAGGTTGCTCTACGAGAACCTGAGTTTCGATCTGCCCCCCGGCGGCATCGTCGGGGTGATCGGGCCGAATGGCGCCGGTAAAACGACCCTGTTCCGCATGATCGTCGGCCAGGAAACGCCCGACAGTGGCACCCTGACCATCGGCTCGACGGTGCGTCTGGGCTACGTGGACCAGAGCCGCGATACCCTCGACCCGAACAAGACGGTCTGGGAAGAGATTTCTGGCGGCAATGATGTGATCGTGCTTGGCAACCGCCAGATAAACTCGCGAGCCTACTGCGCCCGCTTCAACTTCACCGGCGCCGACCAGCAGAAGCGTGTCGGCACGCTCTCGGGCGGTGAGCGCAACCGTGTCCATCTGGCGAAGGTGCTCAAATCAGGCGCCAATGTGCTGTTGCTCGACGAGCCTACCAACGACCTCGACGTCCACACCCTGCGCGCCCTCGAAGAGGCCCTGGAGAACTTCGCCGGCTGCGCGGTGATCATCTCCCACGACCGCTGGTTCCTCGACCGCGTGGCGACCCACATTCTGGCTTTCGAGAACGACAGCCAGGCTTTCTGGTTCCCCGGCAGTTACTCCGAGTACGAGGCCGACTACCACCGGCGCAAGGGCTCCGCCGCGGACCAGCCGCACCGCACTGTGTACAAAAAGCTGGTGCGCTAGCTGCCGTGATGCAGCAGCTCTGTCGCCTGCCCGGATGGGGATTGCTCGCGCCCCATCCCAGAGCAGGTGCAACCCTCAGGGTACAAGCTCAGCGCCCAGCCGGCTCAACTGCACGCGGCGCGCGGGCGGCTGGTCGGGGTGCTCCTCGAAGCGGCTGCGCTCGAAGTACTGCACGGTTAATGCGCGCCTTCCCTCGACCGGTTCCGTCAGCGGCTCGCTGATCGGGTAGCCGAAGCTCGCCAGGCCGCCGTTGCGCTCCCAGAAGGCCCGGAAGGGCGGGCAGAGGCTGTGCTGTGTCTCGGGGAAGTAGCGGCAGCCCGGCGCGGCGCCGCTTACCGTGGGTAGCGTTCGCCAGTCGATACCCCGGCGCGCCAGGTACTCGACCCCGAGCAGCCCGCTGAGCACATCATTGGGCGGCGGGTTCTCGGGGTGGTACTCGAGGCGGTTGCGCTCGAACCACTGCACGCGCCGGTCGCGCCCGTCGGCGCCCCGCTCCACCCGCTCCGGAGTCAGCGGCAGGCCAAACACTGTCAGACCGCCTCCCCGTTCCCAGGCTACTAGAAACGCGCCACTCACGGTCAGCCCCGTCTCGGCGAAGCTGCGCGCCCGTCCCGGCACCACCTGACGCAGATACACCGGGCGCTCCCCCACGCTGATATTCGCCGCCCCGCCCGTGAGGGCTTGCTCGGCCCCGTCACGCTGGATCAGCGTCGCGCTACGCCCCGGCGCCAGGGGTAGCTCGACACTGCGCCGCTCGCCCAGGCTCCAGAGCACATCCACGGTGCCGCCATCGGGCTGAACGAAGCGGTGGTGAGCCAGCCGGCCCGGGCGGTGAGCCGGCCCGGTGCCCTGATAACGCGCAAACTGCAACTGGGCAACCAGCGTGCCGAAGGCCACGTATGCCGGCCTGGGGTTGAGCGCGTCGTCAACAATTGCTGCGGGGCCCCAGGGCTGCTGCGCGCCACCGAATTTGTCCTCGAGCTGAAAATAACTTACGTGCGGAATGCCCGCTGCTGCCGCCAGCACGAAGGTCCGCACCAGGTAGTCCGCCTGCTGGTCGAGGCTCTTGGCGAACTGAGGCGCGCAGGCTCCGCCACAGGCGCTCCAGCCCACCTCGGTCACCCATACCGGCCTGGCGCCGCGGGCCGCCCAACGCTGCGCCAGCTCCAGTCGGCCCGGGATGGTCACATCGAAACCCTCGCGGGGGTTGATCAACGCCGGTTCATCGGGGGCATGGTCAATCAGCCAGGGGTGGATGGAAAGCACATCGAAACTCTCCCAACCTGCCAGCTCAACCACCCGGTCCATAAAGGCATTCTGCCCGACTGCATCGAAGACGTAGACACCCCCGTTCAGTACGAGCGCAGTCGGGTCAGCCTGCTTGACCGCGGCGTAGGCCTTGCGCAGCATCACGGCATAAGCCGCCGGGTCGGCCCGGGGCAGCCAGGTGCCGTCCATATCCGGCTCGTTCCAGATCTCCCAGGCAGCCACGCGCGGTGAACCAGGCGCATCGTCGTAGCCATCGCCGTCGTAGCGCTCCACCACCTGGCCAGCCCAGCGGGCATAGGCGTCCATATCGGTTGGCGCGCACCAGTACTCGGGCTGACGGGTTGCTCGGGCGTGAGCCACGCAGCGCGGGTCACGGTACTGCTCGGGCGTGGTCAGGAGCATGCCGATGATGCCGATGCCCGCGTTGGCGAGCATGCCGATGCGCCGGTCGTAGAAGAGGTTGGCGGTCTCCCGGCCCCAGCAGGCCCAGCAGATCTCCTCTCGTGTCCAACTGGCGCCGATACGAGTAGCCATCGCCACCAGCGCAGCCGCCTCGGCGTCGCTACGCTCGCGGCCGGTGATGTACATATTCAGGCCAAAGAGCGTCGGCGGCCCCGCGGGCTGCCGCGCGGCGGCGCGCGCCGGGGGCGCGCCGGCAGGCAGGACGGCGATCAGCGCCAGCATCAACACCAGTATCCCAACGGTTATACGTCGAAGCATCTCATACCAATTTCTGTTGAACATTCCGCCTAACCCTAGCTGCGATAGCGCACGGTAATGACCGGAATCGTAATCCACAATCCAAAATCGGCAATCTAAAATGGTATCATTCCACCTCTCGGCGCACGGCGCCCCCGCTGCCTTCCCCGGGGGCGCCTTTCACGGGTAGATTTTTTGGGCCACGGCCTCTCCACCTCTGAGAGCCCGAACCCTGCCGGTGGGGAGGGCTTGCCACCCCACCAGCAGGGGGTTGGGGCAACCCGGTTTCCCCGCCTACCCATCTCCCTTGACCGCATGCGCATCTGGGAGTACTCTATACCACATGACGAACACTAGCAAACGCATCATTCTCACCGGCGCGACCGGGTTGATCGGCACGAAGCTATTCGCCGCTCTGCGCGAGCGCGGGTATGAACTGGTCATTTTCTCGCGCAACCCCGTAAAGGCTCGCGCCACCCTGCCCGGCGCCGCCGAGTATATCGCATGGTCGCCTACCGAGGGCGGCCCCTGGGCCACGGCGATTGATGGAGCCCACGCAGTTATTCACCTCGCTGGCGCGCCGATTGCCCAGGGGTTGCTGGGGGTGCGCTGGACGCCAGAGTATAAGCAGGAGATTCTCAACAGTCGCGTTATCGGCACGCGAGGGATCGTCAATGCGATTGCCGCTGCCGAACGGCGCCCCGCTGTGCTGGTCAATGCCTCGGCGATTGGCTATTACGGCTACCGCGACGATACACCCCTCGACGAAAGCTCGCCCCCCGGGCGCGACTTCGTTGCCGAGGTCTGCATCGCCTGGGAACGGGAAGCCTCTCGCGCCGAGGAGTACGGCGTGCGCACTGCCCTCATTCGCACCGGCATCGTGCTTGACCCGGAGCGGGGCGCCCTGGCCCAGTTGCTGCTGCCCTTCCGGCTCCGCACCGGTGGCCCGATTATGCCTGGCACGCAGTACTACTCCTGGATCCATCCCGACGATGAGATCGGCATCCTCCTCCTGGCTCTCGAAGATGAGCGGGTGCGCGGGCCAATCAACGCTACTGCGCCCAATCCCCAGACCAACCGCACCTTTTGCGAGACCCTCGGTGAGGTGCTGGGCTCGCCCTCGTGGCTGCCAGTGCCCGAGTTCACTCTGCGCATCGCCCTTGGCGAAATGGCCGACCTGGTGACCAGAGGCCAGCGCGTGCTTCCCAAGCGCGCCCTGGAGCTGGGCTACTCCTTCCGCTACCCAACATTGAAGCCGGCGCTACAGGATCTTTTAAAGTGAAAATGGCTCGTCGCGGCGGGTCTGGGGGGCTACGCCCTCCCGGGAATACCTCGCTCCTTCCGGCATCCCGCCGCGACCGCCCTCTCATCCACTTCTTACATCTACTTAACTCCCTTCTCAGTCGTGTAGCGTATACTGAATAAAGCATGGTTTCAGCAGCGCCCTGCTGTACGATGCCGTCGCGTGCCGAATCGCCCCCTCCCTCACCCCTCTCAGGTGCAGGGTTTTTGGGAGCGCAACCCCCGAGGGCAGCGCATACCCCACTCCCCTACACTGCCAGGACTCAGGGGTGAACAGAACATATGGGCGCAGACAGGCGTTATGGCGTTGGGATGCGCTGGATGCCCTCCCACGAATGTGTGTAACGCGGCAATCTACAATGCTATACTTCAGGTGTAAGACCAATTTCACTTGAACACTCCGCAAGCAGCGTTGCGTCAAAGCGCACCTGGACGCCTTGCGCGACAATCTGCAATCCAAAATCTACAATCTGAAATGGTATAAGACCCATGGAACGCAAACACAATCCCCTCTTGCTGCTTGCCGTCCTGCTGCTCGGGATCGTGATCGGCGTCGGTGGCGGCGCCGTTGCCGGAGGGGTGGTGGCGCTGGTGGTCACCGGGCGCGCCGCCTCCGCCGCGCCGGCTGATGTTGGCCGGTCAGCAAGTGTGCCAGAACCGGTGCAGGCTGCCTCGCGCCTGGCGCCGTCTACCCAGAGCGCCGTCGGAGAATCGGCCCATTCCGACAGCGTGGTCGCCGCCGTACAGAAAGTGGCCCCTGCCGTCGTCACGGTAATCGTAACCACCCGGCAGGGTCGCGGCAGCGGCAGCGGGGTAGTTATCACCGCGCAGGGGCACATCGTCACCAACAACCACGTGGTTGAGAATGCCACTGGATTGCGCGTGCTCTTCGCCGATGGCACCTTGCAGGAAGCCCGGCTCATCGGTACCGACCCGCTCAACGACATCGCCGTGATCCGGGTGCAGGGCGCCGTTCCCGGCGTGGCGAGCATCGGTGACTCGGCCCGATTGCAGCCCGGCGAGACCGTGATGGCCATCGGCAGCCCGTTGGGCAATTTTCGCAACACCGTCACAGCCGGCGTGGTCAGCGCGCTGAATCGTTCCATCCCCGGCACCGGTCTGGAAGGGCTGATCCAGACCGACGCCGCGATTAATTCGGGCAACAGCGGCGGCCCGCTGATCAACCTTGCCGGCGAGGTCGTAGGAATTAACACGCTGGTGGTGCGCGGCGACAACAGCGGCTTCGGCTTTGGCGCCGCCCCGGTCGAAGGGTTGGGCTTCGCAGTGCCCAGCGCGATCTTCCGCAACGTGGCCGACCAGTTGATCGCCACCGGGCGCGTGCGCTTCCCCTTCCTGGGGATCACCTACCTGACCATTGACGGCCAGGTCGCCGCCGAGTTTGGTCTGCCGGTGCAGAATGGGGCCTACATCCGCAGCGGCCGGGCCGGCGAGCCTGCCGTACAACCCGGCAGCGCCGCTGCCCGGGCTGGTTTACGCGAGGGCGATATTATCGTTGCCGTGAATGATGTTCGCCTGGATTACAACACATCGCTGCGCCAACTGCTGCTGCGCTACAAGCCGGGCGATACGATCACTCTCACAGTGCTCCGCGATGGCCGCGAGCGCAATATCCAGGTGACCCTGGGCGAACGACCGGCCAACCTCTAGCCCTGACGGGGTTCAGAGAAGGTGCTGTGGATCGCGCCGCCCCCCTTCCAACCTCCTTTCAGGTGGAGGGTTTCTGGCGGATGGCGCCCTGATGCGCTGCTGGTCCTCACCCCCCTGCCCACCCTCCTTTCAGGTGTAGCGTTTTTGGCGGGTGGCCTTCTGATGCGCTGCTAGTCCTCACCCCCCTGCCCCCCTCTCCCGCTCAGGGAGAGGGGGGCATGTTGTTGGCATTGCGGTATACCAGCGTGGGACGGCGTAGCCTTTCCACACCCCACCGCTGGCGGCAGACGTTGTACCAGCTCCGCTGGGCGTCTGTCGCGTTGTAACATTAAAAAGAAATTATGCTATAATCCCCTCCGTCCACCAGGGTGTGGCGATACTACCAGGAACGTAGACAACGGAGGACCGATTGAGTAGTCAGCGATCCCCCACGCTGTGGTCGCGGCCCTTCCGGGCACTCTTGATCCTCATCATCGCTCTCATTCCTGCCCTCCCCGTCCTGGCCGACGGCCCCGTGTATGCCGGAGGTCTGGAGTTGCTAGATGGCGCGTGGAGTCGCCCCGATCGCACTCTCACGCTCGCGGCCGGCGCCGGTCCGCCTCCGCCCATTGTTGCGGGCTACCAGCGCTATGGCAGCGCCCTCTCAGCGCCTGTTCTGCTCAACCAGCCCGTTACGCGCCTGAAACTCAGCTACGCCGCCGCCGTGCCGCCCGGCACCGAGGCGCGCGTTGATGTGCGCGGTAGCCCCGATGGCCAGCGCTGGCTGCCCTGGGTCACCTCGCTGCCCGATGGCGCCGTGGTTGGCTTCGATCAGCCCGTGCGATATGCCCAGTACCGCGTGCTCCTGCTCGGTAGCGCCGACCTTGCCCCCGTCGTGCGCGACGTGCTCCTCGCTGGCACCGATCAGCAGCCCTCCGTCTCCGCAGCGGCCAGTCCCGCACCGTTCAGTATCGCCCCAACCTTCCGCATCCGCGCGACCCGGCTGGGCATGGTCGGCGGTCGAACCGCCAATGGCTACGTCATTCCACCCCGGGCGCGCTTCGTCGCTCTGCCCTCCTGGACGGTGCTCTCCACCCGTGGCCGCGATGAGTACCAGGTGCGTATCAGCTACCAGGGGCGCACTGCCGTGGCCCCGGTCTACGATGTTGGCCCCTACAGCGAACGCGACGACTACTGGAACCAGCCGCGCCGCGGCTTCCCCCAGCTCGAGCGCGGCTGGCCCCTCGATCACGCCGCATACTACGAAGGCTTCAACGGCGGGCGCGCCGATAAGGGCTTCGTGCGCTTTCCCACAGCTATGGATGTGGGCGACGGCATCTGGTGGGATGACCTGGGGATCGTGGGCGACCAGGCCGAGGTGGAGGTTACCTACCTCTGGCTGGGACAGGACCCCCTCGCCGGGCCGCCCCAGCGCGACCCCGCCGCGCCCGAGCACGTGGTTGACGAACTCGGCGGGGATTTCTGGCACAACGAGGCCGTCCTCAATGCCAGTCCCGTCGGTTGCGGTATGGGTCGCCACGCCTACCAGGCTACCACCGTGAACGACCCGGCCCGTGGTGGCCCGGTCGTGCGCTGGCAGCCGAATCTGCCCGTCGAGGCCGAGTATGACCTGTTTGTGCACGTTCCGGTCTGCCCGAGCAAGCGTGAGCGCACCACCCAGGCGCGCTACGTTGTCCAGCATCGCGACGGGGCGCTGGAGGTGACCGTCAACCAGCGCGCCCAGACCGGATGGGTGCATCTGGGGCGTTTCCCCTTCAAAGCCGGTGTTGAGGGCTATGTGCAGAGCGGCGCCCTCGCCGGTGAAGCCGGCGCCACCATCTGGTTCGACCAGGCGCGCTGGGTCCGCGTGCCATAGGCGAGCCGGGGGCTACCGCAGGTAGAACAGGCGCCGCTCCCAAGCAACAGGGGCGCGAGGAACCATAGTTCCCCGCGCCCCTCGCACACCACTCCGGCCTGCCGGCCCAACGGGCATCACTCCTCGCTGCGCTCCTGGATCACATAGAGCAACTCAAGCAGCACATTCTTAACGCTCTCGCGGTCGGAAGCGACACAGGGCAGCACCTTGATGTGCGGCGGCTGGCGCAGCGCGAGGCGCAGTTCCTCAGGACTCCAGGCGTTGGGGCGATCTTGCTTGTTGGCGGCGATAACATAAGCCGTATCGCGGTAGGAGATAAAGAAATCGATGATCCGGTTCGTCTCGCGGAACGTTTCCGGGCGCGTGCTATCCACCAGAATGACCAGGCCGAGCATCCCCTCGGAGAGGATTTCCCACATAAAATCGAACCGCTTCTGCCCGGGGGTGCCGAAAAGATGCAACACCAGATCCGGCCCGATCGCGATGCGACCGAAGTCCATCGCAACCGTGGTCTCCTTTTTGATCATCCTGGTATCATCGGTCGCGCGGCGCTCGGTCGAGACCACCTCGATCTCGCTGATTGACCGGATGAACTCGGTTTTGCCGGCGTTCACGGCCCCGCTGATTACCATCTTTACAGTCTGCACTCCAGCCCTCCGCTTCGGTGCTGTGCCCTGGATGAAGCACACATCGGGTCTTACATGCCTTTGATACGATTGATGATGCGATTCACCAGGCTCCGCTTGACCCGGGGCACCTCAGCGGGCCCGCCACGGGCAAGGGGCATCGGCACAGGCTTCTTCACCACCTCTACCAGACCCGCGGTCAAGAAGCCATAGACGATTCGGCAGACGTCGAACTCCTTCAGATTCGTCTTCTGCGCGATCTCGGCCAGGGTGTCCCGGCCATTAATCCGGGCAATGACCCGCCACTCCTCGGCCGAGAGTTTGATCCCTTTGATCCGCACCCCGGGTTGATCCAGAAAACGCACCACCAGGTCGGTGGAAGGAATGCGATCTTTGATCCGTCCCAGTTCATCAATGCGGCGCGAGCCTTCCATGATCAGGTGATCCACCGAGATCGGCGAGGGAATGGTGGGCGCAGCCGGATCGGGGCGCTGGTTCTGCTCGAAGCGAAATTCCCCTTCGGGCCAGCCGAACAGCCCGTAGACCGCCTCTTCGGAGAAGCTCTGCAATGCGCCTTGGAGTTGCTCACGCGGCGCCAGGTTCTCCGCCAGGATTACTTCGGTGAGCGTTGCGCCATTGCCACGAGCCGCCAGGCTGGCGCGGGCGCGGGCCAACTGATTCTCGGTGAGCAGGCCCAGCCGGACCAGCAAGTCAGGCTGCTGGTCCTCAGGGCGACGCACAGCCATCACCAGCTTGCCGCGCTCGAAGAAGAGCAGGGCGGTTTCCTGGCCGTGCGATAGGTACAACCCCCCGGTCTTGTCACCCCGATCGACCAGGTACAGAAAATCGGAGAGGCCAAAATCGCGAATGTTGCCTACGAGGGCCATTGTATTGCCTCCAGGGGCTCAGCATGCACGGCCGGCGGCAGAATATCCGTCGGAGCACGCGGGCCTCACGCAGTAACGGCGAAAGCTGTGTCAGGCGCCTCCGCCGGAGCCGATGCGACGCCGTCCGCCTCCAGAACGGGAACCAGTGCGGCAATGGCGGTCGCGATCATCGTATCGTCAGGCTCACGGGTTGTCAGAAGCTGCGTCGCCAGGGCCGGGGTGAGCAGGCGACGCACCCAGGGCCGGTGGTAGTGCGCGGCAGCGAAGCGCATAACTTCGAAGGCTACGGCAGCCACCACCGGAATGAGCAAGATCCGGGCGCCAATGCGTGGCCACAACGGTAATCCACTCACTGACAGGAAGATCACGAACCCGATCAGTGCGGCCAGAACCAGAAAACTGGTGCCGCAGCGGGGGTGAATGCGTGAGAACTGCCGGACTGACTCGACCGTCAGCGGGGCGCCGGCTTCGTAGGCGTTGATCGCCTTATGCTCTGCGCCGTGGTAACCAAAAACCCGCTGGATGTCCCGCAGGCGACTGATCGCGTAGATGTAGGCCACCACGAGCAGCAAATTGATCGACCCTTCGATCGCTTCACGCACCAGCACCGGCGCGCCGCGTTCTGCGGCGTAGTTGGCGATCAACGAGGGCAGCAACACAAAGACGCCCACTGCGATCCCCAGCACCACCACCACAATGCCCAACTGCGCAACCGGGTGAAGGTCCTGGTCCTGGTCGCCAACTGCAGCTGTGGCCGAGAAATCGAGGGCCTGTTTGCCGATACGCGCCGCCTCCCACAACCCGGCCAGGCCGCGGATCACCGGGAGCCTGGTCCACGCTGGCCAGCTCTCGCCAGCCAGGGAGAGGTGCTTGACGGCGATGGCGCCATCGGGTCGGCGGACGGCGACGGTGGCCTGCCGGCGGCCACGCATCATGACCCCCTCAAGCACGGCCTGACCACCGTATGCAAAGCGCTGTTCGTTCATCGTCCTCCGACATTCGCGTCAGACGCCCGTGCAATGCGTGAGGCTGCTGCTCCCTCGTTCTTGCGGCAGCAGCAGCCTGCCGGCGTGTATGATACCACGCTGTGAGACTTTCCGACAAGGAATCGTACCTTCTGGCCGGACAAGGCGCCCTCGCGGCGTTTTCAACCTGTGGCGAGTATAGCGCGGGCGTATTACCAGCCTGTAGCCTGACGGCTACGACTCGCCGGAAAAGCGCTCCGGAGCGTCACGCCGCGCAAAGGTGGTCGCCGCCGCTGCGACTCCTGTGACCAGGCTGGAAACGCGGATGAACGGTGAGACGACCCGTTCCGAAACGAACCCCGTCGTCCCCACGACCGTGCCGGCGGTATCCTTCGCGTTCGCTGCCAGCACCTTTGTGCTTTCCAGCACGTCATTCAACTTGACCGACAGCTCGTCGAGCCTGGGCATCAGGTTCAGGCGCGCCAGGCGATCCAGGCGATTGAGCACGTAGAATAGCCCGAAGAGTATTCCGATCGTGAGAATGGTGCTGACGAGTGTGAAGAATCCCAGGACGATGATGAATATGTCGCGCGTCGCTTCACGAACGCCCACCGGCGCGAGATACAGGCCTACGATCGCGGCGATCAGCAACAGGAACAGCACACCCAGGCCGATTCCAATCCATCGTAACACGGCAGGCCCTCCGCTCTTGGGGCATCCTGGCCCCACCTCTTTATCCTCGGCATTACAGTGCGGTATTTCGCCCGGATAGCGGCGGAGATTATATCATACCCGCAGACGCGAGACAATGATCATCAGGATCCAGGCCAGCAGCACCGCCTCGAGCACCGGCACCTCGGCCGGTTGGGGCAGCGCCAGCGGCAGACGCAGGCCCAGGCCATAGACCAGCAGGCAGCCGACAAAGGCCGTAAGCCAGAAGATCGGCAGGTGGCGCCAGCGACGCCCCAGGAGCACGTACCCCAGGGTTGCGCAGGCAGTAGCGAGGAGTAACATCAGGAACATTGCCGGCGCCAGGCCATAGATCATGGCGGTGCCTTTCTGGGGAGGGTACCAGCTCCCCCTTGTTGTCAGACACCAGACTCCCATGCGGCTGTGCCGCACCCTGACACGATGAACACAGGTTTTTTCCTGGGCGGGCTGTGCTCTCCCCAACCCTCCTGCTCTGGAACGCCCCCGCCCGAGGCTCTGGTCTCTGAGGACCAACCAGCGCATCCCCACGCCATCACGCCCGTCGGCGCCTGTACGTTCCGTCAGCCCCTGAACCCGAGCGGGGGGAGGCTGGGAGGGGGTGGAACGCTCCTCCCCGCCGGGGCTATGTGTTCACTCCCCGGGTCTCGACCGCACGATCCGCCCGCCGCCAATCACCCGATCGCCGTCGTAGAAGACCGCGGCCTGCCCGGGGGTGATCGCCTTGAGCGGGGCCAGCAGGCGCACCTGTAGCCGTCCATCGGGCAGCGGCGTGACCTCGGCCGGCGCGGGCTCGGCGTGGGCGCGTACCTGCACCTCGCAGGTAAACGGTTCTTGCGGGCGCCTACCCTCCACGATGCTCGGCTGGTCCACCTCGAAACGGTCGCGCAGCACGGCCTCGAGCGGGCCGACGATCAGGGCGTTGCGGCCCACGTCGAGATCAACCACATACAGCGGTGCGCCACGGCTCAAGCCCAGGCCGCGACGCTGGCCGATGGTGTAGAGCGGCAGGCCCCGGTGGCGGCCAATCTCGCGGCCCTGGAGATCAACGATCGGGCCAGGAACCAGACTCTCCGGCGCCGTCTCGCGCAACAGGTTGCGATAATCCCCCCCCGGCACGAAGCAGATGTCCTGGCTCTCCTCGCGGTAGGCGCTCGGCAGGCCGCGCGCGGCCGCCATATCGCGCACCTGCGGTTTCGTCAGCCCGCCGATGGGAAACATCAGCCGCGCCAGATCATCCTGCCCGAGCATGTAGACCATGTACGACTGGTCCTTGTCGCGGTCGAGCGCCCGCAACAACTGGTAGGGGGCGTCCTCGCGCTCACGGGTGATGCGGGCATAATGGCCCGTGGCCACGTAGTCGAAGCCCAGGGCACGGGCGCGCTCCAGCAGCGCGCGGAACTTGATTTCGCGGTTGCACTCCAGACAGGGGTTGGGCGTATAGCCCTGCGCGTAGGCATGCACAAAATAGTCAATCACGTGCCGCCGGAACTCCTGCTGGTAGTTGAAGACGTAGTACGGGATACCGAGGCGCGCGCAGACGCGCCGGGCGCTCTCGGCCATCTCTGCGGCACAGCAGAGACTCTCGGCCAGGCGCTCGTCGTCGTCGTCCCAGAGGTGCATGGTCACCCCGACGACCTCGTGTCCCTGTTCGTGTAACAGTGCAGCGGTGAGGGAACTGTCCACGCCGCCGCTCATTGCAACGATGATCTTTGCCATAATCGAAACTCAGTCCGGCCTGACGCACGGCTATGCTCAGGGCTGTTGCAACGCCACCGGGGCAAGCTCCAAACCCTCGTGGAGCGGCTACGCTGCCCAGCATCCCACCGTGGAGGCAGAGGTTGCACTGGCCCCGGGCTATGCTGTGCGCCACCACAGGCCGGGGTATAATGATTGTACTTTTCATTATACCCTATGCCCCCTTGCTGAGGTGAACATAGCCCGCGCGCGGGAGGGTTTGGGCGTAGGAGCGCGGCGTCGCCGCGCCCCTACCCCCTCCCAGGAAACACCCCGGCAGCGGGGAGGGTTTGGGAGGGCGCAGCCCTCCCAGGAAACACCCCGGCAGCGGGGAGGGTTTGGGAGGGCGCAGCCCTCCCAGGAACAAATATGTTCACGATGCTGTGCCAGACGCACCATTCCAGACGCACCATTAAGGAGCAATGATGAACTATACGATTCGGCGGGTTTGCCTGCGCTCGGCCCTGCGTGTCGGCCTGGCGCTGGGGTGGGTCGTTGCGCTGGTCCCGGCGGTGCCGTCGGCCTTGCTGGCCACCGCAGCGCTCGAAGCGCTGGCCGGCCTGTTAGCGTCGGTCCAGCCGTATGAGGTGTCGTTTCTCGGGCAGCAGGTGGCCTCCATCGATCCGATCGACATAGCGGGCTTACGCCCGCTCGCCGAGTGGTCGGCCGGGCTTGCCGATCTGGGTGGAGCGCTCTTCTGGCTGTTGCTGGCGCTGATCACGCTCGGCGGCGCGCTGCTGGTGCTGGTGGGCACTGTGCTGGCGTGCCTGCTCTACAACCTGCTCGCCGCTGTGAGCGGCGGGTTGCAGGTGCAGTTGGAACAGGTGGCGTCGTAGGGCCGAAGCCTTCCCTTCGCGAAGGCTTCAGCCCTACACGCCCAGCACCCGCGTTGCGCCGGCAGCGCGCAGCGCCTCGGCTACACTGTCGCGTGTTTCCGGCGTAACCAGGGCCAGCATCACCCCGCCCCACCCTGCCCCGGAGAGCTTGGCCCCCAGGGCGCCCGCGGCGCGCGCCGCCGCCACCAGCCGCTCCAGTTCGGGCGACGAGACGCCGATCTGCTCCAGCAGCGCCTGGTTCGCGTCGAGGAGCGTTCCCAGGAGCCGGATATCGCCGCTGGCCAGGGCTGCGCGCGCCCGTACCACCAGTTCGCCGACCTGGTCAAAGAGCGCCTCGTAGCGCCGCGGGTCAGCCTGCCAGCGCTCGCGCACGGCGCCCACCGGCAGCCGCGTGGCGCTGCGCACCCCGCTGTCGCCGACGAGCAGCGTCAGCGGCGCGCCGATGGTCAGCGGCTCGATCAGCGGGGCCGGCTCGCGCCGCTCGAACCAGATCGCTTGCTCGTAGGCCACGACCGTGTTGTCAATGCCGCTGGGTGTGCCATGGAAGCGCCGCTCGCTGGCGTAGACCAGGGCCGCCACCTCAGCAGGCGGCAGCGCCAGCCCCACGTGGGCAGCCAGCGCGCGCACCAGGGCCGTGCCGATTGCCGCGCCGCTGCCCATGCCGCTGGCAATGGGGATGTCGGAGCGCAGTGCGATCGTCAGGTCGGCGTCCTCGACGCCGAGCCGCTCGAGTGCAGCGCGGGCCAGTTCGCTCAGCGGATGCGCGGGCTGCTCAGCCGCCGACCAGTTCTCTCCCAGGTCGGGGGCGATGAAACGCAGCCCGCTGCCAGCCTGACCCGGCTCCACCCGGGCATAGGCGCGCACGTCGCTGAGCGGCACCGCGATCGCCGGGCGCCCGTACACTACGGCGTGCTCGCCGCAGAGGATCAGCTTGGCGGGTGCAGAAGCGCTGCTCATAGCCATTCGCGCGGCGTAGCCGCACAACGCAGAGGTGCAAATGGAGTGTTCCTGGGAGGATGTACCCTTCCCGGACCCTCCCCTGCCGGGGGATTGCCCCCGTGGGCAGGGGCAATGGGGAAACCCGGTTTCCCCATTGCCGATCACTCCCACTCGATTGTTGCCGGGGGCTTGGAGGAGATGTCGTAGACTACCCGGTTCACGCCGGGCACCTCGTTGACAATCCGACTGCTCACCTTCGCCAGCACCTCGTAGGGCAGGCGCGCCCAGTCGGCGGTCATATAATCTTCGGTGGTGATCGCTCGCAGGGCGATCGTGTCGGCGTAGGTGCGCCCATCGCCCATCACCCCCACGCTTTGCACCGGCAGCAGCACAGCAAAGGCCTGCTGGGTCTGCCGATAGAGACCGGCGGCGCGCAGTTCTTCGAGGAAGATCGCGTCGGCCCGGCGCAGGGTCTCCAGGCGCGCGAAGCTCACCGGGCCAATGATCCGCACGGCCAGGCCCGGGCCAGGGAAGGGGTGGCGCCAGACCCACTCCTCGGGCAGCCCCAACTCTAACCCGGCCGCCCGCACTTCGTCTTTGAACAGGTAGCGCAGCGGCTCCACCAGCTCCATCTGCATATCCGCCGGCAGGCCGCCGACGTTGTGGTGGGTCTTGATCGTCACACCCTTCTGGCGGTCGGGGGCGCTCGACTCGATCACGTCGGGGTAGAGCGTGCCCTGGACCAGCACGTTCACCGCGCCGAGGGCCCGCGCCTCGCGCTCAAAGATGCGGATAAACTTCTCGCCGATGATCTTGCGCTTGCGCTCCGGGTCGGCCACACCCTCCAGCGCGCTGAGGAACTCTTCGCGGGCATCCACGGCAATCAGGGGCACGTGGAAGTGCTCGCGGAAGGTGGCGATGACCTGCTCAGCTTCACCCAGCCGCAACAGGCCGTTGTCCACGAACACGCAGGTCAGCCGGTCGCCAATCGCCCGATGGACGATCAGGGCTGCCACGGCTGAGTCCACACCTCCCGAAAGGGCGCAGATCACGCGCCGATCCGGGCCGACCTGGGCGCGCACGCGCTCGATTGCCTCCGCAACGAAGCTCGCGGCACGCCAGTCGGCCACCGCGCCGCAGATGCGAAACAGGAAGTTGCTCAGCACAGCGCGCCCGTGGACGGTATGGACCACTTCGGGGTGGAATTGCACCCCGTACCAGCGTCGCCTGTCGTCGGCGATAGCCGCGAAGGGCGTGGCAGGGTTGGCAGCGATGGCGCGGAAGCCGGGCGGTAGGGCCTCAATGCGGTCACCGTGGCTCATCCAGACCGCCTGTTCCACCGGCGTGCCGGTGAACAGCTCGTCCGGGTCGAGCACCTCGATCGTCGCCGGGCCGAACTCACGCTGTTCGGGGCGTAACACGACACCCCCGAGGGCGTGGCTCATCAACTGCATGCCGTAGCAGATCCCCAGCACTGGCAGACCACAGGCGGGCAACCAGGCCGGCATCCCCGGCGCGCCAGGCTCGTAGACGCTGGCGGGTCCACCGGAGAGAATGATGCCCGCCGGATTGAGCGCGCGCACCTGTTCCTCGGCGACATCATGGGGCAACAACTCGCTGTACACGCCCAGTTCGCGCACGCGACGCACGATCAACTGGGCCGTCTGTGAGCCAAAATCGAGCACTGGAACGCTACGATGGGTCATAGTATTACAATCCTTAACCCTCCCTGAGGGGAGGGTGCGGGAGAGCTGCGTCCTTCCACGAAAAGACTTGATTGAACCCGGGGAAACCAGGTTTCCCCGTACCCCTGCCCGGGGAGAGGGGTGGGAGGGCTGCGTCCTCCCACGAAAAGGCTTGCACGGGGAAACCAGGTTTCCCCATGCCCCTGCCCGGGGAGAGGGGGGGGAGGGCTGATGCCCTCCCACGAAAAGACTTGATTGAACCCGGGGAACCCGGGTTTCCCCATACCCCTGCCCGGGGGGAGGGTGCGGGAGGGCTGTGCCCTCCCACGAAAAGGCTTGCACGGGGAAACAAGGTTTCCCCGTACCCCTGCCCGGGGAGAGGGGTGGGAGGGCTGCGTCCTCCCACGAAAAGGCTTGCACGGGGCAACCAGGTTTCCCCATACCCCTGCCCGGGGAGAGGGGTGGGAGGGCTGGTGCCCTCCCACGAAAAGACTTGATTGAACCCGGGGAACCCGGGTTTCCCCGTACCCCTGCCCGGGGTGAGGGTGCGGGAGGGTTGCGCCCTACTACGAAAAGGCTGCACGGGGAACCCGGGTTTCCCCGTACCCCTGCCCTTTAAGAGCGGACAGAACATCGGAGCCAACGTGGCTTGTACCGCATTGGAACGCCCCTGCGCACGGCTCTGGTCTCCCCGCTTCGACAGGCTCAGCGCAGGGGTGAGGACCAACCAGCGCATCCCCACGCCATAACGACCGTCGGCGCCCATAGGTTCTGTCCGCCCCTGAACTCCCTTCCGGCAGGGGGGCGAATGCACCCGACTAGCCCGTTGAGGCGCGCCGGAGATGTCCGCGGTTGAAGGGGATGACCCGCTCATCGGGGTAAACAGGTGCAGGCGGGGCAAATTCGGGCGTAATCACCACGGAGTTGTCGCCACCAAAACGATTGGACACGTAGGCGTCAGCCTGCCAATCGTTGTGCCACTCGGCGCCGTCGAAGAGATAGCGGTACTCGTAGGCGCATCCGGCATCCAGCTCAACGGTCGCCATCCATCCGGATTCGGTCTGCCGCAACGGTGTGGCCGACTCGTCCCAGTTGTTGAAATCGCCTACGACGGAGATCGTGTCGGCCCAGATCGCGGCGGGTATCGCAAATGTCACGAGCACTTTGCCGTCACGGCCGGGTCGCTTGGTGATCATCACGCTACTCCTTTGTTGCGTGGCACCAACCTCGTTGTTGGTATTATTCGTTTGAAGTATAACATATTTCTCGCCGGGATCTACGGCTCGCGCAGCCGGTAGATGGTCACTTCATCCTGTTCAAACACGACGGTGCCCAGGCTCGCGAACTTGGCCAGGCTCTCCGGGGGGTAGAGCCGCCGTTCCAGGCTGCCGATGTAGACATAATCTACGCTGTACTGACGCAGCAGCCGTTCGGCCGTGGCGGCGTCGCTGGTCAGATAGATCGTATCCACTGCCGCGCAGCGCGGCTCAAGTTCGGCCCGGGCCTCAGGGTCGCCGCCGCGCCACTGGATCTGGTGCCCTGCCCAGCCGAGCACGGTGGGCACCCCTGTCGCCGCCGCTATCCCGCCGTAGCCTTCGCTGTTGTACGAGCCGCCGCAACGCCGCGCGGCGCGATCCTCCACTGCCACCGCTTCCAACACGACGCTGCCCACCGGGGCCTCGCGGCGTAGCCAGGCTACCGATGCCGCCCCGGCAGGGCTTGATTCGCGCGGCGTGCGGCCCACCAGGCCCGTCACGCTCCCTTGCGCATAGTCGCGCACCGTCAGCCAGGGATAGACCAGCGCCCCCGCCAGGAGCGCCACGGCCATAGCGGCAGCGCTCCACCCCGCCAGTCGCGCCCGGCCCTGTGCCTGCGCCAGGACCCACCACAGGCAAAACGGCGCGAGCATACCCCACAGCAGCCAGACCTGGTAGTAGAACTTGAACACGGTGTTCATGCGTGCTGAGAAGCCCTCGAAAACGTCGCGAATGTAGATCAGTTCTACACCGAGCAGCACCGCGCACCCCAGGGCCGTCAGCAGCAGGGCGAAGCTCTGGCCGGCGTCCCCGGCCACTTCGCGCGCCCGCGCCAGCGCCAGCGCGCCCAGGCCCCCCAGGGCCAGCAGCGGAAAGCCGCCGACCAGGCCGGTCAGCAGGAGTGCCGGAGGCAGCCAGGGTAGCAGGCGCGAGATCGAGGGATGCGCTGGCGCTGCGGCGCCCACGCGCGAGTGCAGGGAGGCGCTGCTCGAAGCCTGCATCGGCGCCGCGACCGGGGCGGTTATGGGGGTCGGTTGCGGCGCGGTCAGGTACACGAAGGCAATGATAGGCGCGGCAAAGAGGCCGAAGATGACGATGAAGGGGTGCAGGCCGGTGCGCGAGCCGAGAAACGGCGCAATCACGCTACTCAGCCGCCCGAGCAGAGGCAGGTCAAGCAGCGGCTCGGCGCCCCCCACCAGCGAGCGGAAGGTCAGGTGAAACGGCAGGAACAGCAGGTAGGCCGCGCCGATCAGCAGCAGCAGCATACGCCCCGCTGCGCGCCAGGGTCGCGGCGCGTCACTCGCGAGCACGCGCAGGGTCAACGCCGCGCCGAAGAGCAGCAAGTAGGTCGGCAGATCCCAGCTATTGATCGCGTAGAGGCTCCCGATAACGATCCCCGTCAGCGCCAGTTCGCCCCAGCCACGACGCCCCTGGCCCAGCGTCGGCGCCTCGGGGCGGGCCAGCACGGCGAGGGCCAGCGCGGCGGCGAGCATTCCAAAGGGCAGGGCCATCACGTGGGGATGCATGTCGCCCAGGCGAAAGCTGAAGAAGGGAAACTCGGTGATGGTATAGCGTCGTTCCTCGCCACTGAAGCGCTGCCGGTCCCACAGCGAACGCGAGGGCCACCACCAGTTGAAGTCGGCCACTGTGTCGCGTCGCTCCCAGCCGCTGATGGTCCCGAACTCGCCGGTGACGGCGGGGTAGGGCAGGCTGATCGTCGCCGCGCCGCCCAGGGCCTGCCGCGTCGCCGCGAGGGCCTGGCGCCCGTCCAGGGCCACCACCCGCTCATCGCCCAGCAGCACCTGGAGCGCGCCCGACTGGTTGCCCGCCACCAGCACAAAGACCACGCCCAGCAGGGAGAAGAGCGGCACGCTCCACCGGCGCCAGCCGCGCTGGTAGCGCGGGGAGCCACGCGCTGCCAGGGCGATCAGATTGGCGATTGTTCCCCCCACCGCTTGCGCGGTCATGGCAAAGATCAGCGCCAGCGAGAGGTTATAGGCCGCTGCCGGCTCCAGGGCGGCCAGTTGGGCCACCGCGGCCATGAGCAGATAGCCGAAGTAGTAGTAATTGATGCTGAAGCCGGACAGCCAGGGGTCGGCAGGCGGAAACACCCCGGAGCGCCCGATGGCGTTGAAGAAGGCAAAATCCATCGGGCGCTCGGTGCCCCAGGGCGTCGGGTCGTGCGCGCGCAGCCACACTGCGGCCAGCAGCGCTCCCAGGAAGAGCGCCTCGGCGGCGAGGATGCTCCGCCAGCGCGCCCGCAGCGCCGCCCGCGCCGCGGCCCACGCCGCCCGTGGGCCGCCCAGCGCTGCCAGGCCCAGCCCCGCCACTGCTATGGCCGCGATGACCACCGACGGCGCGCCGAAGGGCGCCAGGCCAAACATCGCCAGCAGCCAGGCCAGGTAACCGGTGAGCAGCAACCCCAACGGCCGCGCCAGGCTCATCCCCCCATCCGGCAGGGCGCGCAGGAGCCAGTTCGTCAGTGGTAGACCCGCCAGGCCGATCAGCGTCGCGATCAACCACCAGGTGAGAATGTCAGATGCCATATGGTATGTGGAGATGCAGAGATGTGGAGTTGTGAATATGCGGAAAGATTCGAAAACACTTCTGAAAACTGCACCCCTTACACCTTCACACCTTCACACCCCCCTCACCTGTCTAACTCCTCCAGGAGGCGCCGGGCCTCATCAGCGCGGGGGCCGTCGGGCGCCAGAGCCAGGTAGATTGCCAGTTCGGCCCGCGCCCGCTCGCGGTCACCCTGCCGCGCAAAGAGTTTCCCGAGGCTGAAGTACGGGTCGGGCGCCGACGGGTCGGCGACCACCGCCTGGCTCAGGGCAATCTCGGCTTTGTCGAGACGGCCCCAATCCAGCAGGGCGCTGCCGAGTTTGTGCCAGTTGGCGGCGCCTGGATCGGCGCGGGCGGCCATCAGGTAAGCCTCCTCCGCCTCGTCGTACCGCCCCGCCTCAGCCAGGATGTCGCCCCACAGGTGCATCACGCCGATATCGCGCGGGTTGGCCCGCGCGGCCCGCTCCAGCACCTGCGCCGCTTCCTCCAGCCGGCCCTGGTCGCGGTAGCGCTCGGCCAGGCCAAAGGCCAGCGGCCCGTCGGTGGGGTTGGCCGCCAGGGCGGCCTCCAGGTCCTCCAGATCACCGGGGGCGGGACCGCCGGGGCGTGTCGGAGTCCTGCGCTCCGTCGAGGGCCGCCAGGCGTAGCCCGGCGGCACGCCCGTCACCCGGTAGATGCGTGTCTGTCGGGCATCGTAAACTGTCTCCAGATACGTGCCGCGCATCTGTTCGAACTTGGCCAGGCCCACCGCAGGGTAGAAGGCGCGCTCGACCCCGCCGACGTAGATGTAGTCAACCCGGTAGCGTGCCAGAAAGCGCAGCGCTGTCTCGATATCGGGAGTGCGGAAAAAGGTGTCAAGCTCGCGGTCCCGCCGGGCCGCGAGTTCTGGGTCGCGCTGCTCGTTCACATGCAGCGCGCTGATTACGGTGGGCAGGCCGGTGTTGGCAGCCACGCGGATTCCGTAGGCCCGGTAAAAGAACAGGCTCGACTGCACGATCACCGGTGTCCCTTCGATCTCCCGGTTCAACCAGGCGATGGCCGGGCCATCACCGGAGAGATCTACCTCGACCTGAGCCACACCTGGCTCGCATCCACCGTAGGCCAGGCAGTCGTAGGTAAAACGCGCCTGATCGAGAAAGGCCAGACCATCGAGCGTCGGCCCTGTCTGCACCGGCATGCGCGTATCCAGGCGGCTCGGCACCGCCGCAACGGGGTAGACCGCCGCGAGCGCCGCCAGCAACCCCAGGCCCGCCAGGGTCGCTCGCGCCCCCGGCGCCCCCCACACGCGCTGCACACCCCGCAGCAGCACCGGCAGGCTTGCCGCCGCCCCAATCGCCAGCAAGACCCAGACCTGCAGCCCGAACTTGAAGACGGTGTTCATCCGGTACCACTCGCCGCCGTCCAGATGATCGCGAATATAGACCAGTTCGATCCCCAGCGAAACCGCCAGAGCTACCCAGACCAGGAGCAACCCGTACCAGACTGGCGCGCTGATGGCCCGGCGCGGCAGCAGCGTCGCCACCAGGGCCACCAGGGCCACCAGGGCCAGCCGCAGCCCGACCGTGGGCAGCATAGCTCCCAGGAGCAGCAATCCGGCTCCTACGCCTATCGGCAGCCAGGCCCCCACGCCCGGCGCCAGGCTGCGGGTCAATCCCAGGGCGACCGGGGAATGCCCGCGGGCGCTCCGGGAGGGGGCGTACAAGCGCCGGGCCGCGCCGAGCAGGGCCGGCAGCAGCACCGCCACGAACAGGCCGTAGATCACCAGGTAATCGCGTGGCGTTGTCCCATCCGTCAACGGAACCAGGCCGATCCCGCCCACCGGCGCCCAGTAATGGTCGAAGAACGGCGCGAAGAGCGCCAGTCCGCCGAGGACCACTGCCACCACCGTCAGCGCCGCCTGCGCCAGATTGCGCCAGGGTACGCCCGCGGCGCGTGGCCCGGGCGCGCGCCAGGCCGTTCCCAGCACCGCCAGGCCCGTCACCAGAGCGTAGGTCGGCACATCCCATGAGTTGGTCACCGCCAGGGTGCCCAGGGCCAGCCCCAGCAGGAGCAGGGGCGCATAACGCTCAGAGAACGCCCCCGCTCCAGGCGCCGGTGGCGCCCCTGAGCCAGGCTGCGGCGCCAGGCGCTCGGGCGCGTCCGTCACTGCGGCCTCCCGCAGCTCCACACCTCCACCTGGCCCGTCGGCAGAGCTGTGGAGGCGCGGAGGTACGGACCGAACCGGCGAGCGGACCTGAACGGTGGAGGCCAGACGATAGCCCAGCGCCAGCACCAGTATTGTGATCGGCAACGCAATTGTGTGCGGGTGCAGATCGGCGTAGAGGAAGGCGAAGGAGGGGAACTCATTGATGGTGTAGGGTATCACCCGGCTCGGCCCGACGAACCAATCGCCGAGCCTGGCCCCGAAGCCGGCCAACCCGCCCTGCCGCAACGCCTCGGCTACCGCCGGAAACCCTCGTGACCAGCCCACGGCAAAGAAGCCGGCCAGGTTGCCCGCCACACCCACCAGCGCCGCCGCGAGCGCGCCGTATCGCGCCCGCCCGGTCAACTGGCTGACCAGGGCGAATGCCGCGGCCAGGGTCAGGCCGGCAATCGTCGCCAGGGCCAGATTAAAGCCCATCGCCGCAGGGATACCCGCCATCCGTATCGGCAGGGCGACCAGGAAATAGCCGTAGTAGTAGTAGTTGATATAACCGCCGCTGAAGAAGGGGTCGTAAGGCGGCAACACCGGGCTACGCAGCACAGCGTTGAGAAAGCCCAGCTCCATCGGCTTCTCGCCACCCCAGATCGGGTGCCAGAGGTCGGGGTTCAAGACGCGAATGAGGACCATCCCGGCAAAGCCGGCCAGGAACACGCCCTCGCTCCACAGCACAGCCACCCGGCGTGTCCACAGCGCCTGCGCCAGGTCGGTCAGCCCGCGCCCGACACGCGCCAGGACGCCGCTCTCCGCTCGGCCCATCCACCAGAGCAGCGCCAGGTTCAACAGCAGCACCAGGGCCAGACCCAGGGGCAACCCGGCGCCATTGTAGCGCCAGAGGCCCAGGCTGGCCGGCAACCAGACCGCATAGCCCGCCAGCAGCAACCCGACCAGCCTGGCCCAGGTCCACCCCGCGTCGCGCCAGGCGCCGAAAACGGCACAGGCTGCCGGCAGTCCCAGCAGGGTCAGGGTGTACAGAGCGGCCAGCCATGCCAGGGTCGCCAGCCACGAGTTATCCGCTGCCAGGCGGTTCCAGGCGGCCGGCGCCACCGCCGGCAATGCGTTGACCGGCGTCCTGAGCATCAGGGGCGGGGGCGTAGTGCCGGTGGGCGGGGTCACATCAAGGTCGCTGGTGAGCATACGCGGTGTCGTGGGTGGGATGACGCGGTAGATCGCGGTGCTCCCCCGGGTAAAGACGCGCTCCAGTTGACCCCTCACAGCCAGGCGCTCAAACTTCGCCAGGCCGGCCGGGTCGTAACTGGCCCGTTCAACACCGCCGACGTAGACGTACTCCACGCCGTAGCGGCGCAGCAAGGCCAGCGCCTCGTCGGGATCGGCGCCGGCGTAGATCTGCTGCACGGCCCGCTGACGCGCGGCGATCACCGGCCCGGCGCCGACGGCGTTGCGCTGCTGTATCTGGTGCCACTCCCATCCCAGGAGCGTGGGCAGACCGGTGTGCGCTGCCACGCGCCCGGCCCACTGGTACGAGGGCAGATGCGCTTCAAGGATCACCGGCGTGCCGGTCACATTCTCTCGCAACCAGGCGATCGCTGCCGCATCCTCATCGAGCGAAAACGCTTCCCCGTAACCCTCAGCCGATACCGCAGCCATAAACGCCGTTCCATCGAGGGTGCGCGGAGCGTCCGGCGCCCAGCGGTCGGCGGCGCGCGCCGGGGTTGCCGTGAGCGGGTAGACCAGCGCCGCAAGACCCAGCAACGCCAGCCCGCCACGCGCAACCAGACTCCCCGCGGCGCCGGGCGTTGCCCACAGGCGCGGCAGCAGCGCCGCGGTCCCCAGGGCAAAGAGCATCCAGGCGTGCAGGCCAAACTTGAACACCGTGTTCATACGCCCGATGTCGCCCTTGACCGTCACCACTTCCACCAGCACCAGCAGGCCAAGCCCTCCGCCCAGCCAGAGACCCGGCGTCAGCAATTCGAGCGGGGCGCGTCGCAGGCGCCACAGCAGCCAGAGCGCGCCTCCGAGCAGCGGTATCAGCAGCGTCAGGGCCGGCCAGTTCAGCGCCAGCCCGACCACCACGATGCCCGCGCCGATCCCCAGCGCGCCGGCTGTGACCGGCGTTCCGCCGAAGCGCCGGAGCAGCAGCGCCCCGGCAGCGGCCGCGGCGAAGAGCCAGTGACCGTAGAGCAGCAGCGCCTCGCGCATAGTCGTCCGCGGCGCGCCGAGCACCTGCCCCAGCAGCGTGGGCGCCAGGCCTTCGCGCCATAGCTCCGCCCCTGAGGACTCAGTGGCGAAGCTGGCAACAAACGGGGCGAAGAACAGATTACCGCCAATGAGCATCAGCAGGGGCGGCCCGACAATCCACGCCGCGCTGCGGGCCACTCCGCGCCCGCGACTGGCCCGCCAGCCCGCTCCCGCCAGCAGCAGCGCGGCCAGGCCCACAAAGGTGGGGTAATCCCACGTGTTCGTTGCCCGGATGGCCCCCGCCAGGAGGCCCATGGGCAGCGCGTAGGCCCCGGCGCGCACCACAGCCGCCCGACCGCGCCGGCGCGGTATATCGCGCGCATAGGCCACGGCCAGCCCCAGCAGGGCCAGGCTGAGCGGCATCACCAGCATATGGGCGTGCAGATCGCCAAAGAGGAAGGTAAAGAAGGGAAACTCGTTCACCGTTCCCGGCACGACCCGCGTCGCGTCCCAGTAGGCCCACTCGGGGCGACCCTTCGCGACCTGCTCGGCGGCGTAGCCGCTCAGGAACCAGACGGCCTGCGCCAGGTTGCCCAGGAGCAGCGCCAGCACGGGCGCCAGTCCCGCCGCCGCCAGCGCTCGCCGCTCCCCACTCCCCCCTTCCCGCCCGCCAGACAGGTTGTAGACAACGCCCCAGGCGCCCAGCGCCGTGAGGCCGAGAATGGTGGCGACGGCCAGGTTGTATGCTACCCCCGGCGCAACGGCGCTGAGGTGGGTCAGCGCGCCAACCAGCACAAAGCCGAAGTAGTAGTAATTGATGAACCCGCCGGCGTGCCAGGGATCGTAGGGCGGAAAGGCGGCGCTGCGCAGCACGGCATTGAAGTAGGCGAAATCCATAGGCTTTTCGCCGCCGCGAGCCGGGTGCCACAGATCAGGGTTGAGCAGGCGCAACAGCACACCGAGGAGGAAAAAGCCCAGGAACACCGCCTCGGCGCTGAGCAGCGCCGCGCGCCGTTCCCGACCGAAGGCCCGTAACGCCGCGCGCCCGCGCCAGGCCGCCACCGCGCCCCCCAGCAGCAGCGGCGCGGCGCACAGCCAGAGCGTCGTCGGGGCAAAAGGCAGCGGGAATGGCCCCCAGCCCACTGTGCCGTCATTGCCGCGCCCCGGAATGCCCGGGTCATTACCCAGGCTCCCGGCAAGCCACGCCAGGTAGGCTACGAGCAGCAGTCCGAGGATCTTCGCCAGGCTAAAGCCTCGGTCGGGCAGGCGCGGCAGCAGGGGGAAGAGCAGCGCAAAGGTCGCCAGGCCCAGCGCCTCCAGCGCGAGCAGCCAGATCAACGGCGCCAGGAGCGGCGGCAGGCCGTCATGCGCCCGGGTCCCGCCGGCAGCATAGTGGCGCCACTGGCCGTCGGTCAGGCGCAGCGCCGCCGGGTTCCGCTCGGCGATCTGCACTGGCGACTTGTAGACCTCCTCCCAGAGCACGTCAGTGGTGATCAGCGCCTCGGCCCGTTCGCGCGAGTAGGCCGGGGTCTTCTCGAAGATCAGCACGCGAGGGTGATCGTAGACGTGGAAGGCCTCTTCAGCCGCCTGATCAGGGATCTCGATCCCCAGGATGTGTGGGTACGAGGTGACCTCCGCTGCCAGCCGGAAGCCCAGTTCACCCGTGAACAGGGCATGGTAGTAGCGCATTAGCGCCGGGTAGCGCATGCGCAGCCGCGAGGTGCTGTCGTAGATACGGTTACTGGTGAGGGTGATGTAATCGGCGCGATCGAGCTGGTCGAGCAGTCCCTCTTCATAGGCGCCGCTGAGACCTGGGCCACCGAAATACTTACGCGGCTCATCCTCGGCATACGGCGCCGACTGAATGCCCTGGAAGGTCACGCCCCAGGCCGCATCGGCGGCCTGCAACGGCAGAGGGTCATCCCAGATCTCCGACATCACCAGCGCGCCGGGCGGCGCGTGATCGGCCAGCCAGCGCGCGGCCATCACCCGCGAGTGGGGCTGGGTGTAGATCCGCGAAAAGGCGTAGGCCCAGGCCAGGGTTGCCAGCACCACCAGCGGCAGCACCCACGGCCCGCCACGGACAGCCAGCCTCTGCCAGGCCGCCGGTCGTGCTGGCCGCTCCGGTTCGCGCGCCAGATCAACCAGGCGCACCAGCCCCCAGGCCCCGAACACCGTCAGCGCGCCGTAGATCGGCAGCAGGTAGCGCAGCGTGATCGCAAACTGTCCCCCCTGCCAGCCGAAGTAAAAGCCGATCCACACCAGCAACACCCAGGCCGGGCTGAGCGGCGGAGCGGCAGCCGACGGCCACAGTGCCCGGCGCGCGCCGGCCACGATAAACGCCGCCGCTCCCCCCCAGGCCGCCAGCCCCAGCGCCGGCCCCATGCCCCAGAGGACCATGTTCACCCAGGGGAACAGGTAGGGCGTGCGCCCCACCCATTGCTGCGAAGGCGGATAATCGAGTTCCCCGCTCACCAGCGCGCGCACCGAGCTGATATTGCTCACGAAGCGCGGCTCGGGCCGAATGTCGAGAAACCCTGCCCCTTGCAGCCAGCCTGCCCCTTGCGGCATGCCCTCGGTGATCAGCACCGGCGACGCAGGCGTTGAACCGGTGAACGCATCCGGCGCGAGGGTGCGGAAGCTGAGCAGCGTTAGCCCGCCGGCCAGGATCAGCAGCGGAAACTCGCGCCACAGAAAGCGCTCCCAGGCCAGCGCGCCGACCGGCGCGCCCTCCGCGCGGCTGGCGCCCTGTGCCCAGCGCCACGCCGCCACCACCGCAGCGGCAATCGCTGCTACCCCCAGGGTCGCCAGCGTAATGCGGTTCGCCATTGCCGCGCCAATGGCCAGGCCCAGCGCCCCGTAACTCAGCCAGCTCCCACCCCGGGCCACCCGCAGCGCCCAGTACAGACTGAGCAGACAGAAGAACGTCGAGAAGATAGGATCGACGAAAAAATGGGCCTGCTGGATCTGCATCACCGTCAGCGCCGCCAGCAGCGCCGCCAGCAACCCGACCCGCCGGCCGGCGAGGCGTCGCCCGATCAGGTAGACCAGCACGATCGAGCCTAGATCAAACAGCGTGGCCAACCCGCGCCCGACCTTCTGGATCTGCCCGTAGGCGGTCAGATCGCGGCCCTCCGGGTTGAACAGCCGTAGCAACACCCCGGCGCGCGGCACAGCCCGCTCCGGGTTCGACACCGGCGGCCCGTAGTCGGTGCGCCGGTCGCCGGGACTCGCGGGGTCGGCGCCCACCCGTGGCGGCCCGTTGATCCGCAGCACCTGCGCCGGCAGCGCTTCGGCAGGCGTGAGCATCACCGCCACGACCCTCGCGGCAATCACCGGAAACGGACCATAGACGTACAGCGGGAAGCGGTCGTAGTTACGCGGGTTCAGCGGGGAGCGCGACGAGTCGTACAACTCGCTCAGACTGGCGGGCAGCCGCACCGTCGAGGCCACGTCGGAGAAAAAACGCTCATCGGGATGCTGGCCGGTGTCACTATCCCAATCCGTCAGGCTGAGGGTGCGGAAGTATGCCCCGAGCAAGAGGATCAAAACGAGCAGCAGGCGCGGCGCCCAGACCGAACGCCAGGATGCCGGTGAGATGGTACGGCGCGAAGCTACGCGAGGCTGTTCGATATCCACACTGGCCGCCTGTAATGCGGCGCGCAAGAGCGCACCACCCGACATAGAACGGGGGCCCGCGCCCCCGCTGCATTATACAGAATCGCTCTACCCGGGGGCAAGGTAACCATAAGCGCTTGCCTGGAAAGCGCCCACAAGGCCCGGGGATGTTCCAACGTCTGCCTCCCGCACCGGTGCCCGGGCCTTGCCCCGCCGACGTTGCTCAAGCTCTGCACCCGACATTATTGCCTTGACACTCCAAAAAAATGCGTGTTATACTCACCATGCCTTTAAATAGTACCACCTGACAAAAACATAACCATGGCTGAACGCAAAGAGCAGGGGTCGACCCGCCACAATATCCTGAACCTCATTCGTCGCAACGGCGAAATGACGGCGCAGGAGATCAGCGATGTGCTGGGTATCGGCGCCGTGGGGGTGCGGCAGCACCTGGCCCTGCTCGAGCGCGACGGTCAGGTTCAGGTTGTCGGGGTGCGGCGAAACGTCGGGAGGCCCTCCCATCTCTACGCCCTCACTGCGCAGGCCGAGGCCTGCTTTCCCAAAGGCTACGACCGTCTGGCCCTCGATCTGGTGACTTACCTGGAGGATATCGGCGGTGCCGCCGCGATTGAACAGGTCCTGGCCCGTCGCCGCGAGGCCCTGGTGCGTGAGTTCGCGCCCCGCCTGGCCGGCAAGAATCGCGCGGCTCAGGTGGCCGCCCTGGCCGAGCTTCTGGCCGAGCAGGGCTACATGTGCGAGTGGGAGCAGCACGAAGACGGCTCGTTCACTCTGACTGAGTACAACTGCCCGGTTGATTGCGTCGCGCGCCGTCACCCGCAGTTCTGTACCCAGGAATTGCGGCTCTACGAAGACCTGCTGGGCACACCAATCGCCCGCGAGAGTACCATCGCCGCCGGCGCGCACTGCTGCCGGTACCACATCCCAGCCTGACGCCTGGTTCGTTTACAACCGGCCTCGTTGCTGAGGCCCGCAGGAATGATGGAGGGGCCAACGGCCCCTTGTTTCATGTCACGCGCTGTAGCGAAAGAGGAGGTCTCCGATGCCGTTCGAACTCCCGCCACTTCCGTATGCCTACAACGCCCTTGAGCCTCACATTGATGAGGCGACCATGCACTACCATCACGATAATCACCACCAGACCTACGTTACCAACCTGAACAACGCCATTGCCAAACACCTGGAGCTGAAGGACAAGCACCTGGAAGAGTTGCTCCGCAATCTCGACGCCGTCCCTGAGGACATCCGCACGGCAGTGCGCAACAATGGCGGTGGCCACTGGAACCACACCTTCTTCTGGGAAATTATGACCCCTGGTGGTGGTGGCGAACCTGCCGGCTCGCTTGCTGCGGCTATTATCAGTGATTTCGGCAGCTTCGCCGCTTTTCAGGAGCAGTTCAAGGCCGCCGCGCTGGGGCGCTTCGGCTCCGGATGGGCCTGGCTCATCGCCGAAAAGAACGGCGCCCTGAGCATCGTCAGCACGCCCAATCAGGATAACCCGCTGATGGAAGGGAAGACTGCCATCCTCGGCGTGGACGTGTGGGAACACGCTTACTACCTGAAGTATCAGTACCGCCGGGCCGCCTATATTGACGCCTGGTGGAACACGGTCAACTGGAACAAGGTCGGCGAGCTTTACGTAGCTGCTAAAGCCTGAGGAAATATTGCAGGGGTGGTAGGGAAACCCGATTTCCCCACCACCCCTGGAAGGTCGCCGCCCTCCTGTACCCTCCCCTCGGGAAGAGATACGGGGAAACCCGGTTTCCCCACGTGTTCGCCTCAGCAGGCTGCGCCTCCTGCGTCCAGCAGGCCCTCCTACCCCAACCGGATCCGCGGATTCAAAAACGCGTACATCACATCCGCAGCCAGGTTCGCCAGCGCAAAGATCAGGACCGTGATCATACTCACCGCCTGCAACAGTGGCAGATCGCGCCGATCGATAGCGAAGGTCAGCAGGCGGCCTACGCCGGGGTAGTTAAAGACGTTTTCGACCACGATCAGGCCGCTGATCAGCCACCCCAGGCTGATCGCCACCACCGTGACGGTTGGCAGAAGGGCGTTCCGCAGGACATGGCGCACGATCACCACCCTGTGCGGCAGGCCCTTTAACGCCGCGGTGCGCACATAGTCCTGTCGTAACTCCTCAATCACGCCCGCCCGCGTCAGGCGAATGATGTAAGCCAGCAGGACCAGGGTTGCCGTTAGCGCCGGCAGGATCAACTGCGGCAGCGCCGCGATGAAGCCGCTGTCCGGCGCAATCGAAGAGTTCGCAGGCAACCAGCGCAAGCGAAAGGCGAACAGGTCAATCAACACCAGCCCGGTGACAAACTCGGGCAACCCGACAACTGCCAGCGCGCCGATACTGATCGCCTGGTCAGCCGGGCGCTCCTCGCGCAGCCCGGCGATCACCCCCAGGGCCACCGCCAGCGGCACGGCGATCAGCAGGGTCAAACCGGCGAGCATCAACGAGTTGCCCAGCCGCTCCAGCACCACCTCGCGGATGGGCAGGCGCGTGCTGTAGGAGCGCCCCCAGTCCCCCCGCACAAAGTCGCCCAGCCAGTCAACGTACTGCACCACTGCCGGGCGATTGAGTCCCAGTTCTTCGCGCAGCGCCTCCAGGGCCTGCTCGCTGGCCTCGCGCCCCAGGATCACCCGCGCCACATCTCCCGGCAACAGGCGCGTGATCACGAAGATCAGCGCCGATGTGAACAGCAGCGTCAGCGCCAGAAACCCCAGGCGACGCAGGATGTAGCGTGTCATATTTCTGAGGTGAAAATAGCCCGCCCGCGGGAGGGTTTGGGAGGGCGCAGCCCTCCCAGAAAACAACCCGCCCGCGGGGAGGGTTTGGGAGGGCGTAGCCCTCCCAAAGATACCCCATTTTCATCGTGGCGTTGTGCGCCCCGCGCATGGGGCCTGATGTGAACATATGGGGAAACCCGGTTTCCCCATCCCCCTGCCTGTGGAGGCGCCAGCCGCTCCCAACAGCGGTTGGGACATGGGGAAACCCGGTTTCCCCAACCCCCTCCCTGAGGGGAGGAATTGGGAGGGCGCCGCCCTCCCAGAAGTCAACCTGTTTTCATCCTGTCAGGGTGAGGCGCAGCCGCATAGACGGCTGATCATATCATGGGGAAACCCGGTTTCCCCCAAACCCCTCCCGGCAGGGAAGGTGTGGGGCGAAGGCAACAGGCCCCGGAAACTCAGACAACCTCCCCCACCGGGAGTGCTCTCCTCTCCCCATCGCGCCCCTACGCGCGCCCCTTCCCTACCGGGCGCCCGCGGGTGTTGATGCCGAACGGCAGGTACAGGGGGCAGAAGCCGATCAGGCTCGTTCCCACAAAGACGACCGCCAGCACCCCCAGCACAATCGCCAGCCACCCGTTGACCACGCCAGTGAAGATCAGAATGGCGAACAGAATAGCTACCGCTATTCGCACGCCGCGATCGATCGTTCCCATATTTGTCTGCATCTCGTTGCTCCTGTTCGTCTTGTCCTGTTGTCACACCTGAACCTCAGAAGCCTATGCGGCCGCGCCGCACAACCACGCGATGTGACGAGGGTGTTCGGGAAGGCTGCGCCGGCCCGGACTCTCTCTGACGGCGGGGCGTGGGCTATCGGCTTTCCCATCTGCTGTGAAAGCCTTGAACTGCGCCCCTGCCCGCCGCGAGGGTTGGCACCGGTGTGTGTGTTCACCCTTCCTCTGGGAACGAAGACAACTTGCCCTCGAACACTATGGTAGCATTTCTCCCGCTGCTGTGCGGCAGCGCCGCCCGGCTCTCACTTATGAGTATACCCCGGCGCCACACGCTGATCAGTGACAAAGTCACATAGCCGCGCGGCGTTCCAGCCCGGCGCGGTCGCGCACGCTAATGCTGCCACGCCCGAGTTGCACCAGCCCCGCAGCCGCAAAATCGGCCAGGATGCGACTCACCACCTCGCGTGAGGTGCCCAGCTCAGCCGCGATCTGCTGGTGGGTGAGCTGCAGCAAGCCGCCGGATGGCGCCTGGTGGAGCAAAAACTCGGCTAACCGCGTATCTACGCGCCGAAAGGCCACTTCGTCCACCACGGCCATTACCGTTGCCAGGCGCCGCGAGAGCAACTGAAATACATAGGCTCGCCACGGCGCATAGGTGTCCATCCATTCCTGGAAGACCCGGTATGGCACCACGAATGCTTCTGACGGCTCTTCGACCGCCGCAATCGCCGGAAAGTGCCGGTCGCTGAGGATGCAGCTCGCGGTGAGAATGCAACTCTCGCCGCGCCCGAAGCGGTAGAGGGTGATCTCGCGCCCCGTTTCGCCAATCTTGAAGACCCGTACCCGCCCGTGGGCCAGAATGGCGAACGTAGCGCACAGATCACCTTCCTCGAAAACGGTTGTCCCGGCTGGCAAGTTGACGTATGTTGCCTGAGCGCTGAAGGCGCGGCTCATTTCGGCGGCGGGATCGGCCAGGAAGGGTAGCATCCCTGCCGCTTCGCGCCACTGCTGCTGACTCAACATGGGTCGCCCTCTCCAATGATGGATGCCGGCCCCCGTGGCGAGCCGGTGACGGGCTGCCAGCCCGCTCCGGTGGCGATGGGCTTTAAGGGCGCACAGAACACCAGGCCAACGTGGCGTGTACCTCATTGTAACGCCCCCGCGCGCGGCTCTGGCCTCCCCGCTTCGACAGGCTCAGCGCAGGCGCTCCAGCGAAGCTGGAGAGGCCCGCCCCTTCGGGCTGTGAGCCTCAGGGCGAAGCCTGAGCCTGTCGAAGGGGGCCGAGGGCGAGGACCAACCAGCGCATCCCAACGCCATACCGCCCGTCGGCGCCCATAGGTTCTGTCCGCCCCTGAAGGCGATGGGCCGGCCCTACCCCTCGCGGCGGGCCAGGTTAGCCGCCACCAGGATCGGGTCCCACACCGGCGAGAAGGGCGGCGCGTAGCTCAAATCCAGCTCCGCCAGTTCATCCACCGTCCAACCCTGGTGGAGCGCCGCGGCAATAATGTCAATCCGCTTTGCCACACCCTCGATGCCCACGAGCTGGCCCCCCAGCAACCGGCGCGAACCGCTCTCGTAGACCAGCTTCACATGGATGGGCTGGTGCCCGGGCATGTAGTGCGCCCGCGAACTGGCTGTGGCGCTGACACTCTCGACGTTGTAGCCCCCGATCCGCGCTTTCGCCTCGGATAGACCGCTACTGGCCGCTTCCAGGTCGAAGACCTTCACTACCGCGGTGCCAACGATTCCGGCGAAGCGCGCATCGCCTCCGGCGACGTTTTCACCAGCAACACGGCCCTGTTTGTTAGCCGTGGTGCCCAGCGGCACCCAGGCCGGTCGGCCCGTGACGCGGTGCAGGGCCTCGGCCACATCCCCTGCCGCCCAGATCGAGGGCAGGTTCGTCCGCTGGTGATCGTCCACCGCCACGGCGCCGGTCGGCCCCAGGGCGATACCGGCAGCGCGGGCCAGTTCTACATTCGGTTTGACTCCCACCGCCAGGATCACGATGTCGGCGGGGATGCGCTGCCCCCCGGCCACCACCTCGCGTACCCGCTCGTCACCGCCGAAGCCCTCCACCGGCTGATCCAGGCGCAACTCCACGCCCTGCCGCTCCAGTTCGGCCTGCACGTGGCTGGCCATCTCGGCATCGAGGTTGGGCAACACCTGCGGCAGACGCTCCACCAGCGTGAGCTGAACGCCGTGGGCATCGAGGGCTTCGGCCATTTCCAGCCCGATGTAGCCCCCGCCGATGATTGCCCCTCGCGTGGGGCGATGCTCGACGATCCACTGCTGGATCGCCAGCGCGTCTTCGACTGTGCGCAGAGTAAAGATGCCCGGCAGGTTCACTCCCGGAAAGGGCGGGCGGCTCGCCGCGCCACCCGTCGTCAGCACCAGCGCGTCCCAGCGATCCCTGAACTCCGTCCCGCTGTTCAGGTTACGCACCAGCACGGTCCCGCCGGCAGGGTCGATCTCCAGCACTTCGTGCCGCACCAGGGCGGTGATGCCCTGTTTGGCAAAGCGTTCTGGCGTGCGTACTACTACATCCTCAACGCGGGCGATTTCACCCTTGATAGCGTAGGGAAAACCGCACGAACCGTAGCTCACATAGCCCGAACGCTCATAGGCCACAATTTCCAGCCCCGGATCGCTGCGTCGCGCCTTCGCAGCGGCGCTCATCCCCGCCGCTACTCCTCCAATGATAATGACTCGTTTTGCCATGTGGAATACCTCACGGTCGCTCGATTGCATATCCGGCCGCGGCCCAGGCGCGCATACCGCCTTCCACGTTCGCCAGTTGGGTAAAGCCGGCCCGCGCTAACTGGGCACAGGCGGTACGGCTGCGGTTCCCCGATCGGCAGATACATACGACCGGACGCTCCCTGTCAAGCTCCCCGACGCGCTGGGTCAGTTCAGGGAGTGGAATGAGCATCGATCCGGCCACATGCCCGTCCTGCGTGTACTCCTCTGGCGAGCGCACGTCCAGCAGGATCAGCGGCTCCCCGGCGTCGAGACGAGCTTTCAACTCGGCGACGGAGATGTTAGCATAGCCAGATGGCGCTGCTGCGGGTCTCGCCGGGCGCGTTGGAACGCCGCAGGCGCTCACCAGCAGCGCCGTTAGCGCCAGCAGCACAAAGCGGAATACATTGGGCATAACCACCCTTTCGTTCTATGCGCACCTCCAAAATACGGGGAAACCGGGTTTCCCCAACCCCCTCCCTGCGGGGAGGCGCCCGGTTCCCTCCCCCAGCGGGGTTTAAGGGCGGACAGAACATCCGAGCCAACGTGGCTTGTACCGCATGGGAACGCCCCCGCGCACGGCTCTGGTCTCCCCTCTCCAGCGAAGCTGGAGAGGGGGAGGGGGTGAGGACTACCCAGCGCATCCCAACGCCATACCGCCCGTCGGCGCTCATACGTTCTGTCCGCTCCTGAACCCCAGCGGGGGAGGGCCAGGGAGGGGGCGGCCCTCCCAGAGATACCCCGCGGTCATCGCGGCGGTGTGCGCCCCGCGCATGGGCGTCTGAGGTGAAAATAGCCCGCCCGCGGGAGGGTTTGGGAGGGCGCAGCCCTCCCAAGAACAATAGTATTTTCATTCTGGCGTTGTGCGCCCTGCGAATGGGGCCTAATGTGAACATAGAGAACCCGGGTTTCCCCAGGCCCCTGCCGGCTGGGGCGCCAGCCGCTCCCACCAGCGGTTGGGGCATGGGGAAACCCGGTTTCCCTACCCCCTCCTTGTGAGGAGAGTGCAGCCTTCCCAGGAACAATCCCCGTTCATCTTGAAAAACTATCCACCGGCACGTGAGCCTCAGCCAACGTGCCAGATGCACCACTTAGATGCCCGGAGCCTCTGGCGTGTTACAACGCGCTGTCGGCAGCGTGAACCAGAATCGCGCCCCCTGGCCCGGCGCGCTCTCGACCCCCATCGTGCCCCCCTGGAGCCGTACCAGTTGATGGGCAATCGTCAGCCCCAGGCCGCTCCCCCCGTTCTCCCGCGCGCGGCCCCGGTCGGCTCGGTAGAAGCGTTCGAAGATATGCGGGAGATCTTCGGGAGCAATGCCCGCGCCGGTGTCTTCTACCTCCAGGCGCACCGATCCGCTGGACCCCGCTGTCGCCCGCAAGGTGATCCGCCCGCCGGCAGGGGTGTAGCGCAGGGCATTGCTCAGCAGATTGTGCAGCACCTGCGCGAGCCGTTCCGGGTCCGCCAGGACTCTGGGGAGCGTGTCGGGAGCTTCAACCTGCAGACGCACGCCCTGACCGGCGGCGAGGTCAGCAAAAAGCGCCGCCTCGCGCTTCAGCAGCGGCCCTACCGCCACAGGCTGCACGTGCAGGTCCAGCCGGCCCGCTTCGGCCAGCGAGAGCACCCGCAGGTCGTCTACCAGCCGGCCCAGGCCCAGGCTGGCCTCGTAGATCCGCGCCACTTCTTCGCGGGTCAGGGGGTACACCTCGTCGAGCATGGCCCGCAGATTACCCTGGATCACCGTCAGCGGGGTGCGCAGTTCGTGGGCAATGTCGGCGACCATATGGCGGCGCTCGGCCTCGCCGGCGGCGAGGGCCGCGGCCATGTTATTGAAGGCCAGGGCCACCGTGCGCACCTCGGCTGGCCCGGCAACGGGCACACGTTCATCAAATTGACCGGCAGCGACCCGTTGCGCGCCTACGGCAAGGCGGCGCAGGGGCGCGGCGAGGCCCCAGGCGATCAGTAGCCCCAGGGCCAGTCCCAGGCTGCCCGCCAGCGCCCCCGCCATCCAGAAGACCCCGTTCAGACTATCGAGAAAGCGTTGCGCCGCCAGCGGGAGCATCGCCGCTCCAGGCGGCGCGCGCGCGATCAGGTACCCCACTACCTGGCCCGCCACAATGATCGGTATGGCCTCGGCCCGCTCACGGGCGCTCAGCACCGGCCCGGTAACCAGCCCGCCGGCATCGGCAACCACGCGCCCTGCGGCGTCGGCCAGAGCCACACTGCTCCACGGTGGCCCCCCTACCCCCCGTCCCGGTCGTGGCCCCATGCCCGGCCCCCGGGCCAGTAATGCCTCCACACCCTCCCACGAACCGTGGGTCGCGTAATGTTCCGCAAGCTGCTCAACCAGACCGCTTTCGAGGGCCTGGTTCTGGGCCAGGTAGCCCCGAAAAGTGCTGCGCGCGCGGCTATTCGCCAGTGCCGCCACGGTCACGATGCTGACCAGCGCCACCAGCGCAAAGCCCAGAGTAAGTTGGAACGACAGACGGTTCATCGTGGCGCCCACGCCACCCGGGGGCACGGATCTCCCGAATGGACGGCTCCGGCTACTCCTCCCGCCGCAAGCGGTAACCCACACCGTACACCGTCTCGATCAAGGGGGGAGCATCGGGATCGCGTTCAATCTTCTTCCGCAGGTTCTTGATGTGGCTGTCAACGGTGCGCTCGATGCCGGCGTGGGCATAACCAAGACCCTGCTCGATCAACTCGGTGCGGGTAAAGGCATGACCGGGACTCCGCATCAGCAAGGCCAGCAGGGCGAACTCGGTGGGGGTCAGGTCCACCTCTGCGCCGGCAACGGTCACCCGGTGGGCATCAAGGTCAAGCGTGACTGCGCCGTGCTGCAGGCGGTGCGTCGGGGGCGGTGCGCCCGCGGTGCGGCGCAACACTGCGCGCACACGGGCCACCAGTTCGCGCGGGTTGAAGGGCTTGGTGACGTAATCATCGGCTCCCAGTTCCAGGCCCACGATCCGGTCGGTATCCTCTACCCGCGCGGTCAACATAATAATCGGGAGCGTAGCCGTGGCCGGATCGGCCCGCAGGCTCCGCGCCAGATCCAGGCCATCGCGATCCGGTAACATCAAATCGAGCACCAGCAGGTCAGGGCGCTCGGTCTGAATGGCGCGAACGGCGCTCCCGCCCTCGTATGCACAGACAGCGCGAAACCCGGCCTGCTCCAGATAAGCCCGCACCAGGCGCGCGATCTCGCGGTCATCGTCAACTACCAGGATCGTCTGAGCCATGACCACCCCTCAGGTCGAACCGACCCGCGGCCTCTCCGCAGAGCATCTCCCGGGATTTGGAGAGCGCCGCCCTTCGCGCCCTCTCCGAACGGCTCCGCGCAAAGCCGCGCGCCAACTCCCGTCTAAGCGTACCGCCTCGAACGCCGATCGTCAATAAGCGGACGGCGAGTGAGCGCAGGGGGCTCACTCGCCATCGTGGATGTCAGGCTAGCGGCTCACCACAGTGATGATGCGGGATGCACGCGCGCCCGGCGGGGGCAAGCCCCTGTGCCGATCACCGTGGCAGGCCACTAGCGGCGCGGGCCGCGCCCGGCCCCCACGCGAGCCTGACCACCGCCCGCGGGCATGCTATCGCAGACCCCGTCGCCGTTGGTGTCCACGAAGTTCTGCCCGGCTCCCTGGCCCGCGCCACCCTGACCGGCGTGGCCGTGGCGAGCCGCGGGACCGAGGACAGAGAAGGGCTGGTTGAGGCGCGTGGTCACATTGGCGCGCAGCGTGGCCAGGCGAGCGTCGGCCTCGGCGCGGGTCAGCACCCCGGCAGCGACGGCTGCGTTGAGCCGCTCGGCGCGCGAGGCGACGAAGCTATCAACGAACGACGCGACATTCACACCGCCGGCCTGGAGCGCCTCGGCGAGGGTCTTGCCGCTCTGCAACTGCGCGATCAGTTCTAGCCTGCTCACCCCGAGCTGAGCCGCTGCTGTTCCAACCAGCGACTGCTCCGGCCCGCCCTGGCGGGCGCGGCTCCACTGCGGATTGCCCGTTGGCCTCTGAGCGAAGGCGCCAGCCGGGGCGCCCAGCGCCAGCAGGGCGACCACGATGCCCAGGGTTGCGAATGTTATCAGACGTGTCATTGCGGTCCTCCTTTACGTGCTGCTCGATGCTCCAGAGTTTCCTGTCGCACCCTCACTGTAGCAGGCAAGTATGGAGACTCGATGGAGAGCGCCTGGAGGCTGCGTGGAACCCTGCCCGACGCGACCCGGTCCCGACCGTGATGAGCAAGTAGTTATCTTGCCAGCGCTGTTCTGGCGCGCTCCGGCCTAAGATAAATAGAAAGACATATGGAAAATAACAATCATGTCAATATGAACGTTTTCATATCCACATTACTTGCTGTAGCCTCTGCAAATTGCTATACTTGGCCGTACGAGATTTTAGTATTCTTTGATGTTGCTGAATCTGAGAGCTGATGGCTTTCAGGATGTGATGTATCTCCCTTGAAAGCGCTGTACTTCCTAACCTGAACATCCCCCAAGCAGCGCTGTATCATAGTGCGCCTCCAATCCCGGCGCGACAATCTGCAAGCGAAAATCTACACTCTAAAATGGCATTACATTCGATAAGGTTCTGGAACAACGGGAGAAGTAAAACCCTTCCAGAACTTCGAATTTGCACGTTTTAGATGCCCATGCGGCCCCGTTGCACAGCGACGCGACGAAAAAGTTCAGCGGTCTGTAAGTTGTTGTCACCCTGAGCGCAGCGAAGGGTCTACCGCATCAGGAGGCGGAAGATGCTGAGCATAGCCAAGCATGACGGGGCTGGTAAAGTACCGAGAAACTTTGTTTACAGACTATTAACTATTGGAGGGTGCAGCTCTCCCAGGCCGTCCCCGCCGGGATGGGTATGGCGCAACCCGGTTTTCACTCCTTGCACATCAGCAATGATGTCCGGGTAGGCTAAAACAGAAGGGCGGGCTTCGCAAACGGAGGAATTCATGGAATTCAAGGCGTTCGTAAGTTTACTCTGGCGCTGGGCCTGGTTGATCGCCCTGGTTGCGCTGCTTAGCGGGGCGCTGGCCTATGTGGTTAGTTTGCAACTCACGCCAACCTACGAGTCGCGGGTGACCGTTACGGTTACCCGTCGAACCGCAGCCGACAGCGAGATCTGGGGTATTAACGAACGCCCCATCGCAACTTACATGGAGTTGCTGCGTAAGCGTCCGGTGCTGGAGACGGTGATTGCCAGATTGCAGCTCAATACTACCCCCGAAGCGCTCGAGCGCAGAGTGCGTGTTTCGTTGACCCGCAATACCTCGTTGATTGTCCTGGCCGTTCGCGACTCTGATCCCGATCGGGCAGCCGTCATTGCGAATGAAATTGCCAATCTGGTCGCGCAGCGGGGGCGCGAGTTGCTCGGCAATGATGTGACTTTCAGTCGCTACAATCTGCACGTCGTCGAACCGGCTCTTCCGGCGACTCGCCCGATCAGTCCGCGCACGCCACTCAACGTCGCCGTCTTCATGGTTGTCGGCGCAATGCTGGCCTTCGGTGGGGTGCTGCTGCGCGAGCACCTCGATGACCGCGTGCGCTCAGCGGAGACGATCATGCAACTCACCGAGGCGAAGACCCTGGTCACCATCCCTCCGCAGGCTGGGGGTTCAAGCAAACCCCTGGTGCTGGCGGATGGCCGGTCGCCGGTGGCCGAGACGTACCGCCGGCTGCGCATGCACATCGAGCACGCTGCGGCACAGCGCCCTATCCACACCCTCCTCGTCACCAGCGCCACCGAAGGCGAGGGCAAAAGCACCGTCCTGGCAAATCTGGCAATCGTGCTGGCGCAGGCGGGCAAGCGCGTAATCCTGGTGGATACAGACCTGCGCAAGCCGACCCTGCACACGATCTTCCAGCAACCGAATACGCGCGGCGTCACCACGGCCCTGCAAAGTGACGGCGAAAGCCTGGCCAGCCACTTCGTTCCAACCGGGGTTGCCAATCTAGATTTGCTGCCCAGCGGTCCGTTGCCACCGAATCCGGCTGAAGTCATCGGATCGTCGCGCATGGCCGATCTGATTGAGCGCCTGAGGACCCATGCGGATATTGTGCTCTTCGATAGCCCGGCGCTTCTGCCGGTGGTCGATCCGATCACCCTGGCTCGCCGCTGCGACGCCACCGTGCTGGTGGTGCGTTCCGGGCGCCTGCGGGGCGGTGCGCTCGTCAGCGCCATTGACCAGCTTGCCCGCTTCGAGGTCGAGCCCCTCGGCGTAGTGCTGAATGCCCATAAGGGGGCGCGCAGCCTTGCCTACCGTGCTGCCGGCGCGCCCCGGCCCGCCACCCCGGCCAGGCAGCCACAGAGTCCCGGAGCGAGTCGTGATGAGCCTGGCAGCACGACATCTACTGGCGGGTATCCCGCTACCGCAGAGTAGGTAGCAAGTGCCGGCCCGACCGTGGGCCGGCCGGCATCCTGGAGTCGCGTTCGCGTTCGCAAACCTGTGTCCGCACCTGCATCCCGGATGAACCCGGTTCGTCCAGGCAGGGACGATCTGCGCTCAAAAGTGGCCGATCCTCGACTACCGTAGCAGGAAGATGGCAGAGAGCTTGAAACCATCTGTGGCAGGCACCCCTTCGCGCCTCTCGTTGCGCGCCAACTTCTCGTGGACCTTCCTGGGCAATGTCATCTTTGCCGCGTGCCAGTGGGGCATGTTGATCGTGCTGGCAAAGCTCGGCACACCGGAGATGGTGGGCCAGTTCGCGCTTGGTTCCGCTATCGCCGTACCGGTGCTGATGCTGACCAACCTCCAACTGCGTGATGTCCAGGCAACCGATGCGCGCGAGGAATACGCCTTTGCCGACTACTTCGGGTTACGCCTGATTACCGTCGTTGTGGCGTTGCTGATTATCGGCGGGATCGTTCTAGCCTTGCGCTACCCCGCTGAGACTGCCCTGGTTGTGGTGGCATTTGGTCTGTTCAAGGCGGTTGAGGCGATCAGCGACGTGATTTTTGGGATGCTCCAGCATCACGAACGCATGGATCGCGTCGCGCAGTCAATGATCCTCAGGGGCCTGCTCTCCCTGGCGGCCCTGGGCATCCTGGTCTTCCTCACCGGTAGCGTGTTCTGGGGTGTCATGGGCCTGGTCTTCGCCGGGATCGGTGTGGTGCTGGTGTACGACCTGCGCAGCGTCATGCTCATCAAGCGCGCCACCCCCGGTAGAGGCGGTGTCGCGCACCTGGCGCGCAGCCTGCGCCCCCGCTGGAACTGGCGCACCCTGCTGGCGCTGACCTGGCTGGCTCTGCCGCTGGGCATCTCCATGCTGCTGATCTCCCTCGCTACCAGCCTGCCCCGGTTCTTCGTGGGGCACTACCTGGGTGAATACACCCTCGGCATCTTTGCCGCCCTCACCTATCTGCAGGTCGCAGGTATGACTGTCGTGAGCGCCCTGGGGCAGTCGGCCCTGCCGCGCCTCTCGCAGTACTACGTTGCAGGGGACCGCCAGGCCTTCACGCGCTTGCTGCTGCGGATGGGAGCCATCGGCCTGGTGCTCGGCGGTGGCGGCATTGCCGTGGCCCTTGTCGCCGGTCGCCCGTTACTCACACTGATCTATCAGCCCGAGTACGCGGAATACGCCTGGTTCTTCGTCTGGGTGATGGTCTCCGCGGCCATTGGCTACGTTTCGTGGCTCGTCGGCGAAGGGATGAAGGCTGCGCGCTACCTGCGGGTGCAGGTCGCGCTCTTCGGCGCTCAGGTGGTGGTCCTCACCGTGTTGAGTGTCTGGCTCATTCCCCCGATGGGGATGACGGGCGTGGCGATCGTGATGCTTGCGGCCGCCGCGGTCCATCTGCTCGGGACGCTGCTGATCCTGGCCCATGCCGTGCTGACGCTGCCGACTCGCAAGGGGAATGAGGCGGGGTAAAGCTATGAACCATTCAGTTGCGCAGACACCGCCATCGCCACTGCTGCGGCGCATCGTTCTGTCGCTGCTGGTCGCTGGCGCGCTCGGGCAGCTTTTTAACAACATCGCTCTGGTGCGTATCAGCGAGTCGTTTGCGGTCACTGTGCCGTTGCTGATCCTGGGCCTGGCGGCGCTCCTGGCCTTCTTTACTCCCGGCCCCCGACCGGCTGATGACGCGTCGGTGATCCTCGCGATCGTGTTGATAGGGTGGCAGATCTTCGTTGGCGTGGCGCTAGGGTTGGTGACGAATCGTGAGTGGATTCAGCCCTTCATGCTGCTGTTCGTCTATGCGCTGTGTTTCGCGATTGTGGCGCGACTGGCGATTTCTTCTGAGGATATTGGCTGGGCAGTGGCAACTGCGGCCATATTAATCATTCTCTTCGGCTCGATAGGGATCATCCAGTTCGTGTTGCTCAATTTCTTCGGGGTTGTGCTGGCGCTGCCACCGGCCTTCTCCGCTGTTCCCTGGGATCCTCTGATTGACATTTACCGGACGGGTGGTGTGCTGCGACCGGCCGGGTTGTCCTATGAGCCATCTACGTTTTCGATTGCCCTGTCGTTCGCGCTCGTCTTGTTAATGCTGCTAACCAGTGTGTTTGCTTTCCAGAACCGCAAACTCTTGCTGGTGAGCGTGCTGTTTCTGTTGACCGCCAGTTTGTTAACCCTCTCCCTATCAGGATGGGCAATTGCGGTTCCGGCGTTGGGAGTCAGCGTACTGAACGCGCGTTTTCGCCGCTTTGCTGTTCCGCTGTTGATCATTGTCATTGCGGTTGTCATCTGGGCATTGTATGCCGGCGTGTCAACGGTTGTCACCGATCGGCTCAATACGATTGCTGCCGGTGAAGATGAATCAGCGAATGTGCGCGTGCTCGCGGCTCTCGCCCTGCTGGTGCATCCTCCCGACAATCTGGCCCAGTTCTTTACGGGTGCCGGCCTGGGGCAGAATCCCGACCTTGCAGCAATGATGGACGAAGTGTATTTGCGACGCTTCGGCATTACCGAACCGTACATTCACAATATTTTTACGGTTGTGCGCGTGGGTCAGGGCTGGGTTGGCATTGTGCTGCACATGGTGTTGCTCTTCGCCGTCTTACGTCCTGATGTGCGTCGCAATCGCGAGTTTTATCTGCCGATGATGGTGATGGTGTTTGCGCTGCATTTCGCCTCAGGGTTTTACCTCGATCCCACCTTCTGGTCCATTCTGGCCCTGCTGATGGTGCTGCGTCGCGTTGATGCACAGCAGCCCGATGCGACTGCTGTGGCGCTCGCGAATACGGGCAACAACACCCCGGCCTACCGCCTGCTGATGCGTCCATCTGCTGACCCGCGAGCGCATATCAGGAACAACGCCTGACCTGGATACCGGCAAGGAGTGATCCCGTGCATTTCTGGCTCGTCAACCCATTCGACCCGTTGCCCAGCGACCAGGGCTTCAGGCCCATGCGCTACCAGATGCTCGTTGCGGAGTTGCTGCGGCGCGGGCATACGGTAACCTGGATCTGTTCCGATTTCCTCCATATTCCAAAGATCTATCGCCGAACCGATACGCTGCGCGATCTGCCCCGCGGGCTGCGCGCCGTGCTGATCCATACACGACCCTACCGCAAGAATGTATCTCTGGCCCGGCTGATCAACCACGGCGAGTACGCTGCTGCTGTGCGCCAGTGGATGGCTCGCAATCCCCCGCCTGACGGCATTATTGTGAGCTATCCTCTGCCCGAGTCGGCCCTTGATTGTCTGCGGTACGGGCGTGCCCATGCTGTGCCTGTGGTCGTTGATGTGCAGGATCTCTGGCCAGATCAGTTTCTCGATCTGGTGCCGCAGCAGCTCACGTGGGCGGGTCGGCTCGCGCTTGCACCCATGTTTCGCCAGTCGCGTGAGGTGTTCAGGCTGGCGGAGAACTGCGTCGCCGTCAGCCAGCACTATCTGCGCGCCGCCACGAAGCGCCGCGGCGCGCCATTTCCCTACAGTCAGGTCTACTACCTCGGTTATGAACCCTCCGTCGTAGAGGGTGACGAAGATGAGGGCTTGCCTGATCTGCTGGCTCGCGGCTTCACGCCCACGACCACCAACATCGTGTTTGTCGGCACCCTGGGGGCAACCTACGACATTGACACCGTGATCGAGGCTGCTCGCACTCTTGCCCACGATGCGCCACAGGTGCGCTTTTTCCTGGCCGGCGATGGGCCTATGCGCAACGCCTGGGAGGCAAAGGCGCAGGCGCTGGGTCTCCAGAACGTTACCTTCCTGGGTTTCCTGGACATAGCCCGGTTACGCGCCCTGCTTACCCACTCCTTCGCCGGGATGAGTGCACTTCGCAGCAACCTTTACTCGATTCCCAATAAACCTAATGAGTACATGGCCTTTGGCCTGCCCCTCATCAGTTCGCTGAAGGGCGAACTCCAGCAAGTGATCGACGGCGAACCCCTGGGTGTCTCGTATGAGGCCGGGGATGCCGCTTCGCTCGTGCGCGCACTCCGGCGCCTGCTTGATGAACCCGGCTTTGCCGATCGCTGTCGCCAGCGGGTGCAACAGGTCTTCGCCGAGCGCTTTTCAGCGCGCAGCATCTACCCCGCCTATGTGAACGATCTGGAGCGCATCTGCGCTTCCCGCGCCCTGGTGCAGGAACTGGCGTCATGAGCCGCTTTGTGACCTTGATGTACCACAACCTGGAGCAGGACGCGGCGAATCGCTACTCGCTGCCTGTGGACGCATTCGCGCAGCAGGTGGCCTGGCTCGCATCCGAGGGCTACGTGATCGAAGGCTTCCCGCAGTTGGAAGCGCGCCTGGCCCACGGCGTGTTCCCCGAACGCTACGTGGTGATGACCTTCGACGACGGTCATCGCAGCAACCTGCAAGCCGCCGAGATACTGGCGCGCGTCGGGGCCCAGGCCACCTTCTTCCTCACCCGCGACTTCTGTCGGCAGAACCCGGCCTTTCTGAGTGACCGCG